>Ga0193726_1000216_pt1 | contig 78749 bp, 77 predicted proteins | sample H2c1metaG_FD_144928 | JGI IMG/M metagenome (GOLD analysis project Ga0193726, IMG submission 144928) | Soil microbial communities from a riparian zone of the East river system, Colorado, United States - H2c1 | ecosystem: Environmental > Terrestrial > Soil > Riparian zone | place: USA: East River... | reverse complement strand
ATCTGGCGGGAACGGCCGTTCACGTTCAACTGCATTTGCACAAATTCTCCTCCCGCCATCGAGCCCCTGAGCTAAGCCGGCTGCCGATTCCACCACCAAGCTGCGGCGAACAGCACCACCATCATGATGGAGGCTGCCAACTTGATCACGGTGCCGAGGATCAAACCGATCCATGTCGCAATGCCGACATGGCTCGAACGCAGCACACTGCCGCCGGCGGAAAGCTCGCCCATCAACGCGCCAAGAAAGGGCCCGAAAATCAATCCGGGGATACCTAAAAATAGGCCGATGAGCGTGCCGATCAGGGCGCCCGAGACGGCTTGGGTACTCGCGCCGACTCGCTTGGCACCCAACGCGGCCGCGGTCAAATCCAAGCTCAAGCCAACCGCAGCGACGATCCCGATGCCGATCAGCCAGCCCGAGCCCACATGTTGATAGCGATCGACGGCTGCGGCAAGCCAGATGCCGCCGAAAATCAACGGTATGCCAGGCAACATCGGCACGACCGCGCCCGCCAGACCCGCGAGGATCAGGACCGCCGCAAGTACATTGAGTGCGATGTGCGTAACGCGACTTCAGCCGCCGCCGCCGGCGACGGTGCAACCTGGATCTAACAGCAGCTCAGCCGTGGGTCCGGTGCTGGTGAGGATCACAAAACCGGCGCCGTCCGGGTACTGCATCCCGCTGATGAGCACGGTATAGTTTTCGAGGTGGTGCTTGGCATCGGGGCTGAGTTGCGCCACCAATTCGAATGGACGCGTCGCCTCAAGATTGGGATCGGCAATGCGCCTCGCCTGATAGGTCGAGCCGATGACGGTGATCGGCGACCATTTGCCGGTGATCTGCGCCGTGTTCGCGTGCAGCGCCTCGAAAACCTCGGGGCGCAGGCACTCTATATGAATGTGGAATTGATCCTGGTCGCGCGCTCGCGGAGTACTGAGCGCGAGCCCCACGGCGGTCCGCGGCACCGCGTGGCCCACATAGGTGTTCAAGAGATCGCGTGCGTTCCAGGCCTGCGAAAAATAGTTCGGCAAGTCGGAATCCAGCAGCTCACCGCTTTCGGTGCCGGAGAAGGTCTGAATCGGAATCAATAAAAAGTGCGCACCCCCCTTGCGGTCCTCGAGCACCGCGTAGCCAGGGCTATCCGGCTGGGGGCTGGAGAGCCAGATTCGCTCGCAGGGAGATGGATCCTTATGTTGCCGCCAATTCTGCAGACACTGATTTTGGACCACCTGCCTGAGCGCATCACGGCCCGCATTCGGCAACAAGTCGGCCCCTTCCGTGCGTGGCGTGTGCATACCTTTACCACCGCCGCCCCCGCCACCAGGACCCGCACTCGCACCCGTAGTCATGGCAAACGCGATTGCAGCCGATGCGAGCAGCGCTATACGAATCTTCACAGTATGTGTTCTCGTTAAGTGGATTGCCGCCATTGTAGCGGGCGCTGCAGCTCTTCAGTAGACTAGCCTCGAGGCTGCTTAATCCCTGCGGCCTTTGACTCCGAGTCAGCCACCAGGAAGAAGAGTGGACGCGACCCAATATCGAGCCTTTATCAGCTACAGCCACCGCGATGCGGGTTGGGCGTCTTGGTTGCACAGGTCCCTCGAGAGATACCGGCCGCCCAAGTCGTTGATCGGCACCTCAACCGTTCAAGGCGAGGTGCCGAAGCGGCTGGTGCCGATTTTCAAGGACCGCGACGAACTCCCCAGCGCCACCGATCTCGGTGTGTTGATCAATGCGGCCCTTGCGGGATCCGCCGCACAAATTGTCATCTGTTCACCGCAAGCGGCGAAATCGAAGTGGGTCAACGAGGAGATTCTCGCATTCAAGCGCCTGGGGCGCGAAGACCGGATTCTCTGCATCATCGTCGGCGGTGAACCGAATGCGACCGACATGCCGGGGCGCGAAGCGGAGGAGTGCTTTCCCCCGGCCCTGCGTTTTCGCTTGGGCGCCGATGGGAATTTAAGCGCCGCGCGCACCGAACCGATCGCAGCCGATGCGCGTCCCGGCAAGGACGGCAAGAGCAACGCCAAGCTCAAACTAATCTCCGGACTACTCGGTGTCGGATACGACACCTTACGACGCCGCGAGCAACAACGCCGCAATGCGCGCCTGTTCGCATTTTCGTGTGCGGCCGCGGCCGGCATGGTGCTCACCAGCGCCCTTGCCGCCTACGCCCTGTTTCAGAGGGCCGCCGCACAGCGCCAGACCTTGCGCGCCGAAGCGGAAGCACGCACCTCCAAAGAGGCAACCCGGTTCCTCGTCGATCTATTCAGGATTTTCGATCCCAGCGAAGCGCGCGGCAGCGCGGTGACCGCGCGGGAGATGCTCGATAAGGGCGCGGTACGCATCGAGAGTGAGTTGGCGGCGGAACCGGCCATTCAGGCCACGCTGATGGACACCGTGGGTACGGTTTATATGGGGCTCGGTCTTTATGCGCAGGCCCGGCCGCTGATCGATGGAGCCGTGGCGAAACGACGCCATCTGCTGGGCATCGATCCTTTGGACCTGTCGGACTCCTTGAGCCATCAAGGGGACCTGCTGGCGCTGCAAGCCGACTACGGGGCGGGCGAGAAGGCGTACCGGGAAGCGATCCACATCGAATCGGCGCGGCCGAGCGATCGGCAAAATCAAGAGAAACTCGCGAGCTCCATCCATGGCCTGGGCACGTTGCTGGCCCTGCAGGGACGTTACGCGGATGCCGAGGAGAATTTGCGCCAGACCTTGGAACGGCAGAAGGCGCTGTATGGCGAATCGCATCCCGCGGTCGCGCGCACGCTGAAGGATCTCGCCCGAGCCATCGCCGACGGCGGCGATCTGAACAAAGCGATTCCACTGATGCAGAGAGCCGTGGCCATGCAACGCGCGCTGCGCGGCAGCGAGCCGTATCCGGATCTCGCCGAAGTGCTCAACGACATGGGCCTGCTGCTGTATGAAAAAGGCGATTTGAACGAGGCCGACAAGTTCTACCGGGAATCTCTGGCAATGAACCGGAAATTGCTCGGCGACAAGCATCCAGAGATCGCGAATGGACTGGAAAATGTTGCCATGACGGCGCAGGACAAGGGCGATCTTGCCGGCGCCGAGACACTTTACCGGCAATCGCTCGACATGCGTCGCGAACTGCAGGGCCCCGAACACCCGGATGTCGGGCGAACGTTGCTCAATCTTGCCTCGCTGCAGTACGACCGCGGCGAAACTCGCGAGGCCCTCGCGAACATGCGTGAGGTGCTCGGAATTTATCGCAAGGCGTACCCGCCGGATCATCCGGAGACAGCCCGGGTCTTGAACGGCATTGGTACGTGGCTGACGATGGGGGGCGAGGACACGGAGGCCAGCGTCTATCTTGAAGAGGGACTGGCCATGCGTCGCCGGCTGCTCGATGCACAGCACCCAGACGTCGCCTCGAGCCTCATCGCTCTCGCCATCCTCCGGGTGAACCAAAAAAACTACACCGAGGCCCTCGACTTCGCGCGCAACGCCAAGAGCATCTACACGGCGGCGTTATCCGCCGATCACTGGCGTACCGCGCTCGCCGAATGCGCTGAAGGCGCGGCGCTGACGGGCCTTGGCCGCTACCCCGAGGCCGAAAAACCCTTGACCCACGGCCACGCGATTTTGGTCAAGGACAGCGAATTGCCTTTGATCTATCGAACGCTGGCACAACGCTACTTGGACACCCTGCACCGACGCGAAAAGACGCAGGTTGCGGAGGCGGCTAAACAGAATCCGGCAACCCAGTGACATAATGCAAAACGCACTGCGACATCCTTAACGATCATTGTGTTAGCGTATGTGGCGCTTCGAGCAGAGTGACGTGTAGCACGACACTCCAAAGATACAAAAACAGAAGGGGATGTCGATGGATTTCCATTCCGCGAAGAGTTATTTCCGTGCGCTGCCATCCGTGCGCCGTCAAACCTTCACACGGCTTTCCGTCGGTGCCGCCGCCTTGCTCGCTTTCGCTTCCCTCCACGCTCAGACCGTGCCCGTAGAACAATTTGGCTTGACGGCCGTGAACAGCAACGGCAATGCGCTCTACAACGTGACCGTGACGCCGAACACGCAGCCCAACACCGGCGCGTTGATCACAGGGACCGCGGTTCTCAACACCGATGCTGCCGCGCACGGCAGTTATTTCGCGGTCGCGCGCGTTCCAAACTCGGTCACCAGCGCAATGGACTTGATCGTGGCCGATGCGGAAAACGGCCGCATCCTGCGTTATCCGGGTCCGGGACCTGCAAGCTACGCCGTTTCAACCCCTATCTTCACTTGGTCGCATCAAGGTTCCGGACCCAAGTACCCGTTGAGCCTTTCTTCCGACGTCGCCGGCAATGTGTTCGTCGTGTCTTCCGGCGTGCCTTTCGACACCAAGCCGGCACTCTGGGTGCTGCCCTTCAATGCAACCACGGGTGCCTACGGCGCGCCGATCCTGATCGACAATAGTTGCGGCTTCGTTACCGAAGTCTTGGTCGCCACGACCGCGGCGACCCCCGTCGGCACGGCAGCGCCTGCCTGGAACGCCGGCGATGTGCTCGTCCTGTCGAACGATATTTTCAACGCGCGCGTGATGGTCTATTCACAGGCGGCGATCCAGAGCGTTCTGGCGAATCCCAACAATCCCCTCAACAACCCTACTTCCATCGCGGTGGGTCCCTCGCTGCTGCACGGCACGTTGCCAATCGGCATGGATATCTGGCCGGCGGATGCGACTCACGGGGTGAGCCTGCTGCTTACGACTTTAGGCGGCCGAGTCATGCGCTTCGATTCCGGCAGCGGCGCGATGACGGCAGATTTCGCCAGCGGCTTAGGGATCGGATTAGAGCGCATCAAAGTGGGCACGTACTCAACCCTGACCTACGCGTTTGTGTCGCAGTTCATCCCGGGGCGCGGCAAGATTCTGCAATTCGGCACCCCCCCGGCGAGCGGTGCGAATGTGCCGCTGGCCTCATTGAGCACGGGCAACAAAGATCCGCAAGGTCTCGCGGTGAGCAGTGCAGGTTCTGTGCCCGTGACTGCCTGCGTCGCACCCAGCGTCTGTGCGCCCTTGGGTCCGCAGTTGACCACGCAATTATCTGGCACAGGTAGCGGAACCCTGCCGCCCGCCGCGCCTCTGCTCGAAGAAAGCTGCGTCGTGAAATCCGACCCGCGCGTGACGGTCGTCGGGAACACTTGGAGTTGCGCGGGTGGCAACTTGGATGTCGCCAATTACTGTCCAGGCTTCCCGAGCACCGTGCTGCCCGGGTCCATGTGCGGCCATTCCGGACCCAGCGGTGCCGGATTCGTGGTCGTGAAGAGCACCGCAAAGGCAGTCGATCAGAACGCCAACAATACATTCTTTCAACACACGGTCGATCCCAACGTCCCCCTCCCGGGACCCTTGAACCTGACCTGTCCGCAGTTGGAGGTTTTTGCCTGGGCACCGCGCTCCGATCTGCCCTTGATCGAGGGCACGATCGTCGAGGGCGGCCCCGCGCCGGGCAGCAATTACTTCATGGATCTCTCTGGGTTTTGCGACGCAGGCGGCGGCCACAGCCACATCTTATCCATGATGGCGTATGGTCTTGGCCTCAACAGCGCGCCGAGCGGCATGGCCACTGGCCTGCCTGGATTCGTCACGGACAAGTTCACCAACTTGGCCAGCACGATCAGCGCAGCGAGCGCCCAAATCGATCCCAGCGTCGCCGCAACAGTTCAGGGCTACGTTAATCAGGCGCAAACCTTTTTCAACGGCGGCGTGGCCGACTCTTCCTCGAATGGCATTAGCTGCGCGATGAACTCGCTCGCCTCCGGGGACGCCTATGTGCGCTCACACTTGCCATCTTTCTTGGGCGCTGTCCCGCCGGGCAATCCCAACCCGGCGGGTGCGATCGACGGGCGGCTCGCCAACCTATTCTTGCCGATCGATCTGTATTTTCTAATGCAGTCTGCGAATGCTGAGTGGCCGACGACCAACGTTCCGCCCTGTGTCACGCTTACGCCTTCGCCGGCAACGGTCACCCTCAGCTCAGCAAGTCCTGCCGTTGCCACGCTGACCTGGGGCCCCGCCACAACGGCGTTCCCACTGTCGTTTCCGGCCACGCAGTGCTCGATCTCGGCGAGCGACGGAACATTTCTGACGCCGGCGAGCGTTTCCGGTTCAGGGTCCGTCTCGAGCGGCACGTTGACGACGCTGGGCACTTACTCCGTTCAGCTCATGTGCTCGGCTGCCTCGGGCAACAGCATCACGAGCTTCACGCAAGCGATGGTGAAGGTCATCGCGCTTGCTTCTATCAACGTGACGCCGCCGGCGCCGCAGGTGGGCGCGGGCGGCACGACGCAATTGACAGCCATCGGTACTTACACCGACGGCTCTACGAAAGATCTCACGCCCACCGCCACTTGGGTTTCCAGCGCGCCGAGTGTGGCCGCGGTCTCTGCAGGCCAGGTGAGTTGCAGCGCCAGCGCGACCGCCGGAGGGTCTGCGACGATTTCAGCAGCGGGTCCCACCGCAACCGGCACCACCAGCGGTTCGACGACGGTTACCTGCTTGGCTCCCGTGCTCAAGGCCATCACGATTGCACCCACGCAACTCACGCTGCCGACCGGCGGCACGGCACAATTGGCGGCGACCGGCAATTTCTCTTCCGGACCCGCGCAAGTCATTACGAATGCGGTCCAGTGGAGCTCCAGCGTGCCGAGCGTCGCCACAGTGTCAGCCACAGGTCTCGTGACCTGCAACGCCGGCGCGACGATGAACGGCTCCTCGACGATCACCGCCGCGAGCGGCAGCATCAGCGTATCGATCGGCGTGACCTGCCAAGCGGCGCAGCTCAAGTACATTAAAGTCTCGCCCGAGAAGAATTGCGAGATCCGGGCCGGCGGCAAGCTGCAGCTGACAGCGACAGGAACCTTTGCATCCGGTGCAACGAAGAATGTCACCGCCACGGCAACTTGGACCTCCAGCAACACCAGCGTCGCGACGGTATCGGCAGGGCTGGTGAGCTGCAAAGCACCTCACTCGTATTCCGATGGTCATGCGACCATATCGGCGTCCGTGGGCTCGGTAAGCGGATCAACCTATGTCACGTGCGAGGGATTGGGCCGCTGATTTTAGTTCGTGCGATTTCTCTGACAACTTGATGAGGGTTTTGGCGGGGGACCCGCTGCCACGACCACTGCATACTCGTATGTTGCCGCAGCTGGAGATCTCATGTCGCAAGATCAATATCAAAAGGGCCTGGGTACCATTCGAGCCTTTGTGGATGCCGCGCTGCGCGACCGCGGCATCGCGGCACAATCTGTGCAGTTGGCTGAGCAAGGTCCTCAGCGCGATGCGAATCTGTCAATTTCGGCCAATGGCAAGACCGAGACAGCCAAGTTCAGCTACGACGCTGTAACGGATTCCGGGGAAGCCATTGATGCACCGACCGCCGCGACGGTGCGCAGATTGATAAGCAATTTTATTCCAGACAATCCGTAATCGCCTGAGCCGCGGCCGGGCGCCCTCTCGCACGCGCCGTGTCGTATAGTTGGCGTTTAACTGTCGTGTAGTTGACGTAAAAGCGTCGTAAAACAATCCTAAGTTGTCCGATCAAGATGCCGGCGCCTCAATCTTGGCGTCGTGATCGACAGCTAGGCAAGAAGGCGCCGAGACCTTTATCATCGCGGTCGTTTTACGCCGAAACTCGCGCCATGAATGTCAATCATTGTCTCCGCCTCTTGCCTCTTGTTATGTTTGCGGCTTTTGCCGCGCGGGCTGAGCGGTCCGGCGACGCATCGAATGGTTCGCCGCAAGCGCAGCAGACATTCACGCGCACTCAAGCAACATCGATCATCGGCACCGCCCGCAAGATAGTATCGCCGAACGGCATCGAGGAACTGCTCGAAATTCCCGTCGGCGGCACGAAGCAATGGATTTCTGTTCGCGGACGGGACCGCGGGAATCCTGTACTTCTTATGATTCACGGCGGCCCGGCGTCGCCCGAGATGCCGTCGAGTTGGTTCTTTCAAAACAGCTGGGAGGATTATTTCACCGTTGTGCAGTGGGACCAGCGCGGTTCGGGGAAGAGCTACAACGCCAATGATCCGAAGACGATCCGGCCGACGATCACGGCGGAGCGAATAATCGAGGACGCGGCCGAAGTGGTTCAATTTCTGCGCACGAAATATGAGAAGAATAAAATATTCGTTCTCGGCCATTCTTGGGGCAGCTTGGTCGGTGTTTCTCTGGCGCACGCGCACCCGGAATGGCTGTACGCCTACGTCGGCACCGGCCAGATGATCAACGGGAAAGAGAATGAGCGCGTCGGCTACGCAAATACGCTTAGAGCCGCTGAAGCGGCAGGCAATCTCAGTGCCATTGCGGAGTTGAAAGCCATCGCGCCTTACCCTGAAACGGACGGTTCGGTGCCGCTGGAAAAGCTCGGCAAAGAGAGGCATTGGTCGGTGGTCTTGGGCGGGCTTACTTACCGGCGAAGTACGTATGACTACTATGAAAACTTGTTCAGGCTCTCGCCGGAATATACCGAGCAGGATGTGGCCGCCATCGACAAGGGTTCGGCGTTGTCGCTCGGAGCGCTGATCCCGGCCATCCTCAATTTTAATTATAGCGACACGGTCCGTTTTCAATGTCCGATCATTCTCTTCGAGGGACGTCACGACGACACCACACCCGCCGAAGTCGCCGCCCGGTGGTTCAAGCGAGTGCAGGCTCCGGATAAGAAACTCGTTTGGTTCGAAAACTCCGCGCACATGGCCATGGTTGAAGAGCCCGGGCGCTTTCTTGTGCACCTGGTTCAAGATGTTCGACCTTTGGCAGGGCCGGCTTCGCGGAAGCCTTGAGTTTAGCGACCGATAAATAGGAAGCCTCCGCGCACGCATTGGGCACGAGCACGGAGGCCTGGGACGGCGTCAGACCGTTGATAATGCCGTTACTTCGGGCTCACGCGGATCCCCGTGACGGGGCCGCCGAATTGGTAGTCCACCTCGCTGGTATCGAACTCCGAATTCGGTACGTTTGGATCGAACTTCAGGTGATACTGGGTCAGCGTGAAATTCCCATGGTATCTGTCGCCGGACGGATCCACAGTTACGGTCATGTCGAGTACGGCAAGGCCGCTATAACCGGTGGCCGGCCCCTGCGGAGGGCCGTAGCCCATCGCGACGTGCGTGAGACGGAATCTCGAATGGCCCACCTGGCGCCACGATCCCATACACACATCGCCGACGGCCGGCGTTCGGCCCCCGGAAATCGTGATTTCGGTGCCGTCCTCATGCCACTGGATCGTGCCGAAGTCTATCAACGTACCGTCGGGGAACTGCAGGTCATCCTTGGCGCGCCACTCCCACTCCCAAGTACCTACGATCGCTGGACTCTCCTCGAACATCGTCGAGATCTGCACGAATCCCGCGCTGTCGGAGCCTGGGTGATACACCGCAGCGATGAACTGTCCCCCGCTGCGATCCGCGAGATGACTCGCGAATGGCGCCGCGACTGCCTTGGCATCTAGGCACCCGGCCTGCGCCGTGCCACCGAACACCGAACCCAACACCACAATCCCCGCCAGGGTCGTAGTCGACTTGCTTTCCCTCATGATCTTTCTCCTTTGGTCTGAGTTGGCGTCCGGAATTCAACTCCTGCGGGGCGCCGCCCCGGACAATGAATGCGGCAATCGACCCCACGAACTATCTACGGAGCCGGAAACTTGCGGTTTTCCCGGATTGAGCCTGAACGCGCCCGGTTGCGTCCCACGCCTTTTCTCACTTCGCCGCTACCTGCACGGGCACATCAATCCCGCGCGCCGCCGCTTGCTGAAGCGTATGAGTTGCAAGGTAGGCCTGGGTGACCAGCGACACATGGACGGACCGGACCGCATCTGCGAGCGCCTTCTCATAGCAACCCTGTGGGTCTGGGGTCGGCTCCAAGTCGACCCGCATGCCATGCGTGCAGACGATCTCCGCCGCATGCCTAAGGCGTTTATATAACTCGCGCGCTCCGGCAGGCTGATTGAGATCGAGTCCCTGCGCGCCCACCTGATAAGAAACATTGACATCCTTCGCCTCAACATCACCGGTGAAGAATGCGCACGCAATGATGGCGGCGGCCGGCACGGGCCAAGCCCTCATGAAGACTTTCTTGGCATACATGGGAATTTCCTTCGTAAAAGCGTGGAAAAAGTTCGGCTCATTGACAACGAGTCCTCGCGACTCGAATTGGACACCCCTAAGTTCGCGATGAGGGCTGTGGTGATCGATCGCCGGGCGCGGACGCGCCAAAAGTATTGGTTGTCATTTCGGCCCTGGGGGACTCATATACAGGATGAGACGGAATTTCATGTGTCACCATGGCTGCGGCTGAGCCGAAACCTTCCTTGGTCGAGCGGCTGTTTGCCGAGCACCGTGGGGCTCTGCAGACGTTTTTCCTACGGCGCATCCGTGCCAAGGCCGATGCAGCGGATCTGGCCCAGGAAGTGTACGTACGGATGCTGCGGGTCAGCGATGAGGCTGCGATCCGCAATCCCGTCCACTACCTCTACACGGTGGCCAACAATCTGGTGAAGGAGCATGCGGTGCTCGACCACCGGCAAGCGACTGGCATCGACATTGACGACGCTCCAGCGCACGAGCAGCTCGAGACGCTGCCTGAATTCGACGGGGACCTCGATGCGGCGCAGCGGGTCGCGCGCCTCGGGAGCGTGCTGAAGCAGCTGCGCCCGAAGTGCCGCGCCGCGGTGGAGCTACGCTTCACGCAGGGACTTTCCTACCGGGCGATCGCGGAACATCTCGGGATGTCTCCGCAGATGGCGAGAAAGTACGTGGAGCAGGGCCTAAGTCATTGTAGACGCCGCATGGCGGCGCTGGGTTGATTCTATGAACTCCAACGAAGAGAAAGTCCGTGCCACGATCGCTGAACAGGCCGGCGAGTGGTTTGTGGCGAACGAGGAAGGATCGCTGGATGCGCGGGACTCCGCGGCCCTTGCGGCGTGGCTCAAGACCTCGCCGGTTCACATCGAAGAGTTTCTCGGCGTGTCGGCGGTCGCGCGCGATCTCAAGGAGGCGCGCACCCACCCCGAGTATTCACTCGAAGCGATTCTCGCCCGCGCACGAGTCGAGGACGAGACTGCGGTGCAACCCCTCTGGCCGCGCCTTATCGACGCTGTTCGGGGCAAAACCTCAGGCCGCCGGCTCACCGTCGCAGTGACGATGGCGGCTTGTGCCGTGTTCAGTCTTGGCTTGCTCTTGACGTGGAACATGAAACCCATCCAGCAACCGTCGGCGTCCGACGGCACCACGGCACTGCACATTGAGACACGACATGGCGAACAACTCACTCGTCGGTTGCCCGATAAATCAATACTGCACTTGAATACCGATAGTGCGGTCACCATCCGCTACGGCAAAACGGAACGGCTGGTCGTGCTCACCTCCGGCCAGGCAGACTTCGAGGTCACCCACGAGCCTGATCGCGCATTTCGGGTTATCGCCGGATCAGCTGAAGTCGTTGACCTCGGCACTAAATTCGACGTGCGCCTGGAGCAGGACTCGACCGTGATAACCGTGGTCGAGGGGCGGGTTGCCGTCGGGCCGTCCCAGCTGTTGGAAAAACGCGGCACGAACTCGAACCATTCACTACGATTTGTCCAGCTGAGCGCCGACCAGCAGATACGCATACGTCAGGGAGAGGGGCCGGCCACGCCCGTCGCGATCGATTCGCAGAGCGCAACGGCCTGGCTGCGTCGGGAAATTGTGTTTGACCACGAACCGCTGGAGCGTGTCGCAGCCGAATACAATCGCTACACTCAAAAGCCGATCGAGATCGCCACGCCGGCGCTTCGGAACCTGCAGATCAGTGGGATCTTCGCCACCGACGACACCGAAGCATTCATTGCCTTCCTGCGCAGCCTCAAGGGTGTACGGGTTGAGGTGACCCAATCGCAGATTCGCGTGTGGTGAGACTAGGGCCAGCTGCGCCCTACCCCTAACTCTCCTGCTCTGCGTTATGCTCCAGGTCAAGGTACAAAGATGCCTGAATGGGAAGCGTATGCGAGGTCAAGCGCGTTACCGATCAGCGGGCATCGCAACAGTGATGTCCGGGGTGCTGCGCGCACTCTCGATCTGCGCGCCCGTTACGCTGTTGGCGCCGGCGACACTCGCCAGGGCCTTTGAACCCAAGGCGCTCACCGCCGATATTCCCGCAGGGCCTCTTGCGCAGGCGCTTGCAGTGCTCGCCCGTCAGACCGGGCTGCAGCTCGTCTATGTATCAGGTGTCATACGTGACCAGAGATCCCACGCAGTTTCTTCGGGACTCGGCGCCAATGAGGCATTGGCTCGAGCACTCGAGGGCACCGGACTTAGGTTCGAGTACCTCACAGCGAGCAGCATCCGCATCATCCCCGCGATGCTTGGGCCGCTGCGGGAAACCACGACTAACGCCGCTGAGGGTGAGGAACTGCAAGAGGTGATTGTCACCGCCAACCGGCGCGAGGAGAACCTACAAGACGTGCCGATGACGATTCAGGTATTGACCGGGGCGACGCTCACATCGCTCAACGCCTCAACGTTTGATGACTTCGTGAAGTACCTACCCGGCGTTACCGCACACGGGGTCGGTCCCGGTCAGAATAATATCTACGTGCGCGGTTTGGGGACGGCTGCATCGGGAATACAGGGTTCGGGCTTTGTCGGCACTTTTCCGAACGTCGCGGTGTACCTCGATGAACAATCGGCGCAGCTTCCAAACCGCAATCTTGATGTCTACGCCGCGGATCTTGACCGCATCGAGGTTCTGGAGGGTCCGCAAGGCACATTGTTCGGTGCGGGCGCGCAAGCGGGTGTCATGCGCTACATCACCAACAAACCGAAACTCAATGTAACCGAAGCCACGGTGAACGCTGGTTATGAAACCACTGCTCACGGGGACCAAAGCAGCAATCTCGACGCCACCATCAACATTCCGCTCATCGCCGATACGCTGGCACTGCGCGGCGTCATTTACGATGAGAAGCGCGGCGGTTACATCAACAACACCCCCGCAACCTTCGCCAGGGCTTCCACGGACCTCGGCATTCCATATGCCGGCACCGCTGCTCTTGCCAATAGCGTCGTCATCGATAACTCCAACCTGGCGGCCAACCATATCAATCCCGTGAGCTATCAGGGAATTCGCGTCGCGGCGCTGTACCGGTTCAACGAGAACTGGAACGCGCTACTCGTCCAGTCTTACCAGAATATGAAAGCGGACGGCGTCTTCGCCGAGATGACCGCGACTTCGCTCGGTGAGCCGCAACCCGCTCTGAGCGTGCAGCTTTTCAATCCCTCCTACGACAAGGACAGGTTCGAAAATACCGCACTCACGATTGACGGCAGCATCGGTGCACTCAAGCTCATGTATGCGAGCTCCTATCTCGTGCGCAATATTGAGCAGATTCAAGACTACACAAATTACGCCCGCGGCTTGTATACGGACTACTACCAGTGCGTCGATCCAGGCCCAACTCCTGCGGCCGCGCACTGCTTCACGCCGAGTTCGACCTGGCGCGATGTCGAGCGCAATACTCACCAATCCCATGAGCTGCGCATGACCACGCCAAGCAATTGGCGGATTCGCGGCATCGGTGGCCTGTTTTATGAAAAATATCAGATCCAGAATCAGGTCGATTTTTTCGATCTTACCGCGCTTCCGTACTTTACTCCGATCGGGCCACCCACCGGCTATTACACTCCCGCGGGAGTGTTCGTATCCGAGCCCGTGACGTCGAACAATCCGAACGTGCGGCCACTCGGCGACGCCTTCTTCAACGACGTCACGCGCGGTTACAGCCAGAAAGCGGCATATGCATCCGTCGACTTCGACCTCGTACCGCAAACGCTCACGCTGACCGCCGGCACGCGCTACTCCCGTATCGATACCTCAGAAGTGGGCTCGAGCGTCGGGAGTTTCGGCTGCCAGATCATCAACTTTCCCAACGCACCCAATCCATGCGTGAACGAGCCGAATTATCAGGGTTTCATCAATCTCAATGCCGAGCATCTTGACCGGACCTTCTCCGGCTTCAGGAGCCGCGCGAACGCGAGTTGGAAAGTCACAGGGGATGCGCTGCTGTACTACACGTGGTCGCAAGGCTTCCGCGCAGGCGGCTTCAATCGGAAACAATTCGCGGCAAATTTCAATTCACCGCTGGCATCCGGCAACAGCTCCGAAGCAACGATGCACAGGGGCTGGTTAGCGCCCCTGGCTTTCGCGCCCGATAGCCTCACCAACAACGAACTCGGCTGGAAGACGATGTGGATGGACCGGCGCTTACAATGGAACGGGGCTATCTATCAGGAGGATTGGAGCAACGCGCAGATCAATGTGGGCGTTAACGGTCTCATCAGCAATGGCATAACCCTCAACGGCGGTAACTATAGAGTGCGTGGGGTGGAGACCTCTGGCGTGGCTCGAGTCACGACCGGTCTCACCGTAGAAGCCGGCGCATCGTGGAATCGAAGCGAATTGGTCAAGCAAGCCCCATTTCTGTGGCAGGACGGAACACCAATCGACTTTAGCTCCCTTCCAACCTCAAGCGGGCATGCGCTTTCGAATCCGGGCGGGGCACTCGGCAGCCCGCTCGCCGGCGCGCCCCCCTTTCAGGGCAACATCCGCGCGCGCTATGAGTTTCCATTCGAGGACTATCACGCATTCGCTCAGATCGACGCGGTACATCAATCACATTCGCTCGCCACGACCGATCGGCTTTCGCTTGATTTGCAGGGCAACTCCGTTGCTTACGACCTGCCGGCTTTCACAACCTATGGTGGGGCGGTCGGTGTCGGAAAGGACGCATGGCTCGTGCAAGCGTACGGAGAGAATCTGACTGACACGCGGGGGCAGCTCTATGCGAACTACGCCGAATGGTACAAAGCTGTAACGGTGAGTCGTCCCCGCACCCTCGGTTTGCGCTTCAGCTACAAGTTCAGAGGCAGGTAGCGTGATAGCTCAACCGGCACGGCAACCCCTGGCGGTGCGGGCGTTGAGTGCGAGTTCGCGTATAGTTACTTAAAAAAGCAGGAGCAAAGGCATGCGCGCAGCTCGTCTTCGATGGCGGCGGTGATTTGATGCGCGACGCCGCCTGGTAGAGTTCATAAAAACTGCCTTCGATAAGGCCGGCGCCTGAGGAGAACCGAAATGAAGACGCTACTCCTATTTCTCGGACTGCCATCCCGAGATGGCACGCTATTATTTGAGCGCGTGAAGTGATTTACCGAGCACGCCTGTCGATTGTCGGCGCGTTGCTGCTCTGGTGCGGCATTGCCCACGCGGTGGAATGCGGGGCAAAAACCGCCGCCGACACGCCTTTTACGGTGTGCCGGGTGGATCTGAAAGCCGAGCAGCTGGAATTATTCTGGCGGGACGATGCGGGCCGGCCTTTTCGTCAATTTTCCGCGCTGCGTGAGGCGCTGGGGGCCAAGGACAAGCGGTTAGTATTTGCCGTAAACGCAGGCATGTACCGTCCTGATTTTTCGCCGGTGGGTCTCTTTGTGGCGGACGGACGGGAGCTGGTGCCCTTAAATCGGCACGTGGGTTCGGGAAATTTCTCGCAGCAACCGAACGGCGTTTTCTTGGTCGAAGGTAGTACAGCTCGCGTGATGACGACGGAGGACTACGCGAAAGAAAGCCCGAAGCCCATGCTCGCAACGCAATCGGGCCCGATGCTGGTTCACGAAGATAAGGTCACTACTTCCGAGGTAATGAATCCCAATTCGACTTGGCGCAAGATCCGCAACGGAGTTTGCGCGCCTTCTCCCGATGTGGTTGATTTCGTCGTCAGCGAAGCGCCCGTGACATTTTATGAGTTCGCAGGATTCTTTCGTGACTCGTTGCATTGTCGGGAAGCCTTGTACCTGGATGGGAGCATATCGAGTCTTTATGCACCGAGCCTTCATCGCGAGGATAGCGGATCTGACATGGGCCCGATTCTGGGCGTCGCGACGTCCTTTAGCCCGCATCGTTGATGCGAAAGGGCAAGATATTGCCTGAGACGATGAATGGATTTAGTCAATATCCCCCAAGACACCCTCTCGCGATGCCACTAGCATTTGAGTTTGCTGCACAGATCATGACTTGAGACATCTGCAGGGGAATCGAGGGGCATCCACTATGGACGTGATATTCGCGCGGCGCGTCGGCACCTGCATCTACGGCCTGGGAGTGGTCGCGCTGGGGCTTACGGGCTTGGTCTGGGGAGATTTCGCGGTCGTGTGGCAACCGGATATCGCTCCCAAACAGAGCGCCTTCGGGTATGCCCTACCGATCCTCCCTTTGCTGGTGGGATTGGCAATGCAGTGGCGACGCACCGTGTACGTTAGCGCTTTGGTGCTGGTCGGCCTGTATGCGCTAGGGGAGATATTTCTTGACGTTCCGCGTGGCTTCGCACACCCATCCGTTTTCGTCGCTTGGTACGGAGTTTTCGAGCATCTGGCGCTCGCGGCAGCGGCAGTGATCATTTTCGCCTACAGCGCGCCGCTCGAAGCGGCAACCGTCCAGCGCCTAGCCAAAATCAGTCGTCTCATTTTCGGCATATGTCTCATTTATTTTGGCTTGGCTCATCACTTCTACCTGGCGAACACCGTGAGCATGGTTCCTGCGTGGCTGCCGCCGGGTAAAACCTCTTGGGCGTACGCGACGGCAGCGGGACATATAGCAGCCGGTATCGCGCTCATTTTAGGTATCTACGCGCGCCCGGCCGCCATGTTGTTGGCAGCGATGTTCATCGTGTTCGCGATCCTGGTGCATGCTCCCAGTATCGTCAGGGATCCCCATACTCATATGAACTGGGCGGAGAACGCGGTTAACTTCGCCTTGATTGGATCTGCCTGGGTAATCGCGGCCTCGATCCCGGCGGCTAAAGCCACCGCCTAGCAATTGATGAACACCGACACTCGACCCAAGCGCATCGATAGACTGATCATCGATCCCCGGTACAACGGCCCGAATACCAGCGGTAATGGTGGCTGGGTCGCTGGTAGTTTGGCGCGCTTGCTGGGTACCGAGTCGGTCTCGGTCTCGCTTCGCGCACCTGCGCCGCTGGCAGTGCCGATGTCGATACGCTGGCGGGACGATGGCGCTGTCGCGTTGGAGAACGACGGCACGCTCATAGCGGAAGGCGGTTTGGCTCCATTGGAATTGGACGTGCCGACGGCTCCTGATGCACACGAGGCGGAGGCCGCCGGCTCACTGGCCCAACAAGTGGGCACACAGGACGCTGACTCGCCCTTCGCCCATTGTTTCAGTTGTGGTTTCGCGCGCTGTGATGGCCTGCGCATTGTGCCGGGCCCGGTGGGCGGCTCTGGATTGCTCAGCGGGTTTCGCTTGGATGCATCGCCTGGCGGCTGGGACGGCGATAATCACCGCGCGAATGACCGCCGTAGTTGACCAGTCACTGCAGGTAGGTCAAAAATACACGGTGATCGGGTGGCCGATCGCGCAGGAGGGCCGCAAGCTACACGCTGGAACGGCGATCTTCGACGCCGCTGGCAAAGTTCAGGCACGCTCGCGGCAACTCTGGCTGATTCGGCGAGCCTGATAGCGCTGGGTTCCGGGAGGGTCTTCGTGATGTAATCACTCCGCACCGTTTCCCGGGGGATTTCATGGCCGCAATAGAAGCGCTCGAAGCGTCAGCCAGCATTGCCACGGATGGAATAGCCAATACCAGGCTGGTCCTCGTCGCGGCATCTTTGGGGACGGTCTTCGAATGGTACGACTTTTTCCTGTACGGCAGCCTCGCTGTCTTCTTTGGTGCTTTCTTCTTTCCACCCGGCAATGAAACCGCGGCCTTTCTCGCCAGTCTGGCCACGTTTGGCGCGGGCTTCGCCGTGCGACCCTTCGGCGCGCTCATGTTCGGGGGGTTGGGCGACCGCATCGGTCGCAAGCGCTGCTTTATGATCACGATGGTTATGATGGGTCTCTCGACCCTTTTAGTTGGAATGCTGCCGAGCTATGCGCAGGTGGGTATGTGGGCGCCCGTGCTTTTGGTGTTTCTGCGGCTGACCCAAGGTCTGGCGGTTGGCGGCGAATACGGCAGCGCAGCTACTTATGTGGCCGAGCATGCCCGGCCCGCCCACCGCGGCTACTACACGAGCTGGCTCCAGACTACCTCGACCATCGGCCTGCTGCTGTCCTTGCTGGTCATTCTCGTGTGTCGTTTGGCATTGGGTGACGAGGCATTCAAATCCTGGGGCTGGCGCATCCCATTCTTGACGTCAATATTGTTGCTCACAGTATCAATCTACATCCGCCTCAAACTCGAAGAGTCTCCGGTCTTTCAAAAAATGAAGTTAAATGGGTGCACCTCACAATCACCCATCAGGGAGAGCTTCGGTTCCTGGGACAATTTAAAGCGTGTGCTCGTGGTTCTGTTCGGCATCACGTCCGGTATGACGGGCATCTGGTATGGCGCGCAGTTTTACGCACTGTTTTTCGTGCAAAACACACTGCAGGTCGACTACAAGACCAGCTACGCGATCTTTGCGGTCGGCTTGGCGCTTGGAACGCCTCTCATCGTTTTCTGCGGCGCGCTGTCCGATCGAATAGGACGCAGACCCGTCATGATCGCCGGACTGCTTTTGGGGGCGTTGACGTTTATACCGAGCTTCCACGCTCTCGCGAATTTTGCCAACCCCGATCTGTCAACCTTTTCCAAACGAAACCCGATTGAAATCAGCGCCGACAATTGCACCTTCTCGTTGTTTGCGACTCCGGTGTCGGATTGCGACAAGGCGCGCAAGTTCTTCAGCCGCAACGGCCTTTCGTACAGCTCGAAACCTGCGGCTGCGGGCGGTGCCGTGGTCACTCGTATCGGCGCAACGACGCTCACCGGATTCGATGAGTCCGCTTACAAGAAGGCGCTTTTAGGAACGGGCTACAAGGACACTGCAGTGAACGTGAACGTTGCTGGCTCAGTCGCCGTGGTGGTCTGGCTCCTGGCGTTGGTCGGCATGGTGTATGGGCCGATGGCCGCATTTATGGTCGAGATGTTCCCTGCAAAAATCCGCACGACATCTCTGTCCCTGCCATACCATCTCGGCGTCGGCATTCTCGGTGGCTTCCTACCCTTTGTAGCCTCCGCATTGGTGATCTATGCGGGCAACATCTATGCGGGTCTTTGGTATCCGGTCGGCCTCGCTTTCATTACTGCGCTCGTGGCGCTGCTTTTCTTGCCGGAGACCAGGGATCGCGCCATTGACTGATGGAACTCGCGTGCGATCACCTGGTGCGGCGAAGTATGACCGACAAATGCGATAACTCATCGCACCCAGGCTTTAGTGTTTATCCCTTTGATTATCAACCATAGGGCAACCACTAGCTCAACCACAAAATCGGGCGCTACGAACCACGGATCAATAATCGGATCGAGCCGAGGGAAGACAATGATTGCAAAGCAGCAGATCACAATTGCCAAGGTAACCACCATGTATGACGCCGCCAGAAATCTGGGAATGTAGCGAGATTTCCAAAACAAATAACTATGTGTGGCTGCACCTAAACCAAAAAGAATCAGGCCAATCAACATTGCGGCGCCGTGGATATCGAGCAATTGCCTGGCGATTGCTTGCATCTGATCCGTTTTGAAAGCCGTCAGGTAGTGAGCGTCACCGAGGGCCTCCAGTGCAACCAGACCTACAACTACGCCTACACCCAAGACGATTGCATTGGCAATGCGCCAGAACGTCCCGAGAAGTGCAAGGATCTCGTTTACGGGCTTCAAAAGAGCGTACAGCGCCAGGGCTAGGACGACGTCGCTGTTCAGCATGATCATTTCGCCGGCGAGCCCAACCCGAAATTTCCGCTCGTGAGCCAAGATGTTATGAGCGGTCGCCGCCGCATCCCCCGCCACGATCAGATCGTTGCTTAAAGCACCGCTCAAAATGATGACTAAAAGCGAAACGCCCGCAATCCTTGCATAAACCTGCTGCGAGTCCTCGTCGCTAATTTCCATGTTTGGCCCCACGAGCGTTGGAAAACGAATCGCGTCCCGACGGTGTTCTTATCGTCTCATACTATCGAGTCAGGACGTGGATGATACGACCTGTGCTTTTGAGCGCAGTTGGCCGCTCGGCGACCGTCGATCCTCATTCGACGTGCTCGTTGCGGAGAACCCTGGCAATCGCTGTGATGGTGTTCCAGTTGCGAGTGGTCACTGGCACACCGTAGAGCCGGTCCAGTGCACCGAGAAATCCGATGACCTTCATGTGGCGCCTGTACATTCCGATGACGAATCGCCTTCGTCTAGTGAGGATCTTCATCAGCCATTGACCGCTGGACGGGAATCGCATAGGTGTTGATGGCGTCAAGCGAGGGCGCTGAGTCAGTACACTGACGAAGTGGACAACACCTCCTCGCACCGACTGTCCTTCGAAAGGACTACTCGAAATTAGACTCGCGATGTCGCGGCCCTGGCAAACAACGATTTCCGCGACAAACGGCAGTTTGCGCGCCACTTCGGCGCGCGCTTGGGCCTGCGTCATTGGCTGCCGGAGGACTAGCGTGCCCGCCGCGCCGATATTGACGGCACCGAGATGCTTCAATGCTTTGGCCAGCTTGGTCGGCCGGAAAGTCCGGTGGCCTCCGACATTAATTCCCCTCAGAAAAACAACGAGTGCCACTCGATTCCCCCCGGCGACTCCTGGACAATCTGGTTCACGCTACTAGTTCGCTCTGAGTTTACAATTTTGACTTCGAGGGTTGAGTCTCGCGTAGGCCAATTCCTACGATTATTCACTACTTCGCCCACTTCATCTCCTACAAAATTTCTCTGCTAGGCTTGCGCGGATGTGTCCCAAGCCGGCGGAAAAAAATCTGGATTACCGGCAGGAGGCGCGAAATATTCGAGCCAAGGCCCGGGAAATTCACGATCCGGAAGCACGAGCGCAACTCCTTCTTGTCGCATCCCTTTACGATAAATTGTCCTATCTTACGGATATTCTGGTTCCCTCCCTGCACGCTAAGCTCTCCCGTAATTCGGGCATGAAGGATTCGACAGAAGGAACCGACACCGTGTAGGAACAGATGCTGGTGCATTCGGGGTGACGGGCTATGGAGACGCCGGTCGCTACCCGGGATAATTTGCTCTGATTCGTCAGAAAGGAATCAGCAAAGAATGACCACGGCACAGCATAAAAACCCCCGTAAACTTTTGGACGAAACCGCGACTTCGATCAATAAACTGGTTCTGGATCTGGAAAATAGAGAAATGGAAGGGCAACCCGTCACCGCGAACGAAATTCAAACGATAGCCAGCCAATTGCAAGCCCATGTAGAGGATCTGCTCGCCGCAGCGAAAAGTCTGCGAGACGAGAAATCCGGAAGGTAATCGTGCTGCTCCGCTCGCCCGGGTGGCTTCCTACTCCGCAAGCAAGCTGCGTCCGTTCTCCGATTGTGGGGTATTCCCGCATTCTCCACCTCAGCATGAACATTGAGCACGACAGTCTGATAAGTTGCGATTAGTTCCATTTGCATTGCCTTCGCAAGGTCCTCTACGACGCGAACTTTTCCAAGTCCGGCCATAGACACAACGATTCAGGGCGTGCATCTGCGGTTCCAGACTGAGCCCGGATTATTTTCACCGCAGAGTATCGACGAGGGAACTGCCTCGCTGCTGGCCAATATTGAGTTTCAAGAGAACGACAAGGTCCTCGATCTTGGTTGCGGGTATGGTGCGATGGGAATCTATGCGGCAAAACGGCTGGATCCTAAGCAGGTGTTCTTGGTCGACAATAATCCTGCCGCTGTGGAATGCGCGGCGCGAAACGCCCAAATAAATGGAGTAGAGAGTGTTCACATCCCTCTGCAGCGACGGATTTCGCGGACTGAATGAGAAGGGCTTTACAAAGATTTTGTGTAATCCTCCCTATCACACCGATTTTTCAGTTGCGAAACACTTCATCGAAAAGGGCTTCAACCGCCTGGCCGTTGGCGGATCCATGTGGATGGTCACCAAGCGGGAAGAGTGGTATCGGAATAAATTAAAAGGCATATTCGGGGGCGTTCGCCTCACCAGGCAGAACGCATATTTTCTCTTTGAGGCGATAAAGAACACAGACACGTACGCGAACGCCCGTCGCTAGCGAGCGGAAGCCAGCGCTTTTCGATAGGGTGGGTGGGTATGCTATAATCCGGGAATGAGCCATACGATTCGCGATGGAAAAAAGTTGCTGGCCCGCGTTCGTCGACTTCGGGGACAGGTTGACGGCATAGAACGCGCACTCGCTAAAGAAGCGGGTTGCGAGCAGGTCATGCACCTCATCGCCGGTGCGCGCGGCGCCATGGCGGGTCTCATGGCCGAGGTCCTTGAAGACCACGTGCGGTCGCATCTGGTCGATGCGGAGAAACATCCTGGTGCGCTCAACACGGAAGCTGCGGAGCAACTGCTGGATGTCGTCCGAACCTATTTGAAGTGAGTGCTGAGATGACCGTTGATCCGGGAACTGTTGAACCATCGTTCCATGAACATGTTTTTCTCGGCGAGAACCACGCGCAGAGCGAGCGCAAGACTTGGACCGTGATCTGGCTATGCGGCGCGCTGATGTGCATCGAAATTGTCGGCGGCCTTCTGTTTGGATCTATCGCGCTCGTGGCGGACGGTCTGCATATGAGTACCCACGCGGGCGCGCTGCTCCTGGCGGCGCTTGCCTACACCTACGCCCGGCGGCACGCCGCAAATGCGAACTTCACGTTCGGTACCGGCAAATTTGGCGATCTCGCCGGTTTCACCAGTGCCATCGCGCTGGCCATGATAGCGATTTTGATCGGCTACGAATCCGTGACCCGTATCCTGGCCCCGATCCCGATTCACTTCGCCGAGGCGATTCCGATTGCCTGCGTCGGCCTGGCCGTCAACATCATAAGCGCATGGCTCCTGAGCGGCGGCGCCCATCACCATGGTCACGGTCATGGTGGCGAGCGCGGCCACGATGAGGCGCACTCTATTGCGACTCCTTCAGGCGATCTCATCCTCGAAGTGTTCGAGGAGAGCGTGCCGCCGCGCTTTCGCCTGCGGGCGGCTGTTGGGCCCCCGCCTGCCGCCGAAACGACGCTCACCACGGTGCGTCCGGACGGAACACAACAGGTATTTGCCCTGGTAGCGCACGGTGATTTTCTCGAGTCGCAGGCGGCAATCCCGGAGCCGCATGCATTTACGGCGCAAATCAAGATTGGTGGCGATAGTTACACGACCGTCTTCGAAGAACATGACCACGGACACGGCGCCACAGGGCGTGATAACAATATGCGTGCCGCGGTTATCCACGTGATAGCGGACGCGGCCGTGTCAGTTTTGGTGATCGTTGGGCTACTACTCGCACGCGCTTTTGGATGGCTCTGGATGGATCCGTTGGCCGGCATCATCGGGGCCTGTGTGATCGCCAGTTGGTCCTATGGACTCATTCGCGACACGGGCGCCATCCTGCTCGATCGGATTCCGGACAGCCGACTAGCGCAAGATTTGCGAACGACCATCGAGAGCGACGGCAGCACGCTGGCCGATCTGCATCTGTGGCGCCTTGGACCCGGCCATCTGGGAGCTATTGTGTCGGTATGTCCGAAGGACGGCCGAAGCGCGGGCTACTACCGCGCAAAGCTAGCGCGCTTCCCCGCGCTCTCGCACGTCACGATCGAGATTCAGAAATCATAGCGCTGCATGATGCGAGATCGTGATGCAGCGAGCCTGCACGGAACCGCAAGTTCCGTGCAGGCGAACTGATCCCAATACCTACCAGATGTGATACCAGGCCTTATGCACGTTCTGCGTGGCCTGCGCCTTTTTGTTATTTTCCGCGGCGTTGTTCGCCAGCGTGTTCGCCGTTATCCCCGGCTTCGGATTGCCGGCGTCGATACGTTGGTTGACGCGATCGTTGCGCACATCGCCATGCGCGGCTCGCAAGTCCTGATGGTCCGAACGGATGTCATGCTGATCGGCGCGAATGTTCCGTTGATCGGCGTGAATATCTCGCTGATCGGCATGCATGTCTGCCCGGTCTCGCGCGATATCTTTGCGATCAGCCTGAAGGTCTTTGTGATCGGCCCGAATGTCCTTACGGTCGGAACGAATGTCGGCCTTGTCCCGCGCAATGTCAGCTTGATCGTTCACACCTTCGCGCCGCTCGGTATAGTCGTGGCGCAGATCCTTCTGGTCGGCACGAATATCCGCCCTGTCCTGCGCGATATCTTTGTGGTTGGCCTGCATGTCTCTGCGATCGGCTTGTATGCCTCTCTGATCGGCCTGTATGTCCTTGTGGTCGGCTCGAATGTCCGACCTCTCGCGCGAAATGTCGGCACGATCCGCCCTGATGTCGCGCTGATCCTTGACTTCGTCGCCGCGGTCGGTGCGGCCGACCGGTGCTGCACCCGGAGCTGCCGGACGTGGATTGGCGGCCGCCTGGCCGTCCTGGCCCGGCGCCGCATTACCTGCCTGCGTCGTTGCCGTCGCCCCCGGCTTCGGGCTGCCAGCGTCAATACGCTGGGTGCCGCGATCGCCGCGCCCATCGGCTTGATCGGTTTGCAAATCCTGCCGGTCTGAACGGATGTCTCGCTGGTCGGCGCGAATGTCGCGCTGATCGACGCGTATGTCTGCCCGGTCTCGGGCGATGTTTTTGTTGTCGGTCTGTATGTCCTTGCGGTCGGAACGAATGTCGGCCTTGTCACGCGCGATATCGCCTTGGTCATTCACACCTTCGCGCCGCTCAGCATAGTCGTGGCGCAGATCCTTCTGGTCGGAGCGGATATCCGCTCGATCCTGCGAGATATCTTTACGGTCGGCCTGAATGTCTTTTCGGTCGGCCTGAATATCCTTGTGATCCGCCCGAATATCTTTGTGGTCCGCCCGCTCGCGTTGATCGCGGGCCACATCGCGCTGATCCTTGGCGTCGTCGCCACGGTCGGCGCGGCGGGCCGGGGCTGCAGCGTTCGCGGTGGCCTGCTGCGTACCATCCTGGCTCGGTACAGCAGGGGGCTGGTCGGCGTACGCACTTGGCAGCGTCGCTCCAAGAATTGATCCAACGGCAATTGCAATTAGCGCCTTGCGGTGCATAGTACCTCCTCTCTCGTGGCTGAAGCGTGATCAAGGGCTGCGGATGGAGATCCGCTCGCCGTACTAGTTGGGCTGATCGCCCTGTTTGGATATTTCAGCGTGTTGGTCGACGTGCGAACGCCCCTCTTGCGCGACGAACCCTTCGACCAGAGCAAAAAAACTATTGTAGAAATTCGGATCCTCGATCGTTTCTCGCCGGACGACCCCAAGAACCTTTGCCGAACCCGCCGGCATCGTGATCGTGGCCGGCCCGATGCCCGCACTCGTGGACTGCTTCATTTTCTGGAGCTTGCTGACCTCTCGTTCTGCCGTAACGAAGACGATGCTCGTGCCGTTGCGGTTATCGGCACAGGTGGTCTGCAAACGCACCGTGACATTAATTTTGTCCTCAGGCTGAGCGTCCCGTGTCCCGGTCAATACACCGGACTCGCTGGACCGCTCCAACATGTATCCTTGACCGAGAAGTGCGCGTTTGACGCTCCAACAGACAGCATCGCCACCACCGGGGATCGTTTTACTAAAAGGAGCCGACTTCACAAATGGCCCGCGTGTATCGCGCTTCGATGCGCAGCCCGTAGCCACCGCCGCAACGGTGAGCAAGGCGAGGCAAGGTACAACCATCGAATTCCGGTCTTTGCGCATGACAAGCTCCAGCAAGCTCCGATGCTTTGTTGGACAGCTCATCGGCGGGTCGAAGTTCCCCGCGAGAATCCGCAAGGAATTGCCCACAGATCAGTGCGTTATGAATAATTGTAGGCGCATGACTACGGCCACCTCAGAGGAAGGCGCACAGGCGAGGTGCCGACCTCGCGGAGAGAAGATTCCGACAGTGCCACTCCGCTAGTAGAAAGCGTCATTCACAAAGCCGATTCTTTGCAGACCGCGGCGCTGCAAATCGGCCAGGGTTTGCGCGACAACCTGGTAATTGGCAAATCTGTCTACAGTGATATGAACTTGCGGCTGAGGTGATTTCTTGGCTTCTACACTGATGTAGCCCTGCATCGTGGCGCGATCGATTGCTGTTTTGTTCCACAGCAGCGTGCCATCGAAGTCGATCTGCAAATCGATGACTTCGGGCGGCGGCGTCACTTCTCGGGGTTGCGGCAATGGATTGTCAATTTTGATGGCGTGCGTCTGGCTCGGAAGTGTAATGATGAAAATGATCAGCAACACCAACATCACGTCGATCAGAGGTGTCATGTTGATCTCAGAATAGGACTGTCCTGCGTTACTGCCTGTAGTCATGGCCATGGTGTTTCCTCGAGTCCAGTAACCGGTGAACTTTTTGACATAAACCGAAGGTTCGCTTGTCGTCTCCTCTTGATTACTGCACATCGCGCGGCGGATTTGCTTTTATCCTATACCCTATGTAGAGTTACTACCATGGGTAAAAAAGAGACTCGTGTTCGGATGTCGTTGCAGACGCTGCGAGTGTTGGAAGCCTTCCTGGAAAACCCGACGGAGCAGTTGGCGGGCGCGCAAGTGCACCAACGCTGCGGCATTGCCTCGGGAACCTTGTATCCGATCCTTCTTCGACTCGAATCTGCCGGTTGGTTCGTCAGCCGGTGGGAATCGATTGATCCCTCGAGCGCGGGCAGGCCGCGCCGTCGGCTGTATAGACTGACTTCAACGGGCCTGAGACACGCCAGTGAAGTGTTCGCAAGCTTTAATCGAGGAGTACTCGCATGAGCCAGCGTAACGAACGATCGAAGCACGCCGCATTAAGCAGCGCGACCCATTGGTTGATTCATCAGGCGGCTCATCGAGCGCCGGAGGCCTTGTCCTCGAGACTCAAAGAGGAATGGCTCGCGGATTTGGAGTCTCGATCCACGGCATTGTCGGGTCTACGTTTCGCGGTGGGTTGCTGCTGGGCGAGCCTGGTGATCATGAGTGAATACCCGCGAAGTCGAGTACGAGCGGCGAGCCCAGTGGCAGCAGCGAGCGTCGTGGCGCCGGCGAGCGGATATTTCTCGCTCGCCGAGCGAAACTTCCGCTACTTTTCTCTTCGCTCCGCCACGCTATTCTTGATCGCGGGACTTCATGCTGCGCTTTTCTTCGGACTGATCACGACGCTCTCTCACACGCAGAGTCCTGCGGCTCCGCCACGCTTACAGAACCAACCAGTGGCGCCCGTACCGCGCGCGAAAGAATCCCCGCCGGTTCCCGGGTCGGATTTTAAGGACTGGAGAATCTATGTGCCGAAACCCGTCATGGATCTGCCAAAAATGGATAACGATGTCGATGTGCCCGGTGAACCCTCTGACAAGCCAAATGAAGTGATCCCGGAGCCAGGACTTCCCACGGTAACGCAGAGTCACGTCGTTCACCGATTTGCTGGCGGCCCCGGCGCCGGCTTTCCAGAAACGGCAGAATTCTACCCGTCGCATTCGATTCGTTTGGCAGAAGAGGGAATCTCAACCGTCCAAGTTTGCGTCGATAGGAGAGGTCGACTTACTTCCGAGCCCACCACGGTGAAAGGCAGCGGATTCGAGCGACTCGACGAAGCGGCGCTTAAGTTGGCGCGAGCCGGATCTGGGCACTATCGCGCGACGACCGAGGACGGCCAGCCCGTGAATTCCTGCTACGCATTTGGTGTTCGGTTTCAGCTGAGGAAATAGCGCAAGAGGCCGCCTACGCCGGGCGAGAAAGGTGGCTGCTCTGACACAGGCGGATGTTTTACTATTTTCCTACGGGACACTGCAGGACAGAGCGGTACAGCTGGCTAACTTCGGACGATTGCTTTTGGGTCGCCCGGACTCCCTGCCCGGCTACATACTATTGCCAATCACAATCGATGATCCCACGGTTGTGGCTTTGAGCGGTAAATCGCAACACATGATTGCCAAAAGGACTGACGCCGGCGAACAGGTAGCCGGCATGGTGTTCGAAATCACGGCGCAGGAACTTGCCGCCGCGGATCGATATGAGGTGGCCGAGTACACGCGTGTTGAGGTAACACTCGAGTCCGGGGTGCGGGCGTGGGTTTATGCTGCTTGAAACAATGACGTGAACCCTGCGGCGTCTACCCGTCATTTCGGGTGACGCGGCGTCGTATCGTTTTTTAGAGGGAACTAATTGAGCGATCGCGAGGTTTAAAGTAAGTGGGGTATGCGACTATGCCGTGGTGTGAGATCCTTATGCGGATCTCGTGGCGCGGATTGGCAGGAGGTCCCCGAAAACATGCTACTCGCGGAGGTCAAAGAGCTTTGTGACCAGCTGCGCGAAGTCATTGCGGCCGGTCCCGGAAAAAACGATCTCGCACTGCAGGAGGCAACGGGAATCGTCAGCATGCTTCAACAGGCCGCACCGTGGAATGGGCCGCGTGACAAACTTGTGACAATCCGAGGATGGCTGACCATCTGGTTCAGTCAGCGACTTTGGCGCCAGTATGGGGATGAGGGCGAGATCTGCAGGCAAAGCCTCTTGAACGATATCTTAGTCGTCGAGTCCTACTGGGAAAGAAGGACCGCCCCGGCATAATCGCGCGGAAATTGCAGGCGCTGGCTGACTCACGTAGATACGTTCGCTCAAAATCTCGCGCGGCTGCACTCCAATCCAGAACTACCAGACTTGCATTCGAACGTTTGGCTTGATGAATATCGTCTCCTGGTTACGCTAGCCGCCGGATAGTTTGGCCAGTACGTTGCCGGCGAGTGCCTTTTCCATCGACATTTGTTCCGTCACCGTCGGGCCGTAAACTTTGATCAGGTAGGCCGTGCTGCCTTTCTTGACGGTCAGTGCGGCGGTCTGTTTGCCTGAAGCGGGACCCATCGTCGAGTAGAAGGCATCATCGCCAAGGCCGGAAATTGAATTTCTATTCGTTCCAGGAACCGGCGCTTTCATTTGATCCCACTTGTTCGCATCCCAGAGCGACAGCGTGACAATCATGTGCGGCGCAGTCCACGAGCAACCGGTATTGGCAATCGGTTGCGCAGCGCCAACGCTCACGCCGACCGTGGCAGTGACTTGCGCCGATGTCAGAAGACTGCAGGGAATCGTGGCGGACTGAGCCGCGGCCGTTTTCGAACCAAAAGCCGCAGTGGCGCAGATGCAGGCGATGACGAAATGCCGTGAGTAATTGGACTTCATTGGAACCTCCCCCGGGTTAATTCTTCAGCGAGGACGGTCAGCGCCGCACCGATTCTAGCTCGATTTGCGAATTCTGCCCAAGGCCCGCCGTGCCGCACTGCGACTAGAAGTCGCAGTGCGGCGGGCCAGACGTCATGTAGTTTTCAGAACGATGCACTCACCCGTGCATACCAAAAGGCGCCGTTGAATCCGAACGGACCACCTGTGCGCGGATAAAGTTCGCCGTCCTGCTCTCCACCGGTGATGGGAGAGATTGGCGAGGCGGCGGTGTTGGCGATCTTGTCGGGAAACGCGTTGAAAATATTTCGCCCGCCGACGGCTACCAGGAGATTCTTGATTACCTGGTAGCCCAGTTCCAGATCCGTGGTGTACTTGGCCGAGAAGAGTTGGCCCGGATAATCGTTCTGGTCGCGAAACGTACCGTAGTAATTCTCGCGCACCAGTGCGCGGATCGGGCCCCAAGCGTAGCTCTCATTGAGGTTCACGCGAGTGTTGGGGGCATAGTGCTGGATGTCTATGATGCGGGCCGGACTGATGACAGTGGGGTCAAATTTCGTAACGTCGGTTTTGTTGTAGTTATATGCAAGGGCCGAGTCCAAAGTTCCCGCAATGCCGAGCGACAGCGGATAGGTCGCTACCAGATCCACGCCCCTGGTTTTGGTGTTGAATCCGTTGGTGAAGTACTGCACGGTGCCGCCGGCACCAATGTAGGCGAGGGCCGGGAGATTGGCGATATCCGCGTTCGTCACGTTGAACTGCTGCGAGATGCCGATACGGTTGCGAACCTTAATCTCGTAGCCGTCGATCGTGACGAGCAAATTGGCTACAGGGGTGAGCACAATGCCGGCGCTCAGGTTGGTCGATTCCTCCGGTTTCAGCGGCACAGCTCCATAGTACTTGGCATCCGCGCTCGTGACCGGGTAAGTCCCGATTTGCACCTGTGTCGTGGTGCCGGGGAGGAAGGTCGTGCTCAAGGTCTCGACGTTATTCTGGCCGGGCGTGGGCGCGTGAAACCCGGTGCTCGCCGTGCCGCGCACGGCAAGCCAGTCGACCACTTTCCAGCGGGCCTGAGCCTTTCCGAGGGTCGTATTCCCGAAGGAGGCGTAATGCTCGAAGCGTCCCGCGAGCCCGAGTGTGAGATCGCGAAGCACATCCGCCTCGACATCCAGATAGCCGGCGTAGCTGACCTGCGAAGCATCGACCGGAGCAGAAATACCGCCATAGCCGTTGGAGGCGGTGGACTGTGTCGCAGTAATCGGCGCGCCCGTGGCATCCAGTGCGCGCGTGCATGCGCCGGCCACGCAATTGTAGAGTGGTTGCGATGCATAGGGCCCGGACGCGAAGGAGGCCGCATCGCCGAGCAGCTGTTGATAATTCTCATCACGCCACTCGAAGCCGCCCGCGATTGAAATCGGGCTCGCCAATCCCGGAACCGTCCAGGGATAACTCAGGTCGAGATTGAAGTTGTTTTCCTTTTGAACGAACTTGCCGTCATAGAAACTGGTGGGCGATTGCGGCCCCAATGACGGGTTGATCGAGGTCCTCAACGATAGCGCCACGGAGTTCTGTGCGGTCGTGCCCGACACGTCGTAGTTGATGCCCCAACGATTCGTTCCCTTGTAACCAATCGCGGCGAAGAACTGCTGCGTGACGTCGAAAAAGCGCGGCGTAAAACCCGCCGGGTAGACCGAATTGAAATTGAAGGTGTGCGCGTCGTTGATGTACCCGCCGGTTGGGCAACCGCTTAACGCGGCGGTGCAGGGATCCAAAAAGATGTTGTTGAACGCGGGATGGTTGCCGTAAGTATTGCCGCTCGTGTCGGTGACGGTCACCGGCAAGCGATAATTGAAACTCTCGTTCATTTGAATATCGGCGTAATTGGCGAAGAAGTAGATTTGATCGCCGTTGTCGAGTTTGATGCCGGAATTCAAGAAGGTCTTGACGCTGTCGGACGGCGGCGTTCCCCACTGCTGCACCGGTCCTGGATAGTTCGGCAATTGCGGCGCAAGAGCGGGAAAGTTCTCGGCAAAGGCCAAAGCAGACGGGCGCGTCGGGCTGCGAACCGTCTGTTCGCTCTTGGCCCATTCAGCGCTCAAGTTGACGAATCCCTGGCTGCCCAAGGGCAAGCCCACGTTCGCTGCCAGCAGCCCGTCTCCCCCGTCGTTGGGAAAACCGGTCGGAAAGTATTTGCCGTAGCGCCCATCGATTTGGATGCCGCTGGGGCTGTTTTTAAACTGATAGTTGAGGACGCCGGCGATGGCGTCCGAGCCGTACTGCGCCGAGGCGCCGTCGCGCAGAATTTCGAGCGACTTGACCGCGATGGATGGGATCGAATTGAGGTCCGGGCCTTGCGAGCCGAAGGCCAGTTCTGTCTCACCGCCCTGGTAAACCTGCACGAGCGCCGAGCGGTTCATGCGTTTGCCATTCAGCATGACCAGCATTTCGTCCGCCGGGAGGCCGCGCAGGGACGGAGAACGAACGAAGCTCGACGCATCGGAAATGGAGTTCTGTCCGACAATGAAAGACGGCACGAGATTCGACAGCGTATCGAGCATGCTTGCCGCCGGGTAGTTCGTCAGCTCGGTACCGGTGATCACGTCGATCGGTGCCGAGGATTCGGCGACGGTGCGGTCCAAACGGCGCGTTCCCGTGACGATTACTTCGGCGAGTTCATTCGCTGAAACGGCGCTGCCGGTATCGGCCGGCGTATCAACTTTTTGCGCAACTGCGACATTCAGCGTGAGTGCGAGAGCGGCCACGCCCCCGGCTATCCCTAGAATTTTCATGCAGGATCTCCCAGTAATTATTTATGTCTCTGGCCGACAGCACTGCACGGAACGCGGAGCGATCTTGACGAGACTGCAGGAAAGCGGAAACGAGGCTTGGGCGAAGCACAGGAACAATCGGCCCTAGTTGAAGCGAAACCGCGCCGCCGTGTCCTTACGATCATCAATACTCCCTACAATTCGAAGCCGCGCCGTTCCCTACGCGCGCGGCTGTCCAGGCACTGCGCGCCAACGAGCTTCGTCTTGTTCATCCGCTGCCATTAAATGGCTAGTTGTCTGTCCCGGTTGAGTCTAGGACTCAAGAACGCGTTATGCAACCACGCGTTGGTCGCAGAAATTTTTTCGTCTTGATATATGAGCGCGTGAACGCCAGGGGCACGCGCGAGGATCAGCGCACTGAAATGCGCCGCTACAGTTTCGCCAAGCACGTTTCGCGCGCGCGTCTTCTCCCAAGGACGACCTTCGGCAGTAGTCTGTCGAGCGCAATCAGTCTGACGGTCACGGGTGCCTCGGCGGATTTCGCGATCACCGCCAGTCCCGCCTCAGGTTCTGTCGCCGCCGGCGCCTCCGCAGTGTCGACGCTCACGCTCACACCCAGCGGCGGATTCGACGCAACAATCACATTGTCATGCTCCGGACTGCCGGCTGACGCCGCCTGCAGCTTTTCGCCGGCGTCAGTCGCGCACAGCACGGCCGCGGAAACTTCTCAGCTGACCCTTACTACTGCGGCGAGAGTTGCGCGAGTGATATCGACGCCGAGAAATCCATTGGATTCTCTCCTCCCCGCCGGCCCCCTGCTGGCCGGCATGATCGCGCCGTTTGCACTGCGTCGCCGTCGCCGCGGCCGCGCGACGGCAACGCAGACCGCACGCTGGTTGGGACTGCTGCCGCGTTGACGGTGACCTGAGGCTTATTCAGGATTGAGGTCGCGCTAATACCCTGCCGCTTGGCCATCGCGCCGCGGGTCGCTGGCGGCGACATAGCCTTCGATTGCAGGATCGCCCAAGCGCCAGATGAATTGGCCGGCGCCGAAATCCTGATAGCTGTCTTGAATGACTTCGATTTGATGCCCGAGTGCGCGCAGTTCGCGCGTGGTCGTGCTCGACATCGCCGCCTCGACATTGATCAACAGACCCTGATTGAAACGCCAGCGCGGCGCGTCGCAGGCAACCTGCGGTTGCTGTCGATACACCAGCATGCGCACCAAGGTCTGTAGATGTCCCTGCGGCTGCATATTGGCGCCCATCACACCGAAGCTCATTTGCGGCATTCCATCCTTGGTGAGGAATCCGGGAATGATGGTGTGAAAGGGGCGCTTGCGCGGTGCGACGCAATTGGGGCTCGCCGCATCCAACGAAAAGGCGTGGCCGCGATTTTGCAGCGACAGCCCCCATTCCGGCACCACGACACCTGAGCCGAATCCCATGTAGTTGCTTTGAATGAAGCTCACCATCATGCCGCGCTCATCCGCGGCGGTGAGATAAATGGTACCGCCATTGTCACCGTGACCCTCGCCGAATACTTGGGCGCGTGTCGGATCGATGAGTGCGGCGCGACTCTCAAGATACTTGGGATCGAGCATCTCCTCGACCGTGAGCCGCATGCCGATCGGGTCCGCGACCTGCGCGTAGGTATCAGCGAAGCCCAGCTTCATCGCTTCGATTTGCAAATGTTGGGCCGCGGCGCTATCCACCGCATGCGCCGCGACATCCATGTGTTGCAGAATGCCGAGTGCGATGAGCGCCGCGATGCCCTGGCCGTTCGGCGGAATCTGGTGCAGCCTATGCCCGTAAACATCCATGCCGATGGGCTCGACCCACTCGGGCGAAAACGCTTCGAAGTCCGCGACCTGCATCGCGCCGCCGTGTTGTGCCGCATGCGCAGCCGCGGCGGTCGCGATCTCGCCGCCGTAAAGAGCGGTGCCTTGCGTCTGCGCAATTAGCTTAAGCGCTCGCGCCGCGCCCGCAAAAACGAAGCGCTCGCCGACCTTGGGTGCGCGCCCGCCGGGCATGAAAGTTTCAGCAAAGCCGGGCAGGTCCTGCAGATCCGGGACCGCCGCCGCCCATTTTTCTTGCACCACCAAAGGCACCGCATAGCCGCGTTCGGCGATGTCGATCGCGGGCGCGAGCACATCGCCAAAGCTAAGTTTGCCGAAACGACGCGACAGTTCCACCCATCCCGCTACGGCGCCCGGCACCGTGACCGAGTCCCAGCCGCGCATCGGCGGCTGGCGCGCAGTGCCGCCATATTTTTTCCGAAAATACTCCGGGTTCCACGCCGCCGGCGCGCGTCCGGAAGCATTGAGGCCGTGCAATTTCTGGCCGTCCCACAGAATGCAAAAGGCATCCGAGCCCAGGCCGTTGCTGCATGGCTCCAAGATGGTCATTGCCGCGGCGGCGCCGATGGCGGCGTCCACCGCATTGCCGCCTCGTTGCAACAGCGATAGGCCCACTTGGGCGGCCAGGGGGTGAGACGTGGAGACCACGTTGCGCGCGAACACGGGCAATCGCACCGAAGGGTAGCCCGTGCGCCAATCAAAGTTCATCACGGTTTTACCTGGCTACTCGGCGGCCACGGTCGGAGCAGCGCCCGCGGCGGGACGCCGCACCAAAAAACACAGCGGTATCAACAAGACGCTGAGCCATGCCGAAGCATAGAACAGGTCGAGCGAGGACAGGAGATAACTTTGGCCGATCATGCTCTGCGTCATGGCACCGGCGGCCAACTGATCGCCAAAACCGAACTGGTGCATTCGGGTCAGCGTTTCTTGGTAGGCCGGCGTGTACTGCGTCACCATGTCCGCCAGTTGCGACTGATGCAGCGCTTCGCGCCGGTCCCAGAAAGTGGTGATGAGCGAGGTGGCGAAACCGGCCGCCGTGATGCGCAGAAAATTCGACAGACCCGAGGCCGAAGGCACTTTGTGCTGAGGCAGACGATCGAACTGCACGGCGAGCATGGCGACGAAGAACATGCCCATGGCGAGACCTTGCACGAGTTGGGGCGCCACGAACACCAGATAGCTCGAGTCGGCCGTGAGCTGCGCACGCATGAAGTAAGAAATCGCAAACAAGCCGAAGGAACTCGCAGCGATCATGCGCGGATCGAAGCGGCGCATCAACTGGCCCATCAGCATCGAGGTGAGGATGGCGGTGATGCCGCTGGGAGCGGACACCAGGCCTGCCCAGGTAGCGGTGTAGCCTAGATTGCTTTGCAACCACAACGGCATCAGCACGACGTTGCCGAAAAATACGGCATACCCCAGACAACTGGCGAGCGTGCCGAGCGCGAAGTTGCGCGACTTGAACAGACTCAAGTCGACGATGGGATGCTCTTCGGTCAGCTCCCAGATGAGCCAGGCCGCAAAGCCCACGACCGTGACGATGAGCAGCGCCACGATGAGCGTTGAATGAAACCAGTCCAGATCCTTGCCCTTGTCGAGCATGATCTGCAATGCGCCCACCCACACGAACAGGAGCGCCAGGCCAACCCGGTCGATGGGAATTTTCCGCGTCGGGGTCTCGTGCGACTGCAAATTGCGCCAGCACATCCAGGCGCAAAACACGCCCACCGGCACATTGATGAGGAAAATCCACGGCCAGACGTAATTGTCGGAAATGTAGCCGCCGAGCAAGGGGCCAGCGATCGGGGCCACCAAAGTGGTGATGGACCAGATCGTCAACGCCAAGGTGCGTTTCTGGGGACCGAACACGTTGATGAGTAGTGCCTGACTGCCGGGAATCATGGGTCCGGAGACCGCGCCCTGCAGGACGCGAAACGCGATGAGCGAGGGCAGACTCCAGGCGAGCCCACAGAGTAAGGACGCAATCGTAAAGAGCACCACCGAGACCACGAAGGTGCGCACCACACCGAAGCGCTGCATCAGCCATCCGGTCAACGGCACCGACACCCCGTTCGCCACCGCGAAAGAGGTGATCACCCAGGTTCCTTGATCGGTGCTGACGCCCAAGTTACCGGCGATGGTGGGAATGGATACGTTCGCGATGGAGGTATCGAGGACTTGCATAAAGGTCCCCAACGCCAGAGCCACCGCGGTGATGGCCTTGCGCCCGCCGATCAGCGCCGGCGCGGCGCCAATGCTGGCGGCATTCGCGCTCACGGGCGGGCGGCCAACATCGGCGCACCCTCGCTGGGGCGCGTTTTATTGTGGCTAAGCTTCGCCGGTTCCTGCGCGTGCGGTCCGGCATTGTCAGCAATGATGGACGCGATCAGGGTATCGACGCTCGGATCATCGCCTGCGCTCGTCTGCTTCGGCAACGGCACGTTGCGCACGGCGGTCGACAAGAGCGGGCCCGAGGCATTGTGCAAGTCGACGCGCACGGTGGTCGAGAGACCGATGCGCAGCGGATGCGTCTTCAGTTCTTTTGGATCCAGAAGGATGCGCACCGGGACGCGCTGTACGATCTTGATCCAATTGCCGGAGGCATTCTGCGAGGGCAGGAGCGCAAAGGCATTGCCGCTGCCGGCGGCGATGCCGGCTACATGTCCGTGATAAGTGACCTGGTGCCCGTACAAATCGGTTCGCACCGTGACCGGTTGGCCGGCGCGCATCCGCTCGAGCTGCACTTCCTTGAAGTTTGCATCCACCCACACGTTCTCGAGCGGCACGACGGCCAGCAACGGCGTTCCCGCCGCCACTCGCTGCCCGACCTGAACGGAACGCTTGGCGATGACTCCGCTCACCGGCGAAGTGAGCTCAGTGCGATGCAAGGCGAGCGCGGCGTTGCGCACCGCAGCGGCCGCCGCCAGGACTTGCGGATGATTCGCAATGGTGGTGCCGTCGATCTGCGCCACGGTTTGGCTCAACTGCTCGCGCGCCGCCGCGACATTGGCGCGCGTCGTCGTGACCGCATCGCGCGCATGCGAGAGCTCCTCGGCGGAAATGGCGCCGTCAGCGATCAAACTGCCGCGGCGCTGTAAATCATCGTCGGCGGTGCGTTGGGCCTGTTCACGCTGCTCGATCTGCGCGCGCAATTCCTGCCCCTGCGCAAACAGCCCGCGCACTTGACGCACCGCGCGCGCAAGATCCGCCTCAGTGTTCTCCTCGGCGATTTTTGCATCCGCCGGATCGAGCTCGAGCAGCGCCTGGCCGGCCTGGACGAGCTGGGTGTCGTCAACGTTCAGCGCGAGCACCGTGCCGGGAACTTCGTTCGTCACCTGCACTACATCGCCGTTCACGTAGCCGTCATCGGTGCTTTCAAAATAGCGGCCGTCAAAGAACCAATAGCCGCCATAGCCTAAGCCGCCGAGCACGACCACGGCCGCCAGAGCAAATAGGCCCAAGCGCCGCGTGCGGCTGGGAGGCGCACTCGATGCAGGCACCGCGGCCGCCCTGGGCGGCGCGGAGGTTGCAGCGGGCGCGGCCGGTTCGGCCGTCGCCGGAGAGGTCTCGTTGGAATCTTTCGTGGTCATGGTGTTACCCGTGTCAAAACTTGATCGGAATTCGGTGGTGTACTCAAACCCAATGCGCGCGCATCGAAGCTGCCGCCGACCGCAGAGAGCAGCGTCACCCGTGCCACGGCTTGATTCGCGACGATGTCTACCATCGTTTGGCGCGCGGTGAGCACTTGAGTCTCGGCATTGAGAACTGAAAGGTAGCTTGCAAGGCCCGCGCGATAGCGCTCCTCGGCCAGCTTATAGGCCGCTTCGTTGGCCTCCAGGGTTTGCTGCTGCTCCACCCGTTCGCGCGCCAAGGCGTCGATGCCTGTGAGTTGATCAGCGGTCTGCTGGACGGCGCGCAACACCGTGTCGTTGTAGCCGGCGATCGCGCCGTCCAACTGCGCCTCACTGCTCTTGTACTGCGCACGCAGACGCCCGCCATCGAACAGCGGCAGTGAGATAAAGGGACCCGCGCCGGCGCCGAGCGCATTCGACTGCACCAGGTTACTCAGGCCAAACGCGCCGATGCCGGCGAGCGCCTTTAAATTGATGTCGGGATAGAACGCGGCGCGATCGGAGAGCCGCTGCGAATCCGCGGCCTCGATGATCAAACGCGCGGAGAGCACATCCGGCCGCCGCGCGAGCAGGTTGATGGGCAACGCGGTCGGCACCGGCAGTGCCGCATCGAGATTGAGCACCGGGCGCGCAATCGAGGCATAGGCGTCCGCACCCTGCCCGCTCAGCGCGGCCAGTTCGTGCACAGCGACTAGCGCCGCGGCTTGCGCTTGATCGCGCGCCACGTGCGCCTGCGGCAGCTGGCCTTCGGCTTGCCGCAATTCGAGCTGGGTGTCGACGCCGGCGGCGACGCGGCGGCGCGTGATGGCGACGATGTTTTCGCGCTGCGCGGCCGATCGCTCGGCGATGTCCGCCAACGCGTTTTCGCGATACAACTCGACATAGGCCAGCGCAATGGCCGTGCCGAGCATGAGCTTCGCGTTCTCGACGTCGAGTTGCGCGGAATGGGTTAGTGCCTGGGCTTGATGCACCGCGTTTGCCTGCTTTCCAAAGAAATCCAGATCCCAACTCAACGACGCGCCCGCCTGGCCCAGCCAAAAAGTATGTCCCGCGAGCGGCGGCGGAATGAGGTAGTTCTGCGGCGCGCGCTGGTACAACGCACTCGCATCCAGATTCGCCGAGGGCAGCAACTTGGACCGCGCGATCTGCGAATGGGCCAGCGCGTCCGCCACGCGCGCCTGCGCCTGCGCCAAAGTCGGACTATCCTTGAGACCGGCGCGGATCAAGAGATCGAGCTGCGGATCGTTGAAGGATTGCCACCAACCGTCGGGCACCGGCTCCGCCGGCTCACCCGTCAAGCCCACGCGCGTGTTCGCCAGCGCCGCAGGATGCGAAGACTCCTTCGGCGGCAGTACGCATCCCACGAGAAGGACGCTTAACAACAGCAGTGTGCTTTTGAATGACATGGCTTTTACGCCTCGGCGGCCGCGGTGCTCGGATCGACGTGCTCTTGCAGCGTGGTATTGAGCTTGACCAGCAAGCGCAGCAATTCCTGCACCTCGGTCTTGCTGAAGTCGGTCAAGACCTCGTTGAGCTTGTCGACGACCAAGGGAATGATGGATTCAATCGTCTCGCGGCCCGCCGGGGTCAGCTGCAGTTCCACTTTGCGGCGATCGCGATCGCGGCGCACGCGCTCCAACAAGCCGCGCTCGGCGAGCTGGTCGATGATGCGGGTGAGCGCGCCGCTGTCGTGACGAAATTGCGTGCAGATCACTTTCGGATTCATCGCGATGCCATCGCGCAGGGCCGACATGACGACGTATTGCACGAAGCTGAACCCGCGCTGCTCGATCACCGGCTCCATGATGTCAAGCATCAGGGAATGGGCGCGCTTCACCAGATATCCGATGCTCAGCTGCGCCTTATAGGTAGCGACTTCATAATGCTGCTTGGACATTGAATGCCTCGGCAATTACTGCTTGAGCAGTTATTATGGGGCGTTCTGCTGATTTGTCAATCAGCGATAATTGATTATTAAATCAAGGGGTTACTGATAAATTTCCAAGCCAGTCCATTCGGTGGCCATACCAAGATCGCATGTGGAAATTCGCCGGAGGCATGGGGAGACACATGCTCAGCGTCACGCCGGAACAAAAAAACCGGCGCTACAAATCAGTCCTGGCGCTTCGCGCGGCGGGTGCTAAATCCGACTCCAAAGTAGGCGAGGCCTAAGCCGAAGCCGGCGAAAATCACCAGGAACATGAACGCATCGCTGATGCTCATGTGCAGTGGCAGCCGGACCAGTCACAGTGCAGCCCCGGGGCCGAATCCTGCGATTGTTTGCTCGCTTCCCCGCTGGGCGCCGGCAATTGCTTTGCAGAATCCCGCGACGGGCGCTTCAGCGCATCAGCCACCATTGAATAAGCCCAGAGCGCCGGCGCCATCACGCTGCCGCCCGGCATCGCAAACACTTCGAAGTCGAACTTCGTGCCGGCGCGCTGCCAGCCATTGGCTGCTCTCGCGGCCACCGTTTCAAATATTTCCTTCATAACCTTCTCCTCGCCTCCGCTGCCTCAGCAACATATGCCTCTGCAACACATGCCTGGGCAACTCTCAATCCAAAAAAACACTAACTATTCGCCAGCATTTGTTTCAACGTTCGTTCCACTTCGCGCACCTGCGCCTTGGTGACACCGTTCAACAACCGATTCAACACCTTCGCAAGGCAGGCCTGCATCTTCGGAAAAGCCGCCTTTCCCGCCGCCGTTACTTCGAGCGACTGTTCGCGTCGCGTATGCGCAAGGGCAACGCGGCGCAACAATTTCTTATTCTCGAGCCGATCGATCATGCGGCTCATCGCGCCGCGATCGTAATCCAACAGTCGGCACAGCTCGCAGGCCGACTTTGGCTCTCCTTTAAGGAGATTCGCCAGGATGACGAATTGCGCCGCGGTGACTTCGAGATCCGCCAAATCCTTGTCGAGCAAAAACTCTTGATCGACGCCTTTCAGGACCGCCATGCGCACCTGCCCCACCAGGGGTGCCAGGCTGGTTTGGACGTCTAGTAACTTCGGATCGTAGATGTCGTTCATACAGATTGCCGCCGAGCATCAATATAGATGCCTGGGCAACTATTGTCAAGGCATCCGAAGGCCGGTGCGCGACCCCGGCGAGCGTGCTATTTGAAGTCGCCGGCCTTGACGGTCACCAGATGTCCCGGGACGACGAATTCTTGCATGGCCTTGTGGACCGCATCCGGGGTGGCGGATTCGATGGCCTTCTCGAAGGCGGCATCCCAGGCAAAGTCGCGGTTCACGAACAAATGATCGGCCAGCTCCCGTGCGAGCGCCCCGTCGCTGGAACGATTGAGGGTCATCGCAGACAAGAGGCCGGACTTGGCTGCCGTAATCTCTTCGGCCGTGAAACCATCCGCGATGACTTTGGCCATTTCTTCCTTGGTATCGCTCTCGACCTGCGCGGTGTTTTGCGGAGCACTGATCGCGAAAACCGAGAAGGATCCGACCGGGTCGAGCGCATCCGCGTGCAGCTGCGAGCCGACGCCATAGCTCAAACCATCCTTCTGGCGAATGCGGGTGGCGAGCCGCGAATTCAGCAATCCGCCGCCGAGGATTTCGTTGCCTACTGACAGAGCGGGATATTGCGGATCGTCGTCGCGAATTTTCAGAAGACCCGCCAGAATATAAATGGCATTGGTTTTGTCAGGTGTCGCAAACACTTTCGAGTCGTTCGCCGTGGGCTTGTAAATCCCTACGGCTCGCTCGAACGGGCTCGGACTTTTCCATCCAGCGGACAGCTCCGTCAGTTGCTTCGAGGCTTGCGCGGCGTCGAAATTGCCGACGAGCGCGGCTTCGGCGTTGCTCGCGCCATAGAACGCCTTATAGAAAGACTGGACATCGCCTATCGAGACCGCGTTGACCGCGGCGATGCGCTCATCCAACGTCGGTACGTAACGGAAGTCCCCTGAGAGGTAAGGCGAGAGGGAACGGCGCAACGCGAGATTGGCGATGGCTTGAGGATCCGTGCGGGCTGCGTCGATGCGGGATAAGACTTCGCGCTTCATTTCGTCCAAATCGCCCGAAGGAAACGCGGGTTTTTGCAGCAGCTCCGCAACGAGAATCAAGGTTGGGTCCAGATTGGCTTCGGGAGTCTCGAATGAGACTGACAATCCAGATGCGCCGCCGTTGATTCTTAAGGTGCTCTTCAGTCGCGTGAGTTCATCTTGGATCTGTTGCCGCGTGTGCGCTTGCGTGCCGCGCATCAGCAGCGCTGCGGTGAACTGCCCGATTTCGGCCTTGTTCTTCAGCGACTCGATGCTGCCGAAGTGCAGGTCGATGACGCCGCTGACTCGATCGCCCTTGGTTTTCTTCACGAGATAAGCGGTCTTGATCGACCCCGCCGTGCCGCGCTTGACGCGCGCCTCAATATTCATGGGTGTCGCGTCAAAGTGTTCGCCCTCGGCGACCGCGGCCTGACCCGTATAGCCGGCCAGCAAGGCGTCAACTTTCGGCGCGGCGGTGATCACCGCGCGCAGCGGCTTGTCGTCCGGAACGAAGGTCCCAACGGTGAGATTGGAATCGATGAGATAGGTGTTGGCGACGCGCTTGACGTCCGCAACGGTCACCTTCTTTAAAAGATCGCGATCCCAGAACAGCAGGCGCCAGTCGCCGGCCGCAACGTTTTCACTCAAATTACTCGCCATCTCGGGCGCTGAGTTCAAGAGCCGCTCGTAACCGTTGAATTGATCGTTGCGAACTCGTTCGAGTTCATCTTGCGAGAAATCCTGGCCGCGAACCGTTTGCAGGATGGAATCCAGCTCACGGCGAACCGCACCCAGATCGCCGCCCTTCGGCAGGCTCACCGATATCATCAAGAACCCCGGATCGTGCATGGCTTCCAAGTCAACGGATGCCGACACCGCCAACTTGGTCTCCACCAAACGCTTATAAAGAAGTCCCGCGGGCCTTTCATTCAAGAGTGAGGTCAACAGGCTCAAAGACGCGCTGTCGGGATGAGCGTCCGCAGGTACGTGAAATGCCTCGTCGAGCACCTGCTCACTTCCCGAGCGCCGCAGCGTGACTTCTCGCATGCCATCCTGGGGCGGCTCCTCCGTATAGAAGTTCGGCAGGATTCGCGTCGGCTTCGGAATGGCGCCGAACACTTTCTCGATGTACGCAAGCGTCGCCTTTTGGTCGAACTTGCCGGTGACGATCAACGCCGCATTATCCGGCTGATAGTAGGTGTGGTAGAACTTCTGCAGACGCTCAATGGGCACACCCTCGATGTCCGCGCGCGCGCCGATGGTCGGATGGCCGTAGTTGTGCCATAGGTAGGCGGTTTCCAGCACGCGCTCCTGCAGTACGCGAGCAGGACTGTTCTCGCCCATTTCGAATTCGTTGCGTACCACCGTCATTTCCGTATCGAGATCCTTCTTGGCAATCAAGGAATGGGTCATGCGGTCGGCCTCCATGCCCAATGCCCACTCCAGATTCGCCGTGGTCGCGGGAAGCGTTTCGAAATAGTTGGTCCGGTCGTAAGCGGTGGTCGCATTGGCATGAGCGCCGCGACTGCTCAGTTCGTCCATGATCTTAAGATGCGTGGGCGTGCCCTTGAAATTCATGTGCTCCAGCAGATGCGCCATCCCGGTCTCGCCGTAGCTCTCATGGCGCGACCCGACTTTGTAGGTCACATTGATGCTGACCGTGCTGCTCGACGGATCCGGGTAAAGCAGGACCTGTAAGCCATTCGCCAAACGATATTCGGCAACACCTTCGATGCTGCGCACTTGCTGCGCGGCGACCGGCGCTTTTAGCGCAGTTATAGGCGCTTTTGATCCGGCGGCGATGGCGGAGGCGCTCGCCAATCCTGCAAGACTCAAGATTAAGGTGCGCGCAGACCAGAGCCGGGAAGCGGAATAATTCATAGAGTCTTGCTCCAAAAACAGTAAGTCATGGCGCCATGGTAAGCGCAGCGCCTTAAGGAGCGCTTAAGAATGCACGAAAAACGCGGCGTGACCGGTCGATGCGCCGACGATTTAGCCACTCGTTCCATCGGGATCGCGCCAGGCGCGCTCGAAGGGTAGCCTCCAGGCGAAGGGGGCGATGAGCTGGTGAATGGCATTCGGTCCCCACGATCCCGGGGAGTAGCTGCGCACCGGCGGCGGCGCTTCCAGCAACGCCGAGGAGACTTCCCAGAGCCGTTCGATGCCATCGGCAGTCGTGAACAGGGTTCGATCGCCGCGCATGGCATCGAGGATCAACCGTTCATATGCCTCCAGCACATCGCCGATATGGCTGGTGTCATGCATGGCGAACTGCAGGCTGAGCTTGTCCAAGCGCATGCCGGGTCCCGGGCGCTTACCGTAGAAGGACAGCGATAGTTTGGCCGCATCGGCGAGATCAAAGGTCAAGTGGTCGGGCCCCTGCTCTCCGATACCGGAGCCTGCGGGAAACATACTCTTGGGCGGTTCACGAAAGGCAATCGAAATGATTCGCTGTCCTTCCGCGAGACGTTTGCCGGTGCGCAGAAAAAACGGCACGCCGGCCCACCGCCAATTGTCGATGGTACATTTCAGCGCAATAAAGGTCTCAGTATCCGAGTCCGCGGCGACGCCGTCTTCCGTTCGGTAGCCGATGTACTGTCCCCGGACCACGTCTTCCGGTTTGATCGGCAGCATGCTGCGAAACACTTTGTTCTTTTCTTCGCTGATGGGCGCGGGCTCCAATGCCGTCGGCGGTTCCATGGCCATGAAGCCCAAGATCTGAAACAAGTGCGTGACCACCATATCCCGATAGGCGCCGGTGGCTTCGTAGAAGCCGGAGCGCTTTCCCAAACCCAAGGTTTCGGGTACATCGATTTGCACGTGGGACACGAAATTCCGATTCCAGATCGGCTCGAATAGCCCATTGGCAAAGCGGAACGCCAGAATATTCTGGGCCGGCTCTTTGCCAAGAAAGTGATCGATGCGGAAAATTTGATCCTCGCTGAACACTTCATGCAGCTTGGCGTTGAGCAGCACGGCGCTGTTTAGGTCCGTGCCGAAGGGTTTTTCCATGATGACGCGCGATCGATCCACGATCCCGGCCTCGCCCAGCAGCCGGACCGCCGCGAGGGCCGCGCTTGGCGGAATACTCAGGTAGTGGAGTCGGCGGCTCTCTTGACCCAACGAGAGCTCCGCTTCCGCAACGGCGGCCTTGAGCGCGGCCGGCCCCGCGGTCAACGGCACATAGCTCAGGTTTTGAGAAAACGTGTTCCAATCCGCGTCGTTGACCTTGCGTGTCGAGAACTCATCCACCGCCTGTCGCGCTTGATGGCGAAAGGAGTCGGAATCCAAATTCTCGAGCGACACGCCGATAATCTTGCAACCTGGGATAAATCCCGCGCTCGACAAATGAAACAACCCGGGCAACAGCTTGCGCTTCGCCAGATCACCCGTCGCACCCATGAGAGTCACCACTTGGGGATAACCCGGGCCGACTCCGCGCGGAACTTTCGTCATAAACAATTCTCCAGAGGACGCCGATCCTTTCTATAACATATCAAGATTGCGGCAATTGGGTCCGAAGCGGGATTAATCGGAAGCTAAGGCGAGCTTGGGCGCACCGGTTCAATCGCCGCGCGGCGCTACTTAAGGATCGAGTGTCCGAAGCTGCTCGAGCGCCGCATCGCGAGTGCGTGCATCGTCGAACTCGATCACGATCTTGCCCGTTCCGTTGGTGCGCTGATGCAATTCGACACGCAAGCCCGGGGCGTGCATGACTTCGCTGATGACCGCGAGCAAGGGAGGCGCCACGGGCGTGCGCCCGCCGGGTCCGATCGCCTTGCGTACATGAGACTCGGTGTCGCGTACGCTCCACTGACGCGTTGCAATCAGCTGTGCGACGCGCACCCGCTCCGCATCGTCCGGAAGACCGAGCAAGGCACGCGCGTGTCCCATGCTGATCGTCCGCGTCTCTATCATCGTGGTGACCTCGGCGGGCAGGTCGAGGAGCCGCAGCAGGTTGCTGACTGCCGCACGTGAGCGACCGATCGCGTGCGCGACCTGGTCATGGGTGAGGGCGAATTCCTCTATCAGCCGACTGAGCGCCCTCGCCTCGTCCGCCGGGCTCAGCTCCTCGCGCTGAATGTTTTCGATCAGCGAGATCGCCAGGGCTTCTTGGTCGTTGAACTCACGAATTATCGCCGGAACCTCGGTCAGTCCCGCAAGCTGCGCAGCCTTCAGGCGGCGCTCACCCACCACCACCTCGAACTGATGCGGGAAGCCGGGCACCGGCCGCACGATGAGGGGTTGAATGAGGCCGGTGGCCTTGATGGAGGCGACGAGTTCCTCGAGAAGCTCGGGTTGGGACTCGCTCCGCGTCGGTTTGAGGCTGGCGCGAATCGCCTTGAGCGGGATAGAGCCGGCACCTTGCCGATAGAGGCGCCGAGGGTGCGCGTTTAGGAACGCCTGCAGCTCGCCCATCCCGTCCGGGGTTGCACTCATCGCCTAAGCCTACCGCAAACGCGGCCGCCGATCGAGGTGGCCGCTGAAACGGTGAAAAAAGCCAGCCGTTTGACGTATTTTGCGGCACCGGGGCTCCTCTCATGGGCGCCCGCGAAATCCCGCCATTATTCGCGTATTTCCCGCAGAAAATGCCTGTTTTGCGAACTGGTGCGCTCTTTTTGGCGCTGGAAATGCAAGGATGCGCCCCCATATTAAGACACGTACCGCTGCTTGGGGCGGACCTGCCTTGCAGAGAAATTAGGAGATTTTGACATGTTTGCAACAGCTGCCCGTTGGAGCCACAACACGCTACTTTTGGCGATGGCCTTGCTCACCGCCGCGCTGGTTGTCTTCGCGATCTAACGCCATTGTGTAGATTGCGACGCGACCCAGCGGCGGCGGTTGCGCAACGTGAGTGGAGCAGAGCCGCCAGCTGCGAATGATACTGGCTCACGTCGCCCTCGTTCTCGCATTTCTTGATCGTTGGACAAGATTTGTTGATTGATCCCAATCGGTAGCCGGGAGTACATTCAGCGATCCAATCATGGCGATCAAGATTCAGCCCTGCGTATGCACCCTGCGCCTGAAAGTGAAGGCTGAGGGGTACGCCTGGCTCAACGCCGCCGCCATTGAGGTCAACCAGGTCTGGAACTACGCCAACGCGACGAGCTACAAGGCGGCGCGACCATTTGCGGGGAAGGGAAAATGGCTCACCGCCTATGACCTGGACAAACTCACGGCCGGGGCCACCGATTACTTTGAGCGCATCGGTTCGGAGACGATTCAGCGAGTGAATGCGGAGTTTGCGACCCGGCGAAAGCAATTCAAGAAGGCAAAGCTGCGCTGGCGGATAAGTAAAGGCGCCAAACGGTCCTTGGGCTGGGTGCCCTTCAAGGCGGTTCAGCTGAAACGCAAAGGCAAGGCCTTGCGCTTCTCAGGGAAGGCGTTTCGGGTCTTTGAGGGAGAGCTTCTCGAAGGAGTCAGGTGGAAATCGGGCTGCTTTGCTCAAGATGCAGTCGGGGACTGGTGGCTGTGCCTGCCGGTGGAAAGACAAGCTTTGCAGTCGGTTGCCGCAAAAGAGGCGGTGGGGATCGACTTGGGGCTAAAGGACATCGCCGCGACAAGCGATGGAGATAAGCTTCAGGCGGGTCAATTCTATCGAAACATCGAGCAGAAGATTGCCTCAGCACAACGCCGTGGCCACAAACGCCAGGCCAAGCGCCTGCACCGAACGGCCGCGAGGCGCCGAAGGGATGCCTTGCATAAGTTCTCCAGAAAAATTGTAAGCGAATATCAGACGATAAAGATCGGCGATGTGAGCAGCCTGAAACTGGCCAAGACCCGGATGGCCAAATCCGTGCTGGATGCCGGTTGGGGCATGCTCAAGACGCAATTGCAGTACAAGGGCCAGCAGGCAGGCAGGAGCGTTATCATCGTCAGTGAGAGAGACTCAACGCGAACATGCAGCGACTGCAAGGCCCTCACGGGCCCTACAGGTTTGGACATGCTCGTTGTAAGGACTTGGGTGTGCAGTGCGTGTGGAGTCACGCACGATCGGGACGTGAATGCGGCCCGCAATCACCTATCCGCGGGGAGGTCGCCCCCGTCCGTGAGCGGGAACGAGTCATCGCTTACAGCCGCGCCGCCGAGCCAGACATCCAGTCGATGCGAGGCACGGACCAGCGCGCTGAAAGCGGCGGCGTGAGCACCGGCTCAAACCGTAGTCCCTGCTGTAGGCCTTGGACGACATGCGCTTGCATCTCGATCCGATAGTCTCATCGTGGCGGCGCGCAGCGCCGCTCCCTGAGGGATAATGAATCGCATGAGCCGGTACCGCACACTGTTGGTTCTCGCAATGCTGGTGGCAGCATCCCGCAGTGTGACCGCTGCTGCGCTGGATGACATCAAAGTCGAAATTGGCCAGGACCTTTGCGAAGGAGCGAGTGCGCGCGACAAGAGCGTCATCGTGTACGCCACCAACCTGAACGCAAACCAAAGCATCGACGCCAACTTCAAATACGACATGAACGCCAAGAATGCTGCCGGACGCTGACACCTACGCAGAGCAGTTTCCGTCAGGGCGTTAGGAATTCGCAGGTTACTTTCTTAGATTTCGAAAGAGGCTCGTCTAATGTCGCGAGCGGGAGCTTGAGCGCTTCCGCAAGGGCGACATACCACGCGTCGTAACTCGTCATGTTGTGGCGCAGCTCCCAAATACGCTCGGCAAAGGGTTCGAATGAAAACAGCTCCATCTCGAGCAGCATGAGGTCGTCTTGCGCCGCGTTCGCCTCCGGCGTGGTGACTAGTTTTGCTCTCTCCAAGCGACGAAATATGTTCGTCGCTTCAACCCGTGCCAGCTGAGGCGTGCATAGCGAACCGCTTGCGAGAACCTTCTCTGCCCAAGCGCCGTGGGGACCGCTGTCTAGGAGCGCGGCCACTAGCACAGACGAATCAACAACAACGCTCAACGCCGGTCAGCGTTTTTGCTATCGAGGATTTGCCCGGGCGAGATACGAGTTTGTGCGGCGCGCTTTCTCTTGCGCACCTGCTGCAACCATGCGTCTATCGACGGGCGCGCAGCCAGCCGCTCCAACTCGGCACGCAAGAATTCTTGCATCGACTTCCCTTGCATAGCTGCACGGGAGGCCAGCTCGTCGCGGACTTTCTCAGGAACATCACGAATATTGATTTGGGTCGCCATGCTTGCATAATGGCAGCATTGCGGGCATCTTGCAAGCATCGAAGCGGTGGCAGTCTAAGACGTAATCCCCCGGACTTGCGCCGGCGGCGATGTCCAACACTATCGACCCGGCCACCAATTCCAGCGTCCCGCCAGCCGGACGAGCGCCGGTCCCACCGCCAAGCGGATCACGGTTGCGTCCAACAAGACGGCGACACCCAACGCGAATCCCAAAATTTTAATCAGCACGAAGTCGCCGAATACGAACCCGGCGAAAATCATGACCATGATGGCGGCGGCAAAACTGATGACGCGGCCCGTACCGGCGAGGCTGTGCACCAGCGCCTCGCCGTCGGTAAGCCCCGATCGTCGGCCCTCCGCCATCCTCGATACAAAAAAAACCTCATAGTCCATGCTCAAGCCAAATACGATGCAAAATACGAGGACGGGCAATATTGGGAAACCACCGTGCATTGGGCCATCAAGGCCTACCATCCATGACCCGTAACCCTGTTGAAAAACCAAGGTTACCGCGCCAAACGCCGCGGCAACTGACAGCAAATTCAGCGCCACGGCTTTTATCGGAATGAGCACACTGCGAAATGCCAACGACAAGACGATCAGCGTGACGCCGATGACGCTCATGACCAAAGTACCGATCGAGCTCCTAATGGCACTCTCGTAATCGACGTTGAAAGCGGGCACACCTCCAACCTCGAGGTGCGCACCCGAGAGTCCGGTGAGAGTCTGCGGATTCGCCGCCCGGATGTCCCGCACCAGCGCGGCAGCGTCGGTCGCAGCCAAGCCCCGTCGCGGCAACAGTTCGATGAGCACCGCGCTGCCATCGGCACTGACGAAACTTGGACGCGTCGCATCGGGCACTCGCCGCAGAGTCTCGGGTCCGGCGAGCGGCATGGCGTTTAGCGTGGTCACGGCCCACACATGCTGGACCCGCGCGTCGCGCGCGAAATACCTGACCAGTCGCGATTCGGCGCGCCAGCCCGCCTCATCTTGCACCGTGACTTGAGCAGGGAAATACAGGACCACTTGAATGATCTGGCCGAAATTCCCGCGCGCCACGGAATCGATTTCGTGCAGAACGCGCACCGCTTGGGCGCTCTCCGGCAGCCAACTGCCGCGCGGCAAAACGATACTCAGATGCGAGGCTTGAGCGGCGAGAAACAACAGCGGGATCCCTGTCGCCGCGAGGACGCCGAGCGGATGGCGCGTGACCCAGTCCCCCCAACGGCGCCAATTACGTCCGCTATCCAGCTTGCGGGAAGATCCCGGCGGCGCCGCAGCGATCCACGGTCCAATCCATGCGAGCACAGTCGGCAGGAGTGTTCGGGCGACCAGCACTGCAACGGTGGTCACGAGCAGTCCCCCGATGCCGATGGACCTCACTTCGCTCACCGGTACGAACAGCATCGCAGCGAATCCGATCGCGACCGTCAGACCGGAGACGACAACGGTGCGACCGCCGTATTTGGCCGCTTGCAACAGCGCCTCCCCGCGCACCAGTCCCTGGTCGAGTCCGTCCCGGTAGCGGCTCACGATGAGCAGCGCATAGTCGATGCTCAACCCGAGGCCGACCATACTGATGATGCTGACGACGATGATCGATACCGGCCAAAAGGAGTTCACCGCCGCGAGCACTGCAAGCGACACCAAAATGGTCAGGGCGCCGCATACAACGGGGAGAACCGCGGAAGCGAGACTGCGAAATGCGATTATCAGCAATATCAAGGTGAGCGGAAGAACGCGCAGCTCAGCGGCGCGCGTTTCTCCGGCGCTCACGCGCCGCATGTCCGCATTCACGGCCGCCTCGCCGGTCCAACCAAAGCTCAAGTCCGGATATTTTTCCGCAAGCTGCGCGCGCAGCGCATCGGTCATCCGGCGCAGCTGGGTCATCAGAGCATCCTCGGTGCCTTTGGGCGCGCTCAAACCGACGATAATGATGGGACTTCCGTCTTGACCCAGGAACAAGCTGTCTCCGCGGTCCAGATAGGACATGACTCCCTGCACGCCGCGGGTGCCTCGCAGCGCCTCGCTAACCTGTTTGAGCAGCGTTTCGCCTTCAGCTGTCCGGGGCGCCGGCGCCGCAGCAATCCGGAGCAATGCAATCTTTGCGAATGGTGATTTGAATTGCTGCTCGAGAGCTGCCTCGACGCGCGCGGACTCACTGCCCTGCAGGCGCGCCGATGGATCCAGCGCATCATTCACCTTGGCCGCGAACGGCCACGCAGCGAGCGCAACGAGAATCCATGCCGCGACGATCAGCCGATGCGAGAAGCGCGGGCGTTCGGCCGATTGCTCTTGACTCATTCGTTCGATCTCTCTCCAGGCATGCCAGGCGTCATGGTATCAAGCGCAGAGAGTCTGTCTCGTGACCGAATCAAACCAGAACTTCGAGCACCTGCTTGAGCGCGCGCCGGGATTCTTGGGCGGCGCGCCCCCAACTCTGCCTTCCCGACAGCTCGCTGTGACCGAACGCGATCCGCCCATGACGCTCGCGAATGACTTCGAGCGGCGCCGGATTGTCCGGCGTTCCAAAATAGAATCCCGGTTGGGGCGCTATGTATGCATGGCCCCAGCGGTTGATGATGATGCCGGCGATATCGCGCCTGGCATCGAATCCCGAATCGCCCAACATCTGTTGCAGCTGTTTGCGGATCTGCAGTTCGAAATCAGCGTATGTCGTAGCAAACAGCCGGCCGCGGGCGGCGCTGGTTTGGGCCTCAATCGGAACCCCAGACTGGGGGAATCCAACATAGAACGTGAGCATCGCCGGCTTCGTCGGATCGAGAGGTACCGGCACACCGTCGATTTTCATCGGTTGGCGCACGTTGACGAAGAAACCGAAGCCGTCGAACCAGTGCGCGGCCGAAATGCCAAGCTTCGCGAAGGCCTTCCAATTGCGTACGGCGACGTTCGCCACCAATATCGGTCCGTGGTGAAACTGCGCATAAGCGGCCGAATAGGAGGGCGGCAGATCACGCACAATGCGACGCGCAATCCAGCCACCGGCGGCGACGATTGCGGTCTTTCCGCGTACGCGTGCGATTTGATCGCCGACGACATAGGTGACATCGACGCCGCTCGCAGTCTCCGGCTTGCCGTCGTGCCGGACGGCCACGACGGTGGCGCCGAGTCGAATACGCGTGTGCTGCGGTCGATCGAGCGCGGTGAAATCGATCGGCGCGTAGAGCACGTCCGCAAATGAGTGCGTGCCGGAGATGACATCGGGCAACATCGCTTTAACGAGATGCCGCAAGATGGCAGCATTGCCGCCGGGAAATGAAAACACTGTATCGTCCAGAATGTTTTCGCCAGTTCCCGGCAGGCCAAGCAATTTTGCGCCGTAGGCAGAAACCACGTCTGAACTCACCCCGTAGTCACCCGTCGCCACGAGCGGATCGGAAAGCCGAAACACGTCTTTGGACAGGCCGAGTTCCCGGATGATCAGGTCACCGTAGGACATCGAGTCGAGCCACCGATTCGTGGCGGCTTCATCGCCGTGAGTCAGAACAGGCGTGTGCTTCTTCCATTGCAGCCAGCTGCGGCGGGCGTCTGGTGAAATCGGCGCACGGCGCAAATCGTCGGACCAGGGGTCGACCACCCACGCGCGCTTCGACGCGAAAGGTTTGTCGAAGTAGTAACCCAACGAACTGACGCCCTCGTTCCAATACATGGGATTGTAATGATCGCGCGCGAATTTCAATGGCGCCGCCGTCCCGGTCGGAGCGACGAAATCGTAGGAGCGTGGCATGCCGATCTCGTCCCAGAGATCGACGACATGCGCGTAGTTGTTGTCCGCGCGAGGAACTATCGCGTCGTTCGAACCTTGAGGTCCGGTGAGCACCACGCCGTCCACGAGCATCTGGTTCTGCTTGGCCTCACCGCCGAACACCGGATGATTGTCGAGAATGAGGCAGCGCGAATTGGGACGTGCCTTGTGAAATTCATATGCCGCAATGAGACCGGCGAACCCGCCACCGACAATGATCAGATCGTAGATCTCGTCGACCTGCGGCGCCGAATCAATCCTCGCTTCGTAGATGCCGTCGCGAACGCCATGTGCTGCGTTGACGACGGAGGCGATGTTGCCATTCGAGCGGCTGTAATCGCCGATTCCGGCGTACCCGTTCCAGGATGCGCCAAGCCCCTGCGCGAACGCCGGCCCCCGCGCGCCCAATAGGATTGCACCCGAGCCGATGAGCGTCGCTCCGACGAAATCGCGTCGCGTGATATTCCTGTCGAGCCCGAGAGATCGCGCTTCGTCGTGCCGACTCGGTATTTTCTTCTTCATTTGCCGGAGAGACGTTTTCCGTACGAAACCGCGTACGCCGGGGAGCGGAACAGCAATATGGGATCGTTGGTCGGAGCGATGCCATCGGCCATGACCAAGGGGTCGAAATTGATCGGCTCACAGGCAACGCCTTTTTGTTGCGGCGTCGCCTGGGTAATGGTCAGGGTGCCGGCGTTGAAATGCTTGCGAGTCTCGGGCCACGCCAGGGTTGCGTTGTCCTGCGGGTCGCCGGGCTCACCGACATAGACAATCATGTCCCATACTGCGGGCCCTTTGCCGGTGCGCTCGATCAGATTCTTCTCGAGGAAGTCGTGCGGCGCCGACTTCATTGCCGCGGCCGTCATTTCTTTCGTGCCATCGCGGGGAACGAAGCGCCACCGCACCATGTGCTCGGTACTTTTCGCGTCGATGAACTTGAAGGTGTGGATGCTGAAGTAAGTGGTCTGGTAATAGTTCGCCGTCGGTGTGTGGTGACTCGACAATTGGGTCAGCGCCATCGCGTCGGGATGCGTCGCGGCGTAGGCTTTCAGTTTTTCCGGGTCGGGCTGGCCGGTTTTGGGATCGGGCTTCGCGGCGACCAGCGCATCGCGGAAGGAGGCCGGTGACGCCGCGGCGAAGATCGGCACGTTGATCATGGTGATGTGCTGCCGAGCATTGTCGGCAAGACGGAACTCAAGCGCCATTCCCCGCGGAGCGGGGGCCGCGTCCGGTACGTCGGGATTTCCGCCGCCGAGCGAGAAGCGCGCGACTACCGGAATGGTTGTGCCTGAGAAGAGCGCGGAGCGGCTGAGCGCAGCCGCGTCGGCCGTCCCAACGAACTCGCCTGCAGCGCAGGTGCCTTTGATGTGATTCCTGCGCTGGCCTGGGTGTATGCCGAAGGTCCCTTCGAAGGCATCGATCACCTGCGGCGCAGTGACTTGGGAGCCACCGGTTTCCGCTCCAATGGCCAAAATGGGAGCAGTAAATGCGGTGGACAGAAGGGAGATAAACGCAAATCGGATTCCGTTACGGAATGAAGATGATTTCATTGTGATAAACCTCAGGGCGATGGACCTCAGGCGTCGGGGGGATGATAGTAGCGCGTGCCGGGCGCTGATTGAAGCGTGCGCACGAAGGCGGGTGACTCGGACGACGGGATATACGAGGTCCGGCCTGACGGACTTTCCTTCGCGAATGCCTTTAGCGGTCCCCATGGCCAACATCGCCGCCGCCGCGGTACTTGAAATCATACGACGGCCGCAACTTCACTTCTCTCCCAAGAAATCGCTTTCGATAAACCCCCGAATCCGTATCCCTGACTTTGCGTCGATCGCCGTCTTCTCCAGCAATGCTAACAATCGGGACCGCTGGACAATTCCGCGTGCGGCCAGCGCGCGCGTAAACACAATGTCTTTCTCTCGACGAGCGACATACTTCGCAATGGCTAGATCATGTGGATCCAAACATAAGCCGCTGACACCCTGCGTATCACCAGGGGGTAGATTCACCAGCCGACCCTTCCAGCCCTTGGGCAACGTCGCCGTATTTTCGTCCACCGGATCGGCGTAATACCCATGAGTTTCATGGAACGGAGAGTCCTGGCCGATAAAATTCAGCCACGCCGTCCGGTTCGCATGGTTTTTGGCGATCAGATCGACTTCAAATGATCGAAGTATGTCATCGGCCAAATCGGGGTATTTTCCATGCAAGGATTGGCTGCCGATGATGACGAATTGCTTCTCGCCGGTCAGTTCTCCCGCGGCGCGCAAGATATGATCAACCTGTTGCTTCTTCATTGAGTTTTCTCACCACCTCGCGCGGCAACAGTCCGACATAGGGAGAAGACTGGCGCAACCTGTTCGAATTCTCGTTCCTTCCCAACATGGCGGCAAACAGATCCCCATCGCTCGCGCTCTCTAGTATTTCCTGCCATTCCGCGTACACAGGCCCCCAGACTCCGCTTTTCCGCCATCGACTTAAGTTTGCGAGACCCTGAGCCCGAATCAGATTCGGCGTGAAGCGAGACACCACTTCGGCCGCAAGCTTACGCTTGAGTTCATCCAGCATGACATGCGATGCACCTGACTTGGACGCGGGCCGAATGCCGTGCTCGCCAAGATCCAGATGATCGCCTTCGCCCAGGCCCCAACTTCGCAGAGCCTCTTTAGGCACGATGATTCCCAGGGAATTGCCGATACGCCGCAGTTCAAGCTTCATGTGGCAGTTATAACAAGTTATAACGATCGAATCAAATGCTGTGCTCGATAATCTCGCTCTCGTGATGTGGCGACTTGAGCGTGGAGCAAACCCTGGTCCGCCGCCAAGCTAACAACTCGCGGTATTAAAGTCATTGCGCGCTCCGTGCGTAGAGTCCACGACATACGGCGGCCACCTTGTTGCCATCGGGATCGCGCACGTACGCCGCGTAGAAGTCCCGCCCGTACTGGGGCCGCAGCCCCGGAACACCATCGCTCACGCCTCCGTTGGCGAGGGCGGCGGCGTGAAAGTCGTCGACCGCTTTCCATGAAGGTCCGCTGAACGCCACCATGTTTCCGTTTCCCGCTGAAGCGGTCTGCTGATCAAATGGTTTGCCGATCCAGAACGCGAGCTCACGGCGTCCATCGTCCTCGTAAATTCCCCAACCAGCCGAAATGCGATCCCAATCCGGGTCGTTCGTGAAACAGCGCTGCATCCCCAGCGGCGCTAACGTCGCGTCGTAGAACGTCGTGGCTTTGCCGAGGTCATTCGTGCCGAAGTAGACATAACTAAGCATCGTCAAGCTCCTGCACTACACTCGATATAGCTTTCTCGGGATAAATACTACCCGGCCGCAATCCCCGCGAGCAGTACCTGCCAATCAACCTCAATCGCGGTCGCCAATTGCCGGACGAACTCTATCGTATAGACAGTGGTCCATTCATCCAGACCTTCAAGAAACGGCCCTAGATCCCAGTTTAGGGTGTCCTCCATCAGTTCCTTCGCCTCAGCGGACTTCCCCAATTGCGCGTTCAATGCCGCTCGCACCCGAGCGATCGGCATTCGCACAGGGATTTCAGTTTCGCCCAGCAGCGTGAGCAGATCGGTATGCAGCAGACTCGCAAGCTTCAATGCCTGAGCAATACTGATGGCGGATTCAAGTTCCTCATCGTGCTGCTCCAAGTCCGAATATGAATTAATGGTCAGGCCCAGCTCGCTCGCCAACTCCTGCTCGGTTCGCCCCGATTTCAGCCGTAGAACTTGAATGCGTTCCGCTGTACCCGTTTCTACCTGCTTGTGTTTACCCGTCATGCCATGCCCTCATGTCGCAGCTCCCGCCCGCTTTCCGAGATTCCCGCGGATGGCCGGCGGCGCAGAGCCACCAACGCCAGAACAAACGCAGCTAAGCCAATTGTGAGCGCCGAAAATAGCCAGATTATAACGTCCATGACGTCTGCCCTCCCTGGAATCCTGCGCGCATTCTAGACGCCAGAGCCAGGCAAGGCGCAACAGCGTTGCGCACACGCTCGCGATATTGCAGTCGCGGGGGCCAAATTCCGCCAACCGAGAAGCGCGACACTCGCGCCACCGACCAGAGCGACCGGGTTCCCATCGATTGGGACTTCGACTATCGAGAAATATGAGCTATCCGGCCGGCGGCGTCCGAACTAGTCTTGCGACCAGCAAGAACATCTAACATTGGAGCGCGGCCGTGATCGACAAACTCTCTATAAACCCTAAGACGACTGCCCTTCTCTTGATGGACTTCCAGAGAATGGTGGGCGATTCCTATGCCATCGACAAGGAGGCGCTCTTGGGTCGAGTCAAGCGCCTCGCCGCGGCGGCCCGCAATTCTGGCGCGATGGTGATCTATGTGGTTGTCGGTTTCCAGCTCGGCTACCCGGAAATAAGTGGGCGAAACTCTGTATTCAGCGGCCTCAAAGCGGCCGGGCTTCTTGCTACAGGGCACCCCACCGCCGAGATCCACCCCGAACTCACTCCTCAAGCTTGCGATGCCGTCGTGACGAAGCAACGCGTGAGCGCTTTCACGGGAACCAATCTCGATATGATCCTGCGCTCCAATAACATCGAAACCTTACTGCTCACCGGGATACTCACGCAGGGCGTCGTGCTCTCGACCTTTCGCCATGCATCGGACATGGACTACCGCGCCGTTGTCGTCGCCGATGGCTGCTCGGACAAAGATCCTGAAGTGCAGCGCGTTTTGATGGGAAAGATTTTTCCCTTTCAGGCGAGGGTTGCAATGGCAGAGGAGGTAATCGGCGCGCTGCCGTGACCGGTTATCATCGCAGCACTTGAAGCGCTCGTTCCGCACTTATCGGCACATGGCCTCCAGCTCCTTATATGGCTTAGAGTTCGGCGGAAACTTGATCTTCTTCTTTTGCATCATCAGTTCCAGGAACGCCCCTCCGGTCCGCTCGCCGATATCTGGATCGTCCCGATACGCAGGATCCGCCAATGCATCTTGAAGACTGATGAATTGCACGCCTTTCGCACGGTACAATGCCAGCAGCTCCGGCAAGACTCGCGCGTCGAACGCTCCCACGTGCATCAACAGCACGTATTTCACATCTCGCCCGTAGACCAACTGCGACAACTCACGGAAAACACGATAGTACTGGTCCGCTACTGCCAGATAGCTGTCGTGCAACTTAGCGATGGACACCTCATCATGCTTCGCCGCGCAGCGCGCATACGGCTCGTTCCAAAGATAGTCCTCGAAATCCATGCTGACTTCAGCGATCTTGTAGCCGTGCGCAAACAGCCACGCCCGCACAGCTCGCCGTTTCTCCACCGTATCTCCCTCACGCAAGAACGGATACCGCAACCAATGCCAGTCCCGCTTCCCCATCAAACTCTTCAGCAACGGCTCGTTCCTCGAGACCTCAGCCTCGAACTCCTCGGGACTCTCTTTGCTCAAATCTAAGTGCGCCCACGTATGATTGGCCAAGGGCTGCCCCGCCGACCGCCACGCCCTTAGGGCCTCGCTCGATGCGGGATCCTGTTCCATGCGTTGACCGTTGATAAATCCGTACACCGGCGGCATCTTCTCCCGCTTCAGCGTCGCCAATATCGATTGCGCTATTTCCAGCCGCGTCGTTCTTGGCGGCATCGCCCCGTGCACCGGAAGATCGTCGAACGTAACCGCCATCTGCTGGCCGCACGCCAGGCTGGCCGATAGAAGGAGAGTTCCAGCCAACAGAGATTTTCTTAACTGCAAAAACCCAAGCCGTTTGAGGGAGATTTTCATGGCAAATATTTGGACCTGTTGGGGAATGGCATTATCGAGGAACCTTAATCCGGCTACGACGCGTGATGTTCGCAGCTCGCGAACCATCCCTGCGCGGCTCGAGTGACCTCCTCTTGACTGGGAGTCGTATCGCTCGCCCATGCAACGAACCCATCAGGGCGCACGAGCAGCGCGCTCAGTCCAAGGCGATCCTTGGGCTCGCCAGCCACATACCTGACACGGTCGCCCCACAGACCATCAAGCGGTTGCAGCGACGCCTTCCGGCCGAAGTCCAACAGTAGACCGTTTCCATCTCGGAGCAGAGTGCCAAGCCTCGTTCCGTCCTCAAGCTCGAAGTCCGGACAGCTGCGGCCCACCAATGGATGTTCATCGCCGAGGTCGTAGCGGAGTGACACACCCCAGACACGTTCGGCGAAGTAGGTCGCGCCGTCGCGCGTATCGATCAGGTCGCGGACGATGGCTGCGAGTGCGCGGGAGGCAGGTCGCATCAGTGCGACCTGGGCACGCGTCCAATCGAGGATGCGCGCCCCCACCGGATGCCGCTCAGTGGTGTAGCTGTCGAGCAAGCCGTCGGGGGCATCGCCTCGAACGGTCGCCGCGAGCTTCCACCCAAGGTTCATTGCGTCTCCAAGTCCGAGGTTCAAGCCTTGTCCGCCAAGCGGCGAGTGAATGTGCGCGGCATAGCCCGCCAGCAGGAACAGGCCCACCGGGCCGGCTCCTGCGATGATCACGTCGTATATCAAAGTGTCCTGCTGGCTGAGAATGTTTGGACCGGACCTGCGCTAGCGTATCAATTCCGCGTCGGTCGATCCAAGGATGCCTCGCTAGCAAAATTAGTCAAAACAATCGCAAGCGCGGGTAAGACGCAAGTCGCGCCGCGTACTAGCGTCGCTCTCGTCTCCTAACAAACAGTTGGTGTTCGAGTTGTATTGGAGCTTGACATGAAAATCGGCGTGAGCGGCGCGAACGGTCATTTGGGCAAAGCTGTCGTTTCGGAACTGCAGCGTCGTGGCGGGCACGAAGTAGTGGCTATCACGCGCACGCCGAAAACCGTCTCGGGATCGGCAGAAGAACGCTTCGGGGACTACAACCAACCTGAAAATCTTACGGAAGCCTATGCGGGTCTCGATCGCCTGCTCATCATCACGACGGTCGATCCGGAACCCGGAAAGCGCGGAGCCCAGAACGTCGCTGCCATCGATGCGGCCGTGAGGGCCGGCGTCAAGCATGTCGTGTTCATATCGGCCGTGGGCACGCGGCGAGAGGAGGAGCCGGCGCGCGGCGCCTCGTACTGGTGGGGCGAGCAGCACCTTATCGCCACGGCGCCGGCCTGGACCATACTGCGTATGAACTTTTATGCTGAAGCTTTTGTGCAGCTGGCGCAGGCGGCGCTGGGCCAGGGCATTCTGGCCGGGCTGGCTGAGAACCGCGCTGCTTTCGTTGCGCGCGATGATGTGGCGGCCGCCGCAGCCGGAATCCTGATCGGCGACGGCCATGCAGGTGCGATCTACAACGCTACCGGCCCCGAGCGCCTGTCGGGTGCGGAACGCGCAGGCCTCATCGCCGAAATCACCGGCCGGCCGGTCGCGTTCCGCGTTATCACAGAAGAGCAGCTACGCGCCGGACTGACGAAGGCGGGCCTGCCGGCGGGGGCCGTCAACACGGTCGTCAGCATCCAGGCGAGCTTCGCCGCAGGTGCATTCGACATTCTGACCGGTGACGTCGAGCGCCTGGGCGGCCCGCCGCCCAAGCATTTGCGTGATGTGCTTGCTGGAGCGCTGAAGTCTCCTTCGGCCTGAAGCGAAGCATCTTTGGCCTGACTTCCGGTCGTGTTTTCAGGCTGCTGCCGGGATCGCGAAGTTCGCCTGAGCCCACGCCGCAAACTTCGTCGGCTGTCGGTCGGCAACTTTATTGGCCAGCGTAATTGCGTCGCGCGAATCCGCGCCGAGGTAGGTGTGCGCCTGGAAGTAAGCGAGCATCTCGGCGATGTCCTTGGCGCCTGGGAACCAGCCGGCAAAAACTTCTTTCGGGACTTGTTTGAAAGAGAACTGGTGTCCCTGTCGATTCAGCGCGGCGATGACCTCGTTGAAGCTCAGGAAGTCGCCGACCAGCGGTAAATATTCACCGTGACCCGCGAGTTCCGGCTGCGCGAATGCACCGGCCACAATCTGGCCGAGTTCGGTGACGTCGCCCATGTGAATGACACGCTTCTCTGGATCGAGCGGCAGCGCCCAGCCTGCGACCCCATCCGCTTGCTTCTGCGGGGCCATCACGCCGAGCAGATTTTGATAGAAGAACGGTGCGATCACGAATGTGTGGTGCGCGAAACCAGCCTCGCTCACGATGCGGTCACTTTTTGCCTTGTCGGTGAAATGCGGGACATCAATCTTGCCGCGGCTGATCGTCTCGACGTTAGGCAGCGTCGACCAGATGAAGTGCTGAACGCCGGCATCTTTCGCCGCCTGAACGGCCGCGGCTGCCTGCTTGTGCTCCTCCGTGCCCGCTTCCCAGGCATTGGTTACCAGAAAGACCCCGTGTGCTCCGGCAAACGCGGCGTTCAAAGTTTCCGGACGATTCAGATCCGCTAGCACGACTTCGTCAGCCAACTGCGGATGCTTGGCCGGATTGCGCGTCAACGCACGTACCTTGAATTGACCGCTCGCCTGCAGCGCGCGCACGACGGCGCCGCCCTGATGACCGGTTGCGCCCACGACGGCGATGAGTTTTTTGGTGTTTGGCATGGCAGTTCTCTCAGTGAGTAGGTGGGGAGAGAGTACGCATTCCCGATACATCTTTGAAGCCTATATTATTCGATGTTATCCATCTCTCTTGGAGATGGATCAGGGCGCAAGTGCCTATTGCGCGGCGTTGAGGTATGCCGCAACCGTGTCGACATCGCCTTCGCCGAGCGTGCGCAGTAGATCGGACATCCCCGGTGAATTGGCGCGCGAGCCGCTGCGGAACTGGCGGAACGTGGCCGCGAGATAGGCCGTGCTCTGACCGCCAATGCGCGGGTTGGCGCTAAATCCTTTCCAGTCGTTGAAGTGACAGCCGCCACAGGGAAGCACGGCTGTGGCGTCGGCGCCCTTCTTGAGCAAAACCTTATCCGTCGAGATGGGCTCGACCTTCGGCCAGGGCTGGGTCGATGCGTATTTGGCCATTTCGAGCATGTCTGCATCGCTCATTGCCGCGACGAAGCCGCGCATGGCTGCATCCTCCGGCGCATTGCGCGCGCCGCTTTTGAAGTCTCGCAGCTGGATATAGACGTAGCCCTCGCTCTGGCCCCAGATGTTGGGAATAACCGAAGAGCTTTGCAGCGTTCCGGTTAGATGGCAGGCCTTGCAAACAGTGACTTTTTGTTCGATTGCTTGTGCCTGGGCGGCTCTCTCGCAGGCAAAGCCTGCGAATAGAATCAGTACGAGACGGATGGATCGGCTCGCGACCATGTCAGTAGGCGAACACGTAATATTTATTGCCGCGCTTGTAATCCAATTGCGTATTGCCGCCCGCGCCGACAACGACATACTGCTTGCCCTCGAGCATATAGGTCGATGCCGGCGCGTTAACGCCCGCACTGGTCTTGTAGCTCCACAACTCTTTGCCCGTGGCCGAGTCATACGCGCCGAATTCGCCGCTGCCTTCGCCGGCAAAGATGAGGCCGCCGGCCGTGGCCAAAATCCCTCCGAACATCGGCAGCGGTTTCTTGACCTTCCAGCGAATCTTGCCGGTATTGTAATCGGTTGCCACGATATCGCCCCAGGCCGCTTCTTCCGGCGCGCCCTTGAAGCCGCCGCCAAGCCAGAGGCTGCCGTTCGGATATTCGGTGCTGGTGAAAAAGTAATATTTCAAGGCCGATTCGTTAGTCAGCGCGTAGGCGAGGCCGAGCTTGGGATCGATCGCAAGCGGCGTTGCGCTCACACCGCCATTCAAAGCTGGGCGGATGACCACACCTTCCTTGGTCGGCAGCGCGCGTTCGTTCTTCGCTTCGACGAGACCGGTGCTGCGAATCAGGCTGCAATCCTTCGCATCGTGCACGTACAGATAGCCGGATTTGCCCGCGTGCAATACACCCGGAATCTTCTTGCCGGCCTTGTCCGCAACCGGCGTGAGCACCGCAGAGCTCACTGCGTCCATGTCCCAGATATCGTGTGGGATATATTGCAGATGGCAGATGTACTTGCCCGTTTCTAGATCCACCGACACGAGCGAGTCGGTATATAAATTATCACCCGGACGCACGCTGCCGTCGACGTCGGGCGACGGATTGCCGACGACGAAGTAGACGCGCTTGTTCGCAAGGTCTATCGCCGGGTTCTGCCAGATCGAGCCGCCCAGTGTTTTGTACGGATCGCCGCGCTTGGCCAGTGCCGCCTTTTCCGCAGCGATATCACGATGTAGATCGAGTCCCGTCGCATCATGTGTCGCCCACACACCCACCGAATTTGGCGCCGTCGTGTAGAACGTCCAGACTTCAGCGCCGCTCTTCGCATCAACCGCCTTGAGCGCGCCGCGGATGCCGTATTCCGCACCGGCCAGGCCGATCAATATCTTGCCGTCCACTGCAGTCGGCGCGGCCGTCATGGAATAACCCTTGAGCGGATCGGCGAGCTGCTTGCTCCAGACAACCGCGCCGGTTTTTGCGTTGAGCGCGACGAGTTTGGCATCGAGCGTGGCCATATAGACCAGATCGCCAAGGGCGGCAACGCCGCGGTTGTTCGGACCACAGCAGATCGACACGGCGGGATCAAAGACGTGGATGTAATGCCACAGCTCTTTGCCAGTTTTCGCATCGACCGCAAACAGATGGTTGTACGAGGTGGTTAAATACATGACACCGTCATAGACGATCGGCGCGCCCTGGATCGATTCGGTGAGATCCACCTGAAATGTCCAGGCGAGCTTCAGATCCTTGACCGTCTGCGTGTTGATCCGATCGGCGGCGTGATAGCGTGTTTGCGCGTAGTTGCCGTGCGTGAGGAAAAAATCAGCGCTGTTTTGTGCGGCGGAGTTCAAGCGCTCCTGGCTCAACGGTCCGGGCCGCACCATACTCGCAGTGTTGTCGGCGAGACTCGTCGCACAGTAGCCTAGCGCGATCAGACACACAGCCATCGAACAAGCCAGCTGGATTCTGTTCGTTAATACCAAGTTGCCGCCCCGACTTGAATCAGGCACGAATGATGCCGCCCAGAAAACGGCAAACCCATCCCCCCGATGGGGGGCGTATCGAGCCAGCGGCTTAGGCGCAGTGTTTGGCGAACCAGTAGCCCGCGACAAGCGTCTTAAGATCGTTGATCTCGCCGCTATGCACGCGGTCGATGAACACCTTCGCAGGCAGAACAATGGTGAGGATGTCCTCACTCTCTGCCTGATTGCCGTGTACGCCCCCAGCACGACCGGTGTCGACTGTGCCGTACACGATGGAAATCTTCTGTCGCGTAGCACCACCCGCTGCCTGTATCGTAATGCCACGCTTCTCATGGTCAAACAATTGCCGGTGCGGTCGTTCATTATCTTTCCTGTGCATGTTCGCACTCACCATGGAACCCTCCGACCCAGGTAGTCCAGATACTGAAGACCCGCTTTTCCGGCCTGCGCGTCCATCGTGTTCGCGAGATTGGGTATGCTCTCCTCGATGCTCAAACGCGCTTCAGGACCGCCCATATCCGTTCGCACCCAGCCCGGCGCCATGAGTAGTAGCGCTCGCGAATCATCCGCGTGGCGGGCAGCAAAGCTACGCATGAACATGTTGAGCGCCGCCTTGCTGCTGCGATACACCTCCTCGTGCCCGTTATCGTTGTTGGCGACGCTGCCCCGCCCAGAGGACATGACCCCGATCGTGCCGCTCGCGAGTACGAGATCCTGCAGCGCCTCGATGACGCGCATCGGGCTCAGTGCGTTTGTGATCATGACGCGTACGAACTCGTCGGTCGAGACATCGGGGATCGTTTTGCCGCCGTTGTTCGTGACGCCGGCATTGACGAACAGCATGTCGAACTTTCTCGATGCCAGACGCGCTCGCAGCCCGGTTACTTGCTCTGGATGGTCGATGTCAACGCGCTCGATTTCGAGTCGGCCGCCGGAAACCCCCAAAAGATTGGCGAGTCTCGAGGTGGTTCTGTCCCGCTCGGTAGCCGTTACGTGCCAGCCGCGCTTGAGGTACTCCTCGGCCAAAGCGAATCCGAGGCCGCGGGACGCGCCAACCAGAAGGAGTTTTTTATCAGAGGAAAGAGGTGGCATTTACAATTCTCCTTAGCAAGCAATCAATGGCGGGCAGAATGTCGTGATCGGTTCCAGGACCGGCCATATCTGATCGGGCAGTACTAAGGATAGCGGCGGTGAATCATTGCGGAAGACGCATCGGCTACACTTCATGAGTGCGCCAAACGCCATGCCCGTATACCCTATTTTCGCTATGGCTGACCGCAGCAAAGACAGCCATATCGTCCAGGCTACCCCGGCCCAACCGAACGACGTAGATGTGTGAGATCGTAGTACGCCCACTCGCCACCCAGGTGTGATCCGACGCTTGCCATGCATTTTATGTCTCAGAATTGAACCGGTCCGACCGCTCCGATCCAGTGACGCACTTTGGTAGGATCCTTCTCGTCCATGTAGAAGAAGTGGGACATTACCGGTTTAACGATTGGTTTGCTGCCATCGTCCGGTTTCATGGTCACGATGCCGCGAAAGATCTTAAGAGATCCTCCGTCCCAGTATTCGAGGACGTCGTGGTGCGCCGTAAAACCGGTATCGATGAAAGCACGCAGATTCTCGCGGATAGCCTCCCGCCCATGCCAGTCAGCTACACCGAGATTGCCGATCGCATCTTTGGTGAAGCAGTCGAATCCCTTCCCGAATGTCTTGTCGTCAATTTCTTTCCAGAAGGCCAATAGCCAGTCCGGGGGTTCCTTTTTTGTGAATGTCATCGTGGTCATGGTGTTCTCCTGAGAAGGGTTGGGGGTGCCTGGCAGTGCGGGAGCAGTGCCAGGGCAATCAGTGCCGCCGTCGCTCCGATACTGACGAGTAGATGCGACGAACCATGCTTGTTGAATCCATATAGGCGCTCCTTAGTACTGTGACGACCGGCGAGAAACGCCGGCTTGTCAGCAGGAAAGACAATCTAAGACGTATTGTTATGGCTGTATTGCCAATGTCCCCTCGGTTTACGCCAAGCGCTCAAGTTGGTATGCCCAACCGCGTGCTACCGTCGAACATCCGAGAGCCGATCTGCAGATGCGTGTCGATTGCAATCATAGGTCTCTCCGAGTTGGAGGATGATGCTGGACAGAACCAATATACCCAGGCAGCCTTTGGCGATCATGCCGACCACCCCTCATTCCGCGCCAAGCTCAGTTCGCGTCGTCGAATTGCTCGCCTTTCCGTTGGTCCAATTGCTGGATATCACAGGACCAAGCCAAGTATTCGCCTCCGCCAATGATCTCGTTGTCGAGTCAGGAGGGCAACGGCCCTACGAACTGAAGCTCGTGGCGCGAAACGGCGCGCAAGTGACGGCTTCTGCGGGACTCAAACTCTCAACTGTCCCGCTTTCGTTGAGCGGTGCCGACGTGAACACATTGATTGTGGCTGGAGGTGGGGGTGTCGAGGCCGCCGCGGCGGACCCTGAAATCACCGATTGGGTGCGGTCAAGAGCAAAGCGGGCGCGCCGTGTCGCCTCCGTCTGCACCGGTGCATTTCTACTGGCTGCCTCAGGGCTGCTCGATGGACGTCGAGCCGCCACCCATTGGGCGTATTGCGCGGAGCTTGCCCGCCGCTTCCCCAAGGTGCGCGTGGAATCCGATCCGATCTTCGTGCGCGACGGTCCCGTGTGGAGTTCAGCGGGAGTGACAGCCGGCATCGATCTAGCGCTGGCGCTCGTGGAAGAAGATTTAGGAGCCAAGCTTGCGCTAGCGGTCGCGAGATACCTGGTCGTTTTCATGAAGCGTCCCGGTGGACAAGCGCAATTCAGCACCGCGCTTTCTCTACAGGCGGCGGACGATAAGTTCGGGGTGCTGCACGAGTGGATCAACAAGCATTTGCACGAGCCTCTATCGCTTTCTGTATTGGCCGATCAGGCCGGAATGAGTGAGCGCAGTTTCAGCCGCCACTACGCGCAGGCCTCGGGCGTTACCCCCGCCCATGCCATCGAACGCCTGAGAGTCGAAGCCGCGCGGCGATTGCTGTCGGAATCAGGTGAGCCGGTGAAGCGGATCTCTCTGCGTTGCGGTTTTGGTTCAGAGGAAACGATGCGCCGCAGCTTTTTGCGACTTCTTGCGGTAACCCCACAAGACTATCGCACTCGGTTCAGCGCCTGATCTGCCTTGTCGCGCGCGCAATGAGTTGCCGATACGGTGGCGGCTTACGGAGTCCCCGCGTCGATTGTTAGGGGATACTCGTGCCGTTTCGTGGTCTGCTTTGTTTTGCTTCCATACGGCGGCGCCATTCAGTTAGGCAAGCCTGAAGCAGGTGTTTCACCTCAGGTCGCTGTAGTTGCTCTGGCGTTCGGAGCTCGATATGTCGATGGACCTTTCCGGCACCTTTCAATAACGAAGTTGGGTCAGATAAGCCGGCGCCATGGGCGAGACCAATCTTCACGCCCTTCTTGCTCAAGAGAAGCGTCGCCACAACGTCTTTGTAACCGAGACCGTACCCATACCCGACGACTTTCGCTTTTGTGTCAGGAATCTCCGTGGAACCCGGAATGGAGGTCAGCAACAATAGCCGCGCAGAAAGCGCGAGGGCTTGCACAGGAGCAGGGAGAACCTCAAGCAGCTCGCGAATTGCCGTTGGTAAGGCCGAGTTTGAGGTCACAATGGGTGCGGCTCCTGTCCCCTATCGTCGGATTTGTGGAACGCCATTTTGTAGTATTCGATAAATAACTTCGATGAAATTGCAAAGTCATTTGGACGATCGGAAACTCCAAGCATCGACTAGCGCGTTTCCAGGCGAAGCCAAATAACAAATGAATAAACTATCGGAGCTACGATTGTCATGACCAGGATGGTTAAAGAGGCAACACTTTGCTCGGGCGAAGCAATCGCGAGGCAAAATATAATCACGCCGCCCGCGACGAAGACTCTACCCGCAAATCTATGCGTGCGTTCCAAAACAACATCATTGGCAAGGGTCCACGGCGTTCAGATGCCCATAAAAGATCTAGTCACCTTGCCGAGAAAGTTTCCAACGACCGCAAGTAGAACGCCGGCACCGGCAGTGACTCGCGATCGATCCAATATTCCGTTTGATGCCAATAGTGCGACAACCGTCATGTAGAGCGAAAAGCCGGTAATCGCTGCGACAATCGTCGGATACAGCCGATGAAAAGATGCCATTGAAAAGCCTCGCGGCGCGAGTTTTGGAGCGGCGACCTGGACTGGATAACATCAGGCGCTTTTGTCCCAGCTTCCCGGCACAACGACAACCCATATCATTTTGCTGGAGGCGGATCACCTTAGCGTTTTGAAAGAACTCCCTGTCGCTAAGGCCATTTTGGATACGATTGAACAGGTGAGGGCGCGCCGCCCAAATTGATAAAATAGCTGATCCAGAGTTGCGCCAGCGGCCGCCTTATGGCGGTAAATCCAGAGCTTCAGCCTTCCCCTGTGTCGTTGGCGGCAGTCGCTGGACCGGTGTCGGTCTCGTCTACAGGAAAATTCTCTTGTTTCTGCGTTTTTTCTACGCTTGTCTTGTGGCTCCCACGATCCTCGTCCTCGCCTCCAGCGTAATTAGGGTCGTCGGGCTTGTCGTGTTTCTCGCGCACTTCTGTCATGTGGCTACCTCCGTTTACAATTGTCAACCCGCTCGGGGGCCCTTTCGTGTTGCAGGCCTAAGGCGCCGCTTTGAGATTTGACGCTCGGACGGTTGGCCAGTGCCCGGGGCGATCACTACTTTGTCATTCGGATCCTGAATATCGGCTTTCAGATCACTCGGTTGCCGATGCATCAGCGGATGGCTGCTGTGATCGACTTTTTCGCGCTCGTCAAAGGTTTTGCGATTTGGCATGCAAGATACTTACGCGATAATCGCGGGCCATTCCACCCGTTGAAGCCCCGTGCCGGCGTAAGCCAAATGCTGACAAGCACGAAGAATCCTGCGGAAATTAGCGCTTTTTGCGGCGGGCCAACAGGCTTGCGCCAAGGTTGGGTTCATGCCAACGATCTTGTCCGGCAGAGGGGCGCTTTGCCGGCGTCCGGTGCGGTGCTCATTCCCGCCATATAACACGTCCATCTCGCATGGTCAGCCGAACGCGGCTGAACGCGGTGATGTCTTTCGCAGGATCAGCATCTAGCACGACAAGATCCGCATCCATACCTCGCTGCAATTTCCCCTTATGGCCGCATAGTGAAACCTTTGTGCAGGAGCCACCGTCAGAGCTGCAAGGATTTGCCGCCAATCGAGCGCGCCACTAAGCAGTCGGTATTCTTCGGTGGTGTCAAGTGCGTCGGTGTAGCCGACGTCTGTGCCGAATAGGATCTGACCACCAGCTTCCGAATAGACCTTCACCTGCTGAACGGCTGCGTTCATGTCGTTCGTGGAATCCTCTTTCGATTCCCCAAACTTTTTTGCCTCCACATCGAACAAAGTCAACGTTGGGATCAAAGCCATATGGTGAGCGAGGATGCGCGCGGTGAGTTCCGGCGTCCAAGGACCGCTCATCGGCGTTGTGTGCGCTAGGATGTCGACCCCACTATTTATCGACACGTTCAGCCCATCGAGCGATCTCCAGCATCGCATGCTGCAGATCAAACAAAACCAATGAGTCTTGCGGCACTGCAGTCGCAATCGCGCGGCTGAAATAGCCGGGTCCGCAGCCTATTTCGAGCACCCTGTCCGTCTGTGTAAGGGCCATTCGCTTAACGGTGCGTGTCGGTGACTGGATCAGTCGGCGCACTGGATTCAGAAGCGAGCCGGCCCGCTTTGCCTGGAAGATCTTTCCGCGCCCGAGGCCAAAGGCCTTCGTCAACAGACGATACTCGCGCGACCACAGATCAGGATTCCAACCACGTCCCTATCCCTATTCCAAGAACGCGTCCGAGCCCTAAGATCCACTCCGGTGCTTCGACCCCGGGCTCTCCTCGTCCTAGTCGGCCCTGAGTCCTCCATAGCGTCTCCGTTTTTCTTGTTGTTGAGCTATGTTGGTCTACGCGCCGCGCGTTAGCAACCACCAGTTTTGCGGCACGCCTAACGTCAGTTTCAGGTCGCGTTTTTTGGGGAATCACATGCACTTATTGAAGACGCTGAGTTTTTGAATTGTCGAGTGAAGAGCGCGAGGTTCTTTCCCCTGTACGTGTGGAAGAGAAGAGCACGCTCAAAGCCCGCCTGAGTCAAAAGATGGCCAAAGAGCTGCGGATTCGCCGGCGTATTCCAGACAGCAGGAAATTCTCGCTGCGGAACTGCAACTTATTGGCCTGGATATGTGTTTCGTTCAGTACAGACCGTGGCTGGAGCCCACAAGTGATCGGAAAGGTATTGGTCGAGCAAACGTCGTGGTAGTGGCAGACGGGGAGGCAGGACAATGAGCTTGAACGATTTACCGGCGATTATGGGAACAGTTCTGATTGTTGCCGGGCTCGCCCTAGTGGGCGTTTCCACATGGTCCCGTGCCGAGGGGAGTGAAAAGACCACTCAGGCCGGGGCGCTCGTCATTGTGGTCAGCACGTTCCTCTTGGGGCTGTCGATATTCGTGTCACATGGAAAATAGGACTAAGGTCCGCGCGCCCTATAAATTAGGACACTACCGATTACTTTTTTGCCTCACTTCTCCCGACGGTAGCGCAAGACATGAAGTCGGCTAACGGGCGACCATTTCACCTCGTTTTCGCTGTTCCTTGAAGTCTGTCCACTCAGAGAGCTTGTCTCGGCACGTTGCCATGTTCGGGTTGCCCGACTATCGGGACTGGCCCCATTGTGGGCTCCACAGTCCGCGCAACGAGAGGATGACGGAGAAGAGCGCTGCCACGCCGAGTGCGAAGAGTGTCCAGACGAAGAAGGAGGCTCCGCTGGAATTGGCGATGTTGCTGCCGACGCCGACACCCTTCCCCATCATGTGGATGACGGGGACGACCAACCCAAGGAGCGACCCGAGGAGAATGATGACGTACCCCGATCGCCGTCCGGCGAGCACCAGCGTTCCGTACAGCCACGCGACAAGGATGGGTACAGCAACAAGAGTCGATACCCCTCCTTTTTCCATCCCCCGAACGATGTCGTCCGCCAGGTGAAACGTCACGAAGACGATCGAGAGCACAGAGGCGATGGTTAGCATGGTGTTGTGTTTCATTAGACATCCTCCTTGTTGGATTTGTGTGTACCTCTTAGTGAGGCACATGATTGGTCGACAGGTTTAAACACACTGTTGCTCGAGAAAAGTTGCGGTGCAGAGGGCATCATGCAGTGGTCTCACACGATCCTTTTTAGACCAACACGCGGTCAATCGCGACAACCTTTACCCGCCACTGGCTCGTTGATTCATCAGCCAATCTGATTCGTGTTCTCAAGCCTGTGCGATCAAACTCAAGAACGTCTTGCCTCCAGTGAAATGGAACGAACTTATGCCAAGATGCAGATAATTTACCGTGGTCGCCTGCGCCGATCATTTTTAAAATTGTATAAAAAGAATTGGGAAGGCAATGAATAGCAACTTAACACGGTGGACCCGCCTTAAATTGGTCGCTCAATCGCTGCGCCGATTCCTCCGTCCATCCACCGAGGTCTGGTCAATCGCTACGTGGCTCATGATTGCGGTTTGGGTGTTCCTCTTTCTCTCGTTCATATCCATCAACGTGGTGCCACATTTCAGCATCGAGAAGCTCGTTGGTCTCGTCGCTATGTTCACTGGGATGGCTGTCGTCTCATTAGGTCTTTTGTTGGTAATCGGAATCGCTGCGGCAATGAAGCGCAGCTTCCGCGTAGGCCTGCTTCTTGCGCTGCCGCCGCTGGTATTGTTGTTGGTCCTGACCTGGGGTGTAGAAGGAGCGTTGATTGGCGCCGGCGTGGTCCTAAGCGCGCTCGCCCTAGTTGTCGGCGCGGCTGCCACGCTGCTTAGGCGTGGGTCGTCGACCGGATCGCGACGAAAGCCTTTCGCATTTCTGGCTCTCGGCGCGACCCTCATAGGCGTTTCAGCCTATGCTCTGCTAAAGGCGGTTCCCGATCCGAATCCGGAACTCACCAACTTTCATCTTGTCGGCCGCTCGTTGCCAATGCCGGATCCTGGCAAACCAGGACCCTATGCAGTCACATACTTCACCTATGGCAGCGGCAATGATCGGCGTCGGTTGGAATTTGCCGCGGGTGCGCGCTTTCTGTCCAAGTCCGTCGACGGCTCGAAGCTGGATAGGCTCTGGGCCGGCCCCGATGGTTGGCTCCGCACCCACTATTGGGGATTTGATGCGACTGCGCTTCCACTGCAGGGCCGCGTATGGATGCCGAAGGCTGCATCACCCGGTGCCGACGCCGGTCCGTCCCCTCTCGTGCTTCTCGTGCATGGAAACTATGAAATGGAGGTCCCCTCCGACACCGGCTACGCCTACCTCGGAGAGCTTTTAGCCAGCCAGGGATTTATCGTCGTCTCGGTGGACGAAAATTTTTTGAATGGGTCGCTCGCCGATTTTCTCAATCCCTGGACCTTCCGGTTCGGCAAGGAAAATAAGGTTCGCGGCTGGCTGTTGTTGGAACATCTGGCGCAGTGGCGGGCCTGGAACGGCGACCCTACACATCCGCTGTTCGGCAAAATCGACATGAACCGGATTGCCTTGATCGGCCATTCGCGGGGCGGCGAGGCGGTCGCCATAGCCAATGCCCTAAATGACCTCGACCGGGATCCCGACGATGCCACGGTCGCGCTTGACTACCATTTCAAACTGGGAGCCATCGGGGCAATCGCCCCCGCCGACGGGCAGTACCTGCTACGCGGCCGCCCCACTCCCATGCACGACACCAACTACTTCGTGATCCAGGGCAGCATGGACGGGGATGTCACCTCCTTCGTCGGTTCGGCGCAGTACGCGCGAGCGAGTTTTTCCGGCGCAAGCAAAGCCTTCAAGGCCAGCGTCTATGTGAAGGGCGCCAACCATACTCAGTTCAGCACCGGATGGGGTCAGTACGATGTCTGGTTACCGTCCAAATTCCTGCTGGACGAGCGCCCGATCATGGCACCTGAGGAGCAACGGCAGATCCTCAAGGTTTATCTGTCGGCCTTCTTGCAGGCGACGCTGAATGGCCAGGATGTATTTCGACCACTGTTCCAAAATGCCCGCAATGGCGCCGATTGGTTGCCCCACGCCTATTTGGTCAACAACTACGCTGACAGCGACACCACATGGCTGGCGAACTACCTTGAAGATATCGACCCAACGACGGGCTCGGCTCCGGGCGTAAGAATTAGCGGCGAGAATCTTTCTGTATGGCGTGAGAGCTTCATCGATTTGAAGTCCTCCCCGCTTGGTACCTATGCCGTAGTACTGGGATGGGATGACCGCTTCTGCAAACGACCGGCAAGCTACGGAATCGAGTTGGGCGACGCAGCGTCCCGAGCCAGCGCAACTACTGCCCTCGTGTTCAGCGCATCAGATGCAGGGACCAGCACCTTGCCGGAAACATTTCACTTCGAGGACAGCGTCACTGAGAAAACGAGCAGGGCCCACGATCCACTCGATTGGACCATCGTTCTGACTGACACGAATGGTACCGAAGCCCGATTGGCGCTGTCGCAAGACGCGTTGCTTTATCCTCAGATCAAAGGCCAGACCCTACGGATTAGCGCACTCAACAGCACGTCGCCATCTGAGATTGTCCTGCGTCGCTACCAATATCCTCTCAAGGACTTCGCGGCCGCGAATCCGCATCTTGACTTGACTCACCTGCGAAGTCTCCGCTTCGATTTCGACCGCACGGCTCGCGGCGTGATCGTGCTGAGCGATGTCGGGCTGGCCAAAATGTACTAGCCTGGATCCCAAGTCTAAGAAGGATAACGGCCAATGTCGCCTTTGCTAAACGACGCTAAGGCTGCGGCTGCACAATTCCGCCCGGCGGGTAGGCAGGAAGCAGCGGGGGTGGCGGCGGCAGTCCAGTCGGTTTACCGGCGATCGCCTTGAGCATCAGGTCGACTGCTGCCTCCAGCTGCGCATCGTGGCCGGCGAGCAAATCGGATGGCAGGTTCTCGATGTCGACGTCAGGATCGACTCCACGGTTCTCGACGGCCCACTGACCATCGAGCGTGTAGAGCGCGTCCTCGGGAATCGTGATGTATCCGCCGTCCATCAATTGCCAGTTGCCGCGGATTCCGCGTACGCCGCCCCAGGAGCGCGTGCCGACCAGTTTGCCAAGACCATAGAGACGGAACAGATAGGGGAAAATATCGCCGTCAGAGGCCGACCAATGATTGAGCAGCGCCACCTTGGGGCCATTCAAGACCTCCAGCGGCTCGGTCGAGATCGCAGACTCGCGGTTGGTTGCGAGCGACACAAGCATGCGCCGCAAGCGCTCAAGGGCGAAGGGTGCGATGAATCCGCCCCCATTCCAGCGGTCGTCCATAATCAAGGCTTGCTTTCCGAGCTGGGCATAGAATTGACGCACGAACTGCTGCAGTCCCAGCTGTTCCATATCCGACATGTAGACGTAGCCGACACGGCCCCCGGACAGCTTGTCGACCACTGCGCGATTGTGCTCGATCCAAGCAGACTCGCGCAGACTCAGCTCCTTTGTAACGGGCGTAACGATGATATGACGACTCACGCCACCGGGATCATCGGCGATTGTGAGATCAACCGTCGTGTCGGCATCTGCAAGTTGCAGGAGACTATCTGGATCGGTAGGCACCCGGAGGTCAGCGCCGTTGATCGCCAGCAGATAATTCCCAGCCTTCACATTGAGACCGGGCTGGGCCAACGGACTGCGATAATCGGTACGGGTGTTGTCGCCCGGATAAATCGTCGCGAAGCGGTAGCGGCCAGAGGCGGTGTCAAGCGCCCAATCCACTCCCAGCAAAGCACTGTGCGCCGGCGGCGTGGTGTCGCCGTCGTCGCCGCCGCCGACATAGGTGTGGGAATTGCTGATCTCGCCCAGCATTTGCCCGATCAAGTAATTAAGATCCTCTCGCGAGCCGGCGAGCGGCAGGAGCTTGCGGTAACTGTCGTGCACTGCTTTCCAGTCCACGCCGTTCATGAGCGGCGAGAAGAACAGGTCCCGCTCGAGCCGCCACGCATTTTCGAACATCTCCGCCCATTCCAAGGCCGGGTCCACTTGTTCGCGCAAGTGATCGAGCTTCAGCGCCTTTTTGCTCTCCGCGTCCTTCGCGGCGTCTGCCTTGGTGGTGAGCACGGTGTAGTCTTTGTCGTGCCTGATCAGCACACGCGACCCATCGAGCGACAAGGAATAGCTGTCGACATCTTCGGTGACCAGCGAGGATTTACGCATTTTAAGATCGAAGAAGCGCAACGCGGTCTTCTCTCCGCTGAGAGTCCCCTCGATGAGTCCCAGCGGCTGCGTCAGATAGTAAATGCGATCTGCGCGCACGTCGAATTGGTTGATGTTTGTCGCATCGATCGGCAGCTCCACCGCCCGGGCCATCAGGCCATCGAGATCGATCCGGATCGGCTTGATCGGACCGACTGGTTGGGGCGGCGCTTGCTTGTCGGCCTTCTTGTCATCGTCACTTTCGGACTTGGTGGCTTTCCCGTGCTTCGCGTCATCCCCTCGCGCCGACGAACCTTCGTCCGGCGCGCTGCTCGCCTCGTCGGACTTTGGCGCGACCGGAGAGGCTGCGTCCCGCGCCAGCGGTATTGCGTAGATTCCCGCCGACTTTAAAATCGCGAAATCGAACTCAATGTCCGATCCGACGGGATTCTCATGGCGGCTCGATGTGAAATACAGATACTTTCCGTCGGGCGACCACGCAGGATTCGAATCGATACCGCTGCCGTCTCCGAGACGGGTCAATTTTTCCGTCGCCAATTCGTATAGCACGAGGTCGCGCCGGCGGCCCACGGCGGACAGGCTGAAGGCGAGCCAGCGCCCGTCCGGCGAGAATGCTTGATCGTGGATTTCGGAGAGTTTGTCCTGCGCCACTTGTTTCGGCTTTCCGGCATTGGTGCCGACGATCCAGAGTCGGTGTATGCCGTCCGAGAAGGTCAGAGTTTTCCCGTCCGGTGAGAATAACGGCCCATAAAAGTAGCCTTCCGCAAAAGACGTCAAGATCTTCTCTGGTCCCCCTTCCGCAGGGCGCACGGCGATTTGTTGTGCGCCACCGGCATCGGTGGTGTAGGCGATGGTCCGGCCATCGGGCGACCACGCCGGATGGTCTTCGTCGGCGCCTTGGGTGCTGGTCAGATTGCGCGTCGCGCCAAATTCGGTTGGTACGCTGAATATATCGCCTCGTGCCGAAAACAAAGTCCGTTTACCGTTCGGCGCCAGCGCGAAGTCCACCTGGCCTGCCGGATCGACCGAGCGGATTTCGCCTTTGACGTCCGCCACGTGGGCGCGAGTGCGCAGACCGTCGTCCGGTACGCTAAGAGGAACCTCCGCGACATGCTCGCCGGGCAAATCCAGTCGATAGAGTTTGCCTCCCTGCTGGAAAGCGATGGCATCGCCGCCCAATGCGGGAAAATCGACATCGTAGTCCGTGAAATGCGTGACTTCCCGCGTCTGTTTGGTGTCCGTTTCCATGACCCAGATGTTGGCTCGACGGTGCGCGTCCTGATCCGACAGATAATAAATCCGATTTCCGTACCACATCGGCGAGGTGTTCGTGCCCGACCAGTTCGTCAGTTGCTTAAGCTCACGTGTTTTGAAATCGTAAGTGAACAACTGCTGTGCAAGGCCGCCGTTGTAGCGCTTCCAGGTTCGGAAATTTCGAAAGATGCGGTTATAAGCGATGCTGTGCCCATCGGGTCCAAAAGTCGCCAAGCCGACCGCGCTATCGATCTTCAATGCTGTCGGCGCTCCGCCCGCGACGGGAACTTCATAAAGGTTTTGGATCCAACCGTTCCACTGATCTCGCTTGGACAGATAGACGATGCTCCGGGAGTCCGCTGTCCATGTAACTACCATGTTGTCAGGCCCATGACGACCGCCGGTACCTGTTTCCGTCGCCGGGTGGAATGTCAGGCGCCGCGCGGCACCGCCAGCGGCAGGAATCGCCCAAATGTCCGTGCCTGCTTTGCCCGCCTCGGTATAGGCGATCCACTTGCCATCCGGTGAGACCCGCGGAAACATGTCCTGGCCCGGTGCGCTCGTCAGCCGCACGGCCGTGCCGCCGGTTTTCGGCACCGACCACACATTGCCGTCTGCGACGAATACGATCCTGTCGCCGAAGGGCTGTGGAAATCGGGGCAGCGCGGCACGGGCGGCCATCGGCGGCGCCATCACCAGGAGAATAAACGGCAACAAACGGTTGATGATCATCGAAGGGCCTCTGTGCGCGGGGTTAGCGTTGGTCTTCCCCGGCATTGTTGTGTCAGTAATCGCAACCCACTATGTCGGTTTCCGTCCAAGAATGCACTTATCGGCTTTCATGATATGGATTTGTACGCATCGACGCGCTGGCAGCGGACCGAGTGATTGTCAGCTCTCTTGCCGTTGCAGATATTGAAGATTCGAAAGAGCAGACTGCTGGTCATCTACTTTGCGGCTCGAGGAGCGACAGGCCGTACTGACTGTCGCTCACGCATGGCGGCCCTTCGGAATTTTTCGCCTTTGCCTGAGGTGGAATGCTGGCTGGCAGCCTTGGGGAAGCGCTGAGGATTGCCAAGGAGCGTCACCAGCTTGGTCTCGCATTCGGAAAACGAGTATCCGCGCCGCTGCGAGATCATGAAGGTCAGGGGGCGCATGTGCCATGCGTGCCGTTGGAGTTCGACGAGTGTTCCATTCGCCAGGTCCTCCGCAACCATATGGTGCGGCATGTGCCCCCAGCACAAGCTTCCCCTGAGCAGATCGTGCTTCGCGCCGAGGTCATTCACCCGCCACTGGCGTTCGCCGGCGACTCCCTGTTGTGTCTTTTCCGCATCGGGCTGATTGTCGGTTACGACGAGCTGGATATGCCGGCCAAACTCCTCCCGCGGGATCGGCCCCGCGAATGCGGCCAGCGGATGCGATGGCGCACAGACGGTCACCATTTGCACTTCAGACAAGTGCTGCCTTTCTATGGTACCCGGGCTCAGCTCCGGCACGTCCGTGATCGTCACCGCCAATGGGCACGTACCTTCGAGAACCAAACGCTCGCCGCCCTGCATGGTCGTCATGCGCAGATTGATTGCGACCGTCACAAACTCCGCCTGCAGGCTGCGGAGGCATTCAATCAGGTGCGCGCGCGGAAAATAGGTATCCACAGCAATCGAGACTTGCGGTACCCCAGCTTCAGCGATGGAAACCGCCCGCGTCTTCATTTCCTCGGTGCGTGAGATCACCGCGCGAGCATCAGGCAGGAGGCTGCGGCCCGCGGGCGTAAGCGTCGCTTTGCGAGTGTTGCGCTCAAACAGCTCCACTTCAAAGGCACTCTCGAGTGCCTTGATCGCGTGACTGATCGCCGACTGTGCACGGTTCAGCTTCCGTGCAGCCCCGGAAAAGCTTCCTTGGTCACACACGGCAACGAAGGCCCTAAGTTGATTGATCGTGACGTTATCGAGCATACCTATCTAAAGAGTAGATGATATTTATCAATATTCAGTCAATTGTCTTCATGAGTAAAGCCCCCAAAAATCGGTGGTGCGAGCAACTTCAGCGAAGGATGCATGACATGAACAGACTGAATGGAAAGACCGCCGTGATCACCGGTGGCGCTACTGGCATCGGGCGAGCCGCGGCAAAGCGCTTCATCGAGGAGGGCGCCTTCGTTTTCATCTTCGGCCACCGGCAGAAGGAACTCGACGCCGCTGTGGCCTACCTCGGGCCCAATGCCCGCGCGATGAAGGGCTCGGTCTCGGATGAGGCCGATCTCGACCGACTCTACGTGGCGGTAAAGACTACAGCACAAGCAAGGCGGCCGTGCGCAACCTTGCGCGGACGTGGGCAGAGGACCTGAAAGGCACTGGCATCCGAGTAAACGTGCTATCGCCCGGGGCGACTGCGACCGAACTCGCGAAGGAAGCGCTGGGCGACGAGGGGCAGAAGGTCTACGCCGCGATGACTGCGCTCCAGCGCATGGCCGATCCGGCGGAGATCGCAGCGGTGGCCGCCTTTCTCGCCTCGCCGGACAGCAGCTTCATGACCGCCAGCGAGGTCGCCGTCGACGGCGGCCTAGCGCAACTCTGACCCCGGTACGGTCCCGTGCTTCCCAAACTTTTCAACGAAGACAAACACAGAACGAAGGATAAAAGATCATGAAAAAACTGGAAGGTAAGGTCGCAGTCATCACCGGCGGAAGCAGCGGAATTGGCTTGGCCACAGCCAAGCGCTTAGTCGACGAAGGCGCTTACGTCGTGATCACAGGGCGACGAGAGGAAGAGCTGAAGAAGGCCGCAGCCTCGATCAAGACAATCGTTACGACGGTCGTGAGCGACGTGTCGCGCGTGGAAGATCTGGACCGGCTCTATGCCGTCGTGAAAGAGAAACACGGTCACATCGACATTCTCTTCGCGAACGCGGGCGCGGGAACAATCGCTCCGCTCGCAATGGCAACCGAGGCCCATTTTGACCAGACCTTCGACGTGAACGTGAAGGGACTATTCTTTACGGTGCAGAAGGCCCTTCCCCTCTTCAAGGACGGCGGGTC
>Ga0193726_1000215_pt1 | contig 78762 bp, 70 predicted proteins | sample H2c1metaG_FD_144928 | JGI IMG/M metagenome (GOLD analysis project Ga0193726, IMG submission 144928) | Soil microbial communities from a riparian zone of the East river system, Colorado, United States - H2c1 | ecosystem: Environmental > Terrestrial > Soil > Riparian zone | place: USA: East River... | reverse complement strand
TCGTCCGCCGGGCGGGAGACGATCAGCCAATGCGGGTTGAAGCGCAGCAGCTCCGCGCCGCCGTCGATATGGCGCAGCGCACGATTCATGGGCGAGCAACGTACCTTCGCAATCTGCAGTTGGATGCGCAGAAACTCGGGCCCTGGATCGAGCAGCACGTGGCTCATTTGTCGGCGCACGCAGAAATCCAGATCGCTTTGAGCGGCGTATCCACGCTGGCCATGATTGCAGACGGCCACGCGGAGCTGTGTTTTAGAATTGTTCAGGAGGCGCTGACCAACGTCGTCAAGCATGCCGGTGCCAGCCGCGCGTCCATCGATTTTCAATTCGCGGCGAAGGAAATCTGCACTTTGATTACTGACAATGGGAAAGGCATGTCCGAGGCTGACCGGCGTAAACCGGACAGTCTGGGGTTGCGCGGGCTCGAAGAGCGGCTGCTGATGATCGGAGGCACGCTGACTGTGCAAGGCATCGCTCCAAGCGGCACCCAACTCAAGGCATGCATTCCGGCCGCCTAACCTCCCTCAGATCGGGCCGCGTCCGCCGGTCGTTGTGCTTTTGATGCGTTCGTAAACTTCCTCGCGGTGGACCGCCACCTCCCTCGGTGCGTTGACGCCGAGTCGAATCTGCTGCCCCTGGATCGATAGGACGGTTACCGTGACGTTGTCGCCAATATTGAGGGTTTCACCGATGCGTCTCGTTAAGATCAGCACAACTCGGCTCCTGGCTTGACGAACGAAGGAATTCTGGCGGTCTATGCCGTTCGGCTGAACGGTCAAGGCAAGGTAGCGCGCGAGGGAGGGACGGTAAAGTTAGGGGGACCCCGTACGCGTCAAACAGCCTTTTGAATGGTGTTCGCACCGGTGATAGCCAGGCGGACGACGTCGGCAACACTGCGGCACTGTAGTTTTTCCATCATTCTCGCTTTGTAAACCTCGACCGTGCGCGGGCTGATGCCGAGGCGGGCGGCCGTATCGCGCTGCGAAAGCCCTTGGACCAATAAATCGAGTACATCGCGTTCTCGAGGGGTAAGCCGGTCAAGACGCGACTTTGCCACGTCCTCGATGCGTTGCGCAGCGTGCCGAACGGTGTCTTCTCGAATGGCGTTGCCCAAAACGTCCAGTAGGATGTCGTGGTCAACCGGCTTTTCGAGAAAGTCGAACGCGCCGTTCTTCATGGCGGCTCGCGTGGTCTGAACATCGCCGTGTGCCGTCAGAACGACGACCGGCAAGTCGATGTTACGGCTGCTCAGAGCCTTTTGGAGATCGAGGCCGCTCATCTCCGGCATGCGCAAATCAGTGAGGACGCAGCCCCGCCACTCATTTTGGTAGGTCTCGAGAAATGTTCCCGCGCGCGCAAACAGCTGGGTCCGCATCCCCTTCAGCGACAGCAGCAGGGCCAGCGAGTCGCGCACGGAGGCATCGTCATCGATCAAAAATACGGTTGGATCGTTCATGCCACAACCTTGGTAATACTGGCGGCAAGCGGCAGTTCTACCACGAATCGAGAGCCTGTGGACAGCGACGAATCAAGACTCAGTTCACCACCCTGGCTTCGCAACAAGGATCGCGATATGGCGAGGCCCAGGCCCATGCCGTCGACCTTGCTGGTGACGAAGGGCTCGAAAAGTTGCGATCGAATCTCTTCGGGCACCCCGGTTCCCGAGTCCTCTACGACAATTCTCATCATTCCCTGCGAAGCCGTGATCCCGATGTGGACGCGGCGGGTCCCGGAGGGTCCATCGGCAATGGCGTCGATGGAATTAGCGATGAGATTGTGCAGCACCATCTGCAGCTGAATTCCGTCGGTGCAGACCTCTTCTGCCACCCGAATATCATGCGTGACGTCGATGTTCAAACGAGCGGCGCGATCCGCAAAGGCCGAAAGCACTCCGTGAGCGAGTGCCTGGATATCAACACGAGACACGTTGGCGGCAGCTCCGCTATAGAAGTCGCGAAGCCGTCTGATCACATCGGATGCCCGGTGTGACTCGCGGGCCGCTTTGTGCAGCGTATCGATCAGGCGCGAATCGCGCATTTCAAGCGGTTCCACCAGAATTTCCACGGACTTGAGATAGGACACCAGAGCGGTGATCGGCTGGTTGAGTTCGTGAGTGAGTGCGGTTGCCAATTCGCCGGCCAAGGCAAAGCGCATGGCTCGAGCGAGCGCCGTATCGCGCTCTCGAAGCTGCATTTGGGCCTGGTCGTGCTCGGTCATGTCGCGCACGATCAGCAGATACCCTTCTCGAGCCGGAGCGCTGAGGCGTACGCAGGCCACCTCCGCCGGAAAGCGCTGCGCGTTGGCACGCACGCCCGCCAGGCGAATGCGCTCGGTATCCGCTGCGAGACGAAGATCCGGCAACCATCGAGCGACGTCGGTATTTTGTATTGCGGTATCCGGTGCTTTGAACAGCTGCTTTGCGGCAAGATTGGCCGAAGTGATATGGCCGTCGGAATCGGTCGCCAGCACCGCATCGGGCGCTGCATCGAGCAGCGCCCGTTGTTCCGCCTCGCCCGCCGCCACTTGGGCAAGCGCGTTCTCTCGCTCGCTGAGGATTGCGCCGAGAAGAACCCCGGTAAGCGCGAGCGTCAGCAGGAGATATTGCACCTCGATCAAGGTGCCGGCGCTCAGGCGCGGCGCAGCGGCGCCGATGAGGACGATCTGAATGAGGAGCGTCACGGCGGAGGCGCCAAGCACTCCCCAGGTGAGCGTGATCCAGACGACCGGAAGAAACAAAATATAGACCAGCGGCAGATCGCCCGAAGGCCGAGCTCTGAAAACCACCCACAGTAATACGGCGAGCACCGCGCCTTGGACTGCGATGAGCCCTCGGTGGCTGCGAAGCGCTCCCCATGCGCGCGCGGCGGTGGGACGCGCCAACAGCAGGGGGGTCACAGTCAAAATGCCATTCAGGTCCCCGACCCAGTTGCGCACGACGGCGTCAGCCGCCGAATTGATGGACAGAACACCGGCTGCGACAAATGCTGCGGCGTATCCGCCGGACACGGCGAGCGCGGTGAGCGCGGCCGCGCATCCAAATTCGACGGCGGTGCGGCGCGAAGCGAGCAAGGGGTCGAATGTTCCCTTGGTGAGCACGTAGGCCAGCGTCCCGTATCCTGCGGCCACCACCCCCGAGGCGCAGAGCAAGGTGAACACCGGCGCTGGCGCACCGTGCACGAGTATCTCTGCTGCGAACGCGGCCGCGACGGTCCAGGGCGCTTGCCGCCAGCCGCGCATCAGCAGAAACGCGAGCGTGAGGCCGGCGTCGGGGTTCCAGGGAGTGATGCCGAGCTTCAGCATCGGCTGCACGTAACTCAGTGCATCAAGTGCCACATACGAGCCCAAGTACCCGATGCCGATCAGCCAGTCACGGGCATCAGCAGAGACCATTGGCCGGCGTGTCATAGGGCGATTGTCGCGGACCCGCGCCCGAACTCAAAGGAAAGAATTGCCCATGCCAGGGACGGCATCGCCTTACCGGAGGCCGGGCCCCGGCCCGGAGACGAAGAGCACCTAACCACATCAAGCAGGTTTGACCGCCCGAAACGCCGCAACACCCGCAGTGTCGAGAATGGATTGCGTGCGTTGCTCACCATGGGTAGTTCTACTTAGTTTCCAAACGTGTGGGTGGAAGTCCCCATTGCGACATCATTCAGCGCGATGCACTGTCGAGACCGACGATCGGCGCACGGACGCGTCCCAAGAACAAAGAATAGACGAATCGGCAAATTAACCGAAGAACTTACGGGAGGGATCGCTGTGCTCATTATCCCCGCTGAAGGTCCTGCTACGGAACCCACCATTGCGACGAATCCTGTTATTAGGGGTGTCAGGGCCGCGCTCATCTGTTCAACACTATTCGCTGCGCAAGCGGCTCTTGCCGACCCCTACACGGTCGTCGTCGTGTCGAACGGAGGCACCATCGAGGGAGTGGTAAAGCTCACGGGGGAAACGCCCGCCATCGCACCCATCAAGGTCACGAAGAATCAAGACTATTGCGGCGCCACCATACCCAGCCCCGTGTACGCGGTCGGTAAGAACGGCGGATTGCAGAACGTCGAGGTTTACCTCAAGGACATCACAAAGGGCAAAGCGCTCTCGACCGACACGATCGCCCTCGTCAATGAACATTGCATGTTCAATCCTCGGGTACAGGGAGCGAGCGTCGGCCAGCAGATCAAGGTTTCCTCGGATGACCCCATTCTGCATAACACGCATCCGCAGAACAGCGAGACCAACGCCACGCTGTACAACATCGCGCTGCCTTTCAAGGGATTCTCGGTAACCAAGCCGCTGCCTGCCACTCCGCAGCTCATCAAGATCAAGTGCGACGCGCATGAATGGATGCACGCATGGGTTTGGGAGTTCGATCATCCCTACTTCGCGACGACGGGAGACGATGGGCATTTCACCATCAAAGACGTGCCCCCGGGTACCTACACTCTCGTTGCCTGGCAAGAAGCCGCCGGCGAAAAGGCGGTCCCGGTTACGGTGTCCGCAGGCAAGACAGTGACCGCAGACATACAACTCGCAGCCAAATAGTTCCGCTGGATAACACCCCCGAGCATCGAGGTGCGGTAATGTCAAAACGACTGCTTAGTTTAATATTGCGCGTCTTCATCTGCGCCGGTGTGAGCCTGGCACTGGCGGCGCCGGCGTCGGCGATACCTGCGTTTGCCCGCAAGTATGGGCTGCGCTGTACCACGTGCCATGAATCCTGGCCCGTGCTCAACGATTTTGGCAGGAATTTTCGCGACAACGGCTATCAACTACGGCTCGGCAAGGACGACGTCGTCACGGCCAACAATGCCTACTGGCCGGTGTCCGTCCATATCACGCCGAACTATCAATATACATCGACATCCAATCAGCCGACCGATCAAGGCGCCAAGACCGTGAGCTCCGGGGGCGTTGCGGATGCGAGCATCGATCTGCTCATGGCCGGCGTGCTCACCAAGGACATTTCATTCCTGGTCGTTCCGACAGGGTTTGCCTCGGACGGCAACGTACATCTGGAGTCTTACTGGGCCGACTTTTCGCGGGTCATCGGCAATTCCGATTGGTTCAATGTACGCATAGGCAAACACGAAGTCGACCTTCCGGCCTCGCCCCACCGGCCCATCGACATGACCGTCGGTTATCTTGTGTACGGGTATCACCCCGGTCCCGACCTTCCCAATGCCGGCGCCGCCTTCGATCTGGGCAGTAACCAGTTGGGCTTCGAGATATTCGGACACGATCAGAGCTCGTTGACCCGCTACAACGTGTCGATTTTTTCCGCTAACAATGATTCGGATTCCTCAACCGCGTCGGGACACGCGCTCAGCTCACCATCGTTTTTTGGGCACGTTCAGAAGTACTTCCGACCGGCGTCAGGCGTCGTATCAGAATATGAGTTCGGTTTGTGGGGCGCTTACGCAAACTATCCGACTACTACCTACACTTTTGGCTGTACGCCGCAGTTCTCCGCTGCAACTTGCACGCAAATTGTGGGGCCCGGAGGCGAAACGCAGATACCGGGAACGGGAGGGAATCTGCAGTCAACATCTCGATACGGTGCGGAGGCCCAGGTGTGGCTCGGGGATCTGGTCGCGCCCCTGCACCTCAATTTTGTGTACGCCAGAGGCTCGGACAGCAAGGATCTATATCTGGGCGCCGATCGAGCGGGTACCTGGCAAGGCGGCTTTCTCGAGGCAATTTGGGTTCCCTCGGTCGAGTTGCTGCACTGGGGTGTGTTCGGCCGTTACGACTTCATCCGTAATCGGCAGCAACCGCTGCTCTCCTCGCCGTCCGACCTCGGCAATCAAAACCAAGTTACCGCCGGAGTGCGCTATACGATTGCCTATACCAATCGGGATGAGGTCGCGCTGCATGCTGAGTATGCGACCAATGTCGAACGCGGCATTGGAGTCAACGGCTCCGATGTGCGAACCAATATCGTGTTCTTGGGCGTGGACTTTCTCTACTAGGGGGTGATGCAATGTCGACTCGCATAGCGACAGTCTTTGCGGCCCTGATCGTGCTGTTGACGATGGCGGGTACGGCGTGCGCGGATGGCACGGGAGATGCCCATCAGGGGAAACTCATTTACCAGCGGTACTGTGTTTCATGCCACGGTGACAAAGGCAATGGCCAGGGCGAGTTCGCGGAATGGATAACGACCAAGCCGCGCGACTATCGGCAGGGGACGTTCAAGTGGCGCAGCACGCCGTCGGGTTCGTTGCCGACCGACGCTGACCTTGAACGAGTGTTGATCAATGGTCTGTACGGCACTTACATGCCAAGCTGGAATCCCTTGGGTCACCGGCAACGGGTCGATGTCATCGCCTACATCAAGACCTTTTCGCCGCGCTTCGCAACCGAGAAGCCACAGCCGCCGATCAGCATTCCCACGGAACCCAGATACACGGCTGAATCCGTCGCGCGCGGCGCCGCCGTCTACAAGAAATTCAATTGCGCCCAGTGCCATGGTGATTCGGCCCAGGGCGACGGTCCATCGGCACACGAGTTGAAGGATGATTGGGGAAACCAGATTGTGCCCTATGACCTTACCCAGGGGCATGTTAAATGCGGCAATGGCGGCGATGACATCTACCGTGTGTTCATCGCCGGGCTCTCGGGAACGCCGATGCCCTCGTTCGCCGACTCGATCAGTCCCGCGGAGGCCTGGGATCTCGTGCATTTCATTCAAAGTCTCAGCCCAGGCTACGCAAAAAACCTGACGGCGCCGGCTGCGCCCGCCGGTGGAAGTTCACCATGAAACAAGAAGGCGACCATAAAGCCGACATCAGCCGCTACGAGTTTTCGGGAATCGAGGAGCGCCACGGCCACATACCCAAGTGGCTGACGGCCGTTTACCTGGTGATGTTCACGTGGATGGTGTTCTACCTCGTCCGGTTTTGGACCGACCGCGGTTAGGAGGCAGTCAATGGGCAGTTCCGCGGCCGCAACCTCCGGCAACTATGATTTGATCGATCGCGAGATCGTGCTCAAGTACATGAAGGCGGCTGCCTTCTGGCTGGTATTCGCGCCGTCCGTCGGCGTGATCCTCGCCACCAAATTCAACTTCTACGACTTCCTCGGGGGCATTTCATGGCTGACCTGGGGACGGCTGCGCCCGGTGCACATCATGGGCGTCGTTTTCGGCGGCTTCTCCACCGCGATATTCGGGCTGACCTACTACATCGTGCCCAAGTTGTGCGGTGTGCGCATGTACAAAGAAAGCTGGAACAACAGTATCTTCTGGCTTTGGAACATCGGACTCGCGGTGGGCATCGTCTCCTTGGTGCTCGGTTACAACAGTGGCATCGAGGCCGGAGAATTTCCCCTCTGGGTCAGTATTCCGGTCGAGATCATCTTCATCCAGATCTCGATCCAAGTGATCGTGACGATCAAGCAGCGCAAGGAACCAAGAATCTACGTGAGTCTCTGGTATCTGTCCGCCGCCTACGTGTGGACCGTGTTCAATTATGCGTTCGGACATTTCATCCTGCCCTTTTCAATGCCGGGTGTGAACAACGCCGCCATGCATGGGCTGTACATTCATTACGTCGTCGGATTGTGGATTACGCCGGCAGGTCTTGCCGTTATCTATTATTTTCTGCCTCTGGCGGCCAAGCGCCCCCTCTACAGCCACAAGCTTTCCTTGATCGGCTTCTGGTCGCTGGCGTTCTTCTATCCGTTCGTCGGCACGCATCACTATATTTACAGTCCGATACCCTATTGGACTCAGACCATCGCCATTGTCGCGTCGATGATGCTCATCATCCCGGTGTGGACCGTGATCCAAAACTTCTATGGCACCTTCGTCACCAATTGGAGGCGGTTTCAGGAGTCGTACACGGCCAAGTTCTTGGTGATCGGCGCCCTGTACTACTTCTTCGGCTGCTTTCAGGGTTCGACTGAAGCCTTGCGCGAAGTCCAGAGGTTGACGCACTTCACCGATTTTGTCATTGGACACTCGCATCTGACGGTGTTTGGGACGTTCATTCTGTGGGTCACGGCCGGCATGTACTACGTCGTTCCGCGTTTGTCGGGCCGTGAGCTGTACTCCAAGCCGTTGGCGCAGTGGCACTACTGGCTAACCATCACGGGCTTCTCCGTAATGGCGGGCGTGCTGACCATCCAGGGGCTGATGCAGGGAACCATGCTGCAGGTAGGCGCTGACTTCGTCGACTCGATGGTAGCCATGAAGCCTTATTGGTTCACGCGGACGCTGGCCGGGTTGACCATGGACATTGGCGCATTGCTTGGGATGTGGAATATCTACAAGACCATACAGGTCGGCAAGCCGATTGCCGCTGCGGACGCCGCTGCCGCGGGATCGGTGCCCGAGCCGATGTGGACTTAGCAAAATAACGACAGCGGAGTAGCCGTAGTGCAGCGGATCGAGCCGATTATTCTTGTCGCCGCGGTGGGTTTTTATGCGTTGGCGATGACCAGTCAAGGGCTGCTGCCCTTCCTCGAAAAGAAAGTGACCCGGCCCGGGGTCGTGAAAACAATAGCCGGCGAAACGGTGCCGGCCGTGCACCGAACGGAGCTCGAGGATCTCGGTCGGCGGGTTTACATCCGCGAGGGCTGCTGGTATTGCCATTCGCAATTTGTTCGGCCGGTCAATCGCGACACTGACAAATGGGGCCCGGTCAGTCAAGCCGGAGAGTTCACTTATGATGTGCCGCAAATGTTCGGCACCCGCCGCATAGGACCGGACTTGTCGCGGGAAGGCAACCGTCGCTCCGACGAGTGGCACTACGCGCACCACTGGAATCCGCGTTCGACGGAGCCGGAGTCCATGATGCCCTCGTACACCTGGCTTTTCCGCGACGATCCGGAACATGATCGCAGGGTCATCGCGTTCCTCCAAAAATATGACAAGAATCACGATGGCCGCGTGACAAAGAGTGAGTTGGACAAGAACGGCGACGGTGTCGTAACGCCCGACGAAATACCGCCCGAAATGGCGGCACTCGATGTGTGGCCGGTCAATCCTGACGGCACCGTCGGGGATGGCGTCATCGATATGCACGACTACGGCCCGGTTCCAACCGTCGAGATGCAGGGCGTCGAAGCTTACTTGCAGACCATCGGCACCTCAATCGGCGACTGGCGGACCTGGGAACCATGGCCGACTCTCACCCGCACGCCGCCGACCGAACCACTCGCACTGCGCGAAAGCCGGGGCAAACTGATCTTCGAGAACAAGTGTTCCGGTTGTCACGGTGCCTACGGCGATGGGCGCACCAGCGAGGATCGGACAAGTTCGAACAACTTCAATGCCGCCTATCACTTCCTCAATCCACAGCCGCGTGATTTTACCACCGGCAACTTCAAGAGCCGCACTACTCCTTCGGGCGCGTTGCCGCGCGACGAGGACATCTTTCGCACGATTACTCGCGGAATCCGTAAGGGCCAGGTGATGCCTGCTTGGGGCAACGCCTCGGTTGGGCATATTCTGACCGAGCAGGACCGCTGGGATCTCGTCGACTACGTCAAGACTCTGTCGCCGCGCTTCAAGGCGGAAAAGGCGCCGCCGTCAATCGATATTCCGACGCCGCCCTATCCGACGGGGAGCAATGCACCGCCGGACGTTATCCGTGAGGGGCGCATGGTCTACCGTGTCCTGCAGTGCTGGACCTGTCACGGCAATACCGGCAAGGGGAACGGGCCGTCCGCGGCAACTCTTTTCGATGATTGGGAAGTGCCGATTCGGCCCTTCGATTTCTCCACCGGGAATTTCAAGTTTGGCGACTCGCCGGCGGACGTATATCGCACGTTCAACACCGGCCTCAACGGCACGCCGATGCCCTCATTTTACGACACGATTCTTTATCCGAAGGAGGCATTTCCGGACATGACGCCATGGCAACAACCTGGTAGCGCCGGCAGAATGTTCGACGACAGCGAGGTGAAAGAACTGTCCGACTACGTGGCCGCCCTGCCGACCGTGGCTGACCTCGGCAGAATGAGCGAGGCAGATAAAAAGGCGCTCTCGGACCGGAGGCGGTGGGCGCTGGTCTATTATGCATTGTCGCTCGCCAAGGATGCTGGCCACGCACCGGTGCCGACGACGGCCGGCTTCCCGGCGCCGGCGACGGCGGACCTCAAGGTTCGCTGAAGAGCATATCCATGCCGCCGAACTTCTCCCGCATCGTCGAAGTCGCATTTACCGCCTATGTCGTTCCTGCGCTGCTGGTTCCAGTAATTTTGCTGATCGGCTGGATTCGGCGGAAGCGCGCCGCGCCGCGCCAAGCCGTGTTGCGTGAACTCACGCGCCTTGTACGAGCGCATTTCGTCCTGGTTCTCATATGGGCCCTCATTTGGATTGCCATGGTTCTTGGTGTGCCCCTGGAGAAAGGCGGGCCAGTGACGGTCGCCGTCTGCTGGTCGGCGTACGTCGTTGCCAACTTCGTGCTTGCCTGGGTTCTCGTTCGATTTACAGCGGTCTATGGCTCGCTTCCCGAATCCTCGACCTCGGACGCCCTCTTCGTTCGGCTGATCGGCACACTGGCCGCGCAGCCCGTCATGACGGCGCTCGCATTTTCCGTGCTTGCACACGTCATGGGTGTCGGCTGGAATCCTCTGGTGCCCAGTCTTCCCGCGGTTCAGGAGGGAATCTAGATGGATGTCACCTTCTATCTCTTCTTCATGTCCTTCCTTGTCTCGCTGTCTGCCTGGTGCATTTTTCTATGGGCGGTACGTACCGGTCAATTTCGCGACGTGGAAGAAATCAAATATCAGGTGTGGCCGAAGGTTCCCGACGAGCGCGAATCCGCGAAAGATACCTCAGAAGCCGCGCGTGAATGAGCCTGCCGGAATGCATCACAACCACGCATTTCCGCCGTCTGGTGATCTCGTTCTTCTGTTCATCGCGTCGATCTTCGGCAGCGCACACTGCGTTGGCATGTGCGGACCCTATGTCGCCATCTGCGCCGCACGTCTGGCCCCGGGAGAATCCACGGCGCCGATTCGACTGATGGTGCGGGTGCTATTCAACGCGGGCCGCCTTGCGACCTATGCGGTCATTGGCTGGGTGGCCGGCTCGGTGGGTCAAATCGCGCTCGCTGCGACGCTGCCGCTCGGCCTGTCGGGAGCGGTTGCGATCGTGGCAGGGCTCATTGCCGGAGCGCTCGCGTTGGTACTCATCGGCGTATTGAAGGATCCGACTCGCGTGTTGGCGCGCGCGGGGGTTGATGTGCTGATTCGCGGCGGGTTGTTGCGTGCCTTCAAGGCACCCCGGGTGGTGGCACCGATCCTCCTCGGCTCGCTGCAAGGGGCCTTCCCCTGCGCAATGGTCTATGCCGCCGCAAGTCGCGCGGCCACTGCCGGCAACGCCGCCGGCGGTGCTGCCACCATGCTGGTCTTTGGTTTGGGTACCGTCCCGGCCATATTCGCGTTGACCACGCTTCCCGCGGCTCTGGTGCGGCGATTGCATACGCGGCGATGGGCGGCTATCCCCCTGCTTGCGATCAGTGTATTACTGATCTTGCGCGGATTGGCTGCCTTTGGATTGGTTGCTGATTCCTGGCTCTGGTAGCCGCGGCAGCAGACCATGAGCGCTCCCAACAGCCGACAATGCGCTCACTGCCGGCTGCCGCTGCCCATTCATCCTTTTTCGGAAGGCCAGGGCGATCAAACCCTCCTATTTTGTTGCGGCGGTTGCCTGCTGGTCTACCGTGTGATCGGCACCGCGGGTGAAGGGGGACGCGCCGATTGGTTCCTCGCCAAACTCGGCCTGGCGGCTTTGCTCAGCGGCAATGTCATGATGTTTCAGTCGCTGTGGTACTTCGGGTCGCTCGATCAGATGGGACCTGAGGTTCTACAGTCCAGTTCATGGATCATGCTGATGTGTTCCACGGTGATCTATCTGCTCCTGGGCGTGCCGATGCTGAAGATCGCCGGCCGCGCCGCATTGCGCGGAATCGTATCGCTCGAGACCCTGATCGGCGTCGGCACCTTGGTCGCCATCGGCTTTTCGGCCATCCAAACTTTTCGCGGCGGACACGAGCTTTACTACGATTCGGGGACCATGGTGCTGGTGTTCGTCACGCTCGGTCAGTATCTCGATGCAGAGTCGCGGCGCAAGGCAATCGCCGCGCTCTCGCCGGCCGTGGACAAATCGCGCCGCCAAGCGAGAGTAGTGCGCCCCACCGGGGTGATCGCAGTGCACCCCCGGGAAGTGTTCGCCGGTGAACTCGTCGAAGTGAGAGGCGGCGAGGAGATCCCGGTGGATGGGACGATACGCGAGGGCTCGGCGGACATCCACGAGCCCATGCTCACGGGCGAGTGGCGGCCGCGTTGTGTCCGTCCGGGCGATGTCATCAGTGCAGGTTCAACCGCCATTGACGGCGCTCTGCTGATCGTCGCCTCCGGCGAAGCCGAGACATTGGCGGATCGGGTCGAACGCTTCGCCGTTGAAGCCCGTGATCGCAAGGCGCCCATCGAGGCGATGGTGGACCGCGTGGTTGCCGTGTTCGTCCCGGCAGTCGCCTTGGTCGCCGTGGTCAGTCTGCTGGCGTGGGGCGTGGGCGGCTCCTGGATAAAAGGCCTGCAGGCAGGGCTGTCAGTCCTCGTCATCGCCTGTCCGTGCGCGCTGGGTATTGCGACGCCGCTCGCTACCACCGTTGCCCTGCTGCGCGCGACGCTGCGCGGCACTCTGATTCGAAGCGGCGCCGTGCTCGAAGCACTATCGCGCGTGAGCGCCGTCGCGTTCGACAAGACCGGCACGTTGACGCCAGGAAGGCCGCGCTTTGCGGCATTTCATGCGCTCGGTTCGGGAGGTACGGCCGGCACGGTCGCGCCCTTGGAGGTCCTGGCCCTGGCGGCCGCGGTCGAATCACGCGTCAATCATCCCTTCGCCCGCGCGATCGTTGAGCACGCCGAACAAAGCGGTGCGGTTCGCTTGTACGCTACCGAGGTGCAAGTCAGCGCGGGAGCCGGAGCTGAAGGGATGGTGTCGGGCCGTCGAGTCCGCGTCGGCAAGCGATCCTGGGTGGAAACACAGAGCCCTGCCATCGGACAATCCCGATCCACGGACACGGCTGGCAGTCTTGTCGCCATCGCCGTTGACGGCCTGCCGGTCGGGGAGATCCTCCTCGAAGATCCCCCCCGACGCGAGGCCAAGGCAACCCTTTTCGCCCTCAGGCGGCTTGGGATTTCCGCTCACCTATTGTCCGGCGATCGCTCGGCGGCGGTTGCCCGCCATGCCCACGCGATCGGCTGCGAGTCCTTTTGGGCGGAACTTTCGCCTCAGGACAAACTCGGGCGCATCGAGGCGCTGCGTCAACGGGGTACCTTCATCGCGATGGTGGGCGACGGTGTCAACGACTCCCCTGCCCTCGCATCCGCCGACGTGGGCATCGCATTCGGACCGGCGGCGGACCTCGCTCGCGAGACGGCCGACGTGACGATCCAACGGGAAGACCTGGCCGAGATCGTGCGACTCCTCGAGCTATCGCGGCGCACCTTCCGGATTGTCCGGCAGAACCTGGCGTGGGCTTTCGGCTACAACCTGATCGGAATCACCATCGCCGCATTCGGTCTGCTACGACCGGTGTTTGCATCCGCGGCAATGGTTCTGTCGAGCGTGTGCGTCGTGGCTAACTCGATGCGATTGGCTCGAGATGACGCTCCCAAATCGGGTCCGATCCACGCGGAAGCCGTGCTCGAAGTGAGAATCTAAGTATGCGGGAAAATTTCATCCGGACGCGGCGCGCTTGCTTCGCCACCGGCCTGCAGAAAACCGTTGTCTATCGCATAGCGGGTCACCGCCGCCGCATTGTGCAGACCCAGCTTGCGCATCATCTTGAAGCGATGTTTTTCGATGGTCTTGACGCTTCGGCCGAGATTCCCTGCGATTCGCTTGCTCGAATAACCTAACGCAACGCCAATGAGAACTTGAAGTTCGCGCGCCGTCATCTCCGCAACGTGAGTCCCTGCGGGCCGCTGGATGTTATGCCGTCCCTTCCCGACAGCGCGCGCCGGTATTTCCGGGAGCTCATAGTCAGGGCTCTCGGAGCGAATGGCGCGAAGCAAAACCTCGACCGCAGAATCTTTGACGATATAGGCGTGGGCTCCCGCAGCCATCGCGGCGCGCGCGCATTCTTGACTATTCTCGCCGGTCAGCATCACGATCCGTACGCCGGCGCATTCGCGGCGCAGTTGCCCGATCGCTTGAATTCCGCTGCCCTTCGCAAGGGATACATCGGTAATTACGACATCGGGTTGCAAACATCGCGACAATGCGACCGTGTCCTGCACATTGCTCGCTTCGCCGATCACTTCCAAATCAGCCTCGGCATCCAAGATCGCCCGCAGGCCTTGGCGAAGGATCGCGTGGTCATCGGCGAGCACCACGCGCAAGCGTGAATGCCGATGCGGAAGCTCCCCTGCGTGGTCTTTGTATATGTATGGCATCCAAGTTACCCGACCAACCGCCCCCTGCTTGGTCCGGCAATTCCCATATTCTTGTATGGATCTTACCGATTCAACCGGCACTTCACGGTACAAAGTGAGGCTGACAGCTGGGTGAAGCTTATGTCCATAAGCATTGGCCTGCAAGCCCCCACCCCCGGCAACCTTCAGACTTCGATTCCAATAGATACATTCGCGCGGTTTCGGCAAAGACGATATCTTCAGAGCTAATAACACCACAAAAACCGGCGCGTGTATTCGCATAATGCTGGAGCCCTTGGAATGAGTAACCTATCCCCGCGAACACCCCTGCTCTGCCTGGTCTCGGGGCTCCTTTGGGCCAATTTGGCGATTGCGCAACACGATCATTCGTCGGGTGAATTCGAAGTCTTTGTGGCGGCAGAGGCTTTTCATGGAACCGGACAGCAGCGCGCGGACGAGGCCGATCCCTGGGTCAACGCCGACGTGATCTTTGGCCTCACTCAACATCAATTCCGCGTCTTCGGCGAGTTCAATGCGTCGCCCGATGAAGGGGATCTCGAGCGCTTTCAAATGGGCTTTGAGTTCGTTCCCGAAACAGTGCTGTGGTTTGGCCGCTTTCATCAAACAGGAAGCGCCTGGAACACCGAGCATCACCATGGCCAGTACCTGCAGACCGACATTACGCGTCCCTACATCGAGCGCTGGGAGGACGAGCAGGGAATAATTCCGCAGCACATCACCGGAGCATTGTTCGAATCGCGCAAGTCCGTCGGCAGCGAGAGCGCAATCCAGTTTTCCGGGGGGGTAGGTGCCGCGCCTGCGCTGACCAGTACCGGGATGGACCCGATCGACTTGATCGGCAGCAATCCCGGAAGGCACGGGCTGTCGGTGACGGGACGTATCGCCTACCTGCCGGAGTACGTCGGCGCCAGCAGCGTGGGGTTGCTGTTTGGACATGATGATCTAACTGCGAGCGGCGGTCATACGCTGCCCACTTTGCGGTCGAGCCGGGCCGACCTCACCATCTACGGTGCCTACATCGATTGGACCGAAGAGACATGGCGAGTCGTCGGCGCCAATTACTACGTGGACGTGACCCTTGATCAGGGCACGCGGAACGAAAGCTTCATTTCCGGCTATCTTCAGGTTGAGCGTCAGCTGCCAAGGCGGTTCACGATTTTCGGCCGCGTGGAAGAATCGTCGCGGATGCAGGAGTCGCGTTACGTAGCCCTGTTCGACGATCATGACGGTGACATCGAAATTGCGCTGCGCCGGCAGGCGCTCGGCCTGCGTTGGGACTACGCGCGGCGGCGCGCGTTGACCCTGGAATTGGCTCATGTGGAATCGTTGGAGCAACGATCTAACGAGGTGCGTGCGCAGTGGAGCGCGGCATTTCCGTGAACAGACTCACGGCCACGGCCGTGCTGCTGACGCTCCTGACGGTGGCGGCGCCGGCGCTGGCCGGCGAGCAGCTGGTGCTCATCGTGAGCACGGATAGCAAGATCGAACAGCTGGACTCACTGGAACTCAGAAAGCTGTTTCTCGGACTGACTGTGACGCACAATGGCAATCGCCTGCGGCCGGTGCTCAATGAAAGCGATTCTCGAGTTCAAGAGATATTCTTGCAAAACATCGTTTCCATGTCGGATATTACCTATGACCGTCGCCTGCTCCGGCTCGCGCTCATCCAGGGCCAAACGCAACCGACCGCCTACAAAGACGTCGGGTCATTGATAAAGGTCGTCGCAGCGGATCCAAGCGCCGTAAGCTATGCATGGCTGAAGGACGTTGCACACGACACTCGAATTAGGATCCTGCGGGTCTTATGGTACGACTAAGAACTTCGTTTGCGAGCTACGTCACCCTGTGCGTGGTGGCGCTCCATCTGGTGTTGCTGCCGGCACTCTTTTTTGGCATGGGATACGTAATCCGCAAAAGTCACGAGACCTTGTTCATCGAACATGCAAGGACCTTTGCGCGAGTGCTCGCCGAAGAGTTTGAAGTCGGGGTGGCGCTCGACTCACCGACGCGCACCGTGGACCTGCTCGATCTGGCCATCATTCACGGGGATGCCCGCTATGCGGAACTCTTCGACGGCGGCCGCAGCATCCGCAGCTCGCTGGGATCGCCGGATATCATCATTCCGCGACACACGGACCTGGGCTTCGCCCAGGGGGGCGACGATATTTACTTCATAGTGTTGCCGATCGTTCATGCGGGCCATAGCGCGGAACTGCGCCTGGGATTCGACGAGCAACCTACACAGGATCGAATTCATCTCGCGCTCAGCCGAATGCTGTGGCTGCTGGCGGGCTATTTGGCGATCGCCATTATCATCGCCATCATTCTGAGTTACCGTTTGTCGCGACCCATCCACCGGCTAGGGGATGTGTCCCGTGCCATCGCGTCGGGCGACTACGCGCAGGCGCTCGATGTCAGCACCGGCATTCGCGAGCTGCATGAGCTGGCATCGGATCTGGAGGGCATGCGCCGTGAATTGGTGGGGGTAAACCACCGGCTTCAGGCCAAGATCAAAGAGAAGGAAATATCCGAGGTTCGCCGCGAGGAGTTGCAGAAACAGCTTCAGCATCGTCAACGGCTGGAAACCGTCGGCACGCTCGCCGGCGGAATCGCCCATGAAATCAACAACGTACTGGTGCCTATCATTCTCTTTACCGACACGGCTCTGCAAGAACTGCCGCCGTCCAGCGCATCGCGTGCGGATCTCATGCGAGTTCTGGCCGCGGCACGCCGCGCCAAGGACGTGGTGAGGAAGATCTTGACCTTCAGCCGCGAGCTCGACGAAGCCAAAGTTGCATTGATCGATCTGCGAGGCGTGGTGACCGAAGGTTTGCATTTATTTTCCGTACTCGCTCCCCCAAGCATCGAAATTCGCACGGAAATCGACGAACAGATCCCGTTGGTAAGAGCTGACGCCACGCTTGCGCTGCACATGGTGATCAATCTGTGCACCAACGCCTATCAAGCCATGGCAGGTGCGGAAGGCGTGTTGACCATTGGTCTTCGCTATCAAGAGGCGCCCGACGATGGCCGGATCTCGGGGCCACGCGTCGAATTTTGGGTGAGCGACACGGGTCACGGGATGGACCCGGTCACCGTTGAACGTATATTTGAGCCGTTCTTCACGACTCGTTCAGTCGGTCAAGGTACCGGCCTGGGGCTTTCGGTGGTTCACGGCATCGTTGAAAGTTTCGGTGCTAGCATAAGGGTGGACTCGAGAATCGGCGCGGGCACCACATTTACAATTTCCTTTCCGGCGATCGCCGAGCAGTATCTGATTGACGATGCTGCGGTGCCGACGGCATGAGGGGGGTATGCAAAACATTCTAATCATCGACGATGAACCCGATGTGCGCGATGCGCTCAAGCGCGTGCTAGATCGTGCGGGATATTCAGTCCGCACCGTCGAGAGTGCGGTGGGCGCGGCGGCTGAGCTCGAGCGCATCCCCACGGACGTCGTCATCACCGACATTATCATGCCGAAAATCGACGGCGTACAGGCCATCGAGTCGATTCGAAAAGCGTTCCCGTCGGTGCGCATCATTGCGATTTCCGGCGGTGGTAATTTTGGCATCTCGGCATACCAACCGGCGGCAATAACCACCACGGCCTATCTGGCGTCAGCCGAAAAGGCGGGTGCGCATCTGGTCATGACCAAGCCGTTCGAGTCCATTGACTTGATTCAAGCAGTGGAGAAAGTCCTCGGAGTCGGGCACGCCTGAACCTCGGCGCCCACCGAACCGGCGGCGTATCAATCCGCGGCGGTCCCCAGAGTGCGGCGCAGGAAAGCAACCGTGGCTTCGTCGACGCGTAGCCAGGAGTCATGGCGGAGGAAACCGTGAATCTCATTTGGTATGACCATTTCCTCGAAGGGAAGCCGGCGCGCCTCGAGGCGGCGCGCGAGATCGATGGTCTGCTGAAACGGGACGTTGCGGTCGTCATCCCCCTGGATCAGCAGCACCGGCGACTTCCAGCTGTCGATGGCGGCGTCCGGCGATGAGGTCCAGGCAATCTCCATCGCCTTTTCACGGTCGCCTTTCTCGTAGCGTATCGACGCCTTGCCGGCAATGTCGTCCATCAGCTGCGACCAGTCGTGCACCCCATGCAAATCGACGCCCGCTTTGAAGAGATCCGAATTGCGTGCGAGCGCCAACGCCGTCAGGTAACCGCCGTACGAGCCTCCCCAGATGCCGATGCGCGATCCATCGACGCTCGGCAGCGTTTGCAGGAATTGCGCGCCCGCGACGATGTCCTGGTACTCGGCGGCCCCGGCGTAGCCCGCGTGATCAGGCTGGTGGAATGCGCGGCCATAGCCGATGCCCAGCCGGTAGTTCACCGAGAGAACCACAAATCCGTGCGCCGCCAGATATTGATTCACGGCGTAGGCGTTGCTGTAGTAATCCATGTAATGCCAACCCAGCAGCATCTGCCGCGGCGGCCCGCCATGGACGAAAATGACCGCGGGCTTTCGCACCGGCGATGACATCGCGCCGTTCTCGAACAATTGGCCGTGTATCGCGGTTCCGTCGGCTGCATGAAAAATGACCTGCTTCGGCACGCTGAGCCGCGCCAGCGGAAAATCAGCAGGCAGCGTGCCGGCCGCGAGCGCAGTGCGATGTGATCCGCTCAACTCCACGATGCCGATCGACGGCGGCTCCTTCGCGCCGGCCGCCACGAAGGCGACACGGTCGGCCGCGGCACTCACCGGCGTCCATTCAAGCGTTTCGCCCGACGTCAGCGCAACGGCTCCCGCCCGATCCACGGGAACACTGAAGAGGTGGCGGCGGTCGTCATCTCCCGCGGTGCTGCCGGTGTTCGCATCGTAGATCATGAATCGGCGGTCGCGGCTCTCGGCGACATGCTCGACCATGAACGCGCCCGGGGTCAGCAATAGCGCAGTGCCGCCCGCTGTGGGAATCGAATAAAGGTGCGGCCAGTCGTCGAGATACGCCAGGAAGACCAGACGGTCGCCCGCCATCCAGTGCAGATTGGCTTCGCCTTCAACATCAGGATACGAGCCGGCGAGCGTGTCGGGGCTGTGCCATACGCTGTGTCCCAGGCCGCCGCCGGCCGGGGCGACCCAGATAGACCAGCGGTGCGGCACCTGCGTGAGAATGGGATCCGGGGCGCCACCCTCCCCGGCCTGCCGCACGAACGCGACTTGCGTGCCGTCCGCAGACCAGCGCGGCGAGGCGTCTCGATCAGTCGACGGCGCAAGATAGACCAGCGGCGAGTCCTTGGACGTGAAAATTCCGATGAATGAATGGCTGCCGCGATTGGAGACGAAAGCGAGCCGGCTGCCATCCGGCGACCAGCGCAACTCGACGTTCCTGCCGCGATCGAAGAACAGACGTTCGGGCTTACCGTCGCCGAAGGGCGCGGTCCAGACGTGGTGATCCTTGGTGTAGGCGAGCTGGCCGCGCGTCGAGATCGTGGGTTCGTCGCCCTCGTCGATCTTGCGCGGCGCGCCGCCGGTCAGCGGCACGGTCCAGATGGCCGTCTCCGGCTGCTGCGGCGAGGAGTTCGGGTCAGGTTCGAGATTGCCTTCGGCAGGCCAGTTGGAATCGTGATCGCCGCCACGGACGAATACCAGGCGAGCGCCGTCCGGAGAGAAGGTCAGCTGCGTCAGCTCTTGCCCGTCATCCTCGGTGTAGTGCGTCACTTGCAGCGGCGCAAAGGCGGGGCCGTGCGCCACCCAGATATTGCGCACACCGTCGACGTTGCGCACCCAGGCGATCACATCGCCCTGCTCCGCTGAGGCGAGTTGGCTGGCATACGGATAATGAAGCATTTGCGCAAGGGTGAAATCGGAACGCGCGGCGGCGCCCGCAATGGGCGGAGCGAGAAAAAGCCACAGCAATATCGGCATCGAATATCGGAGTTTGCGCATGTGAATCAGGGTACCGCACGGCAACAAGTTCCGGGGCCAAACCCTCGCGCGCGCTCCAATCGCATAGCTTAATATGTGCGTATAAGTCATTGTTAATAAAAGATAAATGCTGACAGGTCAGGGAGCATGGTGATTCTGGCTAGACTCGACGCTGTCAGTGAACGCCCTCCAAGGGCCGAGAGATACGTCCTACTGGAGGCCTGTAAGTCCTGTCAAAATAATATGTTGCCCTCTTTTCATCATATGAATTAGAGTTTGACCACAATTCAGCATTTAGGGATGTTGGCACCATGGCTACGCAAGCACGATCGATCGCCTCGCTCACAATTTCCTTCGGCCTGGTGGCCATTCCGGTCAAGCTGTACTCGGCGACGGTTTCATCCGAGCGGATCTCCTTCAACCTGCTGCGCCAGAAAGACGGCTCACGGGTCAAGCAGCAGTACATTGCCGTCAATGACGGCAAGACCGTTGAACGCTCCGAAATGGTCAAAGGCTATGAGTTCGCCAAGGACCAATATGTGATGTTCAGTCCCGAGGAGTTGAAGGCACTCGAGGATGCGACCACCCATTCCATCGACATCGGCCAATTCGTGCCGCTCGAGTCCGTGGACCCGATTTATTTCGACGGCACCTACTATCTGGCGCCCGACAAAGGCGGCGCCAAGCCGTACACGCTGCTCGCGACGGCGCTGCGCAAAGCTCAGCAATGCGCCGTCGGCCGTTGGATCTCGCGCGGCAAGGAACACATCATCGTCATCAGAGCGCTCGAGGACGGGCTGGCGATGCACCAACTGCATTTCAAGGCGGAAGTTCGCAATCTCAAGGACCTCGGGATCGAGGCGGCGCCGGTGTCGGAACCTGAATTGAAGCTCGCGCGGCAATTGATCGATCATCTCGGCGCAAAGCGCTTCGATCCGAATGAATATGCGGACGAACACAAGGCCCGGGTGGAGGCGGCGATTCAGAGAAAGGTCGACGGCAAAGAGGTATCGCTTGCCGAAGGCCCCGTCTCCAATACGGGCGGCAATGTCATCGACCTGATGGAGGCTTTACGCGCGAGCATCGATGCCCGCGGATCGAAGCCCGCTGATCTCAAGGAACGCAAGGCACCCAAACGTGCAGCAGCCCAAGCCTCCGCGCGCAAAACCGCTCGACGATGAGATGCATGCCTATAACACGAAGGACCTCGAGCGCCTGTTCGGATTGCCCGCGTCCGCCGTCCGTTCGCTGACGCACGCCGGGCACATCAGCCCGGTCAAACGCAGCGGGCGGCTGCACTATTCGTTTCAAGATCTGCTCATGCTGCGCACGGCCAGCGCGCTGCGCGCGGCGAACATTTCGGCGAACCGAATCAACCGCACGCTGCAGACGCTGCGCGCGACTCTCCCTGCCGGCGCAGCACTGAATAAGCGCTCGCTCACGGCCTTGGGCAATCAAATCGCCATTCGCGAAGGCAAAATGCAGTGGGAATCAGACTCAGGCCAGTATGTCTTGGAACTCGATCTGGGCGAGGAGAAAGGCGGCCTGCACGTCATTCCCCACACCGCGGCTGCGGCAAAGACCGCGGATGCTGAGGCGACGGCGGATGAACACTACGAAAAAGCCTTTGTGCTGGAAGAATCTGATCCGGATGCGGCCCGAGCCGCCTATAAAGCCTGCCTCGCGGCGGACCCACAGCATGGGGAGGCGAGAATCAACTTGGGCCGCATGCTGCATATTGCCGGCCGCTTTGGCGACGCGGAGCAAGTCTATCGATCTGCAAAGACGGCGCAACCCTTGCTGGCCTTCAACCTCGCGGTGCTGCTCGAGGACTTGAACCGGGAAGCCGAGGCTATTCTCGCCTATCGCGAAGCCCTGGCGCTCGATCCGGAACTGGCCGACGCGCACTTCAACTTGGCGCGGCTCTATGAGCGCGCTCGGGATCCCAAATCATCGCTGCGTCATCTGCTCGCCTACCGGCGCATGATCGACCGGCAGGGCACCTGATCTTGGCCAAGCCGGCGCTTGCCACCTATCGTGCCAAGCGCGATTTCAACAAGACCGCGGAGCCATCGGGTCAAACCAAAGTAGCGCCCTCCTCCCGCTTGCGGTTCGTCGTGCAAAAGCACGCGGCGCGCCAATTGCACTATGACCTGCGGCTGGAATGGGATGGTGTGTTCAAGTCCTGGGCCGTGACACGAGGCCCCTCGGTCGATCCCCAGGACAAGCGTCTGGCCGTCGAAGTCGAAGAACATCCTCTGGACTACGGGGATTTCGAGGGCACCATTCCTAAGGGAGAGTACGGCGGCGGTACGGTGCAGTTGTGGGACCGGGGCTACTGGGCACCGGAGGGCGGCAAATCGCCGCAGGATGCATTCGACAGCGGCGATCTGAAATTCACCCTGGACGGACAGCGTCTGCACGGCAGTTGGGTGCTGGTGCGGATGCGCGGCGACCGTTATGGCAGCAAGAGAACCCAATGGCTGTTGATCAAGCACCGGGACGCCAGCGCAATACCCGGCGATGACGGCAATTTGTTGGAGGAGGATCGCTCGGTTGCATCGGGGCGCACGCTGCAAGAGATCGCCGACGGCACCGGCAAGCGCCCAAAGCCCTTCATGCTGGCGGGCGCAAAGGCCGCGCGGGCCGATGCGGTGTGGACCACCAAGCCGCCTGCCAAATCGCCGCCGCGGCGGCGCCAACCCGTGATGGCCGCCAACGTGCCTAATTTCGTGGAGCCGCAACTGGCCAAGCTGACGGACCGTCCGCCGCCGGGGCCCGGATGGGCGCATGAGGTCAAGCTCGATGGTTATCGTGCGCAGCTGAGGGTGTCTGGCGGCGAAAGCCGTATTCGCACTCGCACCGGTCTTGATTGGACTGATCGTTTCGCGGCCATCGCCGACGATGCCCACGCGCTCGCGGACTGCATCATCGACGGAGAAGTCGTGGCGCTCGATGCCAAGGGATTGCCGAGCTTCGGCGCATTGCAGGCCGCGTTGTCCGAAGGCAATTCCGCGGAACTGGTGTTCTTCGCGTTCGACTTGCTGTTTGACGGGCATGAGGACATGCGTACTCTGCCGCTGGAACAGCGAAAGAGCCGCTTGGAATCATTGTTGAAAGCCGTCGGCAGCCGGCGGCTGCATTTCGTCGCGCATTTGGCGTCGAATGGGCAAAGCGTGTACGAGTCCGCGTGCAAGATGGGTCTTGAGGGCATCGTGTCAAAGCAGTTGGCGGCCGCGTACCGCTCCGGGCGCTCCGGCAGCTGGCTCAAGATCAAATGCCGCGCGGGACAGGAAGTAGTGATCGGCGGCTGGACCACCGAAGGCGGAACGGTTCGCTCCTTGCTCGCCGGCGTGTATCGCGGGCGGCAGTTCGTCTATGTGGGCCGCATCGGCACCGGCTATGGGCAGGCGGCGGCAAAATCGCTGCTCCCGCATCTCAAAGCGCTGACGCGCGAGGCCAGTCCGTTCGAAGGAGAGAATGCGCCGCCAAAAGAGAAGAACGTCCGCTGGCTCAAGCCTTCCTTGGTGGCCGAAATTGAATTCGCCGGTTGGACGGAGACCGGCATGATCCGTCAGGCCGCGTTCAAGGGGCTGCGCTTGGACAAGCCTGCCCGCGATGTGGTCGCAGAAATTCCGGAGGAGGCGGCAGAACCCATGACCAGCAAACGATCCAGCACAAAAAAGCGCGCGGCCCACCACGGCGCCGAGGGCGCTCGGAAGGCCGGTCCGTCGACAGTCGGCGCCGCCCCGGGCTCAGCGTCGGTCAACATCTTGGGTGTGACGATTTCAAAACCCGACAAGGCACTCTGGCCGGATGCCGGCGGCGCGCCGGTTACCAAGGCTGATCTTGCGCGGTACTACCAAGATGTCGGCGACTGGATGCTGCCGCATCTCGAGGGGCGTCCTTGCTCTCTGGTCAGACTGCCGAACGGCGTGGGCACGGAACAATTCTTCCAGCGCCATGCCTCGCCGGGTATGTCGGAGTTCCTCACGACCGTGAAGGTGCGGGGCGACAAGGCGCCCTACGTGCAGATCGACCGGGCCGAGGGGCTGATTGCGGCCGCACAAGTCGCCGCGCTGGAACTGCATCCCTGGAACTGCGCGCCCGGCGATCCCGAAGTTGCCGGCCGCCTGGTCTTCGATTTGGATCCGGCTCCTGATGTCGGTTTCGGGGCGGTCATTGCTGCGGCGCTCGAAATCCGCGACCGCCTGAAAGCGGCTGGTCTCGAATCCTACTGCAAGACCAGCGGCGGCAAGGGCTTGCACGTGGTGACTCCGCTCACCGCGGGCAAGGCGGCAGTGCGCTGGCCGGTGGCCAAGAATTTTGCGCACATCATCTGCGCGCAGATGGTGCAGGATAGTCCCGCCAAGTATCTCGACAACATGTCGAAAGAGAAGCGCGTGGGCAAGATCTTCCTTGACTACCTGCGCAATGACCGCATGTCGACGGCGGTCGCGGTCCTGTCGCCGCGGGCGCGCGCCGGCGCAACGGTGTCCATGCCGGTTCTGTGGAAGGACGTGGGGCGCAACTTGGACCCTATGAAATACACGCTGAGAAGCGCGCCCGGCCTGCTACGAAAATCAAAGCCTTGGGACGGCTACGCCGCCGCGGCGCGGTCGCTGGCAGAGGCCATACGCTGGGTCACTCGGCCCGCAGGAACCCGACGCAAATAGCTTGCCTAAGGCTATGCTTCGGCGCATGCATCCCCGAGCAACCCTGGCAGCCACCATTCTCGGATCGAGCCTGGCGTTCATCGACGGCTCGGTGGTCAACGTTGCCCTGCCCGCGCTCGCGCAAAATCTCCGGGTTGATGCCCACGACTTGCCCTGGACGATCAATGCCTATCTCTTGCCGTTGGGCGCGTTGACGCTGCTCGGCGGCGCGCTCGGCGATCATTTCGGCCGCCGCCGCTGGTTCAACATCGGACTCGCGGCCTTTACCCTGGCCTCGGCCGCCTGCGCGGCGGCGCCTTCTGCGCCCTGGCTGCTCGCCGCCCGCAGTCTCCAAGGACTGGGAGCGGCGCTGCTGCTGCCCAACAGTCTGGCCATTCTCGGCAGTGCATTTACCGGCGAGGCGCGTGGCCGCGCCATCGGCACGTGGGCCGCGGTCGGCGCTCTGGCCGGTGCGTTGGGGCCCGTCGTGGGCGGATGGATTGTGGACACGATCGGCTGGCGCGCGATTTTTCTTCTCAATTTACCGATTGCCGCGGGCGCAGGCTTTCTGTCGTGGCGCTATCTCGACGAGCGCAAGGAATCGCAGTCCGCCACGCCGCTGGATGCCGCAGGCGCAGGACTTGCGACCGCCGCGCTGGGCTTGCTCACCTGGTCATTGACCAAGGCGTCGGAGTCCGGCGGAGGACACGCCTGGCCGTGGGCGGCCGCTTTCGCCGGTACCATTCTCCTGGGCGCATTCCTGCGGCTCGAGGGCAAGCTCGGCGACCGCGCGATCATGCCTTTGAACATGTTTGCCGCGCCGGCTTTCGTCGGCCTCAATTTGCTGACGTTCTTTCTCTATGGAATTCTCGGCGGCCTGCTGGTGTTGCTGCCGTTTTTCCTGATCAGAATCGGCGGTTGGCTGGCGCTATCGGCAGGGGCGGCCCTGCTGCCGATTCCGATCGCGATCGGTGTCGGCTCGCGTTTCATGGGCCGCATTGCGGCCCGCCATGGCGAACGCATGCCGTTGACCGTGGGTGCGAGCCTGGTGGGGATCGGCTTTGCCCTGTACAGCACCATCGCCGTGCACGGCCTCAACTATTGGCGGGACGTGCTGCCGCCCACGGTTCTCGTCGCCGTCGGCATGGGCGCCTGCGTCGCGCCCTTGACCACCGCCATCATGACCTCGGTGGACGTGGGCCGCGCCGGCTTGGCCTCGGGGTTCAACAGCGCCGTCGCGCGCGTCGCCGGCTTGATGGCAACCGCGCTGCTGGGATTCGTGTTCGCACGGCAGGGATCCGTCGATTCGTTCATGAGTGGATTTCGCGCCGCGGCGCTGTTGGGTGCGCTGGCCGCCGCACTGGCCGCGGGCTCCGCGTTTTTCTTCATCAGGCCCGACGTCCGCAGCCGAACGGCGGACGGCGCTTAACCGGCTTCCGCGATCACCTTCAGCACGGCTTGCGCCACGCGCTCATCGACCTCCGGTGCCTGCCCAGGATGCATCGGGTAGCGCAGCAAAGCTTCCATGCGGCCGTTGACCAGGCGCATCTGCACCTGCGGCGATTCGTTCGCATCTCCCGGGACGACCGCGCGAATTGCCGCCAGCAATTTTTCCTTGAGCGCGGCGTAATCCGCGACCGCAGGCAGCGTCAGCATGGTCTCGCGCCATGAAATATTTCCCGCCGGAATTTGCTTGAACAGACCGCCGGAGGCCTGGAACACGATCAGATTGGGAAATGCGACGACTCGCCCCGTCGGTCCCAGCGGGCCTTGCTGATTGAGTTCCATGAGGTGCATGCGCACCAACCCCAAGTCGACGACTTCACCCACCACCGCGCCAATCTGTATTCGATCGCCAACCCGGATGCCGTACTTGCCGATCAGCAAGAAATATCCAACCACGGACGCCAACAGGCTTTGCATGGCGACCGCGAGGCCGGCGGTCAGCAGGCCGGCGAATGTGGCGAAGGTGCTGATTTCCGTGACGAAGCTCAGGCCGACGATGCAAAGGACAATGGGCCAGAGGATCACGGCTCGAATCAGCAGCAATTGATGGCGGCGGCGCACATCGTGTACATACCGAAGCACAAAACGCCGCCAGACTTCGGCCAGCAAGAACACGGCCGCCAAGATGCCGGCGACGGTTCCCGCCCGCACGGCAAGCGTCGCCAAGGCCTCGTGGTATTGCCGCTGCGAGGAATCGCGCCAACTGGCCAGGTTGTGCCGATACTGCTGCAGCAGCACTTGTTCCTTGCTCAATGGAATCAATATCTCCGACGTTTGCTTGAACAGCCACGCCAGGGTATCGAATTGTCCGCGCAGTTCTTTCAAGGCGCCGCTTTCAGCGTGGTCCGCCTGGGCCGCCAGCGCATCGCTGCGTGCGGCATAGGCGTTGAGTTGCTTGAGAGGCGGCCCGCTGAGCGTCCGGAACGTTTGCGCAAGCGCTGCCGTGTGTCCGTCCACCAGGTTGATGCTGGCAATCTTGTTCCGTTGTTTCAGAACGGCACTGGTCATATCCCAAAGTCCGGAACCCGCGGGAGCCGCCTTGTCATTGACGGCGGCGGCCGGCGCGGCCGGGACCTGACCGGGCGACGCGCCCGGGGACGCGGCGGAGCCCGCGGCCGAATTCGCGCCGGGCATGGTCGCCGCGATGGCGTCGATTTGCGCCTTGAGCGCATTCGCGCCGGCGGCCTTCGGATCGCTCGAATTGACGAACTCCGTCATCGTGGCGAGCAGATTCTTCCGGGCATTGACCATGTCGAGTTCACCCTGCAACTCGTGCAGTTTCGCCTCGACGCCTTGATTACCCTTGGCCGAGCCCGCCAGTTGCTTGCGGACGTCATCCATCTCCTGTTGGATGGATTTTTGCTGCGCCTCCAATTGGCTTTGTTGCCGATCCAGCGCTTGCTGCGATGAAGGCTCGGCGGCGTTCTGCGCCGCGCTGGCCTCGCTGCTCAGGAGCTCGGCGTTGGCGCGCGCGATGCCGAACGCCAATCCGACCACCTGATCGGCGGTCTGGCGGTTGGCAAAGAGAATCAAGAGATCGCTGGGTTGAGTGGCGTACTGTTGTTGAGTGCCCAGCGTTCGATACCAGTCGACGGTTTCGTCGAGAATTTGCACCACTTGTTCGCCGCTCAAGACGGAGACGCGTGCGCTCGTCTGATCCGCGACGTGAGCGCTGCCTGCGCAGAGGCTGAGGATGGCAGCGACAGTAGTTAGGGTAGAAGATCGCACCTGGGAGATCGTACCGCACCTCGATGCGGGAATTGGTGCGCATTCATCGTCGAGTAAGTTGTCATCAAAAGACCGCATCCTATTGTTATTAAACAATAAGATGCGGTCAACTATTGAGCTCAAGCGCCTCGTGGCGTATACGAGAATTTCTGTCCGGCGATGGCCGCCGCATACATGAGTCCGCCCTTCGCGATGGTGAACACCGCCATGCCGCCCTGGTAGGCGCCGGTCGCTCTGGCGTTCTTCTCGCCGCCGCTGGCTTCCGCCGACGTCCCGTTGGTCCCCACGCTGGTGGACGCGGCCGCCGTGATGGCGACGGCGCTTGCACCGGCTGCAAACTCAAAGGTACCGGACTCGAATTTATCCAGCGCCGCCTTGTCCTCGAAGAAGATGATCTGGCTGTACGCCTTGCCGCCGGCCTGGAAACCGACGCTCACTTGGCCCATGGTGGTATCGCCCACGACCTGTCCATGCACGTACACATGACCCTTGCCCAAGGCTCCGCCCACGACAAAACCACCTTCACCGACCGTCGGGAAGACGGCATAGGCATAGCTTCTTTGGAAGAAGGAGGAACTCTCGCCCGCATTTCGAAATAGATTGACGGTATCGGAGTATTTTCCCGCATACGCGAGCCCTGCGCCCAGAAGGAGCACAGGCGCCAACGCGACGGCGAGTGTCTTGGTAATGCGATTCATATGGTTCCCTGAATAAACAATGGGGCACCATATTCGTCCTTCAGCCCGGCCTTCGGCAGGGGAGCACGCCGACAATTCGCGTAGGCGTTCGCCTATAAGCGACACAGGTGCAGGCGCAGCGTCAGCGCCGAATCATGCGATTCATCAGATGCTCGAGCGCCGCGGTCAAATCGCTGCATCGGCCCGTGTGCACGGGCGAGGTCTGCACGATGGTGCTGCGCGGCGCGACCAGCCAATGAAAGCGCTCGCGGGCACTCAGCAGCCCCAAGTCGCCGGCGGCCGCGCCGCCGGCACAGATCGCCGGGATGGCCGCAAGCGAATCGCGCACCAGATCGAGGTCCACGCCGGCATCGAGCGCCAGCAGAGCGGTTTCGTCGAGTTCGATTTTCGCCTTCAGGATGCGCTCGAGGTCGCAGGACAGGATGATGCCCGCGTTGACGAACTCGCCGCGCTCCACGCGCGGGACCACCCGCACGATCGCATAGTCATAGGTGCGAAGATCGGGCACGAATCGCCTCCTGGACGAACACGGCGGATGATTGCATGCGCTGTACGAAAAAATCGAGGTATGCCCGGCGCTGCGCTCCACGTCCTGCAAATCCGGCGGCGTCCTGCAGCCAGTCCTCGGGAATCAACTGCACGATGCCTGCCAGCTTGTCCGCGGTGAGCAATGCCGTCATTTGCGCATCCACTTCGGCAAGAGCGCTGGCGTGCTTGAGCAGCACATGATCCTTGATCAGAGCGAAGGGGTTGGTTGCAGGCCGGTCGCGGTCTGTCCAGGCGTGATGGAAATACAGCGACGCCCCGTGATCGATGAGCCACAAGCGGCGGTGCCAGATCAACATGTTGACGTTTCGGACCGTGCGGTCCACGTTGCAAACGAAGGCATCGAACCAAACGATGGCCGATGCCAGCGGCGGCTCCGGCGTGAATACCAGGGAATCGAAGGTGACCGACCCGGGCAGATAGTCCAGCGCAATGTTCAAGCCGGCGCTCGCGCCGATGAGGGCTTGGATTTCGGGGTCGGGTTCGGTGCGCGCCAGTTCGCCGGGAAGGTCGACGAACACGATGTCGGGCACCGGAAGTCCGGCCAGCCGGCCGATTTCGCCGGCCAGCAGCTCAGCGATCAGCGCCTTGGGCCCCTGCCCGGCCCCGCGAAATTTGAGTACGTACAGCCCTTCATCATCGGCTTCGATAATGGCCGGGAGCGAGCCGCCCTCGCGCAGCGGAGTCACATAACGGCTGGCGGCGACCGTCCGGAGTTTCATCGCCGCAAGCTTACAGGATCCGCGGCTTACTGAAGTCCCGACTCGCGGCAGAGTTCGTCCAGCAGGCCGTCGAACGCCGGCGCATCGAAGGGCTTTTCGATCACGCGCACGTGGGGTCCCAGGTGCTTGAGGTCGACGTGCAATTTGTAGCCGGTCGCAATGATGATCGCCATCGACGGGGCGATCCGCAGGATGTGGCGGGCCATCTCCAATCCCGACATGGCCGGCAAGCTGACGTCGGTCACGACCACATCGAAGGCATCGGGCTTGAATACTCCCAACGCCTCCTCCGCGCTCGCGGTGGCAAGGATCTCGCGCATCGGCTGCGCCAGCAGCTCGCAGGTGACTTCCCTGACCAACGGATTGTCCTCCACATACAAAATTCGCAGCGGATTTTGCGGCATGCGATTCACTCGGCGCATCCGACGCGCTGCAGCCGGGCGCGCCTGCGCGATCTCAATACCGATTGAATCGCCTTGGCAATGTCATACTGGCTGCACGGCTTGGCCAGTCTGAGTATGCCGAGCGACATGGGGTCCACGGGTAGCTCGGCGTAGCCCGTCGCCAGGATGACGGGCAGGCCGGGATACTGTTCTTCGATGCAGCGGGCGAGCTGCAGGCCGGTCATGGCCGGCATGGCATGATCGGTCAACACGACGTCGACTTCGATGTCCGACGCCAGCTTGGCCAGCGCTTCGGCGCCGGAATGCGCTTCGATCGCCGTATGGCCGAGATCCTCGACCATCGCCGCGATGCCTGTCAGCACCAGCAAATCGTCGTCGACGATCAGCACCGTGCATGGGCCCGCATGGGACGCGGCATGCAGCACCGGAGCTTCGTCCGCCACCGGCTGCACCGCGCTCTTGGCCACCGGCAACCACAACTCGATGGTGGTGCCGCGCGCAGGCTCGCTGCTGATCCGCAGCAGCCCGCCGGACTGCGCGGCGAGCCCGTGGACCATCGATAGACCGAGGCCCGTTCCCTTGCCCGGACCCTTGGTGGTGAAAAATGGTTCGGTCGCCTTGGCCAGCGTCACGGCGTCCATCCCGATCCCATCGTCGGTGATCCGCATGCGCACATACTCGCCCGGATCGAGCACGGCGCCGCCGTCGCCGGCGGCCGGCGCATCCGTGTCCGCCGCAATCGTCAGCGTGCCGCCGGAGGGCATGGCGTCGCGTGCGTTCAGCGCCACATTGAGCAGCGCCAGTTCCAATTGATTGGCATCGACCAGCGCGGGCGGTAGCGATTCCGGAAATTCCGTGCGCAGTTCGACGCCGTGCCCCAGGGCACGCTCGAGCAGTTCCCCCATCCCACTCACCAGTTGCGGCACCTCGACGGCCTCCGGCTTCAGCTCCTGCCGCCGGGAAAACGCCAGCAGCCGCTGCGTCAGTGCGGCGCCCCGCTGAGCGCCTTGCACGGCGTTCTGCAGCAGCCGGTGATTGCGCGGATCGTCGGGCAGCCGCTTCTCGAGCAGGCTCAAGCTGCCCAACACGGCCATCAGCAAATTATTGAAGTCATGAGCGACGCCGCCGGTCAATTGCCCGATGGTGTCCATCTTCTGCGCTTCGAACAGTTGCGCGAGCGCCGTTTCCCGCTCGCGCGTCCGCTCCTTGATCCGCAGCTCCAATTGCTCATTGAAGTGCTGCAGCTCCGCGGTGCGCTCGGCCACGCGCTGCTCGAGTTCCGCGTTGAAGCGCTCGAGTTGGCGGGTCTTGCGGAACAAGTCCAGAAATACCTTGACCTTGGCGCGCAGCAGCTCGGGGACCACTGGCACCGGCACGTAGTCGACGGCGCCGAGCTGATAACCGCGCAACTGATCGGGATAGGCCATCAACACCGCGGAGACGAAGATGATGGCCGTGGTTTGAAAGCGCGGATGCTCGCGGATCATGGCCGCGAGCTCGAAACCGTCGAGATCCGGCATGCACACATCGATGAGAATGAGGGCGATCTCATTTCTCAGCAGGCACTCGAACGCCTGCCGGGCGGAGGATGCCTTCAGCAGATTTTCACCGATCTCCGCCAGAATCGCCTCGTGGCTCAGCAGCTTCGCATCCTGGTCGTCGACCAGCAGAATATTGACTCGCTCGGGGTTGTTCATGCGGCGGCGGCCTAACGATGCAGCCACATGCGCAGCGCCGACAGCAGCTGCTCGGTGTTCACCGGCTTCGCCAGGTAGTCGGAGGCGCCGGCTTCCAGGCATTTCTCGCGGTCGCCCTTCATGGCCTTGGCGGTGAGCGCCAGAATGGGCAGGCGCCGGTACTCGGCCCTGGCGCGGATTTCCTGGATGGTTTCGTAGCCGTCCATTCCGGGCATCATGATATCCATCAGCACGATGGCCACGTCCGCCCGCGAGTTCAGCACGGTCAGCGCTTCGCTGCCGGTCGTGGCCGTCAAGACCTCCATGCCCCGCCGCTCGAGCACGCTGCTCAGCGCAAAAATATTGCGCGTGTCGTCGTCCACCAAAAGCACGACGCGCTTCATCAAGTCCTCGTCGGAGCTGTGCAGGCGCTGCAGCATGGCTTGCTTTGCCGGCGGCAGATCCGTGACGACGCGGTGCAGGAACAGCGAAGTCTCATCCAGCAGCCGCTCGGGAGATTCGACCCCTTTCACCACCACGCTGCGCGCCATGGTGCGCAACTTGGCGTCCTCGTCCGCCGACAGTTCGCGGCCCGTGAATACCACCACGGGCAGGTCGCACAATTCCGCGTCGTCGCGGATCCTCTCCAAGACTTCGAAGCCGGACATGTCGGGCAATTTGAGATCCAGCACGACGCAGTCGGCGGGCGATTCGCGCAGCTGCGCCAATGCCGCGCCGCCGGTGGCGGCGGCGGTGATTTCGATGTCCGCGGAGTCGAGCAATTCCGAAACGCCCTTGCGCTCGGCCTCGTCATCCTCGACCAGCAGCAGCCGCTTGCGGCGCGGAGCGGCATAGTCCTTGATTCGCGCGAACGCGTCTCCCAGGAATTCAGTGCTGGCGGGTTTGTGGACGAACGCAAAGGCGCCGCGCGCCAGACCGTGGTGGCGGTCTTCATCCAGGGTGACGATTTGCACGGGAATATGCCGGGTCGCGGGATCCTGCTTGAGCTGGCTCAAGACGGTCCAACCGAGCATGTCGGGCAGAAAGATGTCCAGGGAGATCGCCGTCGGCCGGTGCGCACGCGCGAGCGCCAGCGCATCCGCGCCGCGCTGCGCCACCAGCACCTTGAAGCCCTGCTCCTTGGCCGCCGCCATCATGATGCGGGCATAGTGCGCATCGTCTTCGACGATGAGCACGACGCTGTCGCTGGTGTCCAGCGCATCGCGGTCATCGAAGATCTGCTCGGCCTGCCGCTCCTGCACGCGCAGCGACGCGGCCTGCGCCGCCGCATTGTAGTAGGTGCCCTCGGAGGCCGCCTTCGCCGACGCGCCCTGATAGGCCAGCGGCAGGTACAGCGTAAACACGCTGCCTCGGCCGGGCGTGCTGCGCAGCTGGATTTCTCCGCCCAGGAGATTCGCCAATTCGCGGCTGATCGCCAGTCCCAAGCCGGTTCCGCCGTACTTGCGGCTGGTGCCGGCGTCAGCCTGCTGGAAGGCTTCGAAGATGATGCGCTGCTTCTCCGGCGGGATGCCGATTCCGGTATCGGACACTTCGAACGCCACGACCGCGCGCCCCTGCCCCAACGTCGGGTGGTCGGCGCTCCAGCCGCTCGCCGCGGCGGATACGGCGAGCCTGACGCCGCCATCGGCGGTGAACTTGAAGGCATTCGAGAGAAGATTCTTCAATACCTGCTGCAGACGCTTCGAGTCGGTGACGATGCTGCGGTCCAGATTCGGCGCAATCGTCACTTCGAACTGCAGCCGGCGGTTGTCGGCCTCGTGGCGGAACGGCCGCGCGATCATTTCCAGCAGATTGCTGAAGTAGACCTCTTCGGCGTCCACCGACACGGTGCCGGACTCGATCTTCGACAGATCCAGGATGTCGCTGATGAGATTGAGCAAATCGGTGCCCGCGCCGTGAATGGTGCGCGCGAATTCCACCTGCTTGCCGCTCAAATTGCCGTCCGGATTCTCGGTCAGCTGCTGACCCAGAATGAGAATGCTGTTGAGCGGCGTGCGCAGCTCGTGCGACATGTTGGCGAGGAATTCGGATTTGTACTTGGACGTCAGGGCGAGCTCGGTGGCCTTCTCTTCGACCGCCCTGCGCGCCTCTTCGATCTCCTGGTTCTTGGCCTCCACCTCGACGTTGCGGTCCGCCAGCTGCTGCGCCTTCTGCTCCAGCTGTTCGTTGGTTTGCTGAAGCTCGCGCTGCTGGGTCTGCAATTCGGTGGCCAGCTGCTGCGACTGCTTCAGCAGCCCTTCCGTCTGCATGGTGGCTTCGATGGAATTCAGCACAATGCCGATGGACATGGTCAGCTGATCGAGGAAGGACAACTGCAGAGCGGTGAATTCGCCCAGCGAGGCGAGTTCGATCACCGCTTTCACATGGCCTTCGAACAATACCGGCAAGACGATCACGTGCCGCGGCGGCGCGCGGAATAGTCCGGAACGGATGGGCACCACGCCGGACGGAATATCGGTGATGAACATGCGCCGCGCATCGCGCGCGCACTGGCCGATGAGCCCCTCCCCCAGCTGCAGCTGCTCGGCATAGCCGCCGGCGGCATCGTCGGCGTAGGCGGCCAGCAGCTTCAGTCCCTGGGAAGCACCGTCCGTCTCGACCTGGTAGATGACCCCGTGCTGCGCCTCGACCAGCGGCGCCAGCTCCGACAGCATCATCCGTCCCACGGTGGCCAGATCGCGCTGGCCCTGCAGCATGTTGGTGAAGCGCGCGAGATTGGTCTTGAGCCAATCCTGTTCCGTATTGCGGTCCGTCGTCAGGCGCAGGTTGCCGATCATCGTGTTGATGTTGTCCTTGAGTTCGGCGACCTCGCCGCGCGCCTCCACCTGCACCGACCGCGTCAGATCGCCCTTGGTGACGGCCGTGGCGACCTCGGCGATTGCGCGCACCTGAGTGGTCAGGTTCGCCGCCAACAAGTTCACGTTGCCGGTCAGGTCCTTCCAGGTTCCCGCCGCGCCCGGCACGTTGGCCTGTCCGCCGAGACGGCCCTCGACCCCCACCTCGCGGGCCACCGTCGTCACCTGATCGGCAAACGTCGCGAGGGTATCGGTCATGTTGTTGATGGTTTCAGCCAGGGCGGCCACTTCGCCCTTGGACGCGACGGTGAGGTTTTGCTTCAGATCGCCGTCGGCGACCGCGGTCACCACCTTGACGATGCCGCGCACTTGTTCGGTCAGGTTGGCCGCCATGACGTTGACGGTATCGGTAAGGTCCTTCCAGGTACCCGCCACTCCCGGCACCTGCGCTTGTCCGCCGAGGCGGCCCTCGGTACCGACTTCGCGCGCCACGCGGGTCACTTCGCCGGCGAAGCCGTTGAGCTGGTCCACCATGGTGTTGATGGTGTTCTTGAGTTCGAGAATTTCGCCCTTCACGTCCACCGTGATCTTGCGCGACAAATCGCCGCGGGCGACGGCGGTGGTGACCTCCGCGATGTTGCGCACTTGGGTGGTGAGATTCGCCGCCAGGAGATTCACGTTATCAGTGAGGTCCTTCCAGGTCCCCGCCACCCCGGGCACCACTGCCTGGCCGCCCAACCGTCCGTCGGTGCCCACCTCGCGGGCCACGCGCGTCACTTCGCCGGCGAAGGACCGCAATTGGTCGACCATCGTGTTCAGAGTTTCTTTCAGCAGCAGGATTTCGCCGCGCACGTCGACCGTGATCTTGCGCGACAGATCGCCGGTGGCGATCGCCGTCGCCACTTCCGCGATGTTGCGCACCTGGCCGGTCAAATTCGAGGCCATGGAGTTGACGTTGTCGGTGAGGTCCTTCCAGGTGCCGGCCACCCCCGGTACCTGCGCCTGTCCGCCCAGCTTGCCTTCGGTGCCGACTTCGCGCGCGACGCGCGTGACTTCGCCGGCAAAGCCGTTGAGCTGGTCCACCATGGTGTTGATGGTGTTCTTGAGCTCGAGAATCTCGCCCTTCACGTCCACCGTGATCTTGCGCGACAAGTCGCCGCGCGCCACGGCCGTCGTCACCTCGGCGATGTTGCGCACTTGGCCGGTCAGGTTCGATGCCATGGAGTTGACGTTCTCCGTCAGATCCTTCCACGTTCCGGCAACACCGGGCACATTGGCCTGGCCTCCGAGCTTGCCCTCGGTGCCCACCTCGCGCGCCACGCGGGTCACTTCCGACGCAAAGCGGTTGAGCTGATCGACCATGGTGTTGAGGGTTTCTTTCAGCTGCAGGATTTCACCGCGCACGTCGACCGTGATCTTGCGCGACAAGTCGCCGTTGGCGATGGCGGTCGAGACCTCGGCGATGTTGCGCACCTGCGCCGTGAGGTTGCCGGCCATGGAGTTGACCGAGTCGGTCAGGTCCTTCCACGTTCCCGCCACGCCGGGAACCAAGGCTTGGCCGCCGAGCCGGCCTTCGGTGCCGACCTCGCGAGCCACGCGGGTGACTTCGCCCGCGAACGAGCGCAGCTGGTCCACCATGGTATTCAGCGTCTCTTTCAACAGCAGGATTTCGCCGGACACGGAGACGGTGATTTTCTTCGACAAATCGCCCTGCGCCACCGCGGTCGCGACTTCGGCGATGTTGCGGACTTGCGCGGTGAGATTGCCGGCCATTGAATTCACCGAATCGGTGAGATCCTTCCACGTGCCCGCCACGCCCTTGAGCTGCGCCTGGCCGCCCAACTTGCCCTCGGTGCCCACCTCGCGAGCGACTCGCGTCACCTCGCCCGCAAAGGCATTCAACTGGTCCACCATGGTGTTGATGGTGTCCTTGAGTTCGAGGATCTCGCCGTTCACGTCGACGGTGATCTTCTTCGACAGGTCGCCGTTGGCCACCGCGGTGGTGACCTCGGCAATGTTGCGAACCTGTCCGGTGAGGTTCGACGCCATTGAGTTGACGTTTTCGGTCAGGTCCTTCCAGGTTCCCGCGACGCCGCGCACATTGGCCTGGCCGCCGAGCCGGCCCTCGGTGCCCACCTCGCGCGCGACCCGGGTCACCTCGGAGGCGAAGGCGTTGAGCTGATCCACCATCGTATTGATGGTTTCCTTGAGCTGCAGGATCTCGCCCGAGACGGTGACCGTGATCTTCTTCGCCAGGTTGCCGTTCGCGATCGCGGTCGACACTTCGGCGATGTTGCGCACCTGCGCCGTGAGATTCGATGCCATCGAATTCACATTATCGGTCAAATCTTTCCAGGTGCCGGCGACGCCGGGCACCTGCGCCTGGCCGCCCAAGCGGCCTTCCGTGCCGACCTCGCGGGCGACGCGAGTCACCTCGCCGGCGAAGGCGTTCAATTGATCCACCATGGTGTTCATGGTCTGTTTGAGCTCGAGAATCTCACCCGAGACATCGACGGTGATCTTGTGCGACAGATCGCCGCGCGCGACCGCGGTGGTCACCTGCGCGATGTTGCGCACCTGAGCGGTGAGATTGCCGCACATCGCGTTCACGGAATCGGTCAAATCCTTCCAGGTCCCCGCCACTCCGGGCACCAGCGCCTGGCCGCCCAACTTGCCTTCCGTGCCCACTTCGCGCGCCACGCGCGTGACCTCCGAGGCGAAGGAGCGCAATTGATCGACCATCGTGTTGATGGCTTCCTTCAACTGCAAGATTTCGCCGCGCACATCGACGGTGATTTTTTTGGACAAGTCGCCGTTGGCCACGGCGATGGTCACTTCCGCAATATTGCGCACTTGCGCGGTGAGGTTCGACGCCATGGAGTTCACGCTTTCCGTGAGGTCCTTCCACACGCCCGTCACTTCGCGCACCTGCGCCTGGCCGCCCAGCTTGCCGTCGGTGCCCACCTCGCGCGCCACGCGCGTCACCTCCGAGGTGAACACGCTGAGCTGCTTGATCATGGTGTTGACGATGTTGGCCGAGCGCAGAAATTCGCCCTTCAGCGCCCGGCCGTCGACGTCCAGGGGAACCGTTTGCAGTAGATCGCCGCGCGCCACCGCGGTCACCGTCCGGGTCATCGCCGTGGTCGGCCACAGCAAGTCGTCGATCAGCGTGTTGACCGATGATTCCATGTCGGCCCAGGCGCCATCCGACAGGCCGAAGCGCACGCGGGTCCGCGTTTTGCCCTGACGGCCCACCACCTCGCCGACTTGCTCGAGCTGTTGTGCGATGCGCTGATTCGCGCCGATGATGGTGTTGAACGTGTCGCAGATCTTGCCCGCGACCCCCACTTGAGATCCCGGCAGCCGCACGGAAAAATTGCCCGCCTGCATGGCGCGCAGCACATCCAGCAGCTGATTCAAATTGAGATCCGGCCCGCTATCGGACGCGCTGATCGCGTGCCCATTGTTCTTTTTTCGACGGGCGACGCTAGTGTTTGCGTCCATGAATTTTCTCCAGGCCACACGCATCCCGCAGGGATCTTGGCAAACGAAAACTCAAAAGTCCATCGCGTTGCGCAACAGAAAGCTCCTTGTAATTCTTACAAGCAAACACCGCTGCCGGGCGCGCGAATGGCCTCTGCGAGGGCGCCGTCGAGGCGGGCCCCTTCCGGGCGGGCTGCTGCGCCTCGATGCGCATTATGTTCACCGCAGAAGGCCGTCTTATAACCGGCAGTAAGACTCATATGTCTTCTTACTATTCGACTCGGGGCATGGCGGGGCCTAATTTGTCGCCCGGTAGTAGCGCATTCGACAGACTGGAGTTCGTCATGGCGGAAATCGCCGAACAATCCCCTTCTCGCATTTCGGCACGTCGCTCAGGCTGGGGCGAGCTGTTCCGCAAGGAGGACTGGTGGGCCATTTGGATCGGCCTGGGGTTGGTGGCCGCCGCCATCGCCCTGTTCGCGAACGGCAGCAGCATCAAATGGCTGGCGGTTGCGCCGCAGAAATGGCCGCATCTGGCCGATGCCGCTGCCCAGCTGCGGGCGCATGGCACGCAATATGCGGCGCTATTTCTGCTGTGGGCGGTGGCGCTTGGGCTGGGCACCGCGGCGCTGGGAATCAAGCTGTCGCGATTTCTGCCGGCATTCCTCGCGCTGTATGTGGCCGCAGGCGCGATCTATTTTCTGGGGCTGTGGGACCAGGCGGCGCATTACAACTTGGAGCCGCCACTGGTGGCCCTCGGGCTCGGTCTGTTGATTTCGAATACCGTCGGCACGCCGCGGTGGCTCGAACCGGGTTTGCGGGTCGAGTTCTACATCAAGACCGGCATCGTTCTGTTGGGAGCGGGGTTGCCCCTGACCCTGATCGCCTGGGCAGGCCCGGTGGCGATCGTGCAGGCGGCCATCGTCTCCTTGGTCACTTTCGGAGTCATTTATGTCGCCGCGGTGCGGCTCGGCCTTGACCGTCGCCTGGCAGCCACACTGGGCACCGGCGGTGCGGTGTGCGGGGTATCGGGCGCGATCGCCATTGGCGGCGCCGTCGGCGCGAAGAAAGAGCAGGTCTCGGTGGCGATCTCCCTGGTGGTCGTCTGGGCCATCGTCATGATTTTTGTCCTGCCGTTGGTCGCGCGCAGCCTGCACCTGCCCACCGGCGTCGCGGGCGCCTGGATCGGCACCTCGGAATTTGCGGATGCGGCCGGTCTTGCCGCGGCGCAAACCTACGGCGGCTACGCCGGCAATGTGCCCGGCATCACCGGCAATGCAGATGCCGCCGTCAGCGCGTTCACCCTCATGAAGGTCATTGGACGCGATGTATGGATCGGCGTGTGGGCCTTCGTGTTGTCCCTGATCGCGACCACACGCTGGGAGCGCACGGGCGTGCACAGCAAGACCGACGCCGGGGAAATCTGGCGCCGCTTTCCGAAGTTCGTGCTGGGCTTTCTGATTGCCTCGGCAGTCATCACCCTCGTGTCCAAGGGTTATGACTACGCAACGTACAAGAAGGAGGTGCTGCCGGGGTTGGTCGCCCCCTTGCAATCGCTTCGCACCTGGGCATTCACCTTTGCCTTTCTCAGCATCGGACTCACCACGAAATTCCGCGAGTTCGTCTCCGTCGGCGCCCGCCCCTTCTATGCCTTCACCATCGGCGTGGCGGTGAATGTGCTGCTGGGTTTCGTGCTGTCGACGCAGGTGTTCAATGAATTCTGGAGCCGTCTGGGCCAATGAAGTCGCACGGCGAGCGATCCTGCGCCGGCTGCCGCCATTTCAACGGCCGGCCGCTCGACATCGAGGCGGCCATGCCGGGACTCGCCAGTTTGAGCTCCGCCTTCGCGGCGGTGCGTTCCGACGACGGCATTTGCGCCGAACATGACCGCTACGTGTCCGCCTCCAGCGTGTGCGCCGCCTACGCCTCTCCTGCATGAGATAAGATCGCCCGAGTCTCTCGAGGGCTGGGTGTGGCCGATCGTGTTCTGGTGCTGTACGGGTCCTACCGCTCGAATCGACTCGGCATACGCCTTGCCGATTTCATCGTGGCGGGAATTCGCGCGCGGGGCGGGTCCGTTGAGCTGATCGATGCCAAAGCCATCGGTTTGCCCATGCTCGACCGGATGTACAAGGAATACCCCTTAGGCTCGGCGCCGCCGCCCATGGAGGCCCTGGCCGCCAAGGTTCGCGCCGCGGATGCCTTCATCTTTGTCGTCGGCGAGTACAACTGGGGCATGCAGCCCGGCTTGAAAAATCTCACCGACCATTTTCTCGAGGAGTGGTTTTGGCGCCCGGCCGCCATCGCGAGTTATTCCGCCGGGCGTCTGTCGGGCGCCCGCTCCAATTCCCTCTGGCATGGAACGCTGTCCGAGATGGGGATGGTGGTGATCTCGAGCACGCTCGTGGTCGGACCGATCGCTCACACCCTGAGCGCGGCCGCCGAGCCCATCGGCGAGCCGGGGGAGGCGCTGCAACAAGCCTTTGGCCGATTCGCCGACGATCTTGCTTGGTGGACGGAGGCCGCCAGACAGCAGCGCGCCCGCAAGGCGCCGCCGTATTGAATGTCAGAGCGCTTCGACCTGCACCAGGCAGTCATAGAAGGTGGGCGCCCGTCCCATGTCGGTGAGAGTATCGCTGCTGGTGAGCTCGTTGGCGTTCTTGCCGTCGCGCGCGAACTTCTTCCACCACACCGATAGGCCGACCACCACGCCGGGACGCGCCCGATCGGTGACTCTGGCACGCAGCTCGACGCTGCCGCGATCGTTGAAGACGCGCACGTAGTCGCCCGCGATCACGCCCCGCTTCGCCGCATCGTCGGGGTGGATGTCCAGCCAGGGCTCGCCTTCCGTGGCGCGCAGGCTCTGCACGTTGACGAAGGAGCTGTTCAGAAAATGTCGCGCCGGCGGCGAGATCATCGCCAAGGGATAGCGGACCGCTGCTGCACTGCGCGTGTCTTCGCGCGGCGCGATGTAGTCGGGCAAGGGATCCAATCCCAATTGCGCGGCCCGGTTGGAGTAGAACTCCACCTTGCCGGAAGGTGTGTCGAAGCCGCCGTCGGCGAATCGGGCGATGCCGGTGGGCGGCCCTACCCGCTTCCAGCCCACCTGCCGAACCGCCGCGAAATCCCAATCATCGGCCACGGCGGCCTGAGCAATGGCCTCGTCGCTGTCGTTGAAACAGGGCTCGGTGAACCCCATGGCGCGGGCCAGCAGGCGGAAAATCTCCGTATTGGGCTTGGCCTCGCCCAGCGGCGAGATCGCCGGATTGTTGGCCATTAGATAGTAGTGGCCGTAGGGTTTGACCACGTCCAAATGCTCGAGCTGGGTGGTGGCCGGCAGCAAAATATCTGCGTAGTCCGCGGTGTCGGTTTGGAAGTGCTCGAGCACCACGGTGAACAGATCCTCGCGCGAGAAGCCGCGGACCACCCGGGTCGAATCGGGCGCAACCGCGGCCGGGTTCGAGTTGTACACGATCAACGCCTTGACCGGCTCGTCGCGATTGAGCAGCGCATGACCGATGGTCGACATATTGATGGTGCGCGGCGCGCGTCCGGCCAGCAGGTCGGGGCGCTCCAGCGCCCGCTTATCGACCGTGAAGTTGTTCGACGTCGATAGAAAGAAGCCGCCGGCGGCGTCGCGGAATGCGCCCGTCAGCGCCGGCAGGCAGGCGATATTGCGCGTCGCCATGCCGCCGCCCCGCACCCGCTGCATGCCATAATTCGCGCGAATCAAGGCGGGCCGCGTGGTGCCGTAGAGGTGCGCCAGCGATTCGATTTCCCGGGCGGTGATGCCGCAAATGGACGCGACCCGGTCCGGGTCGTACTGAGCCGCGCGCTCACGCAGACCCTCGAAACCCAGGGTATGGCGTTCCACGTAGTCGCGGTCGATCAGTCCGTCGCGGATCAACACGTGCATCAATCCGAGCGCGAGCGCGGAATCGGTACCCGGCAACAAGGCAATGTGCGTGTGGCACTTCTCCGCCGTGAGCGATCGATACGGGTCGATGGCGATCAGCGTCGCGCCGCGGCGCTTGGCGGCTTGCGCCCGCGCCCAGAAATGCACGCTCGAGGTGATCGCGTTCGAGCCCCAGAAAATAATGAGTTTGGCCTGATCTGCGAGTTCGATGTCGACGCCGATGCGGCCGCCGAGAGTGATTTCATGGCCGGCGCTGCCCGCCGAGGAGCAAATCGTGCGGTCCAGTAAGCTCGCGCCCAACCGATGGAAGAATCGCATGGACATCGACTCGCCCTGGACCAAGCCCATCGTGCCCGCATAGCTGTAGGGCAAAATCTGCTGCGGATCATCGGCCGCAATCGCCTTCAGGCGCTCGGCAATCTGCGCGATGGCTTCTTCCCAGCTGATTTTCTCGAATCGCCCTTCGCCCTTCCTGCCGATCCGGCGCTGCGGGTGCAGCAGCCGATCCGGATGGTAGGTGCGTTCGGTGTACCGCGCCACCTTGGTGCACAGCACGCCGGCGGTGGGCGCATGCGCGGCGGATCCTGAAACCTTGACGGCGATGCCGTCCTGCACCTGCACGTCGAGGGCGCAGGTGTCGGGGCAGTCGTGCGGACAGGCGCCCTTGATCACCGTCATCATGCCGCATACCCCGTGTCGACGATGCGCTGCACGAATCTCTCGCAGCGCGCGAGCTGTTCGAGCGTGACGAATTCATTCGGCCCGTGCGCCTGCGCGATATCGCCGGGTCCGCAAATCACCGAAGGCACGCCCATGATCTGGAACAGTCCCGCTTCGGTGCCGTAGGACACCTTGCCCACCTCGCGGCTGTTCGACAGCCGCATCGCCCATTGCACGATGGCGTCGGATTCCGCGGCGGCGAGCCCCGCGGTCTGGCTCAGCCACTCGAGGTCGATCCCGGATGCGGCGTCCACGGCTTGCATCTCGCGCGCGAGCTCCTGCGCATAGGCGCGAATTTCCTGGTACAGCGCCTCCGGCGAGGCCTGCGGCAAGGTGCGCATGTCGAATTGAAATATGCAGTCCTTGGGCACGACATTGGCGGCGATGCCGCCATGAATCACTCCGGTCGACAGAGTCGAGTAAGGCACGGTGAAGCCGTAGTCGCGGGTTTCGATCTGCGCGAGGCGTCCGGCGAGCTGGCGGATGAACACCACCAGCCGCGCGGCATACTCGATGGCATTCACACCGTGCGTGACGTAGCTGGAATGGGCCTCGCGTCCACGCACGGCACAGCGGAACCGATGCGTGCCCTTGTGAGCGATGATGGGCTGCATCGACGTGGGTTCGCCGACCACGCACCCCGCCGGCCGGATGTGGTTCTCTTCGAGGTCGCGAATCAGACCGCGCACTCCGATGCAGCCCACTTCCTCGTCATAGCTCAATGCATAGTGCAGCGGCGCATCGAGCCGCCCGTCGTTGAGCGCGGCCGCGAATGTCGGCGCCTGCGCGAGAGCGATGCCGATGAACCCCTTCATATCCGCCGAGCCGCGGGCATAGAGCTTGCCGTCGCGCTCGATTGCCCGAAACGGATTTGTGTCCCAGTTCTGGCCGTCCACGGGGACCACGTCGGTATGCCCGGAGAGAATCAAGCCGGGCTTGTTCGAGTCGCCCAGGGTCGCAAACAAATTCGCCTTCTTGCCGCTCGGATCATGGGTGAGGCGGGTGTCGGCGCCGAAGCCGCGCAAGTAATCGCGCACCCATTCGATCAACCCCAAGTTCGAATCGCGCGACACGGTATCGAAAGCGATCAGGCGCTCGATCATGGCGCGAGACGCCGCGCTCGGGAGGTCCGATTTCAGCGTCGGTTCGAGGACTGCGTTCATCGATCGGTCACCATCGCAGCCATACTACATCAGCGGGCGGACAGGTGCCGTTGCGTTATGCTGCGCCCCCATGAGCCGCGTACCCCTCATCCTGGGCGCCGTCGAAGCCGGCGGCACCAAATTCGTCGTCGCCGTCGGCGACGACACCGGCCGCATCCTCGAGCTGGAGCGTTTCCCAACCACCGATCCGGCCCCAACCCTGGCGGCCGCGCGCGACCTGCTGCGCCGCTGGAGCTGCTCGTTCGGCCGGCTGGCCGCCATCGGGGTGGGCTCATTCGGCCCCGTCGAACTCGATCAATCCTCGCCGCAGTATGGTTGCATCGGCCGCACACCCAAGGCAGGTTGGAGCGGCGTCGATATTGCGGGGCTCATGGGGCGCGAATTCAGCTGTCCCATCGGCTTCGATACCGACGTTAACGCGGCGGCCCTGGCCGAACATCGCTGGGGCGCGGCGCGCAACATCGACAGCCTGGTGTATCTGACCATCGGCACGGGGATCGGCGGCGGTGTGATGGCGGGCGGCGCACCGATTCACGGCCTCATGCACCCGGAAATCGGCCACATCTTTCCGCGGCGCCATCCGCTCGATCTGGATTTCGAGGGGGTATGTCCATTTCATCGCGATTGCCTGGAAGGCGTCGCCTCGGGCCCGGCCATTCTTGCGCGCACCGGCGCCTCGCTGCAGCACCTCGATGCGGCGCATCCACAGTGGGAAATCGAGGCCGACTATCTGGGTCAACTGTGCGCGCAGCTCGTGGTCACGATCTCGCCGCGGCGCATCGTCATGGGCGGCGGGGTGATGACCCAGGAGCGCTTGCTGCCGCTCATCCGCGGACGCATGCGCCACTGGCTGGCGGGCTACATCGACCGCAGCGAGATCTTGTTGCACAGCGACCGCTACGTCGTCGCACCCGAATTGGGAGACCGTGCCGGCATTGTCGGAGCCCTGGCGCTCGCCATGGACGCCGCCCGACGGACCCCACCCGGATAACTGCGTCACACTTTATCGATCTGCGCGCGCGCAAACGACATTGTCGTCGATTCACGACGGACGCCGGTCTTGCCGGAGAATCGTCCAGCTTGCACACTGCTGCCGCCACGCTTTGGCTGACGAGAGATCCAACATGCATCTGCGGTTCATTGCTTCTTTGTTGCCCGTGTTGCTCGCGGGCTCCGGCGCTGGTATCGCCGGCGATTTGAATATTCATGTCATGCTTTCCGGCGAAGTAGCGCCCGGCGTCTACGGCCAGGTTCAAATCGGCAATGAGCCTCGTCCGCCGCTGGTGTATGCGCAGCCGGTGTTGATCGAGCCGCAGGCTGTGCGGCCGGCTCCGGTCTACTTGCACGTGCCGCCCGGCCATGCGAAGAATTGGCGCAAGCACTGCCACGAATATAACGCCTGCAATCGGCCCGTGTACTTTGTCCGCTCGAGGGAATACGAGCCGGACTATGGCCGTGAACGTCACGACCACGATCATGACCACGACCACGATCATGGGCACGGCCACGATCACGATTAGGCGGCCTTAGGCGGGATTCAGGCCGGCGGCAGCTGCTGCAGCATTCGCTTCAGCGCGAAATGGCGGTAGCTCTGCAGGACCAGCGTCTGCACCTCCCGCCAATCGCAGCTGCGGTGCACGTCGAGCGCGATCCAGCCGTTGTGGCCCATGTAGGGCGGGATTTGATATCGAGGGTCGGCAGTCAATAATCCCTGCTGATCCACGCCGACCCAGAAACACAGCGTCAACCGCCCATTTTCATGGCGTGCGATGGCGAAGGTCTTCTTTCCCGCCTGCCAGACCGGGTGCCCGAACTGCTGCGACTCGCGCGACTCCGGCAGCTGCAGGCACATCTTGCGGACCACTTTTAAAACCGCCGCCGCGCGCCGCGATTTCATCGGGTCGATTTGGCTCGCCGCGAGCGCTTTGCCCGGCGCTTTGAATGCCGGCGTCTTGCCGCTGCGTGAACTCAGCGCCGCCGGCGCGGCTTTTTCGTAGGCCTCGCGCACCAGTGCCGCGACCCGCGTCCACGTCAGGCCCCGGTCCAGCACCACTCCCAGCCAGCCGCGCGGTCCGACGTAGGGCGGGACGAAGAAGTGCTCGGGCTCCGCCTGCACGTGCAGCTCCTGCGAGCCGGGAGGCGCATTCAGCCACAGGGCGACGCGGCCGTCGCCGTGGTGATTGACGGCGTATGTGGCAAAGGTCTTGCCGCGCACCCGGAAATTGGCGGCGCCATGCGATGGAAATTCCTCCGCTTCCGGCAGCCAGAGGCATATCTCCCGTACCGCTTGGTGCAGATCACGCGCCACATGACTCTCCGCGAATTGGCTGAGGAGCGATGCTACAGTGAGAGCCTACGAATCACGAGCGTCTCCTTTGAAGCAGCCTCTTCTGCTCCTGTCAGGCTTATTGTGCGATGAAACCGTGTGGGCGGACATTCCTCAGCGCCTGTCCGACATCGCGGATGTCCGAGTCATCTCGTTTGGTGGCTTCTCCTCGATACCCGCCATGGCCGAGCATGTGCTGGCGGCGGCGCCCGAGCGCTTTGCCGTCGTCGGACATTCCATGGGCGGGCGGGTGGCGCTCGAGGCGGTGCGCAGCGCACGGCGGCGGATTTGCGGTATCGCCCTGCTCAATACCGGCGTGCACACGGTCCGCGATGGCGAACCGCAAAGCCGGGGGCGCTTGCTGCGGCTGGCCTACGAGCACGGCATGTCGGCCCTCGCAGCCGAATGGCTGCCGCCGATGATGGCGGGCGGCTCGCGGACCTCGGCCCTCCTGCCGCGGCTCACGGCGATGGTCGAGCGCTCGACCCCCGACTCCTACGCGGGCCAGATCAACGCTCTGTTGAATCGGCCCGATGCCTTGCCGGTGCTGCCGACCATCGATGTGCCCACCCTGCTGCTCAGCGGCAGCGAGGACACCTGGTCGCCGGTGTCGCAGCACGAGACCATGCGGCGCAGGATTCCGCACGCCACGCTGTTCGAGATTCACGGCGCGGGCCATATGGCGCCGATCGAGCGGCCCGACGCCGTCACCCTGGCGCTGCGCCAATGGTTGGCGACGCTGTAGCGTCCGCGCGCCCGCCGCACCGACACGCCACACGGCCACCCGCCATGTGGTTATAATTTTTGCCCACAGGGAGAACATTATGAAGCTGACTTGGGCCGTGCGCGTGTGCGCCGTGATTTCGGGCTTTGTCGTATGGGATGCGGCATTCGCCGGCGAGACTCTGCTCATTCACGGCCATATCTATACGGGCATTCCGCAGGCGCCTTGGGCGGCGGCCGTGTCCGTCAGTGGATCGCACATCGAGGCGGTCGGAACCGATGCGGCCGTGCTCAAGCACCGCGACAGCCGTAGTCAGGTGATCGACCTGCACGGACAAACCGTCATTCCGGGAATCGTCGATTCGCATACCCACATGCTGTATGGGGCCTACGCGTTGCACGGCATGAACCTGTCGACTCCGGAGGCCAGCATCACCCCGGACAAACCCGACCTGCTGGTTGAACGGCTGAAGAGTTATGCCGCCGCTCATCCGCGCGATGCCGTGCTGTTCGGACGCGCGGACTTCAGCACCGTGCCGCCCACCACGCCGACGCATGCCTTGCTGGATCGCGCGGTGCCGGACCGCCCGGTGGTGATCCACAACACCTCGGAGCACGCGGTGTGGCTCAATTCAGCCGCCCTGCAAATGGCCGGCATCACCGACCGGCCGGTGGCGGACGGCGACGAGGAGCGCGGCGTGATTCGCGATGCCAGCGGACATCCGAGCGGCGTTCTGCTCGAGGCGGCGATGCAGCTCGCGGCTCGCGCCGTCGCGCCGCGCGTGCCGCTGGAGGAGAAACTGGCCATGCTGCAGGCGGCCGCCCACCACTTGAACAGCTTCGGCATCACCAGTGTGGTCAACGCCACCGGCGATCTGGCCGAAATCGAACTGTACGCGGCGCTGCGCGACCGCGGACTGCTGACGGTGCGCACGCGCACCAGCTTTGGGGCGGTCGCCGTGAAGCATCACCTCACGCCGGCATTCCTGGCGGACTTGGAACAGGCGCGGCGTCTCTATCACGATGACTGGGTGTCGGCGAACTTGGTGAAGTTTTTTGCCGACGGCGGCACGGGACTGATTCCGCCGCTGGTGTATGCGGCCCGCGACTACGAGGCCATGGTCATGGAGCTCGATTCGCGCGGCTATCAAATCATGACGCATGCGCTGCGGGCCGATTCCGTGCACATGATTCTCGATACCTACGAACGGCTGGAGCAAGCGCATGAGGCGCGCGACCGGCGGCTGCGCATCGAGCATGCCGATCTGATCGACGCGGTCGACTTGCCGCGTTTCGCCAAACTCAAGGTCATTGCCGACATGCAGCCCTCATTCTGCTGCGGCGATGACGGCGGCAACTTGGATCCCGCCGACGAGGTGCCCTCCGATCGCTGGCACTCGCTGCAGCAAAGCGGTGCGGTGCTGGCCTTCAGCAGTGATTGGCCTTGCACCTGGCCCCCGGATCCCTTCGTCTCGATGCAACAGGTCGCGACGCGGCAGGTATGGAAATCCGCCGACACCGCCACCGTGGCCGGCGAAACCTTGGACGGCGCCGGTCAGGGCGGCGCAGTCATCACGGGGGCGATTTACGTCCCCGCGGAGCGCATCGCCGTCATCGACGCGGTGCGCGCCTATACCCAGGGGTCGGCGTTCGCCGCCTTCTCTGACGGCAAGGTCGGCACGTTGGAACCGGGCAAGCTCGCGGATCTCGCCGTGCTGTCGCAGGATATTTTCGCGGTGCCGCCCGAGACCATAGCCAAAACGCGCGTGCTCACCACCATGGTGGGCGGCAAAATCGTCTATAGCGCCCCGCATTGAGGCGCCAACGCCGGCGCCGCGCTACCGTGAGCCTCGCGTCAACGCGCCTGGTGCATCCAGCCGCGGAAACACGCGGCGCGCATTGCCTTCGAAGATCTTGTAGCGGTCGGCATCGCTCAGGCCCAGCGCGTCGAGGTAGCGCTTGGTGTCGTCGAAGTACTGCCCCGTCTCAGGATCGATGCCGCGCACCGCTCCCACCATCTCTGAGCCGAAGAGGATGTTGTCGACGGGTATCACTTTGAGCAAGAGTTCGATGCCCGGCCGATGATAGACACAGGTGTCGAAGAACACATTCTTGAGCAGGTAGTCGGCCAGCAGCGGCCGCTTCATGTCCTGTGCGAGTCCGCGATAGCGGCCCCAGTGATACGGCACCGCGCCTCCGCCGTGGGGGATGATGAACCGCAGCGTCGGGAAATCGGCAAACAGATCGCTGGTCAGGAATTGCATGAAGGCGGTGGTGTCGGCGTTGATGTAGTGCGCGCCCGTGGCATGAAAGTTGGCATTGCACGATGAGCTCACGTGCACCATGGCGGGCACGTCGAGCTCCGCCATTTCTTCATATAGCGGATACCAATGCCGATCCGTGAGCGGCGGCGAGGTCCAGTGGCCCCCGGAGGGATCCGGATTGAGGTTGCAGCCGATGAAGCCCAGCTCCTTCACGCAGCGTTCGAGTTCCGCGGCGCTGTTGACCGGCGCCGCCCCCGGTGATTGCGGCAGCTGACAGACGCCGACGAAATTGTCGGGATACAGCGCAACGACGCGGTGGATCAAGTCATTGCAGCTTGCCGTCCAGCGGCGGCTGGTTGTTTCATTGCCGATGTGGTGCGCCATGGCGGAGGCGCGCGGCGAGAAAATCGTCAAATCCGTGCCGCGGGCGCGCTGCAGTTTGAGCTGGGCATTTTCCAGACTGTCGCGGATCTGATCATCGCTGATCTTGGTCTGCTCGAACAGCGGAACGTCGAGCCCGGTCTTGAGGGCGGCGATCTGCTCGTCGCGAAATTTTTGCAGCGCGCCCGGCGCGGTGGTGTAGTGACCGTGGCAATCGATGATCATCTGCCGGCTCCCGCGGGTTGATCCGGCCAATACAGGCGGGTCGGATTGTCCACCAAAATACGCTGCCGCACGGCCGGATCCGGACAGATCTCCGCGAACAGATCGACCAGTTCGCCGTCGTTCGGCATGTCCTTGCTGATGTTCGGGTGCGGCCAATCCGTCCCCCACAAAATGCGCTGCGAGTCCACGCCGATCAACGCGCGCGCGAACGGAACGGCATCGCGAAACGGACGCTTGCCCACCGAGACGCGTTCCGAACCGCAAACCTTGATCCATGCCAGCGGGTTGGTGCCGTATAAGTCGAGCAGCAGCCGGAAAGGCCGTTGATCGAGGCCGTCGGCGGCCTTGACGCGTCCCATGTGATCGATGACGAAGGGCACGTCGATGCGGCGCAAGAGCTCCATTTGGGTCAAGATGTCTTCGGCATCGAAGTGCAGCACCACATGCCAGCCCAGCGGCTTGATCCGCGCCACCAAGCGATGAAACACGCGCAGATCGGGCACCCCGCCCAGGTGTTTGACGAAATTGAAGCGAATGCCGCGGATGCCGCCGGCATGCAGCCGCTGCAGTTCATCGTCCGTCACCTCATCCTCAACGCAGGCCACGCCGCGATAGGCGCCGGCGCTCGAGGCAATGGCGTCCAAGGTCACCGCCATGTCGGTGCCATGGCAGCTCGCGTGCACGATCACGGCCCGCGAAATGCCGAGATGACGGTGCAGTTTGCGCAGGCTCTCGACCGGCGCGTCCGGAGGCGTATAGCTGCGGTCCGGCGCGTACGGGAACTTGGCCGCCGGGCCGAAGACGTGACAGTGTGCGTCGCACGCGCCGGGGGGCAGGCTGATGGACGGGGTGACCGGGTTCGGATCGGGGGGCAGGCAACCCTTGAGCGGGTTTTTCGCGGGGACGCTCACTTTTGCCGATCCCGCAACAGTGCCGCCTCATCGTCGTAATACTTTAAGCCCGCTCGGGCGAGGGGTTCGCGCATGCCGTACAGGTCGAGACCCAATTCGCCCGCCGCCAGGCGCTTGCGTGTCCCCGCCTCCTTGGTCTCGCGCGCCGCGGCGGCTGCGGCCACGGCGGCCGCCTGCAGCCTAGGCACGATGACGACGCCGTCGTCGTCCGCCACCACCACATCGCCGGGATGCACCAGGGCGCCGGCGCAGAGGATGGGCGTGTTGACGGACCCGACGGTGGCTTTCACGGTGCCCTTGGCATTCACCGACGTCGACCACACGGGAAATCCCATCTCGCGCAATTCCGCGGTATCGCGGCAGCCGGCATCGATCACCAGACCCACGGCGCCCCGCGCGCGAAACGAGGTGGCGAGCAGGTCGCCGAACATGCCGTCGGTATTCGCGGATGACGTTCCCAGGACGGCGACATCGCCCGCCTGCAGCAGTTCGGCGGCCACATGCAGCATCCAGTTGTCGCCGGGGTGCGCCAGGATGGTGACCGCGGTGCCGCAGACCCTGGCCCCGGGATATATCGGGCGCATGGCGGTGTTGAGCAGGCCGACGCGCCCCATGGCCTCGTGCACAGTCGCGACCCCAAACATCGCCAGCGCCGCGACGCTGGCCGCGTCGGTGCGGGCGATCTGCCTGACCGCTATACCGGATTGTCCGATCATGGAATCACCACCCTTGTCGCGTGCATGGATTTTACGGAACGAACACGTCGCCGCGCATGATGAGCCGCGCCGTGCGCAGCAGCGCCGCCTGCATGACCTGCGTGGGGTCGGCGGGATTCATGGTTAGCACCACGCTGAACTCGCCGCTGGGATGCTCCACCGACACCGTCTTGGGGCTGCCCGGCGGCACGATGGCGTGAGCGTTCGCGACGCTGCCCGGCATGACCGCGGCGGTGGCCACGGTGACGGCGCCCAAGACCCCCACGGCCGAGTGGCAGTCGTGCGGAATGAAAGTACGCGTACAGATATGTCCGCCGCTGCGCGGCCGGGCCACCAGGCACATCTTGGGTACGACCTTCTTGGCCACGTCGCCGAGATTCATCGCCGGGCCCGCCTGCAGGCGGATCGATTCGATCCTTTGCTTGAGTGCGGCATTGGCGTTGAGTTCATCGCGGGTCTCGTAGCCGCTCACGCCCAGCGCCTCGGCGGCCATGACCACCACCGGCATGCCGTTGTCGATGCAGGTGACGTCGACGCCGTCGAACCGGTCCACGAGCCGGCCGGTGGGCAGCAGCGAACCACAGACGGACCCCGCCGTTTCCAGAAAGCTGATATTGACGGGTGCCGCGGTCCCCGGTACCCCGTCGATGCGCGCGTCGCCTGAATAATCCACCTTGCCGCCGGGAGTACGCACTTCGATGTCGCTCAAGGTGCCGGTATTGCGCGTCAAGACGCGCAGGGTCGTGACCTCGCCCTGAGGCTCGACCAGGCCGGTCTCGAGGCCGAACGGCACCACCGCGGCCAGCATGTTGCCGCAATTGGGAGTGGTGTCGACGCGTGCTTCCTTCACCGATACCTGCGCAAACAGAAACTCCAAGTCGACCCCGGGAGCTTGTCCGCGGCGAACGATGCCGACCTTGCTGGTCAGGGGGTCGGCGCCGCCCAGTCCGTCGATCTGGCGGGCGTCGGGCGAACCCATCAACGACAACAACAGCGCATCGCGCTGCGCCACGTCGGCGGGCAGGTCGCTGTCGAGAAAAAACGGACCGCGCGAGGTGCCGCCGCGCATGAACAGACAGGGAATCGATCGCTGCATAGATGACGTATACTAGCAAGGAATGAGCGATATACCTGTTATAGCGTTTAGGAATAGCTTGTGATCGCGGACGGCGCATGGATTTGAAACAGCTCGAGTACTTCCGCCATGTCGCAGAACTCGGCAGCTTCACGCGCGCTGCCGCCTTCCTCTCGGTGGTGCAGCCGGCCTTGAGCCGCCAGGTGCGGCAACTTGAAATGGAGCTGGGCCAGAATCTGTTCGACCGCAACGGACGCGGCGTGGTGCTGACCGATGCCGGCACCCGGCTGCTGGAGCACACCCGGGGCATATTGATGCAGGTGGGACGGGCCCGCCAGGAGCTCGAGGATCAAAGGAACGGCGACTCGGGCCATTTCGTGCTGGGTCTGCCGCCGAGTTTGGGCCGCAGCGTGACGGTGCCGTTGGTCAAGGCCTTCGGCCGGCAGCTGCCCAACGCCAGCCTCGCCACGGTCGAAGGGCTGTCGGCCTACATGCTCGAGTGGCTGAATGTCGGCCGCGTCGATTGCGCCCTGGTGTACAACGCACCCGCCTCCCCCACCGTCGACCTGCAGCCGTTGCTCGACGATCAACTGTTTCTCATTGCGCCTCGCGCGCTCAAGCCGGCGCGCAAGACCCGCAAGTCCATCACCCTCGCGGAGCTGGCCGACCATCCGCTCATCATTCCGAGCCGGCCGCATTCGATCCGCATGTCGGTGGAAAATGCCTTGGCCGGCGTCGGCCGCAAAATTCGCGTGGCGCACGAAATCGAGTGCATCCCCGCCGTCATCGATTTGGTGCGGCAGGGCCACGGCTTCGGTGTGCTGCCCTTGAACGCGGTGAAATCCACCGAATGGGGCGCGGCCGTGTCGGTCAAGGCCATCCTCGCACCCATTCTCAAGACCTCACTGTCGCTGGCGACTTCGTCGCAGCGGCCGATGAGCCCCTTGATGCGCAAGGCCATCGAGCTGATTCGCGACATCGTGCGCCGGGAAATCCGTTCCGCAGAAACGCTCACCGCGGGGGCCGCATGAAAGTCTGTCTCGCCGGTCACGGCGCCTTCGGCATCAAACACCTGGAAGCCATGGCGAAGATTCCCGGCATCGAGGTCATCAGCCTGGCGGGATCGAATGTGGAATCGGCGCGCGCGGTCGCGCAGCAATGGAAGATACCTCACTGGAGCGCCGATCTCGCCGACTGTCTGGCGCAGCCGGGGCTCGATGCGGTGATATTGACCACCCCCACGCAAATGCATGCGGCGCAGGGTGAACAGTGCATGCGCGCCGGCAAGCACGTCATGATCGAGATTCCGATGGCCGACTCGGTCGAGGATTCAGAACGGCTGGTGCGCGTGCAGAGTGAAACCGGCGTGGTCGCCATGGCCGGCCACACCCGCCGCTTCAACCCCAGCCATCAATGGATCCATCAGCGCATCGTCGCCGGCGATCTCAAGATCCTGCAGATGGACGTGCAAACCTATTTCTTCCGGCGCACCAATACCAACGCGCTCGGCAAGCCGCGCAGCTGGACCGATCATCTGCTGTGGCACCATGCCTGCCACACCGTCGATTTATTCGGCTACCAGACCGGCGAAAACATTTCGCGGTGCTATGCCCTGCAAGGGCCGAAACATCCGACTCTGGGCATCGCCATGGACATGAGCATCGGACTGAAAGTCGCGCCGGGCGCCCTCTGCACGCTCTCGCTGTCGTTCAACAATGACGGTCCCTTGGGCACGTTCTTCCGCTATATCTGCGACAACGGCACCTACATCGCGCGCTACGACGAATTGGTGGACGGCAAGAACAATCCCATCGACGTGTCGAAGGTCGATGTGTCGATGAACGGCATCGAACTGCAGGATCGCGAATTCTTCTCCGCCATCGAGGAAGAGCGGGAACCGAACGCCAGTCTCGCGCAATGCCTGCCCGCGATGCAGACCCTGGGCCGCCTCGAGCAGCAGCTGACAGCGGACGAGCCGTAGGGCGCTTAAACTGCCTCGAAGGGCAGTCCGACGTAATTCTCGGCCACGCCGGCCAGTGCCGCGGCCGATCCGCTCAGGTAGTCGAGTTCCGCCAGCTGCAGCCGATGACTGAAGGGATCGTCCGAGAATTTGTGCGTGAGCAAGGTGAACCACCACGAGAAACGCACCGCCTTCCAGATGCGCCGCAGGCACCGCTCCGAGTAGCGGTCGATCGCTTCGGTGCTGCCGGTTCGATAGTAGACCGCCAACGCCGCGTACAGCACCCGCACGTCGGCGGCGGCGAGGTTCAGACCCTTGGCGCCCGTGGGCGGCACGATGTGCGCCGCGTCGCCGACCAAGAACAAGCGGCCGAATTTCATGGGTTCGACTACGAAGCTGCGCAGCGGCGCGATGCTTTTCTCGATCGCCGGTCCGGTGATGAGCGCCGCAGCCAGGGGTTCGGGCAGGCGCCGCCGCAATTCATCCCAGAATCGCGCATCCGGCCAGGCCTCCAGGTTCTCATCCGGGCCGCACTGCAGGTAGTAGCGGCTGCGCGCCGCGGAACGCATGCTGCACAGGGCGAAGCCCCGCTCGTGATTCGAGTAGATCAATTCACGGGCGACCGGCGGCGTGTCCGCGAGTATCCCGAGCCAGCCGAAGGGGTAAGTGCGCTCGAAAGTCCGCATCGCGGTGCGCGGCAGGCTGCGCCGGCACACGCCATGATAGCCGTCGCAGCCGGCGACGAAGTCGCAGGTCAGTTCATGCGTGCGCCCGCCCTGCGCGTAGCGAACCACGGGTTCGCGCCCGCCGAGATCCTCGACGGATACATCGGCCGCCTCGAAGATCAACGCGGCGCCCGCTGCGGTGCGCGCGGCAGTAAGATCCCGGGTGATCTCGGTCTGACCGTACACCGATACGGTGGCGCCGGTGAGTCCCTGCAGATCCACGCGCATGCTCTTCCCGGCAAACGCGAGCGCGAAGCCGCCGTGCACCAGCCGTTCGGCCAGCAGCCGTTCGCCGACCTGCGCCTGCAGCAGCAGATCGACAGTCCCCTGCTCCAGGACGCCCGCGCGAATTCGGCCCTCGACATGCTCGCGGCTGCGCCGCTCGAGCACCACGTTGTCGATGCCCTGCAGATGCAGCAGCTGTGAGAGCAGCAGTCCGGAAGGACCGGCGCCGATGATGGCTACTTGAGTGCGCGGCATCCGCCTAAGACTAACAGGCCCTGCAGCGCCTCACTCAATCGTCGCGCTCTGCGACGCTGGAATTTAAGCGCCCGGCTTCTGCGCCCAGACCTTGCACCAGCCGCCGACCGGCACGCTCTTGCCCGCGAAGATATTGCAGCCGCCGCTGGCATCTCCCGACTTGCCTTGGAATTGCGCGCAAGTGCCGCACTTCTGATTCGGCTGGTAGGTCGTGTTCGCCTTGGCGTCCACCTTGCCGGCATCGGTCACGAAGCCCAAGGCTTGCGCGGTGGGATCACTGGGATCCAAGGCCGGAAGACCCGCGGCCGAGACCCTGGCGGCAATGAGTCCCATGGCGGGTAGGCAAGCGCCGGCCATCAATCCGCTCTTGACGATGGCACGCCGTGAAATCTTGTTCTGCATCGCGACTCTCCTATACTGAAGAAACCGAACTTGAATGCATTTTCGCGCTTTTCGCGCTGCATTTGTCATAAATAAATATTAATACGCTGCCTCAAGCGCGAACGATTCTCAGTGTCATTCATGGGTCGCCGCCGCGGCGGCGACCGTCACCAACCACTCGCGAAACACCTGCACTTCGCGGCGAATTCGCTGCGGCCGTTCCGGGGTGACGACGAAGTAGGAATAGTCGTCGGGAAACTTCCGACTCAGCGCCATTGACAGCCGACCCGTCGCCAGATACGCACCGAGAAAAATTCCGTGCGCCAGCGCGACGCCGGCGCCGGCCGCCGCCAGCTCCAACGCTGCAACGGTGGTGTCGACGGTGAGACCGGTGCTCGCCGGCACCTGTGCAAGCTCAGGGGCCTGCCTGACTTTCAGCCAATGATTCTCATAGCCCATGATGTAAATCGGACAGCGCATGGCCAGGGTATCGAGTTCGCCCTGCTGCTGCGCGGCGCGCAGCACGGCCGGACTGCACACCGCGAGGATGCTTTGATTCAGCAGCCGCTCGGAGCGGTAGCCCAGCCAGTGTCCCGTGCCGTAGCGAATCTCCAGGTCGGTGGCTTCGTCGGGCACGGCGTTGTCCCAGATCACCGAGGCGAGCCGCACGTCGATGGAGGGATTGGCCTTGGTGAAGTCAGGAAGCTTGGGAGCGAGCCACAGCGCGGCCAGCGACACCGGCGCGTGAACGGTGATCTGCACCCGCTCAGTGCCGCCGAACAGCCCTGCGGTCGAGTCGGCCAGTTCCTCGAAGGCCTTGCGCACGGGAGGCAGGTACGCCACGCCCATGGGAGTCAATTTGACCCCGCGCGGCCGCCGCTCGAACAGCGCAAACCCCAGATGCGCCTCGAGCGCCCGGATCTGGTAGCTGATGGCCCCCGAGGTGAGGTTCAATTCCGCGGCCGCGGCGGTGAAGCTGGACGTCCGCGCGGCGGCTTCGAACGCCCGCAACCACGTCAGCGTCGGTAATCCAACGACGGGCCGGATTTGTGCCATGGGGCCTCTCGCTAAAAAATTAGGGCCAAAGGTACCAAAATACTGAGTTGTACGCCGACCAGCGATCAATTTATTGTGGTCATCTCCACACAACAACAGAGCTCCATGAAAACAAACGCGCGCGTGGTCGTGGTCGGCGGCGGCATGATGGGCGCAAGCCTGCTCTACCACCTGGCGTTGGAGGGCTGTTCCGACGCCGTGCTGATCGAAAAATCCGAGCTCACCTCGGGCTCCACCTGGCATGCCGCAGGCCAGTGCCCGAGCATCACCGGCAGCTACAACCTCGCGAAAATCCACGCCTACAGCAATCAGCTGTATCCCAAACTGGAGGCGTTGACCGGGCAGTACGTCAGTTGGCACGCCTGCGGGGGCCTGCGGCTCGCGAACAATAAGGACGAACTGGCATGGCTCAAGTTCGTCCATGGCTACTCGAAGAGCATCGGCTTTCGCATGGATCTCGTGGGACTCGATGAGATCAAGCGGCTGAATCCATTCCTCACGACCGATCGGGTCATCGCCGCCGCATGGACGCGCGATGACGGACACGGCGACCCCTCCGGTTTGTGCAATGCTCTGGCGAAGGCGGCCCGCGATTTGGGCGCGACGGTGGTGCGGCACAATCGCGTCATCGACATTCGCCGGCGCCCGAGCGGCGAATGGGAAGTGGTCACCGAGAAAGGCAGCATAGTCGCCGAAATGGTGGTCAATGCCGCCGGCTGCTACGCGCGTCAGATCGCCGCCATGGTCGGAGCCGACGCGCCCATCACCAACATGCAGCATCACTATGTCGTGACGCATCCGATACCGGCATTCATGGAACGCAGCGAAGAAATACCGGTGATGCGCGATTCCTACACCTCCGGCTACTTCCGCCAGGAGCAAAAATCCGGGCTGATGGGCGTTTACGAAAGCACCGGCCTGCACGAAGCCTGGGCCCCGCGCGGATTCCCCGAGTGGGAATCCTCCAACGAATTGTTTGCGGACGACCTGGACCGCATCGCGCCCTGGCTCGAGCGCGCGATCGAACGCATGCCCATCTTCGGCGAGGTGGGAATTCGCCGCATCATCAACGGCGCCATTCCGCACACCCCTGACGGCGCCCCCCTGCTGGGCCCCGCCGCGGGCTTGCGAAATTTCTGGATGTGCTGCGGCACCTCTTTCGGCATTGCCCAGGGCGGCGGTTGCGGAAAATATCTGGCGCAGTGGATGCTGCACGGCGACGCCGAGATCAACATGGCGGAGTTCGATCCGCGGCGCTTCGGCGCCTTTGCCGATGCGGCCTACGTGCGCGACAAGGTATTCCTGGATTATCGATTGACCTTCACCACGCGCCGGCCGGGCGAGGAAGAACCGGAGGGCCGGCCTCGCAAGTTGAGTCCCCTGCACGAGCGGCTTCGTGCCCAGGGCTGCGTGCATGGCGAAACCTTCGGCTGGGAGCGGCCCAAGTGGTTCTCGCCCGACGGCCGGACCGAAGACTACGGCTATGGGCGCAACAATGTGTTCGAGGTGGTGGCCGCCGAGGTGCAGGCGGTGCACCAGCGGGTCGGTGTCCTCGACTTGACGGGATTCGCCAAGTACGACATCAGCGGCGCCGGCGCCGAGGCGTTCTTGAATCGCATTGGCGCCAATCGAGTACCCCGCAAGAACGGCGGCATCGCCCTGGTGCACCTGTTGTCGCCGGGCGGACGGATCCAAGGCGAATTGACCGTCACGCGCCTCGATGATGATCGCTTCTACGCTCTGTCCGCCGCCGCCGCCGAGCTGCGCGATCTGGATCTCTTGACCCAGAGCCTTGCGCCCGGCGAGCAGGTCACGATCGACAATGTCACCGAAGATCGCGGCGTACTGGTCGTGAGCGGCCCGCGCTCGCGCGAGCGGCTGGGCCCGTTGACCGACGCGGAGCTTGGGCTGGAGGCATTTCCCTGGCTGCGGGCCCGCGAGATCACCGTTGCGGGACAGCCGGTGCGCGCGCTGCGGGTCAGTTATGTCGGCGAGCTCGGTTGGGAGCTGCATGCGCCCGTCGCATCCCTGCCCGCCCTGTACGATGCGATCTGGGACGCGGGCCGCCGCTTCCGTATCGCCAACTATGGATTGTACGCGGTCAATTCCCTGCGGCTCGAGAAGGGCTACAAAGCCTGGTCGACCGAGCTCACCAACGAGTTGAGCATGCTGGAAGCCGACATGGCACGCTTCATCCGCTTCGACAAGCCCGACTTCGTCGGCAAGGCCGCAAGCGTCGAGCAGACGCCGCGCCCCTACAAGATCGTCTACACCGAGATTGCCGCCGCCGATACCGATGCCCGCGGCGGCGAGCCGGCGCTGGCCGGGGACCGCTGCATCGGTGTGATCACGTCCGGCGCCTATGGTCACCGGGTCGGCAAGAGTCTGGCATTCGCGTGCGTCGAGCCTTCTTTCTCCGCCCCCGGTGCCCGCTTCGACATCCAGATCCAAGGCGAACGGCGCGCCGCCACCGTGCTGGGCGCGGCGGCATCCTGATGGCCGCCGATCTTCCCGCGCGCGCCAGAGTCGTCATCGTGGGCGGAGGCGTCATCGGCTGCTCGGTTGCCTACCATCTCACCAAGCTGGGCTGGAGCGACATCGTGCTGCTGGAACGCAAGCAGCTGACCAGCGGTACCACCTGGCATGCCGCCGGCCTGGTCGGCCAGCTGCGCCAGAGCATCAACATGACGCAGCTGGCACGCTACACGGGGGATTTGTACCGCGGGCTCGAAGCAGAAACCGGCCAGGCCACCGGATATCGGCAGTGCGGTTCCCTGTCACTCGCCACCACCGCCGGCCGCATGGAAGAGCTCAAGCGCAATGCCTCCATGGCCAAGGTGTTCGGCCTGCGGGTCGACGTCGTGGGACCCGCGGAGATCCACTCGCTGTATCCGCTGGCCAATCTCGAGGACGTGATCGGCGGGATCCACATTCCGAGCGACGGCTACGCGAATGCCGTCGACATCACCCAGGCGCTGGCCAAGGGCGCCCGCAGCCGCGGCGCGCAGGTTTTTCAAGAGCTCAAAGTCACCGCCATTCATCACGACGGACGCCGCGTGAGCGGCGTGCAAACGGAGCGCGGCCGCATCGATGCCGACTACGTCGTTCTGTGCGGCGGCATGTGGACCCGCGATCTGGCCGCCGCCATCGGGGTGACCGTGCCGCTGCATGCCTGTGAGCACTACTACGTGCTGTTCAAGGACGTGCCGGGACTCACGCCTGACATGCCGGTGCTGCGCGATTACGATCATTGCAGCTATTTCAAGTACGACGCCGGCAAATTGTTGGTCGGCGCGTTCGAACCCCACGCCCGCCCCTGGGGTGCCGGCGGCATACCCGACGATTTCTCCTTCGGCGAAATCGCCGGCGACTTCAGTCACTTCGAGCCCGTGCTGCTGGATGCCATGCGCCGGATCCCGGCATTGGAGCAGGCCGGCATTCAAAAATTCTTTTGCGGACCCGAGAGCTTCACGCCCGACGTGCGCTACCACCTGGGCGAGTCCGCCGAGCTCAAGAATTGTTTCGTGGCGGCGGGACTCAATTCCATCGGCCTGCAATCCGCCGGCGGCATCGGCAAGGTGGTCTCCGAGTGGATCCGCGACGGACACCCGCCGGTCGATCTGTGGGAGGTCGATGTCCGGCGCAACATGCCGTTCCAAATCAACCGCAAATACCTGCGGGCGCGCGTCTCGGAAAGTCTGGGATTGCTGTACGCGACGCACTGGCCCTTCCGCCAATATGAAACGGCGCGCGGCGCGCGCAAGTCCGTGCTACACGACCGCCTGGCCGCCGCCGGCGCCTGCTTCGGCGAAGCCTTCGGCTGGGAGCGCGCCAACTGGTATGCGCCGGCGGGCGTGGCGCCGCGCTACGAATACAGCTATGGGCGCCAGAATTGGTTCGAGCACAGCGGCAACGAGCATCGCGCCGTGCGCAGCTCGGTCGGTCTGTTCGACCAATCCTCGTTCGCGAAATTCCGGCTCGAAGGCGCCGACGCCGGGCGCGTGCTGAATCGAGTGTGTGCCAACGACGTCGACGTGGCGCCCGGCAGAATGGTCTATACGCAATGGCTGAATGATCGAGGCGGCATTGAAGCGGACCTGACCGTGACGCGCTTGAGCGAAACGGCATACCTGATCGTGAGCGGTGCGGAAACCGAGAGCAAGGATGCCGACTGGCTGCGGCGGCATATCGAGCCGGGCGCGCACTGCGTGTTGACCAACGTCACCTCGGCCATGGGCGTGTTGTCGATCATGGGGCCGCGCGCCCGGGACTTGCTGCGTTCGCTGACGCCGAACGATGTATCGGATGCGGCCTTCCCCTTCGCCACCAGTCAAGTCATCGAACTGGGTCTGGCGCTGGTGCGCGCCTCGCGCATCACTTATGTGGGTGAGCTGGGCTGGGAAATCTACGTACCCAGCGAATTCATGCAGGGCGTGTACGACGAGGTGATTGACGCGGGCGCCCGGCACGGCCTGGTGCACGCCGGCTATCACGCGCTCAACTCCCTGCGCATCGAAAAGGCGTACCGGCACTGGGGCCACGACATCGCCGACGAGGACACGCCATTGGAGGCGGGTCTCGCCTTCGCGGTCAAATGGGATAAACCGGGCGGCTTCATCGGCCGCGAAGCGCTGCTGCGGCAGAAGCAATCCGGCTGCGCGAAGCGCCTGGTGCAATTCAAGCTCAAATCGCCCGAACCCCTGCTGTATCACAATGAACCCATTTGGCAGGGCGGCTCTCTGGTCGGCTACATCCGTTCAGGCATGTACGCCCATTCGCTGGGCGCCGCCGTGGGACTCGGCTACGTGACGGCGCCCGACGGCGGCGTGGTGGACGCCGTCGAGGCCGATGCCTATGAGATCGAAGTCGCGGGCATCCGCTATCCCGTCGTGGCCTCGCTGCGGCCGCTGTACGACCCAAAGAACGAGCGCATCAAATGTTGAGCACAGACGGTGGACATTCGGAGGTGGCTTTTATGAATGCATCGAACCTAGTGGCGAGCCTGGCCGCGGACACCAAGATCGGCTACAGCCTGAACCGCCCCTTCTACTGCGACGACGCCGTGTTCGCCGCGGATATGGAGCGGGTCGTCGGCCGCAAGTGGATCGTCGCCGGCCATGTCGACCGGGTGCGCAACAAGGGCGATTATTTCCTGTTCAAGATCGGCGATGAGTCCATTATCATCGTGCGCAGCGATGAGTCCACCGTGAATGCGTTCTACAACGTCTGCCGTCATCGCGGCTCGCTCATCTGCACCAAGCCCCAGGGGCGTGTCGCACGGCTCACCTGCCCCTACCACGCGTGGAGCTACGGGCTCGACGGCGCGCTGCTCGCCGCGCGGCTGATGCCGGAAGATTTCTCGAAAAAGGACAACGGCCTGCAGCGCTGCCACAGCCGCGTATTCCACGGTTTCATTTTCATCAACCTGTCCGAAGCGGCGCCGGTGGATTTCGATGCGACCTTTGCCGATCTCGGGCCGTACCTCGATTTCCACGGCTTGGCGGACGCCAAGATCGCGCACGCGCAGTCCTATCCCACCACCGCGAATTGGAAACTCATCGTCGAGAATTTCGTCGAGTGCTATCACTGCGCCCCGGCCCATCCGGAGTTTTGCTCCATGCATCCGCCCGAGGCACTGATCGCCTTCGGCGCGGGCCCGAGTTCAGGCCCCCCCGAGGCGGTCGAAAAATATCTGCCGACGGTCAAGGCATGGGAAGCGCGGGCAGCGCGCCTGGGTCGCCCGATCGGCACGGTCGATGACGGGCCGGAATCGTCCCATCTGCGGCTGCTGCTGCAGCGGACGGTTCGGGAAGGGTATGAAACCGAAACCCAGGACGGCAAGCCGGCCTCCGCCTTGATGGGCAAGCGTCTCGGCTTCGACCAGGGACGGATGTACCTCTCGTTCAGCCCATTCACCCAGCTGGTGGCGACCAACGATTTCGCGGTGTTGTTTCTGTTCACGCCGCGTAGCACCATGCACTCGGATGTCGATCTTTTTTGGCTGGTCGATGCCAAAGCCTCGGATGTCGACGTGAAGAGAATGATCTGGGGCTGGGACGAGACCACGAAGCAGGACAAGGAGATCACGGAGAACAATCAGGCCGGTATCTTGTCGAAGCATTATCGGCCGGGCCGTTATTCGGAGCATGAACGGCGGGTCGTGACCTTTCAGCAGTGGTACTTGGCGCAGTATGGGCATGTGCTGGCTTGAGGAGTGAGGCGGCGCATTGACATGAGGAGCTTGCGATGCCGGGGCTCGATTTGGAGGGGATCAGCCGATCCGTGGTGAAACTGCGGGCTGAGGTGCCGGAAGACGCATTTACCGCCGGCGTGCTGGGGTCGCAACGCACCGGCAGCGGCGTGGTCATCAGCGACGATGGATTGATCCTCACCATCGGCTATCTGGTGACGGAGGCCGCCGATGTGTGGCTGACCGTTCCGGACGGACGCGAACTGGCGGCGCACCCCCTGGCCTACGATCAGGTGACTGGTTTCGGTTTGGTGTTGCCCCTGGAGAAGGCGGATCTTGCGCCCATCCCGTTCGGCTCATCCGCGCAACTGCAGGTGGGCGACCCCGCCCATGTGGTGAGCTCCACGGAATTCGCCGATCCGCAGCCGGTGCAGATTCTCGCGCGGCGGGAATTCGCCGGCGCCTGGGAATATCTTTTGGAGGATGCGATCTTCACCACCCCGGCGCATCCGCATTGGTCGGGCGCCGCATTGATCGACCGCGCCGGCTGTTTGGTCGGCGTGGGTTCGCTGTTGGTTCGAGAACTGAACGCGGGTCAGGAGATCAATGCGAATATGTTCGTGCCCATCGATTTGCTCAAACCCATCCTCGAGGAGTTGACCACGCGCGGCCGCGCCTCGCGCCAGCCGCGCCCCTGGCTCGGGGTGTATGCCGTGGAAATGACCGGCAAGGTGTATGTGACCGGCGTGGCCGAAGGCGGTCCGGCGCAAATGGCCGACATTCGCGAAGGCGACCTGATCAGCCATGTCGCGCAGCACGGCGTCGCCACCCTGCCCGACTTCTACCGCCGCCTATGGGCCGTCGGTCCCGCCGGCACCGGGGTACCGCTCACGGCCATTCGCGGCGGCACCCGCCTGCATGTGAATGTGCGCTCCGTCGATCGCGGCCTGTTGCTGAAACGCCCGCAGGCGCATTAGGCGTCGCGCCGCGTTGCGGCTCAGGCGCCGGCGGCGGCTTGCGCGCGCAGCAGCTCCCGCCCATTCGCCAGAACAAATTCCCGGAAGGCCGCCGCCGTCGGCGACAGGCGTTTTTTCGCCAAGTGCGCCACGTGCCATTGGCGGATCACCGGAGTGCCGCGAACGTCGAGGATGGCGAGCCGCCGGGTGTGCAACTCCAGATCGAGGGTATGACGCGACAGGAAACTCACGCCCATGCCGGCCATGACCGCCTGCTTGATGGTTTCGTTGCTCGCCATTTCCATGCCGACCTTGCAGGGGATTTGCCGGTCATCGAAGAATTTTTGCATGGCCAATCGCGTGCCTGATCCCGGCTCGCGCACGATGAATGTTTCCCGCGCGAGAGTCTCAACCGGAATCCTGCGCCGCTTGGCCAGCGGATGGTCGGGAGCGGCGATGATGACGTGCGGATTTTGCGCGAACGGTTCAGCCCGTGTGTCCAATGACTGCGGCGAGCGCCCCATGATGGCCAGGTCCACCTCGTTCGCAATGAGCTGCGCGATCACTGAATCGCGGTTACTCACCGTGAGGCGAATCTCCAACTGCGGATAGTCCTTGCCGAAGCGGGCCAACAGCCGCGGCACGAAGTATTTGGCGGTGCTCACCACCGCCAGGGTGATGCGCCCGCGGCGCAGCCCCTTGAGCCCATCCAGCACGTCCTCGGCATCCTTGAGCGAGCGCAGCAGTTCGCGCGAGCGGGTGAGCAATTCGCGGCCGGCTTCCGTGATGAACAGTTTCTTGCCGATGCGCTCGAACAGCGGCAGGCCGGCATGCAATTCCAGCTCCTTGATGTGCATCGATACCCCGGGCTGGGTGAGATGCAGGAGCGCGGCCGTCTTGGAAAACGAATTCAAGGTGGCGGCCGCCTCGAAGACGCGCAATTGACGCAGAGAGACGTGTTGCAGCGACATGATCGGCTCCGTCGGTATATCAGGTAAACATTATGAAACAGTACAGTATTTTTTATTATCCCTTATGCAATCGGATGGGTACAGTTTTGCTTGCTGCGAAAGACCCGCGGCGTTCAGGGGAGCTGTCATGGTGAGTCAGGCCGAGCGATACAAATCCGGCGTCATGCCGTACGCCCAAATGGGCTACTGGGATGCGGACTACGTGCCCAGCGATACCGATGTGATCGCGGTGTTCCGCATCTCGCCGCAGGAGGGGGTCGACCCGATCGAAGCGGCGGCCGCCGTCGCCGGTGAGTCCTCGACGGCCACCTGGACCGTCGTATGGACCGATCGGCTGACCGCCTGTGAGGCCTATCGGGCCAAGGCCTACCGGGTCGATCCGGTACCCGGCAGTCCCGGGCAGTACTTCAGCTACATTGCCTATGATATTGATTTATTTGAGGAAGGGTCTATCGCCAATCTCACAGCGTCGATCATCGGCAATGTCTTTGGCTTCAAACCCCTAAAGGCCTTACGGCTCGAAGACATGCGCATGCCCGTGGCCTACCTCAAGACCTTCCAAGGTCCGCCCACGGGAATCATCGCGGAGCGCGAACGGCTCGATAAGTTCGGGCGCCCGCTGCTCGGCGCGACCACCAAGCCCAAGCTCGGACTGTCATCCAAGAATTATGGACGAGTGGTGTACGAAGCGCTCAAAGGCGGGCTGGACTTCGTCAAGGACGACGAAAACATCAACTCCCAGCCCTTCATGCATTGGCGCGATCGGTATCTGTACTGCATGGAAGCCGTCAACAAGGCTGCGGCCGCCACCGGCGAGGTCAAAGGCCATTATCTCAACGTGACGGCCGCCACGATGGAGGACATGTACGAGCGCGCGGATTTCGCCAAGCAACTCGGTTCGTGCATCGTGATGATCGATTTGGTGATCGGCTACACGGCCATCCAGTCCATGGCCAAATGGGCGCGGCGCAACGACATGATCCTGCATCTGCATCGCGCGGGCCATGGCACTTACACCCGCCAGAAAACTCATGGAGTGTCGTTCCGCGTCATCGCCAAATGGATGCGTATGGCGGGAGTGGATCATATCCACGCCGGCACCGTGGTCGGCAAGCTCGAGGGAGACCCCAACGTTATCAAGGGGATATATTCCATTTGCAGAGACAGCTTCACACGCCAAAACCTCGAGCAGGGGGTGTTCTTCGACCAGGACTGGGCGGGCTTGCGCAAGATGATGCCGGTGGCTTCCGGCGGCATCCACGCAGGTCAGATGCACCAGCTCATTTCCTATCTCGGCGAGGATGTGGTTCTGCAATTCGGCGGCGGCACCATCGGGCATCCGCAGGGAATCCAAGCCGGTGCGACCGCCAATCGGGTGGCGCTCGAGGTCATGATCAAGGCGCGCAACGAGGGGCGCGACATCTGGAACGAGGGGCCGCAGATTCTCGACGAGGCGGCCCAATGGTGCGGGCCGCTGCGCGCGGCGCTGCGCACCTGGAAGGACGTTGCCTTCAACTATCAATCCACCGACACCGCGGACTTCACGCCCGCGGTCACTCCGGCGTGAGGCTTCTATGCGAATCACCCAAGGGACCTTTTCATTCCTGCCTGATTTGACCGATGCGGAAATCCGCGCGCAGATCGACTACGCCTTAGGGCTGGGCTGGGCCATCGGCATCGAGTACACCGACGATCCGCACCCGCGCAATTGCTACTGGGAGATGTGGGGCAATCCTCTGTTCGACCTGCGCAGCGGCACGGGCGCCATGACCGAGGTGCTGGCCTGCCGCAAGGCGCATCCGCAGGTTTATATCCGGGTGAATGCCTTCGACGCGACCCGCGGCTTCGAGACCACGCGGCTGTCGTTCATCGTCAACCGGCCGGCCGCCGAGCCCGGCTTCCTGCTCAAGCGCCATGAAATGGACGGGCGCCGCATCCAGTACACGCTCGAAAGCTATGCGGCGCAGGCGCCTGAAGGACGGCGCTACGAATGAGCATGGCCGCCGCCGAGACCAGCGACAGCGCCGGCTGCGCCGCCGGCGACAGCGTCGACTTGAGCAAGCTGCTGGCGGACTCGCAGGTCAAGGCGGTGCTGGACGAGCTCGATGAACTCATCGGGCTTGAGCCCATCAAGACGCGCATTCGCGACATCGCCGCGCTGCTGTTGGTGGAGCGGGCGCGCAAGCACCTTGGATTGGCCGGCGGATCGCCGTCGCTGCACATGTGCTTCACGGGAAATCCGGGCACGGGCAAGACCACGGTGGCCCTGCGCATGGCGCAAATACTGCACCGCCTGGGCTATGTGCGCAAAGGCCACCTGATCGCCGTCACGCGCGACGATCTGGTGGGTCAGTACATCGGCCATACCGCGCCCAAGACCAAAGAAGTGCTCAAAAAGGCGATGGGCGGCGTGCTGTTCATCGACGAGGCCTACTACCTCTACCGCCCGGAAAACGAGCGCGACTACGGCCAGGAGGCGATCGAGATTCTGCTGCAGGTCATGGAGAATCAGCGCGACGATCTGGTGGTGATCCTCGCCGGCTACGGCGATCGCATGGAGGCGTTTTTCCGCTCCAATCCTGGCCTCTCCTCGCGCATCGCGCATCACCTGGACTTTCCCGACTACCGGCCGCAGGAGCTGGAAGAAATCGCGCAGCGCATGCTGCACGCGATGCAGTACCGCTTGAGCCCGGCGGCGGCGGCGGCGCTGCGCGACTATATTCCGCTGCGCATGCGGCAGCCGCACTTCGCCAACGCGCGCTCGATCCGCAATGCGCTCGATCGGGCGCGGCTGCGTCAGGCCAACCGCCTGTTTGCGCAGCAGGAAACACTGCTCACCCGGGACGAGCTCATGACCATCGAAGGCGAGGATCTGCGCGCCAGCCGGGTGTTCGCATGAGATTGAAGGCGCTGATTTTCGACGTCGATGGGACGCTGGCGGATACCGAGGAGGCGCACCGTTGCGCGTTCAATGACGCCTTCGCGCAGCACGGCTTGGATTGGCATTGGAGCAAGCCCGCCTATGCGCGCCTGCTGTCGATCACCGGCGGCAAGGAGCGGCTCGCGGCCTACGTTGATTCGCTGGCGCTGGGCGGCGGCGAGCGCCAGGCCTTGACCGGGCGCATTGCCGAGATTCACGAGACCAAGACCGACATTTACGCATCGATGGTCATCGCGGGACGGGTGTCGCTGCGCGACGGCGTGCGGGGCTTGATCGACGAGGCCGCCGCGGCGAACGTGCAGCTGGCCATTGCCTCGACCACGACGCTCGGGAACATCGAAACACTGCTGCGGACCACGCTCGGCCGGTACGCCATGCAGCGCTTCGCCGTGATCGGCGCAGGCGATCAGGTGCGGCACAAGAAGCCCGCGCCGGAGATCTACCGGTTCGTGCTGCGCGAATTGTCCCGCTCGGTGCATGAATGCGTGGCCATCGAGGACTCGACGATCGGACTGCGCGCCGCCAAGGCCGCGGGCCTGTACACCGTCGTGACCCCGACCTACTGGACCCAGGCGGAGGATTTTTCCGCGGCCGACGCGGTGCTGCCCTCCCTGGCGACACTTCGCATCCGCGAACTCAACGAACAGCTGGACGGCATCGCAGAATACCAATAACGCAGCGGGATCTTACGGGGGAAAGATGAGTACTCGAGAAATGACCATCACCGAATTCATGATCGAGGAGCAGCGCCGGTTTCCGGATGCCAGCGGCGATTTCACCGCCCTGCTCAACTATGTGCGTCTGGCTTGCAAGCGCATCAGTTTCATCATCGGGCGAGGCGCCCTGGCCAAAGATCACGGCGCGGCGCCGGCCGCGGAATTGGACGCGGTGGCGAAGGAGATATTTCTGCGCACCAGCGAGTATGGCGGCCATCTCGCCGGCATGGTTTGCGGGGAACTCGACGCGCCCCATCAGATCCCGGCGGAATATCCGCGCGGACAATACCTGCTTGCCTTCGATGCCCTGTCCGGCTCGGGCAATATCGACATCAATGCGCCGGTGGGCAGCATTTTCTCCGTGCTGAAGTCGCCCGCGGGCACGGCGACGCCGGGCATCGAGGATTTCCTGCAGCCCGGATCGCGGCAATTGTGCGCGGGCTATGCGGTCTACGGCGCGACCACCATGCTGGTGCTGACCGTCGGCCGCGGGGTTCATGGATTCACCCTGGACCGCGGTTTCGGCGAGTTCATCCTGACCCACCCGCACATGACCATCCCCGGCGAGGCCAGCGAATTCGCCATCAACGCCTCCAACGAGCGATTCTGGGAGCCGCCGGTCAAGCGCTATGTCACCGAATGCCTGGCCGGCCACGGCGGCGTGCGCGGCAAGGACTTCAGCATGCGTTGGATCGCATCGCTGGTGGCCGAGGTTCACCGGATCCTGATTCGCGGCGGTCTGTTCATGTACCCAAGAGAACTGAAGGATCCCGGCAAGGCCGGCTGGCTGCGCTTGCTCTACGAAGCGAATCCCATGGCCATGCTGGTGGAACAGGCCGGAGGCGCGGCATCGGTAGGACGCAGCCGGGTCCTCGATGTGCAGCCGAACGCCCTGCATCAGCGGGTGCCGCTGATCTTGGGCTGCAAGGCCGAAGTCGAACGCTTGGAACGCTATCACTTGGAACACGATCAGGGTCTCGATCGCATCTACAGCTCGCCGCTGTTCAAAGAGCGATCCCTGTTCCTGCAGACCTGAAGGCAGGGCCGCGACATGTCAGCCAAACATCCCATCATTGCGGTCACCGGTTCGTCGGGCGCGGGCACCACGTCCGTGACGCGCACCTTCAATTGGATTTTCCGCCGCGAACGCATCAAGGCCGCGCTGGTCGAAGGCGATTCCTTTCACCGCTTCGATCGCGAAACCATGAAGCTCAAAATGGCGGAAGCCGCGGCGCGGGGCGACCAGCATTTCAGTCATTTCGGCCCGCAGAACAATCTGTTCGAGGAACTGGAAGCGCTGTTCAAGGGCTACGGCGAGACCGGGCGCGGCAAGCTCCGCCGCTACCTGCACAACGACAAGGAAGCGGAGCCGTTCAAGCAGCAGCCGGGGACCTTTACCGAGTGGCGCGACATGCCTGCGGATACCGACCTGCTGTTCTACGAAGGACTGCACGGCGCAGTGGTGACGCCGCAGGTGAACGTCGCGCAACATGCGGATCTGACCATCGGCGTCGTGCCCATCATCAACCTGGAATGGATTCAAAAATTGCACCGCGACAAGGAGACCCGCGGCTATTCGACCGAGGCGGTGGTCGACACCATTCTGCGGCGCATGCCGGACTATGTGAATTACATCTGCCCGCAGTTCTCGCAGACGCACGTGAACTTTCAGCGCGTGCCCACCGTCGATACCTCCAACCCGTTCACCGCGCGCTACATTCCGGCCGCCGACGAAAGTTTCGTCGTCATCCGTTTTGCAAATCCCAAGGGCATCGATTTCCAGTACCTGCTGTCCATGGTGCACGATTCCTTCATGTCTCGGCCCAACATCATCGTGGCGCCCGGCGGCAAGATGGAACTCGCCATGCAGCTGATACTGACGCCGATGATCTTGAAGCTGATGGACGTGCGCCGCCGTGCGTTGGGCGCGCAACCCGCGAGACTATCGGTACAATGATGCACCCGCATCATGAGCCGCCAACCCCTCCCCATCGGCAACGCAGCCGTTCGCCTGCGCGCGCAAGAGCGCCTGGGTGGCATTACCTACATGGTCGCCGCGGTGTTCGTGTTTTCCATCATGGACGCGCTGATGAAGCGCCTGTCCGCGCACTACGCTCCGCTGCAAATCTCCAGTCTGCGGTGCATTTCATCCTGGCTGTTCCTGTTGTTGCCGATCGCCTGGCAGCGGACCTGGGCGACGTTGCGCCCGAAGAATCCGCCGCTGCATCTGTTTCGCGCGCTGCTCGGCATCGGCATGCTCGGCAGCTTTGTGTTTGCGGTGCATCGCCTGAGCCTGGCTCAAACTTATTCGCTATTTCTGGCGGCGCCCCTGTTGATGACCGCGCTATCGGTGCCGATGCACGGCGAAAAAGTCAGCGGCGGACGTTGGCTTGCGATCCTGGTCGGCTTGAGCGGCGTTCTGGTCATCCTGCAGCCCTGGGGCGGCGGCGGCAATTTCTCGATGGTGGCGGCGGCCGCGGCGGCCCTCGCGACGCTGTGCTATTCGCTGAGCGCATTGACGGTACGCACGCTCGGCCGCAGCAATTCGAGCCTGTCCATGGTGTTCTGGTATCTGTTGCTGGTGAGCGTGGGCTCGGGCGTGTTGGCCATCGGCGACTGGCGCCCGGTCCCTCAGTCCGATTGGGGCTGGCTCATCGGCATCGGCGTGACCGGCGCCCTCGGTCAAATGTGGCTGACGGAGGCGTTTCGCCGTGCCCCGCCGTCGGTCGTGGGGCCATTTGAATATACGGCGATTCTTTGGGCGTTCGCCATTGATTGGATTTTCTGGTCGGCGGCGCCTTCTATGAGCTTGCTGGCGGGCGCCTGCATCGTCGTGGTGAGCGGCATCGTCGTGATTCTCGATGAGCGGCGCCTGGGTCAGATCGCCCTCACGGCGGCCAGTCCACCGCCCTAGCGCGCGTAGGTCTCGTTCGGCGGACTTAACTCCGCCCGATGCGGCGAGTCGGCCGCGGTATTGCACGATCCTTGGCCGACCAGCGACACCACGGCCGCGCAGGCATCCACCAAGGTGCCGCTGCCGCCCGCAGTGTGCACGCTGGTGTCCCGCAGCAGCCGCAGGGCGTCCGCAGCCGTGAGCGCGGAATCTTTCGCCAGCAACAGGGCAATCACGCCGCTGACCTGCGCGGTCGCGATGGAAACCCCGGAGGCGAAGTCGTAGCGGCCGCCCGGCAACAGAGTCAGAATTTCCCGACCCGGAGCATACAAAGCGGCTCCTGGAGCCGACGGACGGTCGCTGATGGCGACCTCGATGACGCCGGCTTGCTGCAAGAAACCCGGCGCGCCGCCCACCGCATCGGCGGGAGCAGCACCGACGAACAGCACGCCGCGATGCACGCCCTCACGAATCAAGTTGTTCAATAGGGGATCCGCGGGCCCCGCGAGACTCAGATTGACCACCTGAGCGTGGGCATCCAACGCGGCGACCAGCGCGCGCGCCAGCGTAAAGGAATTGCAGAGGGCGGCATCGGCGTCGAGACTTGCCTGCCAGCACGCCTTGAACAGCAGCAGCCGCGCCCCGGGGGCAATGCCCACGATCCCTTCGCGATTATTGGCAACCGCTGCGATGACCCCGGCCATTTCGGTGCCGTGCCGGTCGTGCTGAAATTGCCGATCGTCGGAATCGACGAAATTGGCGGCGGTGGCGATGTTGCCGCGCAGATCCGGATGCTGAATATCGGCGCCCGTGTCGATGATCGCCACCTTGACGCCATCGCCGCGCGACCAAGGATGCGCGCCGGCGACATCCATTTGCTGGAATCCGCGCTGCAGTCCCACGTACGGGTCATTGTAGTTTTCGGTGCGTGTCGCAAAGCTCTGCAGCGGCTGCGCCAGCTTGATGCGCTGATCGTGCGACAACGCCGCCAACAAGGTGGGCCGATCGGTGCCCTCGGGAACCTCGAGCACGGCGCAGTGCATGTGCAGGGGTTCGATCGGCCAGGCGCTCACTTCGCGCAGGCCGTAGTCGTTCTCCAGGGCGCGCATCATCTGGCGCGCCGCCGGCGTGGGTCCGTAGGCGCCGATGGCGTCGTAGCCGCGCGGCGTGCTGCCGGCGCGCGCGACGAACGCCGCGGGCTCGTTGTCCACCGCGGCAATGATGAAGTGTTCGGGTGAGCGCGACATCTGATCCGCGAGCGCGCGCGATTGAATTCGCACCGGCGTGTTGCTGCACGCGCAGACCAGGAGCACCAGCAGCAGCGGCGCGAGACGCCTCATGGGCTATCGCCCGCCCCCGCGCCCGGCTGGGTGCTTTCGGCAAATCGTACTTCCGCATGGCCGCGCAACAGCGCCAGGGAGGAACTCACCGGCCGGGGGGAATCCGCCGCCAACGAATACACTCCCGCCTCGGTCGGCCCGGAGACGATCCGCAGCTGCGCCTCATCCAGGATTGCCTGCAGTCCGTTCAAGGTGAGCGCTGGCGAGAACACGGCGCGGATCGCCTCGTTCGGCGCGCGCGGCGCGGGAGTCGTGACCGTGTAATAGGCGGGCGCGGCCGCATGCTGCGCGCCGTACTGCATCCATCGATCGGCCGCCAGCACACTGAGCGCCACGGCCATGACAGCGATCGACGCCGCCATCAATCCGGCCCAAGGCATCGACCGCCGGACCGATTCCTCGGACGCCGGCACGATTGCGGCTGCATGCGCGGCCGCGGACTCCTCGATATGAATTCCGTCCAACTGCGCCTGCAGGCGGTTGAGGGAGGCGACAGGCATGTATTCCACCGCGTTCTCGGCGGTCATTTGTTGATGAATCCACCGCTCGCGCGCCACTTCTTCGCGGCACTCGGGGCACAGCGGCAGATGTTCGTCCACCCGTTGACGCTCGCGCTCGCCGATACTGCCGTTGACGTACCAGGGAATGAGCGAAGAAATGTCCGGGTGCACCGGGGTATCGTTGTTGCGGGTCGTCGTCATCCGCTTCTCGCCGTCCAATCGGAGGCCGCGCCGCTCAAGTTAGGCAGGTACAGGCGCAGCTTCTCGCGCGCGTGGAACATGCGTGCCTTGACGGTGCCCACTGGGCAGTCGGTAATCACCGCGATTTCCTCCAGCGAATGTCCCATGTGATAGGCGAGCTCCAGGGTCAGGCGCTGCTCGACGGGGAGCTGATCCAATCCCTGCTTCAGCCAATCCTGAATCTCGGTCTCGAACATGGGATCGACGGTCTGTTCGGGATAGTCATCCAGGCTGCGCGCGCCCGTATGGTTCTTCTGCCGCCGCAGCGATTTCAGCGCCGTGCGGTAGGCGATGCCGATGATCCAAGTGGAGACCTGCGAGGCGTGCCTGAAATCCTTGGCGCTTTGCCAAACGACCATGAAGGTATCGTTGATGATCTCTTCGACGTTTTCATAGCGCGGCGTGAATCGGGACAGGAAACGTGCCAGCCGCCGGTGGTAGCCGAGATACAGTTCTTCCAGGGCGCGCCGGCTTCCCGCCGCGACCGCGATCAGAAGTTCCTTGTCGTGCTCCTTAGCCGAATTTTTAGCCAATACGGTCATCGGCGGCAGTCCTACATGTCGAGCCATTCACCGTAAGTACCGGCGGCGATTGAAAGAGTTGCAAACTGATGGCGGCTAGAAGCGCCAAATGACCGTGCCGGTCCAACGGCCGTCCGCCGCCGCATTATAAAACAATGCTTTAGCGGCCGCTGTGGTGTTGACATAGGACAGCACCAGGGTCACGGGGGCGAGATCGTAGGAGGCTCCGGCGCTCCAATAACCATAACCTGAGGGCTCCTGGCCCTCGAAATGGGCATAGCCGTAGCCCGCCGTGGCGGAGAGCTTGCCCAGCACCCGATGCTGCAGATTCACCTCGGCCGATTCCATACCGACGCCGATGAGGCGGCCCCGATAGACCGACCACAGGGGCGCGTCCGGCGAATACACCAGTTCGAGGTTCAGCCATTCTCGGTAGGACACCATGAGATTGAGTTCGTCATAGTTATAGGCGGATCCCGCCGTGCTCCAGGGGTAGGCGTAGTGGCTGAGCAGCGCTCTCTCCTGCCAGTCTTTGCCGCTATTCCAGGTAAACCCGACAAAGGCATCGATTTCGGCACTGCTCCGCGCCCGGGAATTGATTTGAGTGTTGGAGGCAAACAATCCCGCCACGAAGCCCGACGCGTCCAGGTAGTGCAGGTCGAGCTGCAATGCGCCCTGATCGTTGCTTCGGGTGATGCCGCGCACGAAGTAGTCGCTGGTGGCGTCGACCGACCCGCCCCAGCGGTCGCCTTCCGCGCAGTAAGCTGTTCCGACGACAAAGCCCAACGCCAATAGGATGCCGTTTGCGAGCAGACGCACTACTTCACGACCGCCGGATCCTTTCCCGTGCAAAGCATTCAGGCACCTCATCCCACTCGCCGCCTCACAGATTAACCCTTTCCCGAATGCTTGGGCACTTGACGCCCGGGCACCGCCGGGACGGTCCCCGCTAGAAATGACCGCTCCGCTAAACCACTTAACCACTAGGCGGTACTTACTCGGGGTCATCACTACGCGAGTTCATGCATGAAGATCGACCGATTGAGGCCATGCGCCCTGTGGCTGCTGCTGGGCTGCGCCGCCGGCTGCGCAGGCAACGGCGAGGGCCTCGACCAAAACGGCCAACCCATTTCGTCGGGAGGATCGGGCGGTCCGATCACCGCGGATTTTCAGTCCATCCAAGAGAATGTGTTCACGCCGATTTGCTCGAAGTGCCATATCGGCGGGGGCGCGCCCGAGGGCCTGCAACTCGATGCCGCGCACAGCTACAACCTGCTGGTGGGGGTGCCGAGCGTCGAACAGCCGGCGCTGCTGCGCGTGAAAATGGGTGATCCGGACAACAGCTACATGGTGCATAAGATCCAAAACTCGGGCGGAATTTCCGGCGGTCAAATGCCGCTGAACGAAACACCCCTGCCGCAGGCCACCATCGATGCCATCCGTCAATGGATCACGAACGGCGCGCCGAATGCACCCGCCGCGGCGGTCGCCCAGGCATTCGCCGTACAAACCAGCGCTCCCATCGACAAGGCCGTCGTCAAGGCCCCCGTCACCCGGATTGTGGTGACCTTCACGCAAGATGTCGATGCATCGCTGGTCAACGGCACCACCGTGACGCTCGAGCGGGTCGGCGGCGCCGCGGACCTTGCCGGGCCCGAGGCACGAGGAATCCCCGCCGCGGCGGTGCTCGCCGGCGAGAACGCCGCGGTACTCTTGATCACACCGCGCGCCGCGCTCGATGCCGGCGTCTATCGCGTCACGCTGCGTGGCACCGGTGGCGCAGCCTTGGCCAATTTGAACGCCGCGACGCTCGGTGCGGACACCTCATTCGAATTCACCGTGGAGTCCGCGCAATGATCGGCCGATTTTCTCGACTTGGGTTGCATTGTCTGGCCCTGGGGCTGTGCCTGGCGGCGTTCGGCGCGCGTGCTGAACCCTATCTCGCCGTGCAAATGGGTCTCAAGTGCGGGCAGTGTCACGTCAATCCCACCGGAGGGGGCCTGCGCACGACCTTCGGGGACATTTTCGCGCAGACCGTGTTGCCGGCGCAGCATCTGGACACCGGCCTCGACAATTGGACCGGACAGCTCGGCCAGTATCTGCGGGCAGGCGGCGATCTGCGCTTCGACGCCTCGGTGACCCAGGTGCCGCATGCCAGTTCAGTACAGCAATTCGAGCTCGAACAGACGCGGGTGTACCTGGAAGCCGATGTCATTCCCAATCGGCTGCTCGCCTATGTCGATGAGCAAGTGGCCCCGGGGGGTGCCCTCAATCGAGAAGCCTATCTCATGTATTGGTCGGCCACCCACGACTGGTATGTGAAGGCCGGCCAGATGTACCTGCCCTTCGGCTTGCGGCTTCAGGACCAAACGGCCCTCATCTACACCCCCACGGGAATCAACATGACGACCCCGGATCAGGGCGTCGAATTCGGCTGGGAGCACGGCCACTGGGACGCGCAGCTCGCCGTCAGCAACGGCACTGCCGGCGGTGCCGTCAGCGGCGACGGCAAGCAATACAGCACGCAGCTGGCCTTCGTGGAATCCCGCTGGCGGGTGGGTCTTGCGGCCAATCGCAACGATCAGAACGGCGGCGCCAAGAGCGCTTACGGGATCTTCGGCGGCTTGAAGACCGGCCCGATCTCATGGTTGGCGCAGGCAGAAATCACCGATGATCAGAGCGTCGCCAATGACCAGGGCAGGCAGCTCGCCACCCTACTCGAGGCCAATTGGCTGATTGCGCGCGGCAACAACCTGAAGATCACCCAGGAGTTTCTCAATCCGAATCGCGCGGTGCCGAATGGCGAGGAAACCCGCTGGAGCTTGGTTTACGAACTCACGCCGATTCAGTTCCTACAAATACGCACGGGCTTTCGCTGGAATGATGGAATTCCACAGGACAACTCCGAGCACCAAAAGCTGTACTTCGTCGAAGCGCACGGATTTTTCTAGGGCGAGGAGCGCCGCGCTAGGAGCCTGTCTGAGTATTCATCGTGGCCGCGAGCGTGACGGATTTGCCTTCAGTCGAGGCGGAGCCGACGCAGTTGGGCCAAGACCCAATGAGGAGGCGACAACGACGAATGAAGGCAAATCCGTCCGCTCCCGAAGGGTTGGCTCTGCAAGGGGCGTCTGCGGCGTTGCGCGGCTTGGCCGTGGAATCAACCACGGCCGGCGCCGCGCGCCTTGCATCCGCTCCCTTGCAGAGCCAACGCGGCTCACGATGAATACTCAGACAGGCTCCTAAAGGCGGCATTGGGGAATTCTGTTGCCGGCGGAGTGCGCCGCACATGGCCGCGGTGCGGGGCGATAACCCGCCATGGCCAGTAGGTGCGGCGCATCAGCCATGCTGGCCAGCACCATGAAATCGAGTTTCGAGGGACCCTCCGCCACGGAATCCTCTTTCGCGGCGGCGCGCACGCTCGGGTTCGGCGCATGGTCCGCCGCCGCAAGACAGGCGGCGAAAACCAACGCGGACGATGCCAGCCATATCCGCGTGAGCAGATGCCGTTGCGGCGGGCGCATCATGGCCTGTGGGTTTACAGCCGTCCGGTGACGACCAAGACCAGCAGCACGATGAGCACCAAACCCAAGCCACCGCTTGGGTAGTAACCCCAGCTGCCGCTGTAGGGCCAGGCCGGAAGTGCGCCGACCAACAGTAGAACCAAGAGAATGAGAAGAATGGTGCCTAAGGACATTGTTGTCTCCCTGTGAGGTGTCAGGGAATCTAGCGGCCCGGTCTCGCGCGCGCAGTCAGGCCGGCTCGTGACCCGATGTAGGGAGCGTCCTACCGTTGGCGCACGTGCCGATGAAATGCGTCGACCGCCGCACGTCCGGCGGGCCCCAGAAGATCCGGCCGCGCGAGCACGATGTGCAGCGATACATTGCGCGAACCGCCGGTGGCGAGCGGCAGCCGGCGCAATTCGCCGCTGCTCAGACGATCAGCCAGCAAATGCTCGGG
>Ga0193726_1000214_pt1 | contig 78849 bp, 71 predicted proteins | sample H2c1metaG_FD_144928 | JGI IMG/M metagenome (GOLD analysis project Ga0193726, IMG submission 144928) | Soil microbial communities from a riparian zone of the East river system, Colorado, United States - H2c1 | ecosystem: Environmental > Terrestrial > Soil > Riparian zone | place: USA: East River... | reverse complement strand
AGCTGATTCCTATCCTCGGCGTTTCAGCCTCTCTTGCGAGTTTCGGTTTATCTCTGGTTGGCGTCGCCGGCTACTTTCTGATCGTAATGGAGAAAGTGCCAACTTTTCAACGGCATATCAAATCGCGGGTGTGACCACTTCTCCATAGTATTTACTCATGCCAAGACCGAAGAGCGATGAGAAGAGAAGCGCGAAACAAGAGCGCCGCGGAAATAACCGCGTTAGGACGCGCTGGGGTACCTGACGATATTGAACCGATGATCGCCGTAGCCGGGAAATGCTGTAACATTCTCGTCCTCTTGGCACCGTTATGGCTTCGATTACTCCCGAACCACGGCAAACGTCTGCCTAATCCACTAGCTCGCGGTCGCAAGGTGATTCGTTTTATCCGAGTTCAGATGAAAGGGCTTTTTGTACGGTTCGACCGCGAAGCCATTTTCTCTCCAGCCATCGAGGCCTCCCTTGAGGAATTTGATCCGAAAGAATCCCATGGCGAGTGCGCGATTCAGGATGATGCGACTGGTTTTGTCGCTCGGGCAGGTGCAGTAAACGATCAGGTCTCGCTCTCTTGGAAGCAGCGAAGGATTTGCGCGCACCTCATCGGGTGCAAGCCACTGTGCGCCCGGTATGATGACGGAATCTCCCAACAAATCCAGAGGCTGGCGAACGTCAAAGATCAGAACATCCTGGTTTGAAGCCAACAACGCTTGCGGGGCTTCCGGTGTGATGGTGTGCCGTTCCATTTCGCGACGGTCTCGCATGTGTTTGGCCAGAACGACAGCCAGCAGAACAGTTGCGCAAATGATCGATATCGCCCAAAACATCTTTTGCTTCTCCTTGACAGAACCTTTTCAAATCGAAACTACGCGTAACCTGGGATCCGGCCTCGTCACGGAATCCGTTGCCTTGCTGATGCCTAAAGGGCGCCGCCGGATGCATGCAATATTGCGTCTTCAGCGCCAACCGAGCACGGGAGCGACGCCCGTGAGGATCGCTTCAAGCACATGCACGTTATATGCAATGCCCAATTGGTTTGGAACGGTAAGCAAGAGAGTATCTGCCTCCGCGATCGCCTCGTCTTTTCTAAGCTCCTCAATCAGAACATCCGGCTCCGCAGAGTAGCTGCGCCCGAAGATTGCTCGGGTATTTTCGTCAAGGTAACCGATTGCGTCCTCTTTGTCAGAGTCTCTTCCGAAATAGGCGCGATCGCGGTCGTCGACCAACGCGAAAATGCTGCGGCTAACGGAAATGCGCGGAGTGCGGGTATGACCAGCCTCTTTCCAGGCCGCGCGAAAGGAGCGAATCTGCGCAGCTTGTTGGATGTGGAGCGGCTCGCCAGTCTCGTCGAATTTAAGGGTCGAGGTCTGCAGGTTCATTCCCAGCTTCCCGGCCCATGCAGCTGTCGCATTCGAAGCAGATCCCCACCAGATCCGCTCACGCAATCCTTCGGAGTACGGCTCAAGGCGAAGAAGCCCCGGTGGATTGGGAAACATCGGGCGCGGGTTAGGCCGGGCGAAGCCTCTGCCGCGCAACAGCTCCCAAAACTCTTCGGCGTGCCGCCGTCCCATGCCCGCATCGTCCTCGCCGTCAAGCGGTCGGCGGCCGAAATAACGCCAACCATCGATGACCTGCTCGGGAGAGCCGCGGCTGATGCCCAACTGCAGGCGCCCGCCGGCGATGAGATCCGCAGCGCCGGCGTCCTCCACCATGTAGTGAGGATTCTCATAACGCATGTCGATGACAGCGGTGCCAATTTCAATTTTGCGCGTCTTCGCGCCAACCGCCGCGAGCAATGGAAACGGCGATGCCAGTTGCTGCGCGAAGTGATGAACCCGAAAGTAGGCTCCGTCCATTCCCAGGCGTTCGGCTTCCATGGCAAGGTCAATCGACTGCAAGAGCGCGTCGGCCGCCGACTGCGTTCGTGACTGCGGCGAAGGCGTCCAATGACCGAATGAGAGGAACCCAATTTTCTTCATGTAATCCAAGTCTGCCGTGCCGGTTAAGAGCTACGGCATTTTCAGGTGGACCTGGCACCTTTAAGGCCTAGCCCTTGTCGATACGAAGCCAATTATTCTTGCACCTCAGGCTTTGCGGCTAGAACGTCTTTGAAGCTTGCGCGATATTGCAGGAAGACCAAGATCCAGAGAACAGAGGCTACCAGTGCCGGAGCAATGCTCGCCGGCGCAAGCGTCAGATGAAACGCGAGGATGTTGTACAGCTCTGCCGCAAGCACCGTAAGTGCTAGCGGTACAAAGAGTCCAGAAAGCAAAAGCAGCCCTCCAGTCAACTGCACCGCGAAGAAGAACGCGGCAAAATGTGACGCACTGATGGCGACGAAGAACTGAATCGCAAGCGGGTTCGTCGGCGGTGGTTGATGGATGAAGTTGAGAAAGCCGTTCAGGCCGAAGACTGTAAAGATCAGCCCAAGCAAATAGCGCGCGATGATAGAAACTGTTTTCATGTTCGTCTCCTTTAGATTGCCTGCGCGTGCGCTTGCACGACTTGAAGGTGCGGGGCCAGAAACGCATCGCGGTCCAGCCCCTGGTTGAGCGCAGCGGTTCCGCCTGCCGTGAGAAAAGTCGCATCTGTCACACCGAGGAAGCCGAAGACTGACCTCAGATAAGGCTCGACAAAGTTGAAAGAGAACATCCGCGTCTGCGCATCGTAGATGCCGCCAGTCGCAATGATGAACGTCGCCTTCTTGCCCGTGAGCAGTCCTTTCGGGGTTCCATCCGCATAGGAAAAAGTTCTTCCTACGCGGGAAATCTGATCGATCCAAAGCTTGAGCACCGATGGCACCCCGAAATTATGCATCGGCACTCCGAAGACGTACTCATCCGCCTGCTCAAGTTCGGCGATCAGCGTGTCCGAAAGCGCTAGCAGATCCTTCTGTTGCTGGGTGCGCGCCCCTTCCGGCGTATAGGCGGCGCCCACCCATTCGGCACTGATAGGCAAAATCGAGGTTGCGTTAAGGTCGCGGTCGATGACCGTTCCATCCAGGTGCGAAGACTTCCATTGGTCAACAAACGCACCCGTAAGTTGGCGCGAGACGGATCGCCCATACAGCGGGCTGGAGTCGATGTGGAGAAGTGTGGACATTGCCGGGAAAACCTCCAATACGACAAATGATGAGTAATAGACGGTTGTCGATTCAATAAATCGACAACTGTCGCATAAGCATCTATTGACGAAGGAGCGTAATCTGGAGATTAGAAATGGTTGAGACATTTCAATCCCGATCCACGACGGAAGCTACCGATCCGCGCATTCTGCGCAGCCGTCAAATGTTGATGGAGGCATTAGGCAGATTATTGGATCGTAAGGAGTTCGATGACATCTCCGTGCAGGAGATTGCCGATGAAGCTACCCTGAACCGGGCGACCTTTTATCTGCATTACGCAGACAAGAATAGCCTCCTCCAAGCCATGACCGCCGCCCGCTTCCGCGCTCTTATCGACCGTCGTGGTCTTTCCTTCACAGATTGCGATGGAGCTTTACGAGCAATTGCTCTTGGCGTCTGTGACTATCTGGCCGAGACCACCGGCTGCCCCAGCCAATTGACGAAGATGCCTCTCGAAGGCTCAATCATCCCCGTGGTGGAGGCTATGTTCCTGGAAGGCGCTGCACATCATCCGGCACAGCCCGGCGCCGATCCCGCGCTGCTTGGAACCACGGCCGCGTGGGCGATATTCGGAGCCGCGCGCCGATGGCTGCAAACGCCAGATCGCATCCCCGCCGAAGAGATGGCTGCCAGGATTGAAGCGATGGTGAAGCCGATCTTCTTCACCAGTTCCAAGTAGGTTCACACGAATGTTTCAGACAGGGCATCAGGTGTTGATTATCTCCAACGATAAGAGTGTTCGTCACGACAAAGTTGAGCTCAACACTCTGATCCCGCTGAACCGACACGTTAGCCTCCTTCCTGGTTTGAAGCAAGCTAAGGTCGGTATCCGTCCGCTATCCACCGAGCGAACAGTTCAATGCTGGCTTGAGGCCATGGACCTTCTCCTCTTGGTGGTAGCGGCGGCATCACGGCGCCCCCGATTCCTCGAATGCGGTCATAGATGATGGCGGCGTGCGCCTTCACATCATCGTAGCTCGCGAGGTTGAAAGCCTTGCTCATGGCATGAATATCTCGCTCCGTGAAGAGTGGGCGGATGTCCTGTTGAAAGCTCGTCAGTTTCGTCATCAGAGAACCTCAAAGATGCTGCAGATCGGCCCATCGGGGACGCGATATCCCGTCCCAATTGCAATGATGCGGTTCATTCAATCGTACTTCGGAGCGCTGGTCTCGAACATCGGATTCATCCGGAAATCGTAGCTTGGCCGCCCTGTGTTCGCGACATCGGACGGGATGCTTCATGTCGGAGTATCCTGCCAGGCGCATTTTCGCTCCTCCCGCCGAGAGCCGGACTGTCAGGAGCGAGGTCCTTCTCGCGCATAGATATAGTGCCGTACTTCGACCGGTTTGATGGCATAGCTGAGCACTTGTTTCTCAACCTCACTGTCGGCTTGAGTGAAGCGGTTATGTTGCCGCTCGTGTTCTGCCCAAGAGTCGACTTGGAAGCTCTCCAGGTATGTATCTGGCGCTTCTGTATCGACGTAGATCCCCCAGCTTATCGCGCCATCGCGGCGACGGATGCGCTGGTATTTGTGAATTTGATGGAGAAACTCGGGAGCTTTCGCCGAATCAATTACATACTTCACGGTGACGAGGACCGGCCCTTGGTCGGGGTCAGGTTCCTCGATCATGGCCGGTTTAACCCAGTGATTCCAGATGCTGAGATCCAGCTTAGTATCCGGCAATCTGAACCAGGGCCGTAGCAATAGGCATGCAGCCGTTCCGATACTTGCAGCGGCAAGAGTTGCATGGATACTCGTGCGCAACGCTACAAAGCCCCACAGAGTGCTGCCTATGGTAACGCTCCCCTGAAAGACGAAGAGATAGACTGCGAGCACTCGCGCCCTTACCCAATCGGGCGCAAGCTCCTGCACCATGATGTTGAAGAGGGACATGATCGCGGTCCAGGAGGCACCTCCAAAGAGCATCAGGAAGCAGAGGATCGCCGGTGTACGTAACAATGCCAGGCTTAAGACAATTGTGGCGAATATCGCTGTGGCGGAAGACAGTAGAGTCTCCGTCGAGAGCTTCGACCTGGTCCGCTGCAGCACCATGGCGCCCAGCACCGCGCCCAATCCGAAGGAACCGAGCAAAAATCCGTAGGCGATTGGGCTCTTGCTGAGTTCCCTCGCCGCCGTTGGGAGGAGCGCCCAGAAGGAACTGGTGAAAAAGATAAGAACTGCCGACCGAAGCAGCAGCCTGCGAATACTCGGGGAATATCGGACATAGCGAATGGCAGCGGAGGTCGCTCCCCGGAAGGTCTCCGTGGGCAGTATGCTCTTTCGCACGGGCCTCTTCCATCTCTTGATCACAGCGATGACACCAAAGAAGGAGAGAGCATTGAATGCAAATGCAGCGCCGACGCCTACAGATGCGACAATGAAGCCGCCGAGGCCCGGCCCTACAGCCCGAGCCAGATTGAACTCGATCCCATTCAGAGCCAGAGCGGCGGGTAACTCCTCTTTGTCTACTAGGTCAGGAAAGATTGCCCTCCAGGTGGGCGATTCAACCGCATCCCCAATCGACAACCCCAGCGTAAGCAGAAGTAGGAGCCAAGGGGTCATCACTCCGGCGAATGTGGCCACAGTCAGCACAACCGCAATGACGAGCATCCACGTCTCTGTCCCGAGTATCAGCTTGCGGCGGTCAAAGATGTCTCCGATCGAGCCTGCTGGCAGCGCCAACAGGAAAAAGGGTAAAGCAGAAGCGGTTTGAATCAGGGCGATATACAGAGGATTCCCGGTGAGCGAAGTCATCAGCCATGCCGCGCCCACACTCTGCATAAAGGCGCCAATATCAGAGATCAGGTTGGACGCAAGCAGGTTTCGGAACGTGGGATTCCGGAGAGGCTGCCACGGCCCCGACGAGCGGGAGACCCCTGATTGAGCTATCTGAGCCATCGGTTTTGAAACTTACTGTCTTCCTTTATGCCTTGGCCATCCCAGTTTAGCGACTCGGTTGACGACAAGGCGATGGCTACGAAAACATTCGGAAGATCAGGTTCGTCCGCCACATTTGCCTATGGTCGAGGCCGTCCGAGATGCCAAACTGTGATCCCGATAGGCAGCAAGCTGCCACTCAGGCAGGCGGCCGAAGCTCAAACAGCCGCGGAAAAGGGTGGTATCGGGAAGGTGTTGCCGTTGGCTTGACATTCTATTGCGAACAAATGCCACGAAGGGAAAATCAGAGATGAAAAAGGCTATGCGCGGAATCAACCCCGCTTCGAAACCAAGCAGCGACGGGTGTTTAGAGTGCATGGAGTCGCCGAAAGGCTGGTGGTTTCATCTCCGTCGGTGTGCGGAGTGTGGGCACATCGGATGCTGCGACAGTTCTCCGAGTCAACATGCATCAAAGCATGCGGCGGCGACGGGGCATCCGATCATAGCCAGCTTTGAACCGGGTGAGGGTTGGTTCTTCGATTACGAGAAGCAAGCGATGGTCAAGGGTGCAGAGTTGCTTCCGCCGCATTCGCACCCGGGAAATCAGCCCGCACCTGGACCAGCAGGAAGGGTGCCGGCCAACTGGGAATCGCTCCTGAACTAGCCAGCCATCAAAGGCCTGCCGCCTGTGAGAAATGAATGTTCAGCGAACGATCAAGAACCACAGATAAACTGCTTCGAAGCTCTTAGTGCTGGCGGCGAGCGACCACTTACGGCAATTCAATACGGTTGCAGGAGAATGGACAATGTTGCCATCGATCAATGCGCCAGACCGACAAGCGGAGGCTTTTCCTGTTCTTACGCCGACGTAGATCGCCCGCATCCGGCCCTATGCCAATGTCCGATCGGTCCAGGCTGGAGAGGTTCTTTTCGAACCGGGCAAGTCGGGCATGTCCTGTTTTGTGGTGCTCTCAGGAAAGCTTGACATCGCAATGGCGGGACTTTCCGGAGAGCAGGTGTTCGTCACCTATGGACCTGGCCAGTTCTCCGGTGAAGTTGTCTTGATCTCCGGCGGCCGCGCTCTCTCACCAGGGCGGGTAGCCGAGCCGGGGGAATTCCTCGAACTGAGCGGAGACGCCTTGCGAACGTTGATTGCAAAAGATGCTGAGCTGAGCGATATCTTCATGCGGGCTTTCCTTCTGCGTCGCGTCGCGCTGATTTCCGAAGGGCTGGGCAATGTGGTCGTGTTGGGATCGCAACATTCATCCAATACGCTGCGTCTGCGAGAGTTCCTAACCCGCAACGGCTATCCCCATCGATATGTCGATCTCGACAGAGACAAAGGGTCGCAGGAACTTCTCGATCGCTTCTTCATAAAACTCGAAGACGTTCCCGTTGTGATCTGCAGTGGAAAGACTGTGTTGCGAAATCCGACTAACCAGCGGATGGCGGAATGCCTGGGATTCGCAGGCCATATCGACGAGCATCGCGTTTATGATGTCGCGATTGTGGGCGCTGGCCCGGCAGGCTTGGCCGCGGCCGTGTATGCGGCTTCAGAAGGGCTTGACGCTGTTGTGATCGAATCTGAGTTCCCCGGAGGTCAGGCCGGCGCGAGTTCAAAGATCGAGAATTATGTTGGATTTCCCATGGGCATTTCGGGGCAGGAGCTTGCCGGCCGCGCGGTCATACAGGCAGAGAAATTCGGCGCTCAGATGACGGTTGGCCAGAAAGTAGTAAAGGTCAAGTGTGACCAGCGACCGTATGAGATTACTTTGGAAAACGGCAGACTTATCGAGACGCGGAGCATTGTTATCGCCACCGGCGCCCAGTACAACAAGCCGAACGTTGAGAATCTGGAACGGTACGAGGGGCAGGGCATCTACTACGCAGCCACATTCACGGAAGCGCAACTTTGCACAGGCGAGGAGATCATCGTAGTGGGCGGCGGCAACTCTGCGGGTCAGGCAGCGGCCTTCCTGGCAGAGACTGTAAAAAAGGTCTACATGCTGGTTCGCGGCAAGGAATTGTCCGAAACCATGTCGCGCTATCTCATTCAGCGGATCGTTGAAAATCCTGCGATTGAACTACATCTCCAAACTGAGATCGTTGCAGTCGGAGGCGATTCGCACCTGGAACGGGTTACCTGGCTGAATCGCGCGACAGGGGAAGAATCTGTGTATGACATTCGCCACGTATTCGTGATGGCGGGTGCTTCGCCACGTACCGATTGGCTGCGGGGATGTGTCGCCCTTGATCGACAAGGGTTCATCCCCAACTGGATGGGATCTGGACCCGGTTCTGGCCACCGCGCCAGTGAAATGGCCGCTAAGCCGGCCTCCACAGATGCTTGAAACCAGTTTGCCTGCTGTTTTTGCCGTCGGAGATATTCGTTCCGGCAACGTGAAGAGGGTTGCCTCTGCCGTGGGTGAAGGTTCAATCTCGATCCACCTCGTCCATCTCGCGCTAGCGGCGATGTGAGGTTCCAACACTAGCTTTTATGGACGTCCTCGAATGAATACCCGTCCGGGTCAAATACATCAGCGGCGTAGTATCCCGGATAGTATTCCAGTCGTGCTCGCGGTGAAATGTTGTCCCTGGCACCCGCGGATATTGCCGCCGTGTAGAATTCATCGACCTTGCCATTGGTATCGGCCATGAATCCCCAGTGAATGGACGCTGGATCGGGCTTGCCTTGTTTGATCCAGAAGAACGCCCGCTTGCCGTCACCAAATCCCCACAGATCAAGATGATCGCCTTCTTCGGTGATCTAGACGGTTGCCACGGGGATTGATTTGCCGGGTTGCAGGAGGTCGAGCAGGTCCTGATCGTAGATGGATTTGTTGCGGTCGGCGAGTTCGGTGAAGCGAACGTAGATTTCGTCGAGCTGCTTGCGGTCGAGCGGATGGCCGAGTTTTTCGAGACGATCAGCGAGGCTCGACGGCCGGAGTGTTTGCCGAGGACGAACTTGGTGTGGCCCGCCCCCACGGATTCGGGCGTCATGATCTCGCAGGCGAGGGGATTGGCCATCATACCGTGCTGGTGGATGCCAGACTCGTGGGCGAAGGCGTTAGCTCCGACGACGGCCTTGTTGGGCGAACAGCCAAAGGCAATACACTCGGCGAGCATCTGGCTGGTGGCGTAGAGCTGGCTCAGGACAATGTTGTTGGTGTAGGGGAACTTGTCACGGCGAACCATGAGGACGGCGGCGATCTCTTCAAGGGCGGCGTTGCCGGCGCGTTCGCCGATGCCATTGATGGTGCACTCGACCTGGCGGGCGCCGCCTTCGATGCCGGCCAGGGAGTTGGCAACTGCCATACCGAGGTCGTTGTGGCAGTGAGCGGAGAGGATTACGTCGTCGATTCCCGGACACGGGCTTTGACCAGGCGGAAGATCGCGGCGTACTCCTCTGGAGTGGTGAAGCCGACGGTGTCGGGGATATTGATGGTGGTGGCCCCGGCCTGGACAGCGACGGAGATCATCTTGAGAAGGAACTCGGGGTCGGTTCGCGTGCCGTCCTCGGTGGAAAACTCGACGTCTTCGGTGAAGGAGCGGGCGAAGCGGACCGATTCGGCGGTTTGGTCAAGGGCCTCGTCGCGGGTGATGCGGAGCTTGTACTCGAGATGGAGGTCGGAGGAAGCAAGAACGAGATGGAGAACCCGGTTAGCTAATATCGGAAATTGACTGGGTCGAGGCAGCAGATTACTACTCCTGTTTGCATGTTGGGGCAATGTCACACCTCCTGCGCCGCAGCATGGCGGAGCTCGATGAGGAGTTGGATCAGTCAGTCTTTTGCAGAATTCACCGTTCGATTATCATTAAACTCGATCGCGTTCGCGGTCTCAAGCTGAACGAGAATGGTGAATACGATGTGCTGCTCCACAATGGAACCAGACTTCGGTTGAGCCGGCGCTACCGCAAGCAGCTGCAGTCCCGCCTGGATCTCGCTGGTACAAGGTAACGAGACTCGTGAAGTATCCGTAGACAGCAATAGAAAATTGGGAATTTGAAGTGTAGTCGAGATGCTGGCCGAATTGCTTGCCGCTGTCATCTCGTGATAACGGGCCAAACCGTTATATCTGCGGAGCCTACCGCCAGGCACCTACTTCCTCGCTACAACCCATGATGAAGACCCAGTCTCGTATTTCTATCCGTTGACGGTGCGGTGACCGGCTCACTCTTGCTTTCCAAGTCGGTCAGTGGTATTTGATGGTCAGGCTGTCCTGGCACGGATTTAGAGGCGGGTGAATCTCCCAGCGCTCTACAGTCCCTATTCGTGACCGGCTCCAAATGTCCGGATCAATGAACGACCCAGGGTCCGGCCTTGCAGGGGAATCGAGATGATTTCTGCAGCGTCTAATACTTCGCCAATTGCAAACGCAACTTGCGCGAGGCTCGGACCAGACTGGTCTTAACGGACCCCACGGAAATGTTCAGTATCTCGCTTACGGCTCTTAGTTTCATTCCCTGAAAATGCCTCATGTCAAACACCATGCGCTCATGCGGTGTCAGTCGCTGCAGAGCGCGAAATATCCTTGCGCTGAGTTCGCTGCGCAAGAACTCTCTCTCCGGGTTGTGGGCGGGTCTGTCGTCCATTACTTGATTTAAGAGATCGTATTCCTCGCCTTCGATGCCCACCTGTGTCGTGTCATTCTCCCGGCGATTTCGAGTCTTTCGCAGATGATCCAGGCAGGTATTGGTCACGATTCGAGATATCCACGTTGAGAACGAAGACTCGAATCGAAAGCGATCCAGCTTCTTATAGACTTTCAGAAATACCTCTTGATAAATGTCCTGCGCATCGCTCTCCGAACCCGTGATTCGAAGAGCTAGTCTTAAAACGGCCTCATCGTGCGCGCGTACTAATTCCGCAAAAGCGGCTTGGTTGCCGTCTTGTGCTTCACGCACCAGGGAGCCCTGATAGACACAACGTGCTGTCTCCATTTACTCCTCTCGCCTTTCTTCAATGAGTCCGATTTGGCGATCTTCGTGCTGCCTTGCTTAATTCCTCTCCGATACCGGCGAGAAACCTGTTCGGGCCATCCTCAAGCGTCGCATTTACAAATGCATCGCATGCACCGAGATTCCGTGCAATGGAAACGACAGGTGTGAGTGAGCCCGTCGCTCGGATGAGGCAGGTCAGATGATCCCTATCTTTCATTGGAATGGAGTGGCACAACAGGACAAGGTCGAAATCGCCGGCCTGAAAGCGAGCCGCGGCCTCCTTGAGCGATGATGCTGACTCGACGATGTAACCTGCGGATTGCAAGACAAGACTTCGAGTTTTCATTAATGACGAATCGAAGCCCACGGCGAGAACTACGGCTATCTGCATAAATACCTCGGCTCTATAAAGAATGGTCCCAGCGAATAACTGTCCGGGTCTTCTGGTTCTGAACAGATTCCGATCGCGATTGCCATCGCATTAATCATCCACTGAAAGCGGAGCTGCAATTCTTGAGTCCTGCCAAAGCACGTCACTCGTATCACGTCGTTATACTCGTGAAGATCAGGGGTTCGATTCCGGAAATTTGTCTCAGGCCAAACGTGTACATCATTTTGGGTTCTACACGGATGTAAACCGAAAGCTGCGTGTTTTATTCCGATCGAAGCTCGTCTTCAACCAGATTAAGCCGCGACGACAACCGTTCCCTTGACCCTGCTGACACAAGGCAACACATATCCGGCATCTTTTTGCTCATCTGTGAGCCCATCTTCAACATCCATTTGAACGAGGCCACACAGGACTCGCGTAGAGCAGGTACCACATAAGCCCTGGCGGCAACCGTAGGGTATCTGCACGCCGTTTTTCTCGGCCAGTTCCAGCAGAGTGCTCCCGGCAGAAGCCTGACATACTCTCTTCGAGTGAAGGAAGACGAGGGTTTCGGTCGCGCCCGATTCCCGTGGATTAGAGTCCGTGGGCGATTCGCTTTCCCCAAAACTCTCCTGAAGAATTCGGTCCTTGCTTATACCGAGAGTCGACAGAATCTTGTGCGCGCTGTCCATAAATCCCTTGGGACCGCAGAGAAAGAAAGTGGGCGAGTCCAAATCAGGGACCTGCTGAACGACAAATTGCTCAGTGAGGCGCCCACTGTTCCCCTTCCAAGCATGGCCTGGCCGCGACAGGCACACCTCATATTTGAAGTTGGAGAGGGATCTTCTAAGTCGCGCCAGTTCGTTTTGGAAAATAATGTCCTCGTGGGTACGTACACAATATAGAAGCGTGACGGGATTGGGCAGTTTCAGGTCGTCGATATAGGACAGCATCGAAATCATGGGAGTGATTCCGCTTCCGGCCGCAATGAGAACTATGCTTTTGTGGAGAGCCTCGTCAAAGTAAAACCGGCCGTACGGGCCGCTTGCTTCCACCGCGAGACCCGGCTTAGCCTGGTCATTGAGAAAAACAGATACGCAGCCGTTGTCCATACGTTTCGGCGTGATCTCCAGATAGTTCTCGCGGGCCGGTGAGGAGGAAATGGTGTAAGACCGAGGTACCCGCTGGCTATCAACCGTCCATTGGAACGTCAGAAACTGCCCTGGCTTAGCGCAAAGACGCCTTTCGTTCAGGAGGTTAAAGCGCAGCGTTCTGGTATCGTGTGTTTGCTGCTCAGTTTGTGTCAACAAAAGAGAGATTGGGCTCCTCTCGTTTCCGTCGTCGGTTAATGCGGATGTCGGCGCGGAAGTATCTGCAACATGCGATTTATCCACAGTGATGCGGGGTTGCTTCCTCTTCTTAAGAGCCAAGACGCACTGGACCAGGCACACTGCAACAACCAAGCCGGTTGCGACCATGGATCCCAGGCTTCCTGAGCTTGCCGAACGAAGAAGCACCGAGAACGCGGGCATGGCCACAAGCAAGAACGAAACCAGGAAAATTGTTACTCCGAGTGCCTTCAGCAACGTTCGGCTCTCCTTGTAGCGCCGTGCAATCAATATTTTCAGCAGAAGCAAAGGTACGAGGACGAGCACAAGCACAATATGAACAACGAGGTATGTAGGTAGATCGCCTGTTATGCCAACGCCAATGAGCTTCTGACTCATGCCGTAGACCATGATGCAAAACAGGATCACAAACAAGTAGCCACTTGCTCTGTGAACAGCAAGTAGACGGCTTCTCGGCGTATCGCTACGCGCGGGCCGTGAAGCATCCAGCATCAACACGACATTGCCGGCGGCCAGTATCACAAAGGCAATTCCGGCTAACATCCCATACCTATCCGACATAAATTCTCATCCCTCGATTGTCTGACGGCCACTGGCTGAGTGCTGACATCGCAAGTCTTGGGTAAGTTGCGCCGCCCGTCCTGCCTCGAGAGTCGTCTCTTAAGCAAATGTTTACGCCTCCTTGGCTGGGGAGGCGTAGTCGGCTGTTGTGCAGCGGGTCTTCAATAAATGAGCACCAATTCTAGCCGTTAGCTTCAGATCAATCTTGAAGTGCCCCAACTACTGCGGCAGAACATCCCTGCAAGAAGTTGCGTTGCGTTCATGGTAGAGAGCGAGCGACGATCTATTCGCTTCCGCCCGAAACAGGAGCGTCGTTACGTGATGCGGCGACGGCCTCAGTAAAGGCTGACTGGGATACCGGGATGCGATAGATGCGCCACGAAGTGTGAATCGTGCTCAGGAAGTGCTCATCCCCGCCTTGCTGGAATTCCAGTTCGGGCTTTTCTGTAGATGCGCTTTCGTTCACATAAGGGAGTACGAGCACGCTCTTGCTGCTGTCGTGGTTGGTGATTATCAAAGGGCCGGATGGATCATCCGACGCATTACGTACCGTGTATGTGCCCGCGGGTAGTGTCTTTCGACCGACCACAAACTTGAAAGGCAGTGTTACAACAACGCCGCCTTGACTCTCAGCCTTGGCAGCTCCACTGAGCCCAAGGATGAAAACGATCGCGACTAAAATCTTTGCATGCTTCTTCATAGGTTCTCCTCTAAACGTTTAAGTTACCGTTGCTGAACTGTGCGGCGTTCAAGCTTCAAGTTCCTGAAGGTCGTGCCTAACATCTACTTCAACAATCATTCTCAAATCGTCACTTATGCAAACTGGGCTGATGGATATTTATTCCCCTATGTTGAGGAGTTCCTGTACGACAGAACCGATTAGTGTTCAATTGAGACGAGGTAACCTACGGGAATGTTCTCACGACTGAACGCGACTTCGGCTGCCCTCAGTGCCGTGCCATGGATGCTTGAGTCAGCACAATACGCCGCGCCGGCAATCACAGCTCCATAACGAGTCCTCTCAAGCCTCTTCTGCACACCGCTGGACATATCTGGGAATAAAACGAGTGTCTGGTGGTTTACATCTATGACGTTCGGTATGATGTGCGCCGCGATGGGAAGATATTCACCACGGCAGTCTGGCCCGATGGTTCACGAATAACCTGTGCCAGATTGATAGCTGGTGTCGAATATCTGCCTCAACACGGGCGAAGCCGACGCTGGATATTGACGATGACTTACATCCTCCAGACGCAACGCACCAATTCGAATGACTGGGGGCCGCTTCTCCGCGCTCATCGTGCGCAATTTCTTCTGACGGCGGCTTCGTTACTTTCCTGCGGTTGTTGCGCTGAAGTGATCGTTAGGCAAGCTCTAGAAGAACTTGGCAGCAGCTATGTGCCAGAAAGATTCCGATATGGATATGCTCTGCGAATCGTCGTCCAAGGAGCATTGCGCCATCTCCAAGCGTGCCCTATGACCAGCAAAGATGATCGTTCTCTAGAAACTGACCATGGTGCAGCATTCTCATTCAAAGCGCTTCCACTGCAAGAACGTGTGGTCCTTTTCCTGAGAGACGTTCTGGACTATTCGCGGAGGGACGTATCCCTGTTGGTCGGGATCTCAGACGTGCAAGCAGATCGGGTTCTTTCGCTTGCGCGTAGACGAGTAGCAGGTGAAACAATCGCCTTCCCGCGAGCGCCGATTGAGCCGACTTCTGCACATCTGAACCTGGATATGGGGCAGCAAACTTTCACGAAGGAGATAACTTCCAATGTCATCGAATGAGGTTTGCGCTGAAACGGCGCACCTACCCCACGAAACAGATTTGCCTTGGATTAAGCCATCTCTTGATTTCGAGGCCCATTCCGCCTCGTCTCAAGCTGAGGAGGCGCATCAACGAGATGAAAGATTGGTGTCGGCGGCCAAAACGGGCTCAACGGCAGCTTTCTCTGAACTGTTCTCGTTGTATTCGAAGAGCATTCTGAAGCGGACACTCTCCATAACAGGAAATATGCACGACGCGGAAGACGCAATGCAGGATACTTTTTTAAAGGCCTTCGTACATTTGAAGCAGTTTGACGGGAGATCTAAATTCTACACGTGGCTTACGCGAGTCGCCATCAATTCGTCACTCACGTTCCTGCGTAAAAGGCGCACGCGACGCGAGACCCCATTTGAATTCGGCTCTCCATCTGACGATGTATGCACTCTGCTGGAGTTTGAGGACACAAGGCCAAATCCTGAGGAATTTCACGACCAGACCCAACGCTATCGTCTGATTCTTCGCTCAATTCGACGTTTGCCAGCGAATTGCAGAGCCGCTGTCGAAATGAGAATTATTGCTGAGTGGTCGGAAGCAGAAACAGCTGAATCCCTTGGCATCTCTCTATCGGCTGTCAAGGCTCGCATGTTTCGCGCGCGGCTACGCCTTTCTTCCGCGCAAAGAGATACGTGTTTGGTCGGAGGCTCGACAAGTCCTTTTAGCCCCAATGTGAATCTCACCGGTAATGAGGAGGAAAAATGATGGCTTTAGGTTTCATGACAGTCTGCGCCTCGGTAGTAGTTGCGGCGGTCCTTGTGAAACGTGTCGGAGATCGACGTGAGCTAGAGCGACACGCCATCACGCCGGAAGCGCTCCGGGCATGGTTGTCGTGGAATCGGGATGTGCTCGTCCTAGACGTTCGTCAGCCGCTGGACTTGTTGGACAATTCTGTGATCATTCCGGGAGCAAAGTGGTTCGTCCCACGAGCGGTTCTTGATGATCCATCCCTCATTCCCGGAAGGAAAAACCTGATCCTATATTGTACTTGCCGGGGCGATAAGAACAGCCGCGCAGTTTTGCATAGAGCTCTGGCTATGGGGTTCTCCCGGATCAGTTTTCTTAAGGACGGCTTGGACGGTTGGACAGCAAAAGGCTACCCGGTGGAACCGTTCGAAAAGCCCTTCCGCCTTGACTCGGATCGAAATAGCCATTTAAGGGCTGCGAGTTGACGGATTTCTGTCGACGCGGGATTCGTCGGCTGGAGAGAATCTCCTTTCTTAAGAGTGTGCGGAACGGAAATTCTGCGGCAGGCCGATGCGCCGGGCAAGATCCTGGAAACGCGGATCGGGCCGTAGCTCATCGAAACAAGGCCGTTCAAGTACACCTGGATTAAACCGCTCTTCGAACCCCTTTTCCAGCCAGATCATCGCTTGATCTTTGTCCCCAAGAGCCACGTAGATCATGGCAATTTCAACGACAAGCGGAGATTTGGGATCCGACCGCTTCTTCAAATCGTTGAGTAATTCTGTCGCCTCTGCCTTCTGGTTCGATCCGGCATAGGCGCGAGCTAGATTTGCGACAAATATTGGGCTATTTCCGCCTAACCTAATCGCTTCCTGAAGTTGAGCAATCGCAGCTCCAAACATCTGCTTTTGGATGTAGGCTTGAGCCAATTGATTGTGCGCAAAAGCAAAGCCCGGGTTCAGCTCTATTGTCTTCCGGCTCTGCAAGATCGAATCATCAGGAAGCCGCGCGATTAGAAGAAGCTCCGCCAGGTCCGCATTCACCACAGTGGAAACAGGATCCAGGCTCACTGCTTTTTCCATCTCTGCAATTGCTTCGTTGTTGCGGCCGATCAGGCTCAAGTGCCAGGCGTACCAGTGGTGAGCCGTGGCATATCCAGGGTTCAGGTCAATTGCCCGCTGAAATTCTTTTTCGGCAGCCGCGAAGTCCCAATCGAAACCTTCCAAGCAAAATGCCAGCGAAGCATGCGCTTCGCCGAGGCTATCATCCAGTTGCAGGGCCTTCCTTGCCGCAGAGAGAGCCTTGGGCATTGCCTCTTTGGGGGACATCGCGGCATACTCCCAATCTCCCAAGAGGGCATACGCGTCGGCCAGGCCGCTATAGGCCGCGGCATAGTTTGGATCTCTTGCAATGGCCTGATTGAAGTAGTCGACGGCTCTCTCCAAACCGTCCGCTGTCCGTTTGTTCCAGAAATAGCGTCCTTTTAGATATGCTTCGTACGCATCAGGGTCGATTTTCTTGGCCCTTTTGAGCGCCGCCTGCTCCTGTGGAGTGATCTCGACCCGGATTTCGTCGGCGATTGCACGTGCCACCTGGTTTTGAACGGCCAAGGTGTCGCTCAGGTTTCCCTCGTAACTTTTTGCCCAGAGATGCTTGTCGGCCGGCAGTTGGATCAATTGCGCGGTGATCCTGACCTGATCTCCGGAGCGCGAGACGGATCCTTCCACAACTGCATCAACGTTCAACTCCCGGGCAATCTCCGGCAGCGACTTGCGTGTTCCTTTGTACGTCATCACTGAGGTTCGAGAGACGACGCGAAGCGCCCTGATCTGTGCCAGGTCCGTAATCAGCTCATCGGTCATGCCGTCGGCAAAATACTCCTGCGAGGCATCGCCGGAGAAGTTCTCCAAGGGAAGTACGGCCAGAGACCGGATACCTGTGGGCCGGCGAACCCACGCAAAAATCAGCAAAGTCAAAAATATGGCCGCCGCCAGACACAGAACGATGATGCGGCGCGCAGTCCACCGCTGCATTGCCGGGGAATCAACTGGGGGCTGTGCAACTGGTGGCGCGGGCCGTAATTCGCTGGAAACAGAATTATCAGGCGGCGATCCCATGGAAACCGATGCCAACCCGCCGGTCTGATCGTTGGAGCGGAGAAGAGACACCTCGGCGATGAATCGATAGCCACGTTTTGGCAAAGTCTCGATATAACGCGGATTCTCTGCTGAATCTCCCAGGGCATTGCGGAGTTTGCCGATTGCGATGTTTACGCCCTGATCGAAATCGCCAAAGCTCTCGTTAGCCCAAAGCTGGTTTCGCAGATCCTCTCTGCTGACGATCTCTCCCGGACGCTCCAACAGGATTTGCAGCAGCTTCAACGGTTGCTGCTGCACTCGAATTCTCAGACCCTCTTTGCGGATCTCTCCCGCGTCGAAAGAAACGTGAAAAGATCCGAACCTTGCTCCGGAGATGCGTCGTAGAGCGTCCATTTCCTTGGTCTGCGAAGTTTAGCATCTCCGTGTGCGAGATGGTCTGCAGGATACATCTAGTCGTAAGCCTATATATATGAGGGGTGTACCTGTATATGACGGGGATAGACGGAGAAAAGCGTCAGTAAATTGACCTCTGGCCTTTTCCACCTCAGATTGGTTACCACACCGGACTCCGCTATGGAATCGAGAACCAAGTGAGGAATGGATTCAGCCTTATCCGAATGATTGCAGGAGGGACATCGGCCACACGCGATGATCATCCGACGGCAGAATTTGAAGAACTCGCGATCCCCCTGCTGAATTCTACCTATAACTTTGCGCGCTGGCTCGTGCGAAACGACCACGACGCCGAGGACCTCGTGCAGGAGACATATTTGAAGGCACTTAGCAACTTCAGCTCCTTTCAGTCCGGCACCAATTTCCGAGCATGGATCTTTCGAATTTTGAGAAATACATTTCTTAACTCACGTTCAAAGCTCGATCGCCGAATGACGGTTGAATTGAATTGTGATGAGCCTTCTCTCGTGACAACTGATCCCGAAGACCCAGAATCGCTCTTGATAGGGAAATCTACCGCTGCTGCCATTTGGGACACCATTGAGCACCTGCCGCGATCGAGCCGGGAGGTGATTCTCTTGAGCGATGTAGAAGACTTTGCTTACAGAGAGATTGCCGAGATACTCGGGGTCCCAATCGGAACCGTCATGTCAAGACTCGCGAGAGCTCGAAGGGCGGTCCGGCGCGCGCTCGAACCAACGCAGGTCGGAATCTGTAGAGGTCGGGTACCGGACAACCGAAATAGATGCGCCTCTTTATCGACCAGGATGATCACAGAAGCATGATCCAAGACGCTGAACAGGTCTATCGCATTTCTGTGTTTCGGGCAATCGAACGCAAAGAGAAGGAGTCTGAATGCCGGAGCAAGCTTTCTCAAGAGCACGGTCATTGGTCGCCGGATCCATCCGTAGCAGAAGAGCGGATCTGCCTCTCCGCGAGCCTCTTGATAGCTTTCGCAGAAATGCTGTCCGAATTTGCCATGATCTCCGTCTGCCGTTGACTGCCATTCTGGCAAATGCGGAGTTTCTCACAAAACCGAGATTAACTGAGAGTGAAAGAGACGAATTCTACGATGAAATCCGCTCGGCCATTGATTTCATGAGTGAGATGATCTCGTCTCTATTGAAGGCTCGATTGAAATCGAAACTGTATGGCCAATGGAGCGAGATGGTGTTCAGTCGGTTGAACGAGCGATCCATATGACCAGGGTGAGACCCGAGTTCAGAGAAATAGCGATCACCCATCGACGTGAAGGCAAAGCCATTGGCTGGTTTGATTCCAGCCGGATTGAGCGAGCAGTCGCAAATTTGGTTCTGAACGCTTGTGAAGCAGTTTCGCCTCAATCGGGGCAGGTCCTGGTAACCACGAAGTGTAGCCGATTCAAGTTGCAGATCGACGTATGGGATAACGTCCCGGGATTCCAGTTGCGATTCGGGGTTCCATCTTTCAACCTTTTGTTAGTTATGGCAAGCCGCATGGGAGCGGCCTTGGGCTCGCCATCGCCAAGGAAATTGTTGAATGCCATGGTGGAGAGATCTACTTGGTCAGATGCTCCGAAGCATGAACTCTTTTTACGATTAGTGTTCCGTTCCGTCATCCGTGAGGGATCTCTGTCGCTTTGCTCTTTGCGGGCGCCGCTGGGGCTGCTGAACGGGCAGGGAATAAAAACTTCGCAATCTGGTTATCGTATTCGCGGCTGCGGACGCGGCGCGAAAAGTATTCAGCCTCGGAGAGAGGGCGCACGCCGCCGATTGCAATACGCCCGCGCTGGGTGTGAATGGAACGCTATTCCCTCGAGTCTTGGAGACGACATGAGTCAAATTCGGAAGGAGCGTTCGTCTTCGAGATTCGCTTCTTCGACAATTGCGCTACTCGTGGTTTCACTCAGTGGTCTGCACGCAGCGTGCGCAGCCGATCCTGAGATACCGCGCATCTAGGTCGGCGTAGCGAGGGGCTCGATTCAGCATCAGATTGAGCTCGGAAATGCGTATCTTGCGGGACGCGGCGTCGCGCGCGATGAGGCGCAGGCAGCTTACTGGTACGAAAAGGCCGCGAACTCCGGAGATCCTGCTGTCCAGCAGCAGATCGGCTACTTCTACCAGATTGGTTTCGGGGTGAAACGTGACCCATCGCGCGCCGTTCAGTGGTTCGAGCGCGCTGTGGCGGGTGGACTAATCAGTGCCAAGGTCAACCTTGGTGTCGCCTTCTTCTGGGGCCTCGGTGTGCGCAAGGACCAGGTCTTCGCGGCCCAACTGTTTCGCGAGGCATCGGAGAAGGGAAGCGGCATGGGCGCATGCTACCTGGGCGACCTGTACTACTTCGGTGTAGGAGTTACGAAGAGCGAATCCGATGCTTTGCATTGGTTCGAACTCGGATCCAGGCTGCACAGTGGCCCTGCCAAGCTCAATCTTGCCTTGCTTCTCTTAGTCCAACCGGATCAGAAAAGTCAACGTCGCGCAATTAAGCTGCTTCGAGAATCGGCTGAGGCCGGAAGTGTTGCGGCAAAGCACCAACTGGGGCTTCAGATCATGCGCAAGCCCGAACTCGCACGGTCTCCCGAAGAAGGCATTGCAATGTTGGAAGAAGCCGTCTCTCAAGGATTCTGGAGATCGTCAATTGTTCTGGGAATGCTTTCCCGTGATGGGCATGGGTTGGCCAAAGACAGCAGCGCGGCCTACTATCACTTCCGCATTGCAGCAATTCAGGGCCGCGAAAAAGTTTCTCCAATGCTCGCAAACGACTTTCAGGCACTCTACTTGGAACTGAATCAAGCGCAAATCAAAGCACTCGATCAAGAGGCCGTGGCGTGGGTTGAGAGACACAAGCGACCCTTCGAACACGTAAACCTTCACGCCGAGCGTGTCGATACCGTTCATCCTCTTGCATTGGAATATCCGGAAGGAGACATGCACGCCGCGTTGCTCGCACCCGCTCCTGATGCTGACCGACGGTCGGGCGAGGAGGGATCCCTCGTCGAAGGGATCAGAAGTGAATGAGCGCGCGAGTCTCAACCTTTTTCTGGGAGTAAGGAAGCGTGAACGCACTCAAGCCGGGATCAGATTATGGCCGCAAATGAGTTAGTAGAACAGCCGGTGCGCGCCATTGGTGACCGCCTAACTCTTAAGCAGAGTTTCTGCATTAACGCAATGAGAAGCGTTAGCGCTGATCGCCAGAGAGTGTTTCACGCACTCACGGTCCCTGAGTACATCGAAACATGGTTTTCGGCGCCCGGCGCACTCACTGGTCGCACGGTTGTGTGTCGCCGGGATAACTTCTTTTCCATCAGCTATTCCTGTGCGGAGAGCGGAATGTCCAGGATTCTTTGTTCATACAAGGTATGCCGGAGAATCAAACTGTTGTTTACGTGGAGACACGACACCGCTTTTGAGAAAAGTTCGAGTCTGGTGAAAGTCCGGCTGGAAGGAGAGTTTGGACGAACGGCGCGGCGGTGCACATCATCCATTTCGAATTAGAGCTTTCGGATCGGCAGTGGCATCAGGCGTTATGGGAGTCATCGTTGGAAAAGATGTGCAAACTTTTTTAATCCTGTTGCCTCACCTCCCTTTGATCCGACTTGAAGCAGTATTTTCCAGACATTCGAAGCGCGGACATGTTTGCTTGCCTGCCAATGGTCCTTCGAAGGCCGAGGGTAATGGTTTGCCGCACAAATCTTTTGTGAATAGGGAATAAAGAGCGCCGCAGTTAGTTTCATATGCCAGAGGAGTATCTCGTGAGTTAGCGCAGGGAGCGGAGTCTGCTCGATTCAAGCTGATCGCTTCGAGTTCAAGCGCACTCTATCCTCCCGTTCCAGAGAGTTATTGGTGCCCCATTCGCTCCTTACTGAGACAACGAGGGACGCTTGATGAATGTTCAAAAGAGCTATCGCGAATCTAATGCGGATCATTTTAGTCGCAGCGTGTTTGCGATCAATCCCGCGGCACACCATCGCCGATCACTGGGAAAGGGAGGGTGCGTCCTGGAGCGAAGCCGCAGGTCGAGAGACTTTAGGGAGAGATCGAAGTTGCGATTTGATTAGGCTCCTTGCAGAAATGCGCTGACAAGCCCTGCTGACAAGAGAATGACAACACCATGACAACTCGTCGTTCAAAGTCTGGCTAATGTCAAAGGGAGACATCTGCTCGTTTAAAATTATCGGTTTCACAAACCTTCGGAGGAAACAGTGACGTTTTTAAGATGTGAAGTTGGCTCTTTTATTAATCCGCATCGTCATATGCTCAGTGCTGCCCATAGAGCTGAGACATTACTATGCAAACTCGCGAATGGATTCCAGCGCATCCGCATCCAGAACTGTGCAGTTGCCTTGTTTATGCTGTCGATAGCAGCTGTTTCCGCCCTTGCGCAAACCGGCAGCATCACTGGTCAGGTCTTAGATCCGGCAGGAGCTGCTGTCGTAAATGCCAATGTCACAGCGACGGCGAATTCGATTGGTGTCACGCGTACCGTTAATACAACCTCCGCGGGAGTCTATACTCTTGCCGCATTGCCGCCCGCGGTTTATGACATTACCGTGACCGCAACCGGGTTTCAGGTCCAGACTAAGAAGAATGTCATTCTGAGCGTAGCGGCAACACTACCGATGAACTTTGAATTGGGGATTGCAGCTGCGACGACCACTGTCGATGTTCAAGATGCTACAACGGCTGCAGTGGAAACCGATAGTTATGCGCTTTCGACGGTCATCAATGAAGAAGAGATAAATCGTCTGCCTCTGATCCTGCGCGATCCCTATCAGCTGGTTCTGCTTTCGCCGGGCGTCGTCAGCGCCACCAACAATGATGGAGGTGTTTCGGTCAATGGCCAGCGTGATCGCAACAACAACTTCCTTCTCGATGGCGCGGACAACAACGATACCTCCGTTCCGGGTGGGTTGGGCGGTATCTCCTCCGCGAACCCGGACTCCACGCAGGAGTTTCGAGTAATTACGAACAACTTCGATGCGGAATTCGGTCGCAACACGGGCGCGATTGTCGATGTGGTAACCCGAGGCGGCACCAATACCTTTCACGGAGACGCCTATGAATTCGGGCGCTACAATGCCCTGGGCGCGCGCGACTTCTTCAATACGAAGGCGAACGGACCCCAGGACCCGTACGTCAGAAATGATTTCGGAGCTTCTCTCAGTGGCCCTGCATGGAAGGATCACACGTACTTCTTCCTTAACGGTGAAGCTCAGCGCTTCCGCACTACGCGCACAGCCAGTACGGTGACTCCAACCGCTGCTTTCAAGACGGGTCAGTTTACATTTATTGATCCTATTGACGGCAGCAAGACGCCGGTTGATCTGACCAACCACGCAAATCAGAACAATCTTTCCGGCCTTCCTCAGGATCCAACGGTCGCGAAGATTCTTGCGCTCGCTCCGGTGGGACAGGCAGACAATGGCGACGGCGTAAGCACCACCTATTTCTTCGCCTCCCCGGATGCTCTCAATTCCTACACGCTTACTGGCCGTTTCGATCAGAAGTTGACGGCCAAACACCAACTGACGGTTCGATATATCTATGGTCACTCAAGCGAGACTGACCCTTTCCACGATGAGATTCTGCCAGGGATGGGAAACACCTCGGTTCCGGCGACCAACCACAACGGAGCCATCTCCATAGCGTCCGCGCTGTCAGCGAACCAAACCAACCTTTTCCGCGCGGGCTACAACCAGAATGAGGCTGGATTCTTTTGCAACCACGCAGCCTTCGACAACCTGCTGGGCGTAGATAATTTCGGCAACGGACGCGACGTCAACATTCCTTACTTCTTCAATGGAAACAACTTCGGTTGCTTCGACCTTGGAGACAGCAATGGCCAGGCGCGACTCAGCTCAACCCTGCTGTTTGGGGATACCTATACGATTGTCAAGGGCGCCCACACGATAAAGCTCGGAGGAGAATACCATAGCGTCAAGGATACAAGTTTCGACGACTTTTTCTCGCGCGATGGTCTAACGCTCAATGACTTCAGCACCTACGGCGCACCATCCTACAACTTTGCCGGCAATCCCAATTCTCCCACCGTTCTTCCCTTTGAGGACCTGATCTGGGGCGCGCAGGGCTCTGTTGCCAACTCGTCTGAGAACCAATTCTTCACCGCCAACGGAACCCGTCGTGCCAACGACCTCACCCGCTTCCGTCAGCATGAGTGGGCCATCTTTGGGCAAGACACCTGGAAAGTCAACTCCCACCTCACCGCGATCGCGGGCATCCGTTACGCTTTTAATGGAGTGCCGTTTGAGGAGAACGCCAATTTCTCCAATTTCTTCGGCAACGCATCGGCAGTGCTTCCTGCGTCCGGCTTCGTCAGCTTCACGCCAGTAGGTCCCGGAACCGGACGCCAGCTTTATGCGGACAGTTGGAAACTGATCGAGCCTAGATTTGGCTTTGCCTATGATCTGCGCGGAGATGGCAAGACCGCAATTCGTGGTGGCTACGGCATCTTTCACGACCGTGTTTTCGACAATCTTTTCGGCAACGCACGTTCCAATCCGCCGTTCGAAGCAAGCTTTAACAGTTTCCCCTTTAACCCCAACGATCCTGCTGGCAGCGCTACGGTGTCCACGTACGCAGTTCCCGGCAATCTAACGACGTCGGCCAACATCACGAACGGCGATTTTCTTGAACCGGTTGTGATCGACCCCAACCTCAAAATCCCGACCAGTCAGAGTTACAACATAGGCATTCAGCACCAACTTACCACGGGCACGACAATTGAGCTGACCTACGTTGGCAGCCACAGCAGCCACGGCCTCCGCGAGATCGATGGCGCTCCGCCACAACCGAGTCTTGTGCAGGCTGATATTGCCGGAGGTGTTCTGCCTTCGGCACTGACATTGAATTCTCTCTACCTGGGCGGGACTGACGGAAATGGGACGAGCTTCAATCCAGCCGTCAACAACACTGCCTTCTTCCACGAACTTTTCCAAACCTCCACCGTTCACAGCAACTACAACGCATTTCAGGCGAAGGTGCAGGGGCAGCTTCATGGACTCACGCTTACCGGGAGCTATACCTACGCACACTCTCTCGACAATGGTTCCGATCCTATAGTTCCAGGAGCGGGCGGTTCCGGTCTTCCTCGTAACAGCTTTGATCTGGGTCCTGAATACGGAAATTCAGACTTCGATCTGAGAAATCGCGGCACGATGGCTGCCACTTACGATCTGCCTGTCGGTCTCCAGGGAACCTATTTGAAATCGGGATTGATTGGGCATGTTCTCGAAGGGATGCAGATCTCGGGCATTCAGCAGGTGCAAACCGGCCTGCCCTTTGACCTCCGCGGAACTGTCGACAACTTGCATACGGGCTTTCTCGATCGTCCGGAGCTTGTCGGGGCTCCCTACCCATCGCAGCGCGGAACCATCGTTGCCTCTGGAGGCAAGATCACTGGTCCTTCGGTCAAAGCATTTGCCAACGCTCCCTATGGCGAAAGCCTGTCCATCCATCGCAATGCATTCTACGGCCCTGGCTTTGTGAATACAGACGCTGTGTTCCAGAAGACCCAGACCCTGCACGAACAGGTCAAGCTCATATTCCGAGCTGAGAGCTACAACGTCTTCAACCATGCCAATCTCAATTCACCTGCAGGTCTGAGCATTGCCTCTCCTGTGTTTGGAGTATCACTATCACAGGTTGGTCAGAACGACGGCACAACCGGAGCCCGACAGATCCAAGGAGCGCTGAAGGTAGTCTTCTAGAAGCTGTCCGGACGAGTGAGGCTGGATGGCGTGTGCCGTTCAAGCAGATCATCCAGCCTTCCTTGTCGCGTCGGTTTACTGAAATCCAGATCGCTTCTGCCATTGCCCTCCTGAAGAGAACCGGCGCCCCAAGGATGCATCACCAACGCAATCGGTTCAGCATTCCGGGAAAGTCCATTTCTGGGTTGCTGACTGGACGCAAAACCCTAGTAGTCCCAATGGAAGAGAGAGCGCTGAATTGAGCGCCTCAGACTACCTATCCCCTTCAACAATCTGGACGGGGTCGTTTTTTGGGCGTTGTCAATCTTGGAACTCGTTGCCTAATTGATCGACCTCGATGTCGATCCGGAAATTGCACCGGACGAATCTTTCCTGGTCATCTGTAGCGCAGGCCGGTTGCCTGACGACAAGATGGATCATCTTCTTGTCGTGCGCAGAACAGCCGAGGGCTGGGGACCGGTGGTACCGATCCGTGATGCCGGCGACGATACAAATGGTTACAGGAAAGATGACGAACCACATCTAGGACCGGATCATCGTACCCTCTATTTCACCAGCGATCGCACGGTCCCGACTCATTTCCCCCGTTCCCGCGAGCGGGCCAACGGGACTTCGATCATATGGAGAGTTGGGGCTACTTTAGCGACTACGCCAACGTTTGGTCTATCCCGCTCACGCCATGGCTGGATGCCGATGTCGCCCAACCGCATCGCATTCCTGAACGCTAAGGTTGCGGCGGGGAAGAAAATGCACAAGGAGGGACAGGGGGGAGAGATATGCCCCCGAGTTTCCTCCTTATTTCCATCATGGCGCTGGCTACGCCTGGACGGCAGCGAACCCCTTTGGCCCGTCTCTGGATCTTGATGCGAAAAGCGGCCATCCTTTTCTACAAAGGAATATCGCAGGGGCAGCCCGTTTTTCGCAGTTCAAGGTGGGCGGCTGAACCTCCTCTCTGCTTGCGGGCTAAGCTGCCTTATGGCGAGGGCGATTCAACCGGGAATACCACGAATGGCGATCGCCAGCCGAGATGACTATGGCACCATCCATCGCATGCCGGGGCTTGGCGCCCGTTCAGATCACGATAACGTTTTTGTCGAGCCGCGATCTCGCGAGGCACGTCTCGCAGCTCAATGGACTTTCCTGCCGCGAATTGCAATCAGGCGGCGTTCTGTTCTTTATCGTTGCTTCGAAGCGCTCCAGCGAGCCGTCTCGCCCCAGGTATTTGTACAACAGAGAGGCGGGAGTCGACGTGTTTCTCTCCGAGTGGATTGCTAACACTGGAGCGCGCAAACACAGAATTTGCGGTATCCTGCATGCGTGTTCCCGCTCGGTGAAGTTTACGGGTTGCTTTAGAAGCAAGCTGGGCAAGCAGATAGCGATTGGGAACGTGTGTTATCGCGTTAAAAACTAGATCTGATCGCATCAAAACCTCCTCGTGGAATAGGAGAATCATCGATCCACTGAAATCCTCGGATCGACTTTCAACCGTTTCTATTCCACCATTTCAGAGTGCTTATTGTTAATGTCAAACCTCCCGCAAAGCACGCTGCTGAAAGGCTGAGACAAGAATGGCAACCTCAATCGGACTGATTGCTTTTCGTGCCCCTGGGGTCCGGAATCAATAGCCCAATGATGTAACTCGCATAAAAGCGTGAGACTTATGTCCAACTAACTTACGCGTCCGCCTATTAAGCTAGCCGATGCATCTCTTTGAGAACTGCGTATCGGCGCTCGTCGAAAGCCAAGTGGCCTTAAGTAACCCGTTGAACGCTTCAACGGTGGCTCTATTTGCCGCTGCTCTTTCTAAGAAATGCGATCAGATCCTTGCGTTCTTGAGGCTTCGAGACCAGGAAATCCATGTTATTGCCAGGGACAAAGGCATCCGGGTCGATAAGCCATTTGTCCAACGTCGCTTCGTCCCACATCACATTTGCCTTCTTCAAGGAGGAGGAGTATGCATAGTCAGAAACTGAACCGGCAGCGCGCCCGAAGACACCTTGTAACTTCGGCCCCTCGTGGTTCGCAGTCAGGGAATGGCATCCGGCACAACGCTTCTCGAAAAGTGCTTGTCCGCGTGCTGGGTCTCCGGCAACTGACGACGCGTCCGACTGGCCGGCTCCGGAGCCAGAGCCTGACGATGCATGAGCCCAATCGGCCAGGGTTCGAATTTCGGTGCCGGTTACGCGGGAATTCCAATGAATCATTCGGTATTGCAGGAGTGGCATCTCATGCTCTCTGGTCTCCTGCACGATTTTCGCAGCGAGCGTTTGCTGCTGGTCCGCGGAATAGGTATCCCAGAGAGCGAGGTTCATTGCTTGCCTGCCACGGTTGATGTCCCGCTCCATCAACCAGGACACTGGCGCCAGATGGCGGTAAAGTGGCGATTTTGTCTGCATAGAGTGACAGTCCGCACACTTGGACTCGAGAATCGAACGCACCTCAAGGGGAACCGTCGAACCCATCATGACGGTGTTTGCTCCTCCCGTAGCCTTGAAGAGGCCCGCATCGCCAAAGGGATGTATGCGGGCCAGTGCAAAGGATGCCGTGAGGATTAGTGTGCAAGAGATAGTTGCGATTCTGCCCAAAGTCACGCCTTCTCCTCGAGCGATGAATCGACGATCGCCAAATGACTGTGCTTGGCGATGTACTGGACATTGGTAATACCGAGTACACTCTTCAACTTGCCGGCCGGAACAACCATGGGGCCGGCGTGAGGAGCGGAACCCGGTGTAGGTTGAGGGAATGCCGTCGAAGTTGCGGTGTGGAACGCGACGTTGCCTTCGACCTTCTGAACGACCTGGTGAATGTGCCCGTTTAGAACAGTGACCGAGCCGAAGCGCTTCAAGTATGTGAGTGCTTCCGCTGCATCAGGTGTTCCCCAGCCCCAGTCCGGATACACCATCCACAGTGGAATATGGGCAAAGATCACGAGCGGCGTCGAGGATGAAAGGGAAGCCAGGTCAGCCTTTAGCCATCCGAGCTGATCATCGCCCATTTTGCCCATGGCGTCGATTTGCTGACAATTATTGAGGCCGACGAAGTGCACGCCCTTGTGCGCGAAGCTGTACCAGCCTCTACCCTGCGAGCCCGCGCCAAAGCGTTCGTGATACATCGCGCCGTCGTCGGTGGCGATATCGTGTTCGCCGGGAACATAAAATGATTCGCCGACCTTGACACCCTTGATGAGTTGCTGCGCAGTGTCGAACTCAGCCGGTTTGGATGAGTGCGAGATATCGCCTGTGTGGAGCAGAAGGTCAGGAGGTGCCGGCAGTGCGTTGATCTTGTCAAGCGCAATCTTCAGCGTTCCGGTCACATCCTGGTTGGCCGCCTTATTGAAGCCGATGTGGCTGTCGCTGATCTGGACGAAGCTGAAACCGGAGCCAGATCTGGAATGGTCCCTTCCTCCTCCACTGCTTCCAGCAGTGGCGGCAAAAAGCTTGGATGTGGGAACTCCGCCCGCCATGGTCCAGAGCAGCCCTGTACCAGCCCAAGCCATACAGCTCAGAAAGTTTCGCCGGTCGATTCCATCACCTGCAGTCGAGCTGGATTGGGTTGATTTCTCGGGGTCGGCTGACAGTATCTTCGGATCAGCAGGGACGGGGCTATTCGCATCTTTCATCTAAATCCTCCAACTATGAAAACCGGGAGCCGCGGTGATTATTCCCTCAACGATGGAATATTTCTGCAGGTTGTCAGTTCTCAACCTTGGAGAGAACAAGATCCAGTTCGTCTCGATGAAACTGTTGCCATGGAAGCGCGCGGATACCAAGAGCGGCTCTCAAACCTCACCGTTTGAAGAGCTGGTCCTACCTCTGCTTCCATCTCTTTACAACAGCGCCTTTTGGCTTTCTCGCAGCTCTGCGAATGCAGAGGATCTTGTGCAGGAGACTCTTCTGAAAGCCCTTCGCGGATTCAACATGTTTGAATCAGGTACCAATTTCAAGGCATGGATATTTCGGATTATGAGAAACACGTATCTGACATCTTTGAGCGGATTGGCGGCAAAACGTACGGTTGCGTTGGAGGATGAGCTGAAAGAGAACGGTGAACATCCTGAAGGAGCAATCGACCGTATGTCTCCGGAGCTGAACTTGATCCAGATGGGAAATCGGGCCGCGCTTCAAGCAGCAATGGAAAAACTGCCCGCATCGTTGCTGGAAGTCCTTTTGCTTTGTGACGTCGAGGAGATGAAGTACAAAGAGATTGCCATTGTCCTGGAGATTCCTATAGGCACGGTCATGTCGCGAGTTGCGCGAGCTCGTGCAAGCGTTCGGCGATCGTTAATGACAGTACATGAACCTTCAAGGGAGATCACCCGATGACCGATCATCTCTCAGCCCCTATTCTGAATGCACTGGTAGACGGGGAGCTTTCCATGGATCAACTCGCAACTGCGAATCACCATCTCTCTCAATGTCCTTCGTGCACCTCTAATGCGCTGTTTCACAGCCTTCTCAAATCGGCCACGGCAAAGGCAGGACAGCGATACGCGCCAACACCAAACTTACAGACGCGCCTGGCAATTCGGATCCGGGGAGAACTCTCGCTCCAGAATGCATCGCACGTCGATAATGTTCGTCCAATCGTGCGAAGGTCGAGTTTCTACGGCTGGGCGGCCGCGGCAGCCTTGTTGCTAATATCGGTGGGCATTGCTCTGGTTCAACACAACTGGAGCCGGTCTGCGACGGCTTCCGCACAGTACGCCGCATTAGCCACAGAGGCATGCGACCAGCACATCGCGACTCTTGCCGCGAATTCGCCGCCGGAGGTAATTTCTTCAGATCGGCACACGGTGAAGCCATGGTTTCAGGGCAAGCTGCCATTCAGCTTTAATCTTCCAGAGAATCTCCCCGGCGGCACAACTCTTGATGGGGCCAATTTGACCTATATTCATGGACGGCCAACTGCTCAGCTCCTCTATAGCGTTGGAAAGCACCGCGCGTCTGTGTATCTGCAACAAAGGTCAGATGACAAGATAGCGAACGGGCTTTCACCTGATCATTCCGGTTTTCATGTAGCCGGTTTCAGGACACCTGATCTCGATGGGATCGCAGTAAGCGATGTGGATCCCGCACGGCTGACCGATTTGGTTAGCATGATCTCGCAGGCTCAGGAATAACGGGTCGGTTCTTCCCCGTGTTTTCTGGCTCGAAACTCCGCAGCGGACCGTCCACAAATTCAAGATCTCGTGCCCGATCGTTTCAATTGATCCGCACCTGAGTCAAGTGTCTCATCGAGTATCAAAGATTTGCTGAGTTAGAGATTCTGATCCCGTTGATAAGCACCCGGAGAGCCGATTATCTGATCCCAGTGTCCGATTTATGTATGTTAGTAAACGGGGATCGCAGGTACACAGTGTTCAGCTGCTAACTGAAGCATCTGCTTCTTCCGCAAGCGCCATCAGTGTGCGGAGAAGCTTTGTTGATTGGCCGAAAAAGATGCCATTCTCAATGAAGCCTTCGATTGTTGCAACTGCCGAGCAAAACCGATCATTAACGGGCCGGATTATCGAGCTGAGCGGGAGATCCTTGCGAATAGATGTGCCGCGACTTGAGAACCGAGGGTTGGTCTGGAAGAGAACTCTGCGAGACGTGACGTCAGAATCGGGAAATGCGGTGCCTTGATTTGTGTCTGAATGATCGAATCGAAGTGGCAGGTCTTGAACTACATTGGCTGCGAAGTTGGTCCATTCCAGGAAGTGCGCAATTTCCTGGCCCCCAATCCCCAGCGTGATCTTCAGCACTTTAGCGCGCTTCACTCTCTGGCTAAGGTTCGTGTAGAGACTGGAAACTTCCTGTTCGATGAACCTGAAGTGGAAAACGGCGGTATTGGCTATTGTCTGAACGTGTGACGCGTCACCTAATTCTGAATCAGCGCAGGGAATTGCCGGTCTGTTAGCAATACGGAAATCTTGAGAGGCATTGGTCCCGAGGCTCGGTTTGTCGTCGCTGCGAAACCGCATATGACAGTTGGTGTCAATGTTAAGGTGCATCAGATTGGTAAGGCGACCAACGTTCTGTGATCCCTTTGCTGCGCTGCCGCGCAAGATGCGGAATTCATCAAGATTAACGGCCTCGATGCCTTCTGATTCGAGACGGGTTCTTAGAAATGTAGAGTGCTCAATCTCATTGACAGCATTACCAGTAATGTATTTTGAACCAAGTCGATTGAGAAACTGTAGAGCCAGCTGGTAATCATTCTGTCGTGCTGTGGTCGCGCCGCCAAGTTCATCGTATTGCTGCCAAAGATCACTTTCAATCAACTCTACGGCTGTGAGAAATCGCAGGATGGCAATTTCTCCTTTTGTAAGACTGTCGTTTGAGTAGTCCAACTCCTGTCCAAAGGATGTACTGCGTACCCTTGTGAGCATGGCGTCCGCAGCGGTTACGCTGGCCTCAAGCCTTCCACTCGTGGAGAAGAATCCACGATCCAATGTTGCCTTCCTCGAATCGTCCGCTTCAAACATTCCGTCCCCTCCTGAAGGCTCGATCGCATCCGCGCTCTCCCCACAGTAATGACAACCAGAATACGAAGGCTTTATTCCCAGACATAGTCGCGGGAACGAGTAGCAGCTTGTGGCGAATATTCGGAATTTAGGCAATATGTCTCGGTTATTAACCAAGATTGGCGCAAAGATCTTCAAGCCGAACTGAGCAGCTGCGCGTTAATCGTTAGATACCGGAGGCGAAGGAAGCCATCGCACTCGCGCCTGCTGGCGTGGTTTCAGTTCTTATCCGTAATCCTTACGTGCAGCCTGGATTCAAAAAAAGCCCGGATCCGTTTAGTTCGCAGTTCCTCGACACTTTTGCGTGGAAATGTCGGGAATAAATCCGCCTGAACTCGCTTAATGAGCGTATTGGGAGCCACAATTGCCTTCATCTGGGAGTTCGTCCGTGTTGTCAACTTCGTCCAGTGTGTTGGACTGGCCCGCCGCGCATAGAAGTGTGCGAAAGTCACTGTGCCCGATGAAGAAATCTCCTGCATCAAGAGGCTTGTAATTAGATAGCCGGAAAGAACGGAAAAGCGTCCACACCCACAAAACCGTCCCGCAGAAAGGGCAATCCGGCATGGGAAGCGATCACCAGACCGACGGCCAAAGCCCGCAAGCCTTCGATATCGGGCCGGAATGGAATGCTGGTTTTCTGGTTTGATCGATTCAAGTTCGGGTCAGGCCCTTCCGATGCGCTCAGGCCTGGAACCAAGCACCTTGTTCTCGACACCGACTGCGATGGGTGTGACTACCGGTGCCGACACACCGATGAACTCGAACAGGTTGTAGCTAGTGGCACCAGTGTTGACGTTCTCTGATGCGCCCGCGACCCACACATTGCCTGAACCATCGAGGGCTATGTTGACTGGAACGCCGACGGGACGCCAATATCCTGTGGAAGGAGAGATTGGTGCTCCGGCGTTGAAGTACTCGGATAGTCCGTTTCCTATTAGCCCCTCACTTACAACCCCAAACGTTGCCGTCTCCGGAACTGGAAGACTCACTAAAGATGATTACACCGTTCGCGCCACTTGTTGTCGGATAAGGAAGAGATTTCCAAACATTGCCATTCTCATCGACAGCAATGCCGCCTATTCCCACCCCTGCACCCGGCGGGTTGGCCGTCGACGTGATGATCGAGCCCGCGCTGGATAGGTTGGCTTCGATTTATTCCATCGAATCCGATCGGCATCCCGAGCCAGAAAAACTGCGGTTTGCGGAAGCCCGATGCGCGCGGTAAGGTTCTGGAAGCGCGGATCGGGGCGTAGCGTCTCGAAACATGGCGGTTCGACCACTCTTGGATTAAACCGCTTCTCAAACCGCTTTTCCAACCAGACCATGGCTTGATCCTTGTCTCCTAAGGCTACGTAGATCATAGCGATTTCAGCAACTGACCGGGCCAGAATGCTCTCGCCAGATTCTCATCGATGACGACCATCTTGGGCGTATTTGTATCATCGGTCTGGGCAAGGAGCCTTCCGTGAACTAGCCGCACGTGGAAAGCTTGTTTGCCGTGAATCGTGCCACATCGGGCAATCGCGGGTTGGAACTAGTGGCCCGTAGCTTCGCGAGGGATGCAGACTGTACGCAAAGCACTTTCCGACTCTATCGTCAGCATCGTTGAGTCTGTAAAAGTCATTGAGAGTGACCCGTCAAGGCCCGCTCTCACCGAAATCGGACGACTCTTCTTCGCACTATCCTTTTCGACTATGTCTCGTCTGCTGAACCTAATCTTTGTCTGCGCAATCTTCGGAATTGTGCCGGCATATAACTACACGATGCCGTCGGAAATGAATGAATGTTTCAGATTCTCGGAATAAATCCAGCGATTCCTCGTTATCAACCTAGACCGCGTTGCAAGGCGCACATTTGAGCCACACGGTTTAGTGCCCCGTGGGCATCGGACCGCAAACCTCGACTACAAAGGCGCGCAATCACCTTGGATTTTCAAACAACCAGTGTTATGGGGATTAATAAGATGAACCATCAAGAAACGGCAACACACCGCCTCGGCTTGTTCGGGCAAACACTCTCTCAACGATTGAGTTCGACGAACTTTGTGCTAGTGACTCTACTCTTGATTGCATCGACAGCGTTTGCGCAGTTGACTACAGCTGACATTCTCGGAACGGTTACCGATCCTTCCGGCGCGGTCGTTTCCGGTGCAAAAGTTGTCCTCGTTAACCTCGGGACTAACGAGCGGCGTACCGCTCAATCGAATACCTCTGGAGACTACAGCTTCACGCTTCTCCCGGTCGGACACTACTCCGTTACGGTCGAAGCGCCCGGCTTCCAAGCATCGATTACAAAGGATTTGGCTGTGGAGGCAGGTGACCGCGCCCGCGCCGACGTCCGTCTCCAGATCGGATCGGAGTCCTCCGTTGTCGAGGTAACCGCAAGCACCCCTCTCTTGCAGGCCGACAGCGCAACGGTCAGTTCAAACGTGACAGCGATGGCGGTACAGGACCTCCCGCTGAATGGACGTAACTTCGTCCAACTTGTGCAGCTTGTTCCAGGCGCGAACGAGGGGCCTGGCAACGGGCTGAGCAGCGGCGGTCGACCTGATGACCGAAGGACTAATGCAGCTGGCATATCGGTAAACGGACAGGACGACACTCTCAACAACTGGGTGGTCGATGGGGTCGATGACAACGAACGCATCATCGGGTCAATTGGAGTCAAGCCGAACGTCGAAGGAATCCAGGAGATCACGGTTCAAACCAATAGCTACGCGCCAGAGGCTGGCCGCACGGCCGGCGGCGTCATAAATATTGTCACGCGTTCCGGAACGAACCAGTTTCACGGCAGCGCCTACGAGTTTTTCCGCAACGACATCTTCGATGCTCGCAACGTCTTTCAGACGACGGGAGCCAAGCCGGAACTACGCCAAAATCAATTCGGCGGCAGCATTGGCGGACCGATCTTTAAGGACAAGACCTTCTTCTATTTTGATTACGAGGGTCTGCGCGTGGTTTCCGGTGTCACCTACGTTAAAACTGTTCCCACGCTCGCAGAATATAACGACATCAACAGCATCAACGGTGGCAGTCCTCAGGCGCTGCTTTCGGCAGCAAATGGCACAACCGCCTTGCCCATCGATCCGATCGCATTGAACTACCTGAAGCTCTTCCCGGCGCCAAATACCGGCGCAATTGGTCAGTTGTCGAATAATTTTACAATTAGCCCAAACAAGACGCAGTTCGGCAACACCTACGATGCTCGAATCGACCACAAGCTTAACGACAGTAATCTGCTATTCGCGCGTTTTGCCTATAACGCGGTCAACACATTTACGCCTCCAGGTCTGGGTAGCGTGAAGGGTCTTGATATTAGCGGGGGTCGGTTCGACTTTGATGGTCCCGCTACAGATGTTGCCCAGCAGTATGCGTTGGGCTACACTCGAATCTTTTCCCCAAGTCTCGTGCTCGACCTGAGGGCGGCGTTCACTCGAATCAATAATCTCTCGCTCCCGCTCAACTTTGGCGCGAATGCTGATACAACCGTAGGCTTTCCAGCCAACAACACGTCTTTTAGCCCTTTTGCCAACTCCCTCACGCCTGTGTCAATAGGTCCCTTCTCCGATCTCGGTGATGGTGCCTTTGTTCCTCTTCAAGATATCGACAACACGTTCCAGTACACGGCAACTCTCAGCTGGACGAAGGGCAATCACAATATAAAGGCGGGTGCAAGCTTTCTCCGCAGACAGGCTCGTAACGTGCAAAGTGCCTCCGCTGCAGGCGCATATGGCTTCGGGCTCGTAACGGATGCCAATCAGGATTTGACGACGCAACAGGACAATCAGCTTGCATCAACTTTGGTCGGCGCCTTTCAAAACGATACGCGAAATTTCAACCTGAACCCACCGGACTACCGGAGCTACGAGCCTAACGGCTTTGTGCAGGATAGCTGGAAGATCAACTCCAGGCTTACGTTGCTAGGTGGTGTCCGCTACGACGTCTTCACGCCCTTCACTGAAGCACATAACCGCATCTCAAACTTCGACTTTCCGCAGGCGCTTTTGTCTACACCGTCGAACGTGACGTCCGCACTTAAGGTAGCTGGCGTCAATGGTGCCGACGGACATGCAAACATTCCAACGGACTACTCTAACATCGCTCCCCGCATCGGCTTTTCAATGTCGTTGACGCCAGCTATCGTTGTGCGAGGAGGGTATGGATTAAGCTTCTTTCCCGGCAACTATACTTCTAACGCCGATCTGAAGAATGCACCGTTCACTTCAGTGTTCAGTCCTAACTGTCAGTCCAGCATCGCAGTTCAAATTGAACAAGCCCAAGGGATAGAGCCGGCCTCGCAGAACCCGAGTTGCGCAACTGTGGCAGGCGCACCGACGCAGCTCAATCAAGGGTTGCCTACTCCGTCGGCTCCTAATATCTCGGACTTGGCTAATATTCCTGCGCTGTCTTTTGTAGCGGAGGCGCCCAAGTTCAGGTCTGCCCTCATTCAGCAGTTCAATCTCCAAGTTGAGCAGCAGCTTGGCGCAAACGTACTCACGATCGGATATGTCGGTAACGTCGGACAGCATCTGCCCGATTCAATCAATAACATCAACCAACCCGCTCCGTTCGACCCGATAACAAATCCAGCGGGATCAGTTCGCCCACTCGGCGGTCAGCTTCCTAATCTGTCTGGCGTGAGCCTCATCCAAAGCGAGGGCATCTCGAGCTACAACTCTCTGCAGGCGTCGTTTCAGCGACGGCTTACCAAGGGGCTGGCATTCGATGCGAATTACACCTGGGGCAAGGGGCTGAGCGACATTACGGGATTCTCTCAACAAGGCGGTAGCCAGGGCTGGAGCAACGGCGATCCGACGCGCATTCGCCAGATCGAATACGGCATCGCGGAAAACGACATCCAGAACCGCTTCGCCCTATCACTTAACTACGAGCTGCAGTATGGGAAGAATTTCACGGGCATCAAGAAGTTCGGTCTCGGTGGATGGCAGGTGAATTCAATTACGGCTTGGCAAAGTGGCAAGCCATTCACGATCACCGAGACCGGCAGCGGCGGTGATAACCCCGTTGAGAGCGATGGTAGGCAGCATGGCTATAACAACCGAGCTACACCTCTCAACAGTGGAGGGCAGGATCGCCCTAATCAGATTAGCGATGCCAGGCTGAGCAACAAAAGCCAGACCGAGTTCTTCAACGTCACCGCATTCGCACCTCAACCACTCGGAACGATCGGATCCGCACATCGCAACTCTCTGTTCGGACCAGACTTCCGTCACGTCGACCTCTCCATCTTCAAGGACTTTCCCGTCACGGAGCGCATGAAGCTTCAGTTCCGTGCGGAGAGCTTCAATATCTCAAATACGCCAAACTTCTACATCGGAAACGGCAGCAGTGGGGCAAGCTTCGGTAACCCGGCATTTGGCGCTATTTCGCAAACCGATCCAAACTACACCCCGCGAGAGTATCAGTTCGCACTCAAGGCTCATTTCTAGCGCCGGACTGACCTACGGCCCGCGGGTGAGTACGTCTTCCGCGGGCTGGTCCACATCACAGATGAGCTTTGGCTTTGGTAAGGGCGTTTCCCAAGGCGATTCTGCTCCGGTCATTGGGTTAAAGGGTAGCCACTTCGAGGTGGTCCGAGTAAGGTGTGCGTTGCGTATCCTTCCCGAGATCGTGACTGTCATTAAAAGGAGATTGTCAGTGAGACGGGATGGACGGTTGTTGGCCGCTGCGGTAGTTATCACCACCCTGTCGTTGACGTTTACCCGCGCTCCGGCGTTGGGCCTCCATTACCGCCCAGTTGCTCTGGACGCGCTACGGGAGAAGGCGGACAAAGCTCTGCCAAGGGAGAAATGCTTTCTCTATGCCAGAGTTATAAGCCAGATGACAGACTCTGCAGACATTCAACTGAATTCTGGGAATTCAGGGGAGGCTGTGGAGACCCTTAGCGCGATGAGGCAGTATGCGGAAAAGATCCACGTGGGCGTCTCCGCAGATGCAAAGAATCTAAAAAGTGCCGAATTACTCATTTGGCACTCATCCACTCGCCTAAAAGGGATGCTCCAGGAGGCCTCCTTTGAAGACCGACCTGCTTTGGAGACAACGCTCCACAAAATCGATCAGATCCAGACACAGCTCATGATGCAGGTCTTCAAGAAATAGAAGATGGACGGACCAATCGATTCTTCCGAGGGAGATCATCGCGGGTCAGTCGAGTGAGCGTAAAGACACAAATCGTTACACCAGGGAGACTAAATATGAATGCGTCAGCTTCTTTGGAAAATTACAACCAGCTTATGGCCAAAGCAAGGGAGAGGTTCGAAGCAAGCAGTGGGCTCAATGCCATTCGGTCGAGCAACAACCCACGCTTTCTTGAAGCTTTTCTCCTCTATTTCTCCGCAATTGGCGCACAGATGACGGAACCCGTGGAAAGTTGGATTCGGCGCGCGGCTGAGCGCTGCTCCGCCCTTGGCCTCCAAGAACTTGCAGAAGCGTTGATTAGACATGCCCGAGCCGAAGCCGGTCATCACCTGATGATGATTGCCGATCTTCGGTCCCTGGCGACACACTGGAACTCTCGACATACGCCTCTGGTGGATGCCGATGAGCTGCTACGTATGACACCCAGCTATGGAGCGAGTCGATATTGTCTGGTTCACGAAGAGAACATTGCTGGCAACACGCCTTTTGCGCAGATTGCCATTGAGTATGAGATCGAACAGCTTCCTCTGCGCTATGGCTTGCTGTTTATTGGACGATGCCTGGAGATCTTCGGACCGGAGATTCTTCCTCGCCTAAGCTTTGTGACCGAGCACATCGACCTGGATATCGGGCATACACACTTCAATGCACAACACTTGTCAAAATTGATAGATCTCCGTCCCGAGAGCCTCCCGTCCCTGATTGCTGCTGGTAGCGCTGCGCTGGATGCCTACGCACAATTCCTTACCGATTGTGTTGAGTTCGCTGAAATTCATTGCCAAGTTTCCCCGATCATCTTAGAAACACCTTCTCAGTTCTTGTCGTGGCGATTGCACGGTCCTCTCCGGGACTCGATTAGTGGCGAAGGAGAGTCATGGCCGGAATGGGTGGATGAAGTGAGATCGCTGCGCGGGGCAGCTTTCTATGACAACGGGAGACGGCCTCGGTTCAAATCCGAAAATGGATGTTTCGAGGACTCTGACCCCATTGACCTTTATGCATGGCATGTACTGGCTTATGCTGGCGACAATCTCGTCGGTTGCGTGCGTGTTTATCCTTTGACTGGAAGCGGACCTCCGTGCCTTACGGAATCGCTGATCGGAACAGAGCAGTTCTCGGATATGCTGCTAACGCTCGGTAAGCATCGTAACAATACCATTGAGATCGGAAGGTGGGTGGTCGATCCCGCGCTCCGAGCACGGGGCAGTCTTGCGCCTGGCATCGGCGTCCAACTCGCCGCCGGTGCCGGAGCGCTCGCTCTGGCGCTCGCGAACAAATCGGAGGACGCAAATGGAGTCGCAATTTTCTCCGCGGGAAGCCGGGACAAACAGTACCTAATGCTGTCTCGCCTTGGCTTGAGACCGGTTTCAGGAATCGAACCTCTGGCATCGACTGAGTATGACGACGTGATTCGAGTGATGTACTGTACCAGCACTCAAGAACTGCAGCTCCGCTTTCAGCGCATGATGGATGCGATGGCGAGAACGGTGGGGATCGATCAGATGCTCCGCGCATTCGCACCTTCATACCGCTAAATTGACGAGTTGAAGCCTCGAAGGATGGGCGGGTGCTCGACGCTCAATCAGAATAACCAGGACCGGCAGCCTAGGGCATTCACGAGCACACGCCAGTTCTCAAGAAAATATTCTTCCTTCGAGAGGGAATATTCCGTTGGCCTTCTAGTTATCCATTCTGTGAGGGTGGTCCGAGATATACCTCGCACCCAATGCTGACTCGGACTCTCACGCGATTTCAGCCAGTGAGGTGAGTTCAGTGGTAAAGAGAATGCTCCCATGTGTCGTCCTGTTTATTGCTTTTTCGGCAGCCCAGATTTCCTTCGCACTCCCGAGCCAGGAAGCGGAGGACGCTGTTCCCTCAGATGGTTCGACGCCTTCCGTCAATCCAGTGGTCGAATGGAACAGAAGCCTCCTGGTAATTCTGAGAACTCCTGGCGCACAGCCTGCTGCCATCCACTCCACTCGAAGTTTCGCCATAATGCATGCCGCCATCTTTGACGCAGTCAATTCAATTGAGAAGACCTATACACCCTATGCAGTCCGCCTTTCGCATGTCACTCGATCGGCCTCAACGGAGGCTGCGGCAGACCAGGCAGCTCATGATGTCCTGGTTTCGCTCTACCCCACGTTTACACCTGCGCTCGATTCTGAACTCCAGCGGGATCTGGAACAGATTCGAGACGGACGGAGAAAGGAGGAGGGCATTGAAATTGGGGGGTCGGTTGCGGCAGAGATTTTGGCCTTACGTGAAGGCGACGGTTCCAATGTCACTCTTCCCGCCTTCGTACCGACTTCACAACCGGGAAGCTATCGGCTGACACCTCCGAATTTTGCACCGGCAGACTTTCTGCAATGGTCCCGTGTGACCCCTTTTGCAATCGCCTCTGCAAGCGAGTTTCGCCCTGCTCCCCCGCCGGAACTGGACAGCGATGCGTATACGCATTCATTTGACGAAGTGAAAAGTCTGGGACTCATAAGCAGCGCGGCCCGTACCGCTGATCAAACCGAAATCGGGAAATTCTGGAATGGGAACATTCAGGATTTCTGGAATGAAATCGCTCAGACCGCAGTCCTCGAACATCACCTGGATCTCGCGCAGAGTGCCCACCTCTTTGCCCTGATGAACATCAGCGTCGCAGACACAGTGATCGCATTCTTCGACGCAAAATACGCCTACAATCTGTGGCGACCTGTGAGCGCAATACAATTGGCAGGAACCGACAACAATCCCGAGACGGATCCAGACCCAACCTGGATTCCCCTCTCGACGAAGACTGCTCCTGACCCGTCTTACCCGGGCGCACATAGCGCCATCAGTTTCGCCGCCAGCCGAGTGCTCCAGTCTGAGCTCCGTGATCAAATTGCACTTAATGTGACTTCCGAGTCCTTGGCCGGAGTAACTCGCCATTTCAGTAGCTTCACTGGAGCCGCTGAAGAGGCGGGACTAAGTCGAATCTATGCAGGACAGCACTTTAGATTTGACCACATCGCTGGATTGAACCTGGGTCGTCATGTGGCCGACTCCATCCTAAGTGCGATTCTGAAGCAGCGCTCCGGGGCAGATAGAGATGACTAAATGCCGGAATAGTTGATTCAGATCATGGCCATAAGAAGTATCTGTTCAGAAAACTTCGAGAAGGTTTGTCGAGTGACCCTCCTTTGACCCCATTTCTTCCAGATGGGGTCACCTTTTTCCGAGGAGTGAGTTGAAGTAGTCGTTGAGGCGGTAATGATCTATCGCGCGGTCTTAGCGGAGTGACTCACGTTCTCATCAATGAGTGACATTGCAGTGACAACCTAATGACAACAGCAATACGTATGGCACCTATTATCGTGCCACCCGGGTCAGTAGTTACTAACTCAATTCTTGAGCAAAGGAGAACTAAAGTGTCACAAGTCAAAAACCCGAACGAAAAAGCTGCGAATCGTCGCACTTTTCTGAAATCCGGTTTTGCGGCAGGCGCAGCGTCCTTAGGTGTTGGACTGCTCAACAGTGGGCAGTCTGCCTTTGGCCAGGAGCAAGAGGGAAGTAGTGGAGATCTCACGAAGGGTGACGTCGCCATTCTGAGATTCCTGAATGCTCTCGAACAGATCGAGGCCGATCTGTGGATTCAATATTCCGAACTTGGCGGAACCCAGGACAACGAGGTCTCAGGAGTTGCGGGCGGCAATCCGCTCTACAGCGCTGCCCTCACAATTCTCGACGGTGACATGCCTCAGTACATCCACGACAATACCGACGATGAAATCAGTCATGCTGCCTTTTTGAAGGCGTATCTTGAATCGAAGGGCGCGGAGGCAGTGGACCTAAGCCCCTTTGCTACCATCCCCGGGAGCACGGCAACGGGATCGACCGGCAAAGCGCGGCTTACAAATCTTATGAAGCTGACCGTAGATACGAGTTTCTGGTCAGTCTATCGAAGCATCACCAACCCCGACTTCGACCCAGGTTCGCCGTTTGTTCAAGCAGTTCCAAGCCTGAAGGTGGGTCAACATACAGCGATTCCAAGAAGTGATGCCGATACCGCTGGTAGTTCCATCAGCGATAATCTCCCAGGAAGCATCACCACTCATCTACAGGCGATTGCCTTCACGGCCGGGTTCCACTTCGCGTTCATTGAACAGGGCGGTACGAGCCTTTATCCAACGCTCGCTCAAAAAGTAAGTAATCTTGAGGTCTTGCGGGTCCTGCTCAGCATTGGCCCAAGCGAGACCATGCACTTCCAGACTTGGCAGGACAAAGCCGGTAACGCGCTTCCTTTGACTGACGTGGACAATGGACCCGGTGGTACGGGAGCGACTGTCACGTTCACAGACCTCACACAGGCTCAAGGTGAGACCGATCCCGAATCACTCAAGGGAGATACGCTACAGTCCAACCTGATCATGCCCGAGCCGACACACTTCCTCAGCAAGAAGTTTCCTCCGGTGGCGATCATTCGTCCGACCTCCACAAAAAATGGGGGAGCAGTGGCTTCGCTGCAGAGCTTCGTGGATGATGGGCTATTTATCGGTCAAAAGAATCCGGAATTCTTGCGCCTGATGTTCCGCCTGGCAGAGGAAGCGGATGCCGCCCGTCGTCATTCCTGAGGACTGTTTCTCGCGGAAACTTCTTATCAATCGATCTCAGATCATGCTCTAGCGTCAAGACGGTGGAAGTAGCGGAATCGTTCGCTGGCAGATTGCGTTCGATCCCGACTGTGCCCTCAAGCCACCGAGCTTCATTGAAGCACCATTTCATGAAAGCTCGGTCATCCCAAGGGCAATCCCTTGGTGACCTGCAGTCGGGGATCGGAACACAATCAAACTGCTATCTGATGCAATTTGGGAATATTGGCGACATTGCAATAGTCTTCTGAATCGCACCAGCTAGTTGTTAGAGTGGCGACCCATTTCGCGGTCTATTCGTGTGTGCAGACGATCACTCTAAGGACGAGGATATTATGTCGAATCAAGAATCGCAGAGCATATCCCACAATGCTCCAAATGCCGCTTAACGACATCTACGGTTTCGGACGATAAAGTATCGAAAAGAACCAGGACGTTGGGTGCGTTGGAGTTCGCTGCAAAAACTGGGTGGTGAAAGAATTTGGCGCACGCAAAGCGATTTATCGGGAACCGCCGAGTGGAACAGACAGATAATGTCACACTGCAAAAAAAGTTCCGCACGGTTGAAATAAATTCGGGATGCGGCGGTTTAAGAGAGTGTAAGGCGGCGCAACGCGCTCGCAGCGGCGCGCTGCAGAAGTCGTCGTTCCCAAAAGAGGAGAAACATCGATGTCCCTTCGTACGGCAGCTCTCCTTAGTGGTTTTGTTTTGACCGGTGTTGTGAGGCTCGCGATCGGGCCTGCCGAAATCAACCAACAGTCAGCCCGGGAAGCTCCGGCCGGCTTCAATACGCCGAGTTTCAATGGTGGACAGAGTGTTAGCAACGGAATTGTTGAGCCCCCGGGTGATTCTTTTGCTCTCGATCAACAAGTGTATGAACTGAACCATTCAGTGCAAACCGGGCTGGGTCCGGTCTACAACGCAACCGCGTGTGTCAGTTGCCACGAAAACCCGAATAGCGGTGGCGCAAGCCAGATCACGGAGCTGCGTGTTGGTCACAATGACTCAAATGGCAACTTTGTAAACCCAACGATTTCTATCAATGATGGAATGAACACCATTACAGGGCGATCGATTGTCAATGATCGCGCCATCTGTCCGCAAGCGCAGGAACATATACCGGCGACAGAAAATATCCGTGCCCTGCGCGCCGTGCTTAATACCCTCGGTGACGGGTTTGTCGAAGCCATCGACGACAACACTTTAGTTTCCATTGCTGCGCACCAGCCTGAGGAAAGCGACGGCATGATCCACGGGGAAGTGGTGGAGGCGCCGATCTTTGAAGCTCCGGGGCAAACACGTGTTGGCCGTTTCGGTTGGAAGGATCAACATAGCAGTTTGCTCTCGTTCATCGCCGACGCTTATGTCAACGAGATGGGAGTCACAAACCGGCTGCGGAAGGTGGATGTAACTAACGTCTGCAAGACCACTACGGATCCTGAAGATCAGCCGGACGATCTCGGGTTGGCGGACATCGACCACTTCGCGCAATTCATACGCGGCACCATGGTTCCACCGCGCAACGAGGCCCTGGCTGCCACCGCCGCCGCTCGTCAAGGTCATGAACTTTTCAAGCGAGTCGGCTGCGCTGCATGCCACGTACCGTCCATCACCACAGCTCCTGCTGGAACGGTCATTGGCGGCGGCATGTTCACGGTTCCGGAAGCTCTGGGCAACAAAGTCATTCATCCGTTCAGCGATTTCCTTTTGCATGATATAGGAACGGGCGACGGAATCGTTCAAGTGGGACCGCAGGATACGGCGAATAAATTGAGGACTGCTCCGCTATGGGGCTTGCGCACCAAGGCTCGGTTCATGCACGATCTACAATCCCTGTCTCTTGAGAACGCAATTGAGAGACACAGAGGCGAAGCAAGAGACATTGAGAGGCGCTTCAATGAATTGACGCCACGAGATCGGGGAGCACTGCTGACGTTCCTCAACTCGCTTTGACACCAGAAACGCAGGCATCCTTCGTTTGTGCATGACGTTCGATTCACGGAGTCAATTCCATCACTTCACAGGCTGACGCGGGGGCGACGAACAGACGCGAAGCTGGCGTCTAGTCGCATCACTGGCGGGTCTGGATGAATAAAAATGTAGTGCTAGGAGTACGAATGCTTGAAGGACTGTTCCAACCAACGCACCTGCTCATCCTTTTCGGGATTGCCTTGCTTGTGTTCGGAGGCAAGAAGATTCCCGAGCTCGGCCGAGGGATAGGCGAAGGCATACGCGGCTTTAAGTCAGCGATGAAAGAGGAAGAGAAGCTGGCAACCACAACTACTGATATTCAAGAGAGTTGACCGGCGGCTTCGCAGCAAAAGGGAGAGGCGCTCTCCGATGAGGGTTCGTAAGCATAGGGCGACTTAACCTGACCTAAGACTATTTACCTTCCCCAGGTTTGGTGGAGTGAAAGTGTTCACCGTGCTGAAGTCGAAGCGCAGCATGCGCAGAATCCCGTCGTTGAGTCTTGATTCAAAAAAAAGGCAAGCGTTGTGTAACCTTTCGCACCGCTCAACGCTCCAATCGGCACGTGCAATGGAGAACGCATGAATCCTGTGCAACCGTCGCGCTACGACACATCTAAGAAGGAGCTATTTGATGAAACTCGGTGTCCGCAACATATCTCTTGCTTTGTTAGCAATGAGCACAACCGTTCCCGGTATGTACGTCTACGCACAGGCAGCCGCGCCAGCGAGAGAGCGCGTATATGCAATGACCAACGACGCAACAAAGAACGAGGTCCTGGCATTCGAACAGGGCTCCGATGGAACCTTTCAATCCACCGGCACCTTTGCGACCGGCGGACGAGGTAGTGGTGGCACCACAGATCCGTTGCAGTCCCAAGGGTCGCTCACCATTAGTCAGGATCACTCGCTCCTCTTTGCGGTGAACGCCGGTAGCGGTACAGTATCCAGCTTCCGAATCGTAAGGGACCGTCTGGTGTTGGTGGACCAAGAGCCGACCGATGGCTCCGAGCCCGTAGCGGTGGCGCAGCACGGTCATTTCGTCTACGTCCTCAACGAAGCGGGCGACGGTGGTGTGGCAATCTTCTCCGTCGATGATAACGGGCATTTGAAGCAGGTTAAGAACTCTACAACCCTGCTTTCCGGCACCGGGCTCGGGGGCGCATCGATCGTAGTCAGTCCCGATGGGCAACTTCTTGCTGTCGTTGAGCGCGCTGCGGACAACATCGACATCTTTCACATTCTTCCGAACGGTACGCTTTCGGCTGCCACGAGAACGGCCGATGCGAACCCTGGTGGATTCTCCGGTATCTTTTCGCAAGGTGATCAGCTGCTCGTGTCGGAGACCGGGGGCGCTGGGCCAGACAGTTCAACAATCACATCGTTCAGCGTCAACAGCAGCGCGACCGTTACTCCGATCAGCAATGCCGTTCCGACCGATGGCGCGGCCAACTGCTGGCTGGCCATTACGCCGAATGGTAAGTTTGTCTATACGTCCAATTCTGGTTCCAACAATATCTCCGGCTTCAATGTGGCCCAGAGCGGTGCCTTGACCCCGATCGGTAATGGGATCGTCGCTGCCAATCCCGCCGGAAGTACGAATCTGGATATTGCGGTGAGCGCAGATGGCAAACTCCTTTACACATTGAATTCCAGTTCTGGAACGATTCGAGTCTGGACAATCAACTCGGATGGAACCGTGAAGGAGATCGATAGCATTCCTGGGCTTCACGCGACGTCAGGCCTCAATGGCTTGGCTGCCTTCTAGATAGCCTCACAGAGCCGAGTCGGCACCTGCCGGCTCGGCTCATTTGCTTCAACTTTCATCGGGCCTATACCGGACATTCCTTGCCCCGGAAATATATCCTCTGGTCATTCACGAACGGTTGACCACAACATTTCCATACTTTTGTTGTAACCCTTAACCTGATTGGGTGTCTCATCTGTAGACAAACTCGAGGAGAGCGGAATGGAAAAGATCGGATTGCTTGCATTGTTGGAGGCGCGCCCTGGCAAAGAGGACGCCGTGAAAGAGTTCTTAGAATCAGCCGAACCTTTGGCGTTGCGGGAGGAAGGCACCATTAGCTGGTATGCATTCCGGGCCGGACCGTCCACATTTGGCATCTTCGACACGTTTGCGGACGAGGATGGCAGGTCCGCCCATTTGAACGGAGACATTGCCAAGGCACTTCTCGCTAGAGCAGAAGAACTGCTAGCTACCCCACCCCAGATCCAGATGATCGAGATCCTGGCTATGAAAGCGCCCAAAAAGTAACAGCAACGACCACCTCTAAACAAAGATATGCAAGCGGATTCTGCGAGAGAATTGAGCGCCTTTGACCCTGCAGTTCGTCTTTGAGATTCCGACTACCCGGAGTGAGCAGCCGAAAAGTGCTCACCAGACGGTGGAGAGTCCGCATAGCGACCCTAAAAGAGAAACGAGCTGAGATGATCCAAATAGTTCTCGCATCGGTCTGGGCATCTTTTCCAATTGGATACGACGGGCTAAAGGGTCGACAATCAATTTGACGTGAAGGTGAGGGGAGTGCTTTACAGTGCGGAAATCGCTCGCAAGAGGTGTCCCCTTTATCGTGCGTCTTAGCGAACACGAGAACGGTTTCAAGGCCTCACTCGCCCGCGTTACCCTTACGAAAAAGTGACGAACTATCCTATATAGTGATATCCGAGATACTTGGCAGAAGCAAAGTCCACCAGTCTGATCTCGGCGAGCGACGCCGTTTTCCCTTTTCCGAGCCAAGATGAACCATATTCCACTATGTCGCTTTCTCAAGACAAGTCGAAACAGATGGATGCGGAAGACATTCTTCTTGATAGCGAAGAGCGGATCCGCCTGATACTCGATTCCGCTTCGGAAGCGATCTGTGGCTGCGACTCAGAAGGCACTTGTCTTTTCTCAAATGCGTCAGCGGCGCGCATTCTCGGATACGACGATCCCGCCGAATTGACGGGGAAAAACATGCATGCGCTGGAACACCATTCTCGAAAGGACGGCACCCCATATCCGATTGAAGAATGTCCCATCTATATTGGTTTCCAACAAAACGAGGACGTCCACAGGGATGACGAGGTTTATTGGAGAAAGGACGGCACGAGCTTTCCCGTAGAATATTGGTCCCACATTGTCGTTCGCGAAGGTAAGACCCTGGGCGCCGTGATCACGTTTCTCGATATCACGGAGCGGAAACAGGCGGAAGAGGCGCTGCGGAAGAGCGAGGAGCGGTGGCGTTCTGTGTATGAGAATTCGGCCATCGGGGTGGCGCTTACAGATCTTAACGGTCGCTTCCTGGCAGTGAATCGCGCATATGAGAAGATGTTGGGCTACACCGAAGAGAAACTCCGCAAGCTCACTTTTCTGGAGATCACCGAAGAGGACTATCGCGACTCCAACTGGAAGCTGGTCAGCGAGCTGGTAGAAGGAAAGCGACAACAGTTTCAGATCGAGAAACAATATCGACGCAACGATGGTACCTTGCGGTGGGTCAGCAACAATGTTTCTTTGGTTCCGGGGACTGAAAGTATGCCGCGATTTATCATGGCGCTTTCCGAGGACATCACGGAGCGGAAACAGGCGGAAGCAGCGCTCCGAAAGAGTGAAGGGCAGAACCGCAGCTTACTTCAGATCAACAATGCCATCATCACGAATCTGACCCAGCAGGCTCTCCTGCGCTCTATTTCCGAGGCCCTGCATCCGGTCATCTTCTTCGACCGATGCGCCATTACCCTCTATCAGCCGGAGAGTGATTCTTTCCGTTTCTTGGCCGTGGAGGGAGAGCTCCTCTCGGACTATTTTCGGACGGGGCAGGAGTTCAGCCGTAACGAGACCAGCGGCAGTTGGGTGTTCGACCGTCAGCGATCTCTCGTGCGCCGTGATCTTGAAAAAGAGCAGCAATATCCTAATGAGCGCCGCCTCGCCGCAGAGGGTATCGAGTCGATGTGCGTCGTGCCCATGGCTCTTCAGGGAAAGTGTATCGGGCTGCTCAGCGTTGTGAGCCAGCAGAGAGATCGGTATTCGGAAGAGGATGCCGTTTTTTTGCAGGACGTGGCCAACCAGGTTGCACTGGCGGTTCAGAATATGCAGTCCTACCAGGAGATTGCCAACCTGAAGGCAAGGTTGGAGAAGGAGAACGTTTATCTCCGGGAAGAACTGCGCGCGGAGCACAACTTCGAGGAGATCGTGGGTAATAGTCCAGCACTGTTGAAGGCGCTGCACGCCGTGGAGCAGGTCGCTCCTACGGATTCGACGGTGCTGATCTATGGAGAAACAGGGACCGGGAAGGAACTTGTGGCACGTGCGATCCACAGCCGAAGCTCGCGCAATGGCCGTGCCCTGGTGAGTGTGAACTGCAGCGCCATCTCGGCTGGTTTGGTAGAGAGCGAACTGTTTGGGCATATGAAAGGGGCCTTCACTGGGGCCATCGAGCGGCGGATCGGCCGCTTCGAGCTTGCCAACGGCGGCACAATCTTCCTGGACGAAATCGGGGAACTAAGCCTGGAGACGCAAGTGAAGCTGCTCCGCGTTCTTCAAGAACATGAGTTTGAGCCGGTAGGCAGCAGCCACACTTTGCGGGTGGACGTCCGTGTGATTGCTGCCACAAACCGCAATCTCCGTGAAGCAGTGGAGGCCGGCCGATTCCGCTCAGATCTCTTCTACCGCCTCAATGTGTTTCCGATCGAGCTTCCTCCGTTGCGAGAGCGCCGCTCCGACATTCCCCAACTCGTCGGTTTCTGCCTGTCCCAGTTCTCCAAGCGGCTGGGAAAGAAGATCGATGGCGTTTCACGGGAATCGATGGACAATCTGGTCAACTATGCATGGCCCGGAAATATTCGCGAGTTGCAGAACGTAATTGAGCGCGCGATGATCGTATCGGCGGACTCAACCCTCCGGCTCGATCGCGATCTGGTGCCGGTAGCTGCAGCTGCCAAAGGCATTGATGCTCATGAGGTGGATGCTCAAGATAATCGACAATCAGACCTCGAGTCTCCCAAGCCACTCCTCACGCTGGAGGAGGTAGAACGAAACCACATCCTCACCGCCCTTCAACTTACCGGTGGAGTGGTTGACGGACCAAAGGGCGCGGGGAGGATCCTGAATCTTCATCCAAACACGCTTCGCCACCGGATGGATAAGCTCGGCATCGAGAGATCTCGCCACCGCCAGTCGTAGTTCTCTTACTCCAAGGCGCGCAGGATTACCGAATGCGGTGACTCCGGCTCTCAGTCCAGAGCCCCGGAAGAAACGGTCGTCTGCGCACCAGGGGAGCTTGAGCGCGGGCGGAAGACTGCAAGCCTCCCAGGCTATTGATTCTTTAGAGATCTTCGGTCGGACAGTTTCAGTGGATCTCGAAAGATCGCTTCAGGCCTTGTCTGGTCTCGTGGATGGCACGTCGATTGCTTTACTGAGTCCAGAGGAGATCAGGTAAACCGCGATGCTGAGAATCACGGTTGTCGAATCATCAAAGCTTGCGGTCACTCTTCGGGTAGAAGGCCGGATAACAGGTGCCTGGGTCGAGGAGCTTCGCACAGCATGCAATGTACATAGTTCCCCCGATAGTGTTCAGTTATCCCTCGAACTGGCGGACATCTCATACGCCGACGCCGCGGGGATCGAACTCCTCAAAGAACTGCGCAACCGCGGCGTCGGTCTTATCTGTACTACGCCGTTTTTGGTCGAACAACTCAAAGATCGGACTTCATATCTCGAATTCTAGGGCACAAAGGAGTACATACGGTAGGGGGTTTTAGATGCTGGAGCAATCTGTGTGTAGGGAGCTGTTATTGCCGGTTGGATCTTTGCGGCTCGTTCAAAGAAATATTCCAATTCCGGAGCCGAAGTCCGACGTAAGCAAGATGGTCGCCCTCATTTGCCACGATCTTCGCCTCCCCTTAACCGCCATCCTGGCGAATGCAGAATTTCTCACCCGGGCAGATATCAGCGAGTCAGAAAGGAACGAGTTTTATCAGGAAATCCGTTGCTCCATCGAGCGGATGGATCAACTGGTTACTTCATTGTTTGAGTGTTCCAAGGATCGTGACACTTTTCGGCCCGCCGCCAGAAACATCGTTGAAACAGTCGAGCGCTCGATCCGCATGACCAGAGTGAGACAGGAATTCCGACGCATTACCATCCAGCATCATCATCGGGGCTTGGCGGTGGGCTGGTTTGATTCCAACCGTCTCGAGCGGGTGGTCGCGAACCTCGTCCTAAATGCTTGTGAAGCGGTATCGCCGGAATCGGGGCTGATCGTCATTACAACGAACGGAAATCAAGACCATTTGCAAATTGGCGTCTGGGATAACGGCCCCGGTATACCCCTGGAAATGCAGGAATCTGTTTTTCGACCCTTTGTGAGCTACGGAAAGGTCGAAGGCAGCGGACTGGGCCTCGCGATAGTGAAGAAGATTGTCGAGGATCATGGCGGCGAGATCTACCTTGATGGGAGAGGTGGAACCGGAACTCTATTGAAGATCACGATTCCCTTTGCCATTCCCCTTGGGGCAAGCCCGCAGATATCTACACTTCCAATCCACCCCACACGAACAGAAGGAAGCATGGCGCGGGGTGTTCACACGCCGTAAGCCTTGAGATTCACCATTCCCCCTTAGTGTTTGCAGCGGCAAGCTTGGCACATGAAGTTCTAAAGACTGATAACAAGCACAAGCAGGGAATGAAGTGGCCAGTAAGTGGAGTGGAGCCGATGTCTCAGGCACTTTCAGTAGATCGGGAATTGCGACTTGTTCGTCCGGAGGTTGTTATGCGATCTGATCTGATTTTTGGCGCGATTGCAAACGTTCCCAATCGCTTTCTCCTTTCGCAACTTGCCTCCAAGGCAGCACGCAAGCTGCATCGAGCGGGAAACCGTATGCAGGACACAGCGAATGACGTACTTGAGCGTTTCGCTCACGCCAACGCAATCGGATGCGAGCAGCCTTTGCGTGAGCGCCTGGTGGTTCCTGCGCATCCAATAGGCACACACCCGGTCGTTCCGCATAAATCCAAGATTGTTCCTCTTCCTCCTCGGGTGAGCGTGAATTCGACTCCACTATGGGAGGCGGCGCGTGTTCTAGGTGCTTGAGTCTCGATCCCAAGATTGCATTCATCAAGCTGCTTACGTCATAGAGTCCTCGTCCAAGGATAACTACTAGGTCGATAACCCAAGCAGCGCGATTGTGGGTGTCAGGCAACTGCCGCCCGCCTGAGTCAAGAAAGTGCTGCAGCACGGGATATGCTGACCCGCTTTGCCCAAAGACACGGATCAATGCCTCTGGCTTTTGATGCCGGCCATGGCAACGGAGAACTATTCAACTGGCTGGAAGAGCGAAATATCACGCCATTCGATTTCAATGGATATCGAAAATAGTAGCGCTTCCTATTTTGGCTCTGGCGCAAACATGTGCGGAGGGCGCAACAAGTTGCGACGCGACAATGCACTCCACGCTAGCGGTGAGCAGCAGTTGGATCAGTAAAACCATGAGAGCCCACTTGAGACCCGGGTTGGCGGTCATCCGCCGCCGCAATCCTCTCCAATCCATCATCAGATCCGCAAAAACAATCGAAACGATCGCATAAACAATCACGGAATAGCTACCTGCCTCAACGCACAAGTGGTCCGGACTAGGAAAGTGACTAAGAGCTCGAATCAAAGGACACCGCGGTCAACGACACGGTCTATCACTCCTACTATGCGTTTCGTTCGAGATGCGCATTTTGCCGTCGGAAAATTCGGATGCCGGGGGAGCACCGTCGCGATCGGCGCCTCCTGCGGCTGCAATTCCACAACCGCGACTCACGCTGAGGATGCGCAAAAAAGAGGCGATTGCCGAAGCGATCGCCGTTTCGTTTGCACTTTGAGATTGGAAGTCGAAGTGCAGCGACATCTGAACCTGACGCTCGAGTGCCCAGCGAAAGTTGTACCAGTAAACCAGTAAAAATGAGACAGACTGTATGAGAGGAGCTTGGAATGGCCGGACTCGGCCTTACGCCGGACTTCGACTGGCGCTCCATTCTGCCTCGCAGACCGACGCAGGTTGAGAAGAGCTCGCTAATCCCCTGAAACCATCGGCTCGTTCGAACGTCACATAGAAATAGCTTCGTCAAGGGTAGAAGGAGAAACGGTGGTCGAGCAGGAAGTCCATGTCACGGCATCAGGAGCTGAGGCAGCAAAAGGCCCCTCCTGGATCATAGCTCTCACCAGCTTCCTCTTTATCCTGCTGCAGAGTGCGTGCACTGCGGTAATGGCCATCAGCGGCCTGCGCCTATTGATCGGGATTGGTTCGCTTGCCTTTGCTGTATCAGGCGTGAAGATCTTAGCCTCGATTCACGGCAATGCGATCCGTGTCCCGATGGAGATGCTGGCGGTTGGAGGCTCCACCGTCAATCTTTATGTCATTTGGCGCATTCGAACCTTGCGCGCACGGCCCTCCTCGAAATGGAGAGCTGAGCCTGCCCCGCCCGCAAAGAAACGCGCCGAGTCTGTTCAAATCGCGCTCGCTATTCTCACCCTATTGCTTGTCGCCGCCGAATGGGCCATCCACATCATCTTGCACGGTTCGATCTAATCCGCCAAATCTTTGCGGGGATCACCTGAAGCACCGGCGATCTCCCGGGCCAGCCTCGCGTGAAGGCGATCGCTGAAACCGACGGGGAGCTCGAAGACACGATCGTCCGCAGTAAGGACGAGAATGTTACGCGTGGAATCGAGAATTGCGGAGCATATCTCGCAGTGCTCCAGATGCCGCTGAACCAGCTCCCGTGTTTCGGGCGACAAGGAATCGTCCAGATAGCCGGAGATGTGGTCCCAAACATGTTTGCACTCTATGACCATTGAAACCACCTCCTTTTCGGATTCGCAGTCTTCAGTTGCGGCGCTAGCGTCTTCTGCAGCATGATTCGAGCCCGGTGCAGACGAGTCTTGACTGAGGCAGCAGAGATCGCTAGCGCGGTCGCTGTTTCCTCAACGCTCAACTCCTCCACATCGCGCAGCATCACCACCTCCCGATAGATCGGGGAAAGGCCGACGATCGCTTCCCGCAACATTTCGCGGATCTCTTTGCGCTCCAGCGCCTCAAACGGGACCTCGCGCCAGTCCCGTAGCAGTGTCGGCGAAACGTGTCCGACTTCCTCTGGTGTCCGGTCGAGCGATTCCATCCGCGCCAGGCTCTGACGCCGCAACCGGCCTCGCGCCTCATTCAAAGTGATGCTGATGAGCCAGGTGCTGAACTTCGCTCGCCCGAGGAAGGCCGCCAAATTCCGGAATGCTTTGAGAAACGCCTCCTGCGCCACGTCCTCGGCGTCGGACTCGTTCTGCATGAGCGACAACGCAATCCTGTATACACTGTGCTCGTAGGGGCGGATCAGATCATGGTATTTTTCCGTGTCGCCACTGAGGATAGATGCGATTATCTGCTCCTCATTGCGCACGGATAGCTCCGCGTTCTTCATGGTCAGACCCACGCACTAACCTTCTTTACGATAAGCGTATCGGCCGAAAAGGCCCCGGCGCCAAAGATTAACACCATCGACGACGCGAACAGGAATGTATATGGATCGGCAACATAGAATTTCCCTGGGTCTGAGAAGACGGAGACAAGAGCGTCGTGGTCAGCAGTCCAATAAGCCACCAGCATACTCGCCGCCAGCAAAAAACCCGTCAGGCGGGACGCGAGCCCCAGGATCAGCAGCAAGCCGCCGAAGAACTCCAACCCAGAGATGAAGTGGGCGCTGAACGACGGAAACGGGATGTTGAGACTCGCAAAGAATCCGGCAATCTTGGCGATATTGTGCATCTTACCCCAACCCGTCTGCGCGAATTGCCAGCCCCAATAGAGCCTGATGGCTAACAGAAATGGCGATTGAAGATGATTCACCTTCGTCGCAATACCACCATAGACCCGCATCAGCCGTACCATTTCTGCCTCTGAATGTTCGGCTCAGATGTTCGCGCAAAGAACTCCGCAGGAACATTAACCTGTAACAGTCGCTCGTGTTATTAGAGAAGCTGCGGAGGGAAAAGTTACAACGCTCGATCGAACCCCGATCGACTGAATCGCTGGGCAGCAAAGTGTCGACCGCATAACGTCAATATGCTCAAGAAGTTGAAGTCTCAGCTTAGCGCGGAGGCGCGGGCTATCGCCAGGTTCGAAGTAGGAGAGTCTGTATGCATGCATGAAGAGAGCGTTCCTACATGTCGAGATCGAAGCTTCGCGTCCGTCTACGAAATGAGCCAGCGGCACGTTGTCGCGTCGTCAGTGGAAGGCGTCCCTGCTCTTCCACCTCTCGAAGCGTCCAATTCGACGGTGATGCATGAACACGACTGCCGGCTTTGAGCGTTGACGATTATTGGCCTTTGCACCGAAATAAGGCGCCAGCGACCTCCTCTCTATTGGAAGAGAAATGACGCCGGCGCCATTTGGGGAGCAAGTTACATTTGAGCTATCTGTATTGGAGATCGCTGTTTTCTTAGTATGCGGCAATGCCGTTAAAGCCAGCGAAGATAGGAAGATCGCCGGCCTCACCGATGTTGGTGAGAGTACCATTCTGTTGAATGGCAAAGCTCCCGATCGTACCGGCACCCGAGTTCAGCGTGTAGACGTACTTCGCGTCTGCACTTACTGAGATGTCTAGGTTTGTAGCGCCTGCAGGATTCTCGCCGACAACCGTTCCCGGGAGCGGAGACAAAGCGCCGTTCGGGCCGATTGCAAATCCGGAGATCGTGGAACTTCCTGCGTTAGAGACATAAACCCACCTACCGTCGGGAGTTACAGCGTTCCAGCAGTTTGCCGCGCCCAGGGTCGGGACGCCTTGGCTGATTGGTGCAAGTTGACCGGTGGAGAGAATCGAGTAAGAAGAGATTGTGGAACCGTTGGTGGCACCCGCCGGCCCAGTTTCAGAGACGATCGCCGACCCATTAGGGGCAAAGCTCACTGAGAATGCTCCGCGGTCAGGGCTCGGATTAACGACGATCGGCGAAAGCAGGCCGTTAGGTTGAATCTGAAAGACATCGACATTATTGGCCAAACGCTCGGTAACGGCTAGGAAGTGACCATCCGGGCTGATCGCCAAAGACGCGCCTCCGGTGACATTGGCGGTGAGGAATTTCGTGGAGTTTTCGATCTGTGCCAGCTGACCATCAAAGCCCAATTGGAAGCCCACGACGCTTCCAGCGCCTCCCGAGTTTAGAACATAGACCAGGTTGTTATGCTGAGCCACGGCAACCGGCTGACTTCCACCAGAAGCAACCTTATGCAGCAACGTCAAGAAAGCATGGTGAACGCCGAAGACAGATATGTTTCCACTGCCGGCGTTGACCGCGAAGAGGAGGGAGTGGTCCTGGCTAAGTGTGACAGACCCTTGCGACTCGAGCGGGTCGTTAACGCCGCCACTTCCACGGCCGTCAGTGTCGAATTCGCCGATATTGGAGAGGGTTCCGTTGGGGGCACGCTCGAAGGCGATGACCTTATTATGGTCGACAGCATTGGTCTGGACGAACACCGCGCCCGGCCGATTTGAGGGTTGTGCGGCACAAAGGATCGGCGATATGGATCCGATCCCAACTATGACGATGAACAGACAACGAGTTACTCTTAGCACTTCTACCTCCTGTAAGTGGAGTGGCGTTGCGCATAGCACCGAGCTACGATGAAAGGAACCTGATCCATCCAAAGAGAGTCATCGGGTTGTACATCAGTTGGAGTCCCATAGTTAGAGAAGGTTACACGGTATCGATGTAATTAACATCGATCGACCAGTCTTCGCCATAACTATGCACTCCTTCCAAGGCGTATACCACCACTCTATGCCGGTCGGCATCTGTTCCTCGCCACTTACACTTACCTGAAACTTATCGTTTCGATTTCCAGGACACAACAGAATATGTTTCGATTGCTCGTCCCGATCGGATTCTAGCCTTTCCAAGGCCGAAAGATATAAGCAACTCTCTCGATCGTCAACGGAGTTAGAGATCAGAATTCTCAGCGCGACCGAAGGGACTCATGAGAGTCTGGTGGTTTGCAAGCAGTTATTGAAACAATGCGGTCAATCGCTCCATCGTCAATGCGCTGGGCCGGCCCGCTGTAACTCCGCAAGAATATCTGCCGCGGTTGATCTATCGCCGTGCCCGGCGCTGATCTTTCGAAAGAACACAGTTCCATACCGGTCAATCAGAAATGTCGCCGGGTACGCCGTCTCATGCGGGGCATCCCATCGCAGCCCGTACTGGTTGGTGAATCTGTAGTCGGGGTCGATCACGAGGTGGACGTTCTCCGGCAGGGGATTCTGCTTGGTCAAGAACTCCTTTGCGTGCTGATCGAGTTCCGCAGGCGGCCCCGGATAAACGAGCAGAACTCGCGCTCCATCGGCCGCGAACTTGCTGGCATTCTCGACGAAGTCATGCACCTGCCGCACACAATAGGGACATTGGTAGCCTGGATACCCCCGCAGAACGACAAGTACGACTGGTCCTTTCTTTGTGAAGTCGGACAGGCTCTGCTGCTGCCCGTCGGGCGTCGGCAAGGAGAATTGCGGCGCTGTCTGTCCGATATCCGGTGTCCGCGCTTCAGCAAGGCTAGAGCCAAACAGCATCCCAAGCGCCAGCGCGGCGCCAAATGCTTTTCGTAACATGCATTCTCCTCTTTCTTCAAAGTCCGAGAGTTTGAGTCGAATCGCCGCCAAAAGGTTACAGCTCACCTTTGTGAAGCGTGGCGCGACCATGGGCAAACAGTTTGTAACCTTGCCTGCGCTCTTGGCGTCCAAAGTTTGGTCGTCACGAGGTAACCCATGATTCGGCTCACAGCAGGCATCGCTACAGTTTTGCTTTCATGTGTCGTCAGGATGTCTGCGCAGGCGACCGCATCGGCTGCCCCCGCGCCCTCGCCGAAGGTGATCCTGGTGGAGCTTTTCACATCGGAAGGCTGTTCAAGCTGTCCTCCCGCGGACGCCTTGCTCCGCCAGATCGATGGAATGCGACCCCGGGCGGACCAACTTATCGTCGGCATCAGCGAGCATGTAACCTATTGGAACTCCCTCGGATGGACTGATCCTTTTTCTTCTTCAATCTATACCGACCGCCAGGACGCCTATAGAGCCCGGTTTCGCCTCGACAGCGTCTATACCCCACAGATGGTTGTGAACGGAACGGAGCAGTTCGTCGGCAGCGACAAGAGCAGCCTCGAGAACGCGATCCGGAAAGAACAAGAGCACGCCTCGCCCATAGCCCTGCGCATCCTCTCATCGAGCCTTGCCGGCAATTCGCTCACCGTGGACTTTTCGGCTGTCGGCGATGCCTCGGCGCGTGGCGCTGATATTATCGCGGTGCTCGCCGACGATACCGACCGGTCGAGCGTGCTGCGCGGGGAGAATTCCGGACGCGCGTTGTCTCACGTCGCCGTGGCCCGCTCACTCTTGCGCGTAGCAAAGCTGCAAGCCACAACGCAGCAGACCGTGCAGATCCCCTTGCCTCCTTCAATCAGAACCACTCAGGGGCACCATCTCATTTTGTTCGCGCAAGCACCTGGCAACGGACCTATACTCGGCGCTGACTCCGGGCCGTTGTAGTCAGCAAGCCGGTGAGACAATCTCTCGCGAACGATGGACCGAAGCCAATTTCGGAACAGTCATTCACAAAAGCCGCTAGTAAGAATAGACAATTCGCGTAACCTTTCCACCCCCTTTGCGCTCCTATGTGTTGAACAGGTGCGCTACGGTTCAGCCTCACCATTGGCAGTTCATGCGGTGGGCGCTCGCATTTCATCGGTCCAGCAGTTTTCTGTTGTGACCATCTATCAACGTCCAGCGCGAGCTACGCGCGGCTCAAACCATAGAGAGGTTCCTTTTCTGATGAATTCCACAAAGTCTTTCGCTCTGGCCGCCGTCGTCGCCGGCCTTCTTGGCGGTACTGCAGTTCGGGTGTCCGCGCAGCAGACAACGCAGAACAATGCTCCCACTGTCCATGCTGGCGTGCTCCTCGCTCAGTCCACTACCGATACCACAAAGCACTCCTGCAAGGGCAAGAATGACTGCAAGGGTCAGGGCGGCGGCAAGCACCCCGGAAAGAACAGCTGCAAGGGCAAGGGTGGTTGCGCCACCGACGGTTCCAAGCCGCCGAAGGCCGCCTAAGCTCGCACCAGGTTATCTAGGCCTGAAGATGCATTCAGGCCTACATTTCTCTTCACGCCTCGCCGCATCGGGAGCACGCATTGCCAGCTAATCGCTTTAATGGATACACAGACTATGGCGTGGGGATAGGCTTGCGCGTGCCACACTACGATCACATCTTCAACGAGAGGCCCGTTGTCGATTGGTTTGAGATCATCTCCGAGAACTACGTGGTCGATGGCGGTCTCCCGCTCAAAGTGCTCGATCAGATTTTGGAACAGTACCGGGTGGTCCAGCATGGTGTCTCCATGTACTTCGGCTCAGCACAGCCGCTCAATCGCGAACATCTGAAGCGCCTCAAAGAGCTGACCAAGCGCACCAAGACGCCCTGGCTTTCCGATCATCTCTGCTGGGGAAGCGTGGATGGCCGCTACACCCACGATCTACTCCCGCTGCCATACACTTTCGAGGCCGTGCATACAACGGCTGCACGCATTCGCGAAGTGCAGGACTTCCTCGAGATACCCATCGCGGTTGAAAACGTCAGCAGCTACGCCGAGTTTCACGAGTCCGAGATGACCGAGTGGGAGTTTCTTAACGAGGTTGTCCACACCGCCGACTGCGGGATCCTGCTGGACGTGAACAACATCTACGTCTCTTCGCAAAACCATGGTTTCGACCCGATGGAATACGTCAATGCGGTTGACACCGATCGCGTTGCGCAGATTCATATTGCGGGCCACTCGAAGTTCGAGAAGTACACGCTGGACACACACGATCATCCAGTCCTAGATCCGGTTTGGCGGATGTATGCAAGAGCCATCGAACGGACAGGTCCGACGGCCACGCTGCTTGAATGGGACGACAATATTCCATCCTTCGACGACGTCCATGCAGAGGCACTTAAAGCGAAACGCTACCTTAATGCACCCGAGTCATCCAGAACACCGCAGCCGGAAGGGCTACTCGAAGAGGTCTACTCATGAATCTGCTGGAGTTGCAAAGGCGCATGTCTTACGACGTGACACGCCCCTTGACCGCGGACTTAGAGATGCAGCGGGAGACCGAGGACGGTCGCTCCGTTCAGGAAATGGTGGCTACCTACGTCAAGCCCAACTACCGGCTATCATCCTTCGATCGGCTCGAGATCTATAACCGGCAATACTGGTTTCGGGTCATTGCCGCGGTGAGCGAGGACTTTCCCGCGTTGCAAGCGGTGATGGGAGCGAAGAAATTCGAAAATATGGTGCGGGCGTACCTCCGCGAAAACCCATCCACCTCGTTCACACTGCGAAATCTCGGCTCGAAGCTCCCGCTGTGGCTCGAAGGACATCCTGAATTCGCACCCAGGCGCCATCGGCTTATGCTCGACGTCGCACGCTTGGAGTGGGCTTACGTGGAGGCCTACGATAGTTCTTCAGCCGCCCCCTTGAAGGAGTCCAAATTCACCGGCCTCGGAGCCGACTCCACGCTGACTCTCCAGTCGCACTTGCAACTCCTGGCCCTAAGCTATCCCGTGGATGAATTGGTGCTGGCCGTGCATCGGGCAAATCCTTCTGTTGATATCGTGAGCAACGCTGTGTCGCGGCACATAAGGATGAATCGAATCCGCCTCCCGCAAATGCGCCGTTCTCCTGTCTATCTGGCCGTGCATCGATTTGAAGACTCGGTCTACTATCGCCATCTCGATCGCGAAGCCTACCTCATGCTTACAGCCTTGAAGCAACAAATGCCTCTAGGAGTGGCCATTGAAACAGCCTTTGGCGACACAAGCTCTTCCGAAGCGGAACAGGCGTTCAAGCTTCACCAGTATTTCGCACACGCGGCGGAACTGGGCTGGTTCTGCGAGCCTGACGACAAATTGAATGCGCAGGACGTGTGCGCTTGACGCAGCTTTCAGACTGATGCCCCTACGCCCTCGTGGTTTGAAAGGCCCAGACAATTGGCGAAAACCTGTTCGAGCGCGTGACGCGCGCAAAGCGCGAACATCTTCCAGTCTCATTTTTCCTGACTGATTCTCCCGTACCTGAAGTGAAAAGCTCCTAAACCAACCTTCGGTTGCATGGTTGCATTGAGGGCCACCAGAGGCTAAAACGCAAAAAACGCCGGGAGATTCTGGCTCCCGGCGCGGTTGCAGTTCAATGTTCCTAGACGTTTGCGCTCGTTTCGAGGGCATCGTTTCGAAGAATCGTCCGGTTGCCGCACCGTACAGGGTAGCTCCGGTAGTGTCGGCAACGCTTTCAGTCAATTCGGTGCTGACAGTCTTCAACTGGCGACGGGTAATGTATTTTGGGCAGTTGGGATAGGCCTCCTGCACGTCGAGGCGAAGCGAGTTTTGGCGGGGGCCGCTCAATAAGCCGTTGATTCGAATTCTGCGGCGGGTCGCGAGATCTATCGCAAGGATCCCTGCCGCAGAATTGACTTCGATGTAGCTTCAGAAGCGAAAAATCGGTTGAAAGCTTATAGGGCTGTAAACTGCTTGCAAGGTGAAATTCCCATGGGCTTTGGAATAAAGTGCGTACACGCTAGTTATTACATCTGACAGGTTTTCCGGTAATTGCAGCGCGGTTTCTTGCAACGAAATCTAAGCACACCTGAGAGTGCCCATTGCGTAATGATTCATATTTAGTGCATGTGGAAAAGACGTTGAGAGGAAAAGTCCAAAAACAGACTTTCCCTCTCAACTTGCAAATCCCGCACACTACGCCGGATTCGCACTTTCGCACCGTCTCTACGGCTACTAACTTATGAACCGGATATTTCACTTGCTACGAAAAGCGGACATTTCCACTTGCTAACGACACTTCCGGGTGGGCCACCAACCGTCAATTTACTGCTTACTCTAAGCTCTACTAGGGTTGCGCATAGTAGCTGGAAGCAGTGCGAACGTTCACGCCGGGCCGGTCAACCTTCACCTCGATCGAATGAAACTCGTCTGCCGTTGCTGCTGGAGCCGAGTCGAAGGTCAATACATAAAAATCATTGCGGTCGGCCAGACATGCAGACATCGCACTTCCGAAGTTCTTGACCTTGGCAATGGCCTGACCGCCGTTTTGTCTCGCGATAACCGGCAACCTCATTGCCGCCGCTGCGACTTGATCCGCCGTTTGCGGGGCGCTGGCAGTCACGCTCGTGATGCCGCTTCTAAAACCTTTGGGGACATAGAATTCGCTCCAAGAAACCGCATCAAGAGTCACCTGGCCCTTGCGCAAATCGGTGTTGAGTTCGACAAGCACATCCGGATAGTTTCCTAATCCACCAAGGGGCCAGCCTTGGCCAGCCCAAATTAGGATGGTGCGATCGCGTACATTTTGCTTTTCGCCCAGCAGATTCCGGAGCGCGTTGATTGATTCGCGGAAGTGGTTGTAATTGCAGTCTGCTTGCGTTATCGCGTCGCGTGGCCCAGCCTGTGGCGAAAACGCCCGCATACCCGGGACCAGCTTTTCGATCAGGGTACACTCGATGTCACGAGGCCGGCGCGCAAGCTCCGCAAGCCTTGAAGCGATTGAGGCACGGTCGGTCGAGGGTTGCGTTTGCAGCACTCCCGCACTGGATATGAAAACCAGCGAAAACGGAAATGGCAGCGGCCCGGAGCCTCGGGAGAGAAACTTATCGAGATCCTTCTTCACATGCCCAACAGCCGAGCCACCATCGTTGATTGCATCGAGAACGACTAGAACATGCACGTCGGCTCTGAACGTCTTTCCGTCCACTTCACGAAATCTTTCGATCTTCTGCGGCTTCTGATTGTCGAGCACCGAGAAATCATCCGCTTTCAATCCATTTACTGGTTTGTCCGATAAGTCGGTGACTTTCACAAGGAGCGAGATGTGATGCTCTGCCTCATACTTCTGCTCACGTTGCGCCTTTGTCCTGGGAACAAGTTGAATTGGCGACGTCGTGTCAGGGTTTTGCGCCCTGACGCTTAATGCATTCTGATTGCTCATTGCCGCAAGAAAGGGAATACATAGAACTCCGGCACTGCCCCTGCGCAATCGCAACATACAGTGAACCTCTCAGGAAGAAACGTGACGTGTGTCCGAGTAGCATCTCATGCCCATAGGGCAACTGATGAGGTTTTTGACGCCAACGGCGGCCATTGGGTTTCGAGACAATTCAGATGAATCGTTGGAGACTCGGAGATCGTCGCCAGAGAAAACCGGCATTCCAGTCGGGTAACCGTCAAACAGGAAGGAACTCGAAAATGAGGTTATGTCCGGATTGTCCACCACTCGACCCCAACTCCCACCAGCTTTCGCAGGGCTAATGTCCACATGCAAAGCAGGAGTGAAGACAACCCGGTGGATTTCAATTGCCGCCTCCGGCCAGGAATTGCAAGCCAGAGCAATGGGTTGGCAATTGTGTGCATGATGGGCCTGCACGTTTGACGCCCTGGACGTATTACCGGGCACACGCACTTTCCCGAACTGCTGAATTCCCAGCCTGCGTCGCAATCCGGCATCGGTGATGGCGTTTGGACTCTTATCGTCACCGGATTCGTTCCGCTATCCGTAAATTGCCCAGCGAACAGCGCAGGTTACCTGGGCTTTGCGGCTCTGGTCGAGTTCACGTTCAGTTTTGTTGGACGCAGAGTGAGCTTCGGTTGGAGAGTCTACCAATTCTTGCTGGGTATCGGCGCACTCAGCAGCTATATGTTCTATCGCGGCGCGCAGTCTGTGGATGCGTTCAGTGCGGAGCAGGTTCTGCTGGTTCTTCCAGCCGCAATTCTGCTTCCCATCCTACTGTTGGTCTGGTATCGGCGGGGAAATCATGAGGCTAGCTGGCTCATCTTTCCCATTCTACTGTCTTGCATGACGCTCGTGCTCTACGATTCTGGTTACGCGGCCTCCCTGCTCGGGTGGAAGCTCCCACGATATCTCACCGAAAGTCTGGACATTGGCCTCATTCCCTTGCAGGTGTGGGACCTTGCGAACCTGCTATTCGTCCCCGCTATCGGCGTAGTCATCCTCCTGCGGTTTACGCGAGCAAGTCGCGAGCAGGCGAACGCAGCGGCAGAGTTCGGCGCCGCACGCGAGATCCAGCGAAGTCTGGTGCCTCCCACTTTGCCTGCCTTTCCGGGATACCAGATTGATGCCGCATATATTCCTGCGGCAGAGGTGGGAGGCGATCTATACCAGGTGATTGCAAAAACTGACGGATCGTTCCTCGTCGTCGTAGGAGACGTAAGCGGCAAGGGGCTGAACGCCGCAATGAGTGGCGCCGTCGCGATCGGCGCCCTGCGCACGTTGGCGGCCGCAAATCTAAGTCCCGCTCTCTTGCTGGAAGGACTTAATCGTCAAACAACAGCAGGTGGCCATCCAGGCTTCATCACGTGTCTCTGTGTCGAAATGCATCCAGACGGATGGGCTGTCTTCGCCAATGCCGGCCATCTCTCGCCTTACCGTAATGGGGAGGAACTTGATTGTGGCGCGTCGCTACCTCTTGGGCTTGTCAAGGATGCGGATTACAGGGAAGCCAGAATTCGTCTTTTCCCTGGTGACAAACTTACGCTTCTTACCGATGGCGTGGTGGAAGCCCGGAATTCCCAAGGGGAGCTCTTTGGATTCGAGCGCACTGTTGCAATCTCTAACCAGTCCGCACAACATATCGCTCAGACGGCGCTGGCATTTGGCCAAGATGACGACATTACTGTGCTTAAGATCACGTTCCAGAGCTGAATTCGCATTGAGCTTAGGGTTAACGGCTTCGCGATCCACGAAATGCTATCTACACGACTGGGCGCGTGCGTACGTATGCCGGGAATAAGTCCCAAGCAAGAGGACTTACTGTTAGGATTTCGGCGTTCTGGGAAGATAACCGCCCAACCGGAAGTAATCCGAAATTGGGGTTATGTCCGGTTTGACCACAAACCGGGCAGAACCCCAATTGGGGCAAGATCGCCGGGCTGGTGTCCATTGTTGCAGGAGTAACTCGGCAGGAATTTCAGCGTTGCAGACGTGGATTCACCGGCAGAGTTCAAACCAGTGCAGAAAAGCTCGACGTGGTCTGGTGTGCCGTGTTCATCGGTGTCGGATTAGGTCTGATCCTGATCGGCATCGGTATTGCTTCGGCTGATTGATCTGGTTCCGGTCGCGGTAGGGACGATCCTCACGGATCGCCCCTCGCACAGATCTCCGCTCTCGAAGCCACAACTTATCCGGCACTTAAGAACAACGGACAGCCATCGTGGCTGTCCGCAGTCGAGACCCGAGTCACGGAGCTTGAGAAAGAGCGCTGGCGCTTGGCTGTTGGGCGTCTGCCTGTTTGCATCAACACTGCTGACAATCGAATTCGAATACGCCAAGGCACGAATCCTGGGCCGCTAAATAGAATACCCGTTTGCTTATGCCGCGGCCTTCTGTTTCGCCCAACGCGCTCTCTGTGCGGCTACAATCCTCTTCCTTCCGGCAGCGCTCATCTTGTGCTTCTTGCGAACTGAAACGGCTGCTGGCGTCTTCCTGGATGATCCAACACCGGACAGGAGAGCACGGGCTCGTTGGAGTTGAGTGATTTCGGAGTCAATCGAAGCGACAATCTTGTCTAGGGTCATGCCGAAAGTATACCGCGCGCACTCCGCATCAGACATACGGTCGTAGGGGATAGCTGATACGTAGAGAGGCCGAACTTCAGAGCAGCATTGTTTGATCTTGGTCGCTCATGTCTTGAATCAATTCGTCGGCGTTGGGAAACATCGCATACAGGAGAGCCGAAGTGTATAACGCGCTCTTACCATCCACAAACGTGATGATTACGGCGTCTCTCATTCTCAACGCTTCGACGATGCGGGGAATGGGTTTGTCGTCTTCATCTCTTCATTATTGACAGAGTACAAGGGAATCTGCCTTTTATACGAGAAAGTCTGTCTCATTTGCACAGTGTTGGACACCGTACATACTTTTCCGAACGCAATAGCTTATTATTCCCGCCACGCACCGGCGTTTTCGCAGAGGGACTACTGGCCCCGTTGACCCTTCTCTGAATCTGCTTAGCTTGGAGGGGGATTATGCCTTTTACTGACCGAGATGTCCTGTGTGCAGGTTGCGGTCTGGAGTTCGTGTTTTCTGCGGGTGAACAACAGTTCTTCCAAGAAAAGGGATTTACCAACGAACCGAAACACTGCAAGCAATGCAAGGGTAAGAGGCAGAGAGTCAGCGGACGGAGTCAAGTCGAAACGCACGTCACTTGCTCAGAGTGCGGGAGCGACACAACCGTTCCATTCAAACCGACGCAAGGTAGACCCGTATTGTGCAACTCGTGTTTCGCGAACAGACCAAAAGCTCCCAATATTGTGGCAGCGTAGTGAAGCTCTGCCAAATTGGCGCGAATCGATAAGGACTGTGGAGGTTCAGTTAGTATGCCCCATAATCGGGATGATATGTATTACCACCCACCCGGAACGACTCGCTACGACGTGCAGTATAAAGGCGGAGCACTGGAGAACGGGGTCACCGAGACTGAGATTTGTGACCGACGACCAGCGGACATACGGTGGCTTTGGGTCGTTGAGCAGAATCGCTATGCAATGCCGGAGGAAATACGAAATCTGTGCAAGCAGTTATATCAAGACTTTTGACGTAATTAGACTGTCTGCTGGATTGAAGATTGAGCGGAGGGGCACTATGGTTCGTGACATTTACAACAAGCGCGGCGTTCTCCTTTACAACGTTCATTTCAAGGATGGGGGCCTCGCGAACCGCGTCACAGACCGTGCGATTTGCGGACTACGCCCAGTGGACATTGCTTGGGTTTGGAATGTATCGGAGCGTCGGCGGGTCGCTCTTGATGAGATTCGGAACCTGTGTAAACTCAGTTCCGAGATTTAGAAGAGCAAAACCCAGTGGAGCCCACTGGTATGTGAGAGTCCACCGCGTTCAAAAGTGTCGTGCTGGAATTGACTGTACCGATTCCAAGCTGAATCTTGCGACGAGTTGGCGCATCCAAACTGGCGGACGCAGCGAGTGACGAGGAATCGTGACAAGCTGACACCGTCAAATTGTGATTTCGAAGCGGAGGGACGATGCTCTGGATTCGATGGGCTTTTATCGCGGCGAACGTCGTTCTCAGTCTGTTGTGTTTGCACTGGAGCTCCCGAAATCCATCGACCACGTTCGGCAAGATTGCGGGGGTGGCAATCTGGATGTGGCAACTAGTCGGAGTTACTCTCGTTGTTTTCTTTAAACTCACCGCATGGCATCTCGTTTGGTGGTTCATCCTCGGATACCTGCTTGTCATGCGGAGTGTCCAAATCATGACTCGGATGGGTTATTACACGAAAGTCAATCCGGACGCTTGACATACAGACTCGCCTGACCGCACGGACTATGGGGTTTTCACTGTTTCGGAAAGAGGGCCGTCTCCTCGGCGAGTAAGAGCCTACAATCTCGGTATGCCCCTCGCGCCGAACCTACAGATGAGATATGACGAACACGGTGTCCCTGTCTCGGCGAAGTGTTCTCTGTGCGCACAACAGATGCCGCAAGGCACGCCGCGCATCATGAACCCCATAGCTAATGTTGAGTGGTTCGCGTCTCAGTTCGGTCTTCATGTGTCGCTGATTCATCCCGAACTTGAGGCTCGTAAATTGGCTGGACGCAGGTTCGGTCAAATAATCTAGTCGCGCGGAAGGACTCATCTGCCGGGGCTGGAAGACAAGCATGTTTGCTAAAAGGGCAAGCGCCCTAGGTTATTCTAGGCATCTTTCAGCCTTCGGATTTTGGGAGCTGCTGCAGCAGTCAACGCCACCCAGACCGGCAATCGCACTCGACTGCGGCAGTCGTGACATCTCATGGGGTGACGCAAGACAAGGAAAGACCATAAATCCGAGGCTCGCAGATGCGACCTACGAAGTTCGCCTACGCCACACGCCGGACACACGATTCTTTTGGCCATAAACCAGCATAAACCTGACCCATCGGAAACGACAAAGGTCAAACCTCGCAACAACGATGCCCCACGGTTAATCCGTCGGGCAATCCCGAGCTTCACCCCAAAGGTGTCCGGAGGATATGCCACTTTCGTGTGCAGGATGTTCTAGGACGCTCCCAGCCCTCAAAGAGGTTCTCTACTAAATCAAATTCATGACAATTTGTTCATGCGTAGCGAAACATTTCTCTCTGTGAAATCACTAACTATCTAGCATGACTCCGATAACACAGGTGAACTGCGCTTGAAGATGGACGAAGACCTAACTTTATTGTCTGAATTGCAGGAATTACGCGCTCACAAACTTGCGGACGCGCTAAAGGATGCCGGATTGAATTCCCGTCGTCCCTTGCTTGCACGGGTACAGGGTCAGGTGGTTCTTCGATCACCCGGTTCGCCCTATAAGGATGTACCACTGCCATCCGTTGAAGAAGCTGACTTGAACAACGCTGTTAGCTTAGGGCTGCTTCAAAAGGGCAGCGTTGCCGGTAGCGACAATTGGGATTGGTGGGTGTTGAAGAAGCCGCGTGCTGTCCCGGTTGCGGACGGGCGGTATGGTGCGAAGGCCTTTCAATGGTAGTCGCAGAGACGATGAAGAAGCTTCTTCGGCTCAAGGCGGCTGACTAGCGTAGGCAACGGGTGTTACCCCCAGCCCGGCAGTGAAGGGGTCTCTGCCCAGTTGGCGCATTTAAGCGGTTACGATGCACGACTGGTAGCGAACCGTTCTGCATGGGGTTGGAAAAGCGTAATCTTCACTCCATCATTCGATTTACGGAAGCATGGGGAGCCGGAGGACACCTTACAGGTGGGGCACCCGACTCTAAGAGCGGGCCACGTTTTCCGGTCATACTTCGCTAATTCGTGGGGCTTGATTGGCATACCTAGTTCTGGGTGGATTATACCGGGTCATGCATAGACTCACTTGACCATACTTCGGACACTTGATGTTCTCACCATCCACATGCCTCAACTCTGACATTGGCTGGTCTTCCAAAGATCAGGCGATCGGTACTTCCACAGAAAAAAGAGTCGTCCTCACGAACACAACGCACGGCCCGGTCAAGATTCTCGAGGTAAGAGCGCAAGGTGGTTTCTCTGAGACAGACAATTGCGCGTCTTTATCCCCGCTCAAACCGACCGGCACCTGCACCGTGAAAATAACTTTCACGGCATCGAAGGCCGGACTCCAAGAGGGATCGCTGACTATCGCTCATAGCGCGTCCGTGGGAGAACTCGGCATCTCTGTGACAGGGACAGGACGATAGCCTTTCTGCTCGACAAGTCCGCGTTCTGGGTGCGTAACCGTCTAACCGGACATTACTCAAAAATGGGGTTACGCCGTGTTGGACACTATTCGTCCAAGCATCGAAGAGCGCGTTTGAACGAAGCCGCTGACGCTGATGCAAAATCGCTCGATGGGACGCGGGCGCAGCTGGACCATCAAAACCAGCCGCCGGACGGCACGAGGCCATTGAGGCGCAGATACGTGACGAGATTGCCGTAATGCAGGGCGTCATGATTTCCGACTTGCGTCAAAAGGAACATCTTGTTCGTCTTGGCGCCGAAGAAGTCCGCCGGGGCATTGAGGTGCGCATCGGTGAACCCGGCGTACACACCATCGCAGTAATCGAACGAGCCTTTGAGGTAGGCAATGATCTCGGCCTTCGAAACCTTCGCGGTAGGCGAGATGGGGTTCGCTTCACCCTTGACGTTTGAACACAACGTGTAGGATATATCCGCCAAATGATTCAGGATCTCGGCAAACGAGCGAACGTCGTTCGTCGGCCGGTAGCTGTACTTGGACTCTGGCATCGCGTCCGCCGACTTCATGATCTTGTCCTGCATGTTGCTGCGGAAAATGGATAGCGTCGTCGTCAGCGGATTCGACGCCGCGGTCGGATTGGGCATGCCCTGTTGGGCATTGGCCAAGGACGCCAAGACGAAAACAGATACCACGCCAACAGGAACTGCGACGCGAGCAATGGATCGGAACATTTAAGAATCCTCCAACATCTCGGGTGCGCCGGAAAGGGTTTTGAGACTCACGGGTCTCCTTTGACCGGTCACTGCACGAGGTGCGATCTGCTTGGAGCTGTGCACGTAGCCATCCAAAACGCTCCAACTTCAACTCACTGATTCATAAGTAAGTTCAATTGCGGGGTGGCGATCGGCAAGGCGATCTTTGTCCGGGATCGAAACTCGCTGACCGCAAACGAACAATCGATGCGATCATTTGCCATTCAAACAGGCCGGATGGACTCAAGCTGGAATGGCTGGCCAGCCATCGGTTTGATCGAATCTCTAAAAATACAGGGGAATGACCTTTAGCACTGCTGAAAAAGGTCGAATTGTCGGAGAGTTTTCCAGGCGCCGTCGATGTTCCGGTCGGATCACCGCCAACAGCAACAAATATCTCTTCGGCGCCGATATCAATCCCAGCGGCATCTGGGTGCAGAATCGGCATCATCCGTCCACTCAGTCTTGGCTTAGCCTTGGACTTGCCGGCCATCGTAGGCTCCTTCTGCTGGAACCTGCGGCCCGAGGTTACGTCACGAACAAACTCCTGAACGGGATCGCCGCACGAAGCGAACGTCACCACTGACCACTACGCGACCTCGGACCCACGCTTAACAACGGGCTTGATTTAAGCACCAATGTCAAGGCCGGGCTGTAGCTGTCGCAGGCTCCAGCGGATCCAGTATGAACTACGCCTGTTCATCCCGTCCCTCTTTGGAGGCCCCATCCGATGCTTAGCATTCAAACAACTCGCCCAGAACACGTTAAAGAGTGCTTTGCCTGTTCACGACAGTTTTCTGTCGTTTGAGCACCTCCACGCGATGGATGAGCAGCGTGATGCAGATTTTGTCTTTTGTTTGCGTGTGTGCTGGCCAGGATTGGTACGAGAGTTATTTGTGAATCCTCTGCCTAGCTGCTGCTGCGCTCGCAACAGGTTCGCTCACACGAGGTCGATGTGAAAAGAGAACGATCATTGCTCTGGCCGCTTGGTGGCACCTCTCTCGTGGCGTTTAAGTACCGGCTTCAGCACTGCCAGTAATGGTGACGGTGTTGGAAGAGATCATCGGCGACCATGACGTGTTCCGCAAGACCTGAATTGTGACCGACCTTGGCTGAGACGGACCAAGCCGCGAGCGCTGCGCGGGCCAGCGTCCTCGCGCTCACGGCTCAGTTCCGTTCGGCAGGTGCCGCCTACTTGTCCAGGTCGATCGGAGTGGCGCGATAGGCATGAAGCTCTCCCGTGCTGGTCATGGCAAGGCCGGTGATTTCCCGGCGGCCATTGATGGAGCAGGCAAGCATCAGAGACAGTTTGGAGTCTACAGGAATGAGAGTGTTGAGGTCTGTCATGACGCCCTTGCGCCAGAGGAACGCGCGTGGATTAAAGCTGCTGTCCACAGAAAGCCCAACAACGTCGCCGCGATCATTGATGGCATTGGCAACGCTGCCAAAATCGCCGTCGAGGGTACCAAGGTCGCGCATCCTGGTAGCCTTGTTCCAGATGAAACCATGAAATGTCTCTCTGCCGTTGAAGACCAAGTCAGAGAGGCCGACCACCTCGCCCCGGTTGTTGATGTCCCAGGCCAGGTTTCCTCCGCCCATGCCGCTCGAGTCTCCCAGCGTGCCGAGATCAGTCACCGTGCCGTTCTGCCAAAGTAACGGGTGAACCGCCTGGAGGTTGAAAAGGCTGTTTCCATTGAAAGCTGCGCAGTTTCCTGACGCGCCTACAATTTGTCCCTGATCATTCCCGGAAGTGGCCACTCCTTCGTGGTCGCCTCCGACCGTCGGCAGTTCCTTGATTTCGCCGTGCTCCCAGACGACGGGTTTGAACTCATAGAGCTGCGGGGCGGGGCAGCCGAGGTCCGGGGTGGTGTTTTCTGCAAAGCCTAACACCGCTCCGGCATCCGTGATCTGGTTCCCGCCACCATTGTTGCCTCCCAATGTTGGGAGGGCTGTCATCACGCCGCGCTCCCACACGAACGGTTTACAAATCGCATGAGAACCGAAGCCGCAGAAGTCTTCGTCGTTAGGATCCGGGTCTGGTGTTTCAGCTTCGCCGGTCGCCTGGTCCCGAGCGTTGTCGCCGAACGCGGTGCTGTTCATCCCGCCCAGTGTCCCCAGGTCGGCCACCGCCTTCCTGACCCAAAGGACGGCGTGTTGCGAATTGTTCGGAAGGATCGCCACGCCGGATACCACGCCATTCCTGTTCATATGGAATGGTTCACTGAAAGTTCCGCCCTTCAACGTGCCGAGGTCGGTGACGGTATAACGAAGATGTTTGGATTCCTGTCCCTCAGACGCGGAACTCACTTGCGCTGCGGATTGGTTAGTCATTGCGAAGGCGGCTGCCAGGCTCGCCGCAGAGATGGTCATGAGCAGTTTGGATTTCATTTTTTCTCTCCTCAGCCAGAGGTCCGGGCGACGAGGGCTCCGGGGGTCCCTGCACTTGGTTCGCATAGTGAGCCGCAGGTGAAGCCGAATCAATGGAGAGGTTCTGGAGCGTCCTGTATTTATCTGTAGCAATAACCCTCTCGGCAACAGTATCTTAGCGACTTCGCTCAAGAAGAGATGTAAGATTTAAGCCTCCAGACGGAAGTGCTTGCCCGTGACTGCCGACCGCGTTCAATTTGAAGGCTATGAATTAGACCTCCGCGCTTACCGTTTGCGGCGCGCAGACCGCTCGCTGAAGCTGGAGAGAATTCCCATGGAGATCCTGTTCCTATTGGTGGAGCGACGGGGGCAGTTGGTGACACGCGAGGACATCATCGCGAAGCTATGGGGCACCGATGTTTTCATCGATACCGACAATGCGATCAACACCGCCATCCGGAAAATCCGCATGGTTTTGAGAGACGATCCGGAGAAACCGCGGTTTATCCAGACCATCTCCGGGAGAGGCTACCGGTTTGTCGCCAAGGTAAGTGAAGTCGAGGACCCGCTAGCGATCGAAGTCCGCGTCGCTGTGGAGAGGCCTATCGATGGTGAACGCACGGGTTTGAGAACGAATGCTGCGCCGTCGGTAGATTCGGGACGATTGGAGACGACGGCGGAGCGAACGCAATCCACCGTCGCCCCTGAACATGCAATCGTATCCGGAGGCATTCATCGCGGTAGTGTCATCGTCCTTGTAACCATTGCCGTACTTGCATTGACTTCAGCCTCCTATCTCCTCTTCCATCGCCGACACAAGCTTACCGACAGCGACACAGTTGTGCTCGCCGACTTCACCAACACGACGGGCGACCCGGTCTTTGACGAAACACTGCGGCAAGGCATGGCGGTGCAACTCGAACAATCACCCTTCCTCAACTTGATCTCTCAGGGGCGCATACAGCATACGTTGAGCCTGATGGGTAAGCCGGCCGATGCGCGACTTACTCCGGAAATCGCCCGGGAAGTCTGCGAAAGAACTGCAAGCACTGCGGAGCTCGAAGGTTCGATCGCGTCACTCGGCAGTCAATACGTTCTCGGTTTACGGGCAAGGGAATGCCGGAGTGGAGACGTCCTGGCGGAAGAACAAATGCAGGCGGCGCGAAAGGAAGACGTTCTGAATGCGCTCAGCCAGCTCGCGAGCCGATTCAGAAAGCGGGTTGGCGAATCGCTCATAACCGTCGAGAAACACAATACCCCGCTTGCCGAAGCCACCACGCCTTCACTCGAGGCGCTCAAGGCATACAGCATGGGGGTACAGGTTGTGGCCTCCAGAGGTGAGGCAGCGGCTCTGCCCTTCTTCAAGCAAGCCTCAGAGATTGATCCGAACTTCGCGTTGGCCTACGTCCGCCTTGGCCTCATGTACGGCACTCTGGGTGAGTCGGAATTGGGTGCTGAGAGTACGGCGAAGGCGTATGAATTGCGAGATCGGGCCAGTGACGAAGAGCGGTTCTTCATCGATGCTTCCTACGACTCGCGAGTGACAGGAAACTTCGAAAAGGCACAACAGACATGTGAAGCATGGGCGCAGGCGTATCCTCGTGCGTTGCTGGCGCACTTATACCTCGCCGGATTCATCTACCCAGCCTCAGGAAAATATGAGAAAGCAGTCGAAGAGTCCAGAAAGGCAATCGAAATCGATCCTGACTTCGCTGTCGGATACACCCTTCTCGCCGGCAATTCTGTGGAGCTTGATCGCTTCAAGGATGGGGAAGACGCCCTGCGCAGAGCAGCAGATCGCAACCTGGACACTCCTGAAGACATGGTCCAGAGTTTCGACCTTGCTTTTCTCAACGGAGACAAAGCGGAGATGGCGCGGGAGCTTGGATTGGCAGCGGGAAAATCCGGCGCGGACTATTGGATGTCGGATCACGAGGCTTTCGTCTTGGCATATAGCGGCCACCTTCAAGAGGCGAAGAGAATGTCCCAACACTCAGCAGATCTGGCAAACCAGCTCTCCCTGCGCGAAAGGGCCGCGCTCTCCAATGCCGGAATCGCGATTGTGGAGGCGCTCTTCGGCGAGAGTTCGGCCGCAAAGCGAGACGCGCTGCAGGCTACGCCATTTACGAAAAACCGTGAAGTGGAATATGGGGTTGGTTTGGCGCTATCTCTCGCCGGGGACCCTCTCCAGGCCCAGAAACTTACCGATGATTTGGAGCAGCGCTACCCTCAGGATACGGCCGTTCGGTTCAGCTACCTGCCCACGCTGCACGCTGTGCTGGCAATGGATCGCGGAGACCCTTTGAAGGCGATTGAATCCCTGCAAATTGCCGCTCCTTTTGAATTGGGTACGCAGCGCAGCACGTTTCACGGGAACTTCGGCGCGCTCTATCCCATCTACATGCGGGGCAATGCTTACCTAGCCAACCATCAAGGCATCCAGGCGATCGCTGAATTTCAAAGAGTTCTGAGCCATCGAGGGATTGTCGTCAGCGATCCAATCGGCGCACTCGCTCGCCTGCAGTTGGGGAGGGCGTACGCGCTGAACGGAGACAACGCTAAGGCGAAGGCTTCATATCAGGAATTCCTTGTTCTTTGGCACGACGCGGAGCCCGACATCCCGCTCCTGAAGATAGCCAAGGCAGAATATGCGAACCTGAAGTAAGCGGGTTACAACCAGACGCCCCTTCTGCGAGATCTACCTGGATCGGTACTGGTAGACGCCGATGTCGCCGGGGATACTGTTGGATTCACACAATCGACAGGGCACTCATCGAGCCGTTCGGCGCACCACGACTTCGCCGCGCGCGCTAAGACCAACCAGGTGAAAGACTGTCTTGCCGAGATCAATGCCGATTGTGTGAATCTCCATGGGACGCCTGCTGTTCTCCCCTTATACCTCTGTGGAGGTTAAGGGGGCGGACCATGCCAGTAGTAATCCGAAATTGGGTTATGCATTATGAGAGTGCGCCTTTAGTTCGGCAGGAAGCTATGGTCGGCGAAGCCGATGGGGGCTTTGCCCCCGTACCCCCAGGATTTAGCGCTTTGTTGCCTCTCCCGATAGGGAGTTCCTGCGAGCAGATGGCGAAAAGGGGATGCCGTAGCATCCCCTTGAATCGGCCGAGGCCACTGAGTCGGCGCTCGGGTTGCTTCCCAGCATGGCCCTATCCTCCACTCAGTTCAAGACAGATACTACTGCGGTCGGAAGAGATCTGCATCTTTGGATGGGGTTCCAAAAGTACGAGACTACTTGGGGGAAGTGTTCTGGCTGAAGGATCACGTTCCCCCCAAGGAGGTACTCAACATGCGGAGTAGCAATGTCAAGTATATCGGGCTAGACGTTCACAAAGAAGCGATTTCGATTGCGGTTCTGAATGAGGCTGGGAAGCTGGTCATGGAATCGATCATCGAAACCAAGGCGAGCACTCTGGTGCAGTTCCTCGATGGTCTGCGAGGAGAGCTGCATGTGACGTTGGAAGAAGGAACCTGGGCTGCCTGGCTATATGACGTGCTCAAACCCCACGTGAGGGAAATTGTGGTCTGCAATCCGCGCCGCAATGCCTTATTGAAAGAGGGCAGCAAGAGCGACAAGGTTGACGCGCGCAAGCTAGCCGAGTTGCTGCGCTCTGGAATGCTGCGCGGGGTCTATCACGGAGAGAATGGACTGCGGACGTTGCGGGAGTTAACGCGCAGCTATCAGGTGATCAGCAAAGACTTGAATCGGGTGATGAACCGGCTCAAGGCGCTATATCGCGGCTGGGGTATTCCCTGCACGGGAACACAGGTCTATAGCCGGCGCCATCGGGAGCAGTGGCTGAAGAAGATTCTGGAGCCTGGCGTGCACCGCCGCGCGGAGCTGTTCTATCAGCAATTGGATACATTGCAGGTTTTGCGGCGCACGGTACGAGGAGAGCTCTTAGCCGAAAGCCGGAAGCATCAGGCCGTGAAAGTCTTGCGTCAGATTCCTTTCATCGGCCCGCTTCGTGCCGCGCAACTGGTGGCCCTTATGCAGACACCGCACCGGTTCCGGAGCAAGCGGCAGCTTTGGACTTATAGTGGCCTGGCAGTCGAGACACATGACAGTGCGCAATATCGTTACGTGGATGGACAACTGCAACGTTCCAAGAAGCCGCAGCAGGTTCGCGGGCTCAATCAGAATCACAACCACGCAATGAAAGAGATCTTCAAAAGTGCGGCCTTGAGCGCCGCTGGTCGTATGGGACCATTTCAGGATTTTTATGAAGGCCTGCTGGCCAGGGGAATGAAGCCGGAGTTGGCCCGCGTCACACTCGCGCGCAAGATCGCAGCCATTACGCTAACGCTTTGGAAGAAAGGAGAACATTTCGACGCAAAATATGTGAAGTCACAAGCAGCTTGAGCGTCAATCGAAGATCAAGGCCATTGCTCAGGTTTTTCCTCATCGATGGTAGCCTTTCGGTTTTCGTGACGCTCGGGGTCGAGGGTGAGTATCTATCCGGACATTAGGCGCCTTCGTGTGCTGCCAGTCAGCACCGAAGTCTCCCGGTTATCCTATGCCCCCTCGCACAACCCAATAAAGCTATAGGCCTCGAGTCACACATAGGATCATGGTTGGCATGTTATCTGGAGCCAACAGTCCTGCTTGCACAGCTTCACGAGCCGAGGGCGTCGAACCACCATCGCAAAAATGAAACCGAGGAGACAAAACCCGCAACTGGCTGATTCACGCTCTCGATTAGCCCAAGATCTCGGTCACTCCGAGATCAGGCTGGATGCAAGGCGAGCAGCTTCCCCTCACAGGGGAGCAAGGGAGACTCTTTCTCTTGACATCCCCTCTCATAGGATGTCCGGATTGCCCACCATCCACTCACGACCGTATCGCCGGACCGTGTCGTGTTTAAGGGGCCTATTTCGCTGGTCTAGGCTCAACCATGAGGCTGAGCTACCCTAGTCGAAATTTATTGCAACTGCGCAAGCCACACCGTCCGGCCAAAACAGCTCTGATCCTCCCTCCGGTGATTCACGACCGCGAAGCCCTGCTCCTCAAGCAATTGGCGGTACTCAGCAGCATCCAAACTCGCATGGTAAAGCGGCTCTCCTTCCAGCCGCCCGACGATCTCTCCGTGCGATGGCCCGGACGTAAACATAAGTGCCGACCCTGGTGCAGCATGATCCCGAAATGTTTGAAACATCTTCCGCTGATCGCTGTGGTCCAGGTGAAAGAAACTGTCCCACGCAAGGATGCAGTGAAAAGTTTTCTGGAGACAGAGCGTCCGCATATCTGCCACCATCGCACGCTGTCCGGGCAAGCGGGCCTGAAACATCCCTACCATCGCAAGCGAAGAATCTATACCCATCACCGAATACCCGCATTGGTTCAGATATCGCGCGATCGGTTCTCCGGCCCCGCAGCCGCAGTCGAGAACCGATCCGGCGGACAGAAGAAGCGCGCAGAAGCGGTCCAGCCAGGGCTTTTCATAGAGAGTGCTCTCTAGTAAGCGAGCCTGGACCCAGGCGTCAGCATGGCGCTCATAGAGGGGAACGATGTCTTCGGATTCGATGCTCATGCGCAAATCATAAGGCTAGGATCGATCCTCGGAAGTCTTCTCGAACGTTTCACGGCGGATCAAGGTTCCGAGTGTATGACGTCAACCGGACCCAACGTGAGCCAAATCACGCTACTTCCGTACAGGCCACATCTATGTAAGTCAACGTCAAGGGAAAAGCGCAGGTGTCCGTGGCGCGCTTGGGAGAGCGCGCATTGATCGAATCAGGATGCGCCGTTTCGCATCAGTGGCCTCTTGGCCGATGGTCCCTGCTCTCGAGCCGAACCAGACATCTATTTGCAGCCTCGGGCTCCGAAGAGCCGTCGCCGAAGATTGAGTTTGTGTTCTCTGCCAGTCCCGAAACAATTCGTAGTGAGCCTCCGGAGTTTGATCTCCTTCGCACAGTGGCCTAATCGCAGGACCTGGCAGTCTGCGCACGGAATAATCCTGATGTTTTTGCATTCATGGGCAGGTTTTTAGGCTGCCGCCGTGCCTCCGAACTCCTCGGTGGGCACGAAATCCTGTTGTCTGCGTTCTACCGCGAGCAAATAGGCAACGATTTTCCGTGCCACCGCGAGGGTGGCGCGGTTTCGATTACCTCTCTGCATCTCTTTTTCGTAGATCAGAGCCAGTTCGTGGCACTGTCTGGGTGCGAGCTTCGCGGCCT
>Ga0193726_1000213_pt1 | contig 79327 bp, 70 predicted proteins | sample H2c1metaG_FD_144928 | JGI IMG/M metagenome (GOLD analysis project Ga0193726, IMG submission 144928) | Soil microbial communities from a riparian zone of the East river system, Colorado, United States - H2c1 | ecosystem: Environmental > Terrestrial > Soil > Riparian zone | place: USA: East River... | reverse complement strand
TGCTTTCGCTCGGCGCCTTCGGCGTCGGCTACATCTTCCGGCCGCTCGGCGGCGTGCTGATCGGCGCCTTTGCCGATCGCGCCGGGCGCAGACCGGCGATGCTGCTGACCATCGTGCTGATCACGGTGGGCACGATGGGGCTGGCACTCACACCCTCCTACACGTCCATCGGCCTCGCCGCCCCGGTCATCGTCGTCCTGTGCCGGCTGGTCCAGGGATTCGCCATCGGCGGCGAGGTGGGGCCGGCCAGCGCCTTCCTCATCGAGATCGCGCCAGCCAACCGACGCGGCCTGTACGGGAGCTGGCAACTGGCGAGCCAGGGGCTGGCCGCGCTGGCCGCGGGCGCCATCGGGCTCGCCCTCTCCCTGGTGCTGGAAAAAGCAGACCTCGCAGCCTGGGGCTGGCGCGTGCCGTTCCTGCTGTCTCTCCTGCTCGTGCCGGTCGGCCTCTATCTGCGGCGTGCAATGCCGGAGACGCTCGAGCGCCGGCCCGCGGCGGGGCCGTCGTGGAGCGCCGCGCTGGGCCGGCAGGCCCGCCTGCTGGTGCTCGCCATCCTGATCATCCTCGGCGGCACCGTATCGACCTATGTCGGCGTCTACATGACCACCTACGCCATCGCAACGCTGCACTTGCCGGCGTCGACCGCGCTCGCGGCGACCGTCGTGGGTGGGCTGGCCACGGCCCTCTTCGCCGTCCTGGGCGGCTGGCTCAGCGACCTCTACGGCCGCCGGTCGATCATGCTGGCGCCCCGCCTGCTGACGGCCGTCGCGACCGTTCCGTCGTTCCTGCTTCTCAACGCCTATCCCGGCGCCGCAACGCTTTATGTCGCCACCATTGCGCTCACCGCGCTGACGGCCATGAGCGGCGCCGCGACGCTCACCGCCATCCCCGAGCTTCTTCCGGCGCCGGTGAGAGCCGGCGGATTTGCGATCGCCTATGCAGCGGGCGCTTCCCTGTTCGGCGGCACGACCCAGCTCGTCGTCACCTGGCTGATCGGCGCCACCGGCGATCCCAATTCCCCCGCCTGGTATGTGACGGCCGCAACGGTGGTCAGCATCATCGCCATCCTGGCTCTGCCGAAAAGCCCGGCGCGGCAGGCCCCGGCGCTACGCACCTGAGCGCTCACGGCCGCCCCAAGCGCGTAGCTCCTTCCAAAACAGGGGCCTGATCGCCATGCCCGACGGGCGTGCGTCCGCCAGGGGGCGGCGTTGTTCACGCGCGCAATGCCAGCACGGTGCAAGGACCCTGCCTCATCAGCCTGACGTGTTGCAGGGGCGCCACATCGATCAGGCAATCCGATCGACAGGCGCTGAAGTGTGATGCCGGTCATATCGGCAATGTTGAAATCTCGCCAAAGGTGGTGCGAGCAGCAGGTTCAGTGGTTGGGGTTCGGAGACAGCAGATGCCGTCCATCTTCCGTCGTTTGACAAAGAACAAGCCGGGCGGCGTGACGATTGTCGATTTCACGCTGGTCGCCTTGTTGACCGCCTATGCAGCCATTCAGATCTTCTTCGTCGTTGCTGCGAAGGCAGGTTCAATCCAACCCTTGTAGCGGTACGCGCGACTTTCGCCCTCCCAGGCAGCCGCCTTGAGCGCGCGCAGAACTTTGGGCAAAGTTCCGATACGCTTTCGCCTCGATATGTGACCTTCGCGTCCGAGGAGTGCTCATGCCAGGACCCTCGGCGGCCGGGGATGATTCTTCGCTTCGCCGGGAAGGCGTCCCGGGGAAAGGCGCCCGGCTGGGAACCGCGCAGCAGATCCGCCTGGCATCGCTGTGGTTCGCGATGTTCGCGCAGTGGCTCACGGTGCTGCCGGTCATCCTGCCCGACCAGGTGGCGACCATCGTCGGCCCCGACTCAGCCACCAAGGAAGGCATGGTGGGCACGATCGCGGCGGCGGGCGCGGTCGTGGCCCTCCTCGTCGCGCCGCTGGCCGGGGCGTTGTCGGACCGGCTGCGGGCACGGCGCGGCAGGCGCCGCCCTTTCCTGATCGTGGGCGCGCTGGGCAGCATCGTTTCCCTGATGCTGCTCGTGCCGTTCGGCACCGGCGGCAGCCTCGCGCTCTACGTCGTGGCGATCCTCAACCTGCAGTTCTGGTGGAACGTGGTGTCGGGCGGCTATGCCGGCCTGGTTCCGGACGTCGTCGCGCCGGAACAACAGGGCACCGCGAGCGCCTGGCTGAACGTCATGACGATCGCCGGGACGATCGCCGGCAATGTGGTCGTGGCGCTCACCTACTCGACCGGTCATGCCGCGCTCACGATGGCGATCTTCGCGCTGGCGACGCTGGTATGCCTGTGGCTGACGCTCGGCGTGCCGGAGGCCCCCTCGCCCGGCGCCGCCGAGCCGTTCAGGCTCGGTGCCTTCCTGCGGTCGTTCTACATCGATCCGAAGGCCCATCCGAACTTCTACTGGGTGCTGATCACGCGCCTGCTGAGCAACATGGGCGTGTGGTCGGTGCTGACCTTCCTGCTGTCCTACCTGCGCGACGTGATCGGCGTCGACAACCCCGAACAGGTCCTGCCGATGCTGCTGGGCGTGGGCGCCGTGCTGGCCATTCCGGCGAGCCTGATCGGCATCAGGCTGGCCGAGCGCCATGGGCTGGTCGAGATCGTGAAGGCGGCGAGCTGGATCATGGCGGCGACGGTGGTGGGCTACGTCCTGGTCGTCCTGCGGCCGAGCCTCGTGCTGGTGGCGCCGCTGGTGCTGGTCTATGCCGCCGCCTATGGCGCCTACCAGGCGGTCGACTGGGCTCTGGCGCTGCGCGTCCTGCCGTCGCGCGACGCCGCGGGCAAGGACATGGGCGTCTGGCACGTCTCGATGGTGCTGCCGCAGATCATCGGCCCGGCCGCGACCGGCTGGATCATCTCCGGCGCCAAGCAGGCCGTCTCCCCCGCCTTCGGCTACACCGTGGCCTTCGCGCTGGGCGCCCTGTGGTTCGTCCTGGCGGCGATGTTGGTGGGACGCGTGCGGCTGGCCGCGGCTGGTATCGACTATCGCTGAAGGGTGAGTCGCAACTGTCACCCCGAGCTTAGCGAGGGGCCTTTGAGCCGCAGTAAAGGTCCCTCCGTTCGGCTTCGCTCAGGGGCAGGCGCTGCGCTCGTGATGACAGCGCGCTACCGCATATGGCGATTTCCGTCGTCTCGACCGGAGCGCGAAGCGCGGAGTGGAGAGACCTTCGCTCAACGATAAGCGGCTTATCGTCGAGAGAAGGTCTCTCCACTCGGCCCTACGGGCCTCGGTCGAGACGACGGGGAGCAGCCATATGCGATAGCCCTGCCGGCTCTAAGCCGGGCTCCGCGACGGCGTAACGGCCGGCGGCGCCGATCCGCGGCCGCGCGCCGCCGTCACGGCGGCGGCGATCTCGTCGAGGGACAGCGGGCCCGACGGGGCGCTTTCGGGACGGTCGCCGAAGAAGACATTCAGGAGGGCTACCAGGGTCTGCCGGACGCCGCGGGGAAAATCGGCAACCGACTCGCCCGCAGCCAGGCTGCCGATGAAGTACTTGATGACGGCGTGACGCAGGCGCGGCTCGGCGACGAAGATCCAGGCGACGAAGCGGTTGACGTCGACCTGGAAGGGAAACAGCCGGCATTGCTTGACGATCTCCGGGGTCTCGTAGGTCGAAGCGGCTTCGCGGGCCAGGCTTTCGTCGGCGCCCTCCGCCGCGAGCACGGCGTACAGGCTGGCCGGGTTGCGCGTCTGCAAGGCGGCCAGGACCTTCATCGTGCAGTCGCGCCAGAGCGGCCCAAGAAAGCGCGCGCGATCGCGCAGCATCATGGCAATGACGTTTCGCCCCAGCATCGGATCGCTGCAGTAGCAGACCTTGTAAAGATGATCGCCGAAGGCACGGCAGGCGGCGGCGTCGCCCAGGCGCTCGAAATGGCCGAAGAAGACGCGCAGCAATCCTTCGAAGGTCGGCCACAATCGTTCGACGTCGAGGCTGGCGATGCAGAACGACATCGACCAGTCGCGCTCGAGGTCGTCGGCCGGCAGCAGCGCCGGAATGATCTCGTCGCGCATCAATTCCAGCGCGGGCTGGGCAAAACGGCGGTCGCTGAACGCCAGGTTCGACAGCAGCAGCTGGCCGTGGAACACCGCCGATGACGTGCGCCGCCCGATAAGCTCCAGCACGAGGGAGCGGATCACCGACCAGTCCTGCCGCATCAGGATGGCGGGCAGCGCGATGGTCGCATTGTAGCCGATGACGCTGGCCGGCCGGAAATCGAGCATGCGCAGGGCGAGCTCGCGAAAGGCGCTGCCCGGCGCCAGCGAGAGGCTTTCGGTGCGGCCGTTATGAAGATCGACGACGTAGGGCAGGAAGCGCGCCAGCAGCGCGTGCTGGACCACGCCATCGTGCTCGACAAAGAATTTGTCGTTGCCGCTCGGCTCCATGGCGGCAATGAACTTGTTCCACCAGGCCACGCCCAGGCTGTCGAACAACCGGAAGAGCAGCTGGCGCACGGTGCGCCGCGCGAGTCGCCCCAGCATGAAGCCGCCGGCGCTCTCGTCGACGAGGTCGAGGACGGAGCGGTACTTGGCGCGGACGAACAGGCGAACGGCCTGCATGGCGTCCGGCCGGTCGAAGCAGGAGAACAGCGAGAAGACCGCGAACTGCAGGGCGAAGCGCGATTGCCGCCGGATGCGCATCGGCTCGCCGATGCTGGCGAAGGACAAGGGAATGACGGCCTTGTCGAGGAAGTCGATCACGGCGGCCGGCGCCACCGCCACGTGCAGGGCGAACACGTCGCCCAGGCGGTCGATCACCTCGATGTCGCGGCGCGGATCGCAGCAGTCGATGAAGCTCTGCAGCGCCGCCGGCGGAAGCTGCGGCCAGAAGGCGATGAAGGCGTCGACCATCGCCAGGCGCAGCGCCGGCGATCCGGCCTGGAAGACGGCGCGCCAGACCTGGCGGGCCGGCAGCGCGCCGCGCAGCACCATGTTCGCCAGCATCGCCACCGCCTCGTGGCGCAGGGCCGGCGAGCCGTGGGCGACGAAGCGGTCGAGCAGCGGCAGGACCGGCTCGACCCGGCCGTCATGGAAGTTCGCCAGGTTCTTCTGCAGCCAGTGGTCGAGGCCGCCCGCCAGCACCGGCGCGGCCACCGCGAACCCCAGGATGCCGTCGATCCTGCCGACGAGCTCGTCGAGCGAGGTGCGGTCCGCCAAGCGCTCGTCGTCGAGCCAGCCCAGGATCCTTCGCTGGTAGGCGGCGGCGAGGCAGTACTGCGTGTACTGGTCGTGGAAGAACTTGAAGGCGGCGCTGGGCACGAGCTTGCCCTCGCGATTGCGCAGGGGCACGACGATCCGCTCGAGCAGGCCGATCTGCAGCACGGCCTCGAGCACCGAGATCGCATGGCGGTTCTGCACGAAGGGCTCGAGCTCGGCGCGCTTGTTGATGCTGTCGATCGGCAGGGCATCGCGGCTCGACCCGAGGTGCCGGTCATCGCTCACCAGCCGCTCGAACAGCATCCCGGCCAGCAGGGCGCAGAAATCCTCGATGGCCTCCGGCAGGGCGGCGCGCTGGGCCACGTCCTCGGCGGGAACGAGGACCTGGGCATCGCGCGCCTTGCGTTCGGTGAGCCGGCCGAAGAGCGAGAAGTAATCGAGATCGGCCGGTATCTCGCGCAGGGCCTCGGCAGGCGCGGCCGCCGGGGGCGCCGGATTGGCATAGGTTTCGGCGATCATCGCCATCATGAAGGGGCGGACGAGCAGCGCCTGCAGGCGGGGCGACAAGGCGGCAAGGCTTTCGGGCCGAAGCCGGTAATAGCGCTGATAGGCCGCGTACAGTGCATCGCGGGCGGCGAAGCGGCCGAGCCGCAGGGGCCGCCCGTCGGGCGCCGCGAACAAGGCCGGATCGAGCGGCGCGTCCTGGCCGCGATAGGCGCAATACTGGATCCAGGTCTCGTTCCGGATGCTGGCGACGATCTTGCAGCGGCGCAGGCCGACCGAACCGGTCTCGGTCACCAGGCTTTCGAGCAACGCGCGGGGGCCGTCGGGGCCGCTATATTCGTTGAGCGCATCGACGAAGACGGTCAGGACCTCGTCGTTCTCCTCGAGGAAGTCGCCCAGGCTCTCGAGCGACGTCCAGGCATCGGAGATGCGGGCGACGACCTTGGACAGGAGTCCCGCGGGGAAGGACGACGAGTCGAAGCGGCGGCCGGACAGGAAGACGGCCGGTTCGCCGCCCTTCAGCCGGGCGAGGAAATGGTGCACCAGCAGGTTGGATTTGCCGGCGCCCGATTCGCCCACGAGCAGCAGCGCCTGCTTGCCCGACGACAGGAAGGCCGCGACGTCGCGGCTCTCCTGCGGCGGGACGAACAGCTCCTCGACATAGACGGTCCTGATGGCGGAGCCCGACGTTTGCGCCGTCACGGCGCCGTTCTCGTCGTAGCGATCGACGTCGAGCAAGGTGGCGAGATGATCGCGCGAGATGCGCCACAGCGCCGCCTGCACCTGGCCCCGGCTCAGCCGCTTCTGGTCGCGCAGGCTCACCTGGTCGATCAGGCCGCGATAGCGATTGCGGAAATCGCCCATCTGGCGCAGCAGGCCGTCGGCTTCGGTGTCGCGCGTGTCGGCCGGCCGGAGGCGATCTCCCGATCCGCCGAGATCGGCGAACAGGAGCTGGCGCACCGGCTCGAGATACTGCTGCAGGACGAACAGCAGCTGGTCGTCGAGCCGCAGCGGATCGGGCTCGGCCTGGCGGGCGCGCAGGCGGTCGGCGATGAGGAAGGGCGTGAGGTCGAGATAGTCGCGCGGCGCCAGCAGCGCGGCGCGGTCCGTGCCCACCGCCTTGTCGCGGGCGACGAGATACATGCGGTAGGGAAGCAGCGCATATTCCTCGAGCTGCCATTCCGTGCTGATGCGAAAGCGCGCCTCCTGCGGGCCGGTGACGCCGGAGAAGTCGAGGGTCTGCACGTCCACGTCGGTGGCACCGACCCTCGAGGCGGTCACGAAGTTGAGCGCGAACGCGCGACAGGGCCCGCTCAGCACGTCGATCACATCGAGAAAGACCCAGGCGATCAGGTCGCCGACCGGGCCGATGGCTTCGGCCGGCAGCCGGTCGACCAGCCCGCCATGGGTCAGGCGGTTGCGGACCTCCTGCAGGAACAGCATCCCGGCGTCGAACCGTTCGGGAAAAACATCGCTGAACGACGGATGGTCGGACGCCATCAGGGGCTCGAACAGAAAGTCCGTCCCGACGGCCTTGCGCTGCGTGAGCTGGCGGAACAGCTTCAGCAATGACGCGAGGAGCAGGTACTGGACGGCCTCGCGTTGGCGCTCGATGCTGTACTGCACGTAGAAGGCGTTGTAGTTGCGCAGCGCCCGGGCCACTTCCTTCGCCACGTCGCCGCGCAGCACGTCGTCATCGACCCTTCTGAGGGCGGCAATGAAGATGAACGGCAGGAAATGGACGATCTGCCGCCAGCAGGTCTCGATCTGCAGCGCCGCGGACCGGAAGCGCAGCCGCACCCGGCGCTCGGCGCCCGCCCGCCGCGGATCGCCGCCATCAAGGCCGCGCCATGTCGCCAGGGCCTCATCGAGTTCGACGACGAGATCGTCCGACCAGGTCGCGAACTGGCGGGCGAAGGGCGTTGGAAAGAGCTCGCGCCCGGCGGCGGCGATATCGCCCGCGCGTGCAGCCGCCGCCGGGCTGGGCCGGAACTTCGGGCGGCGAAAGACCGGATCCATGATGCGCACGAGCCGGAGCACCTGCTGGTCGTCGGTCGCCACCAGGATCGCGCGGGTTTTCTCGTAGTCGGGAAGCTCCATCAGGAGTCCAACCGTATCATCTGGAAGGACCCGGGGGGATCACCGCGCGGTGAATGACAGGTCCGACGTCACGACCGGACTGCCATCGATGCCGATCGGGTCGATGGTGGTCAGCGTGAACAGGCGGGTGTCGTTGAAGATGCGGATGACGGCATCGAGGTGGTCGTTGACCGGCATGGGCCAGCGCACGTTGAGAGTGAGCACGTCGTCGCTTCGGCGGCCCGACAGCAGGGCCGGCGGGCCATCGTCGACGACATAGGTCCCCGAGTAGCTGTCCGAGGCGGCATCGTATTTGAGCTTGGCAACGATGCTTTTGGACAGGAAGAACAGCAGCCACAGCCGGCAGCGTCCCGACAGCGTCACGGTGCTGTCGGCGAGCGCCGGATCGAGATGGCAGGACACGCGCCAGGGCGAGCCGGTGAGGTTCATCTTCACCTGGCCGCCACCCCGCCAATTGACATCGAAGCGCTGCAGGTAGGTATCGTCGCCGGCGCGCGCGACGGCCGGCAGGGCCAGGCTCGCCAGCAGAATCCAGGTCAACGGCCGCATCATGCTTCAACCTCCGTGCCGGAGCAGTATCGGCGGAAATCCGGCGGTCGGGTTGTGACGGGAATGGGACTTTTTACCTTTTCAGAGCCCGGTGGATCACCTGGTCCGACATGCTGTGCTTGGCGAGGTGGCCGGCATGGTCCTCCTGTCCGGCATGGCCTTCATCGTGCGGCGCCGGTCCCCGGCGCCGGCCGAGCCAATAAGTGAAACCGGAAACGAGCAATCCCAGCACGACAGCGATCGCGCCGGCGAGCATCTTGCCGCCTTCCGGAAGCGCCTCGTGCCGCGTCGCTTCGTAGAGCAGACCAAGGACCAGTTCGCCGATCTCTCGGCTGATCGTGTACGCGGTGAGCCCCGCCAGCGCGGCCCCGCCGACGAGCGTCGCCCAGTAGTAGCGGCGGTGCTTCTCCTCTTCCCGCTGCCGATGCTCCGCGTCACGGACCTCGCGAATATAGGATTCCACGCTGGCGACGTCTGAGCTCAGGTCCTCCATCATCCTGTCGAGGTTCAGGACCTTGCGGAAGGCGTGGTTGAGGGCGTTGTGCATGGTGATGAAGCTCAGCTCGGAGAAGCGATAGCGCAGCCGGAAGAAGTGCGAATCGCCGCGCAAGCGCTCGAGCCGCCGCACCACCTGGTCGCTGCCTTCCTTCTCGTCATCGGGAAGCACCGACGCCGACGTGCGCGCCACCAGAAAGGCATGCTCGTGGCGCGCCAGAAGCGCGATCGGGACGTAGTGCCGGCGGAAGGCCACGGTCTTGAAGTTCCGCACAAAGGACGCAAGCTCGGACGGATCGCTGGCTGCGCCCACGATCGTGGCGGCCCCTTCGAGCGCCACCACATGGCGCACCGTCTCGAAGTCGGCCACGAAGACGACGCCGCCGATGTCGGGGGAAATCACGTAGTCGGTGCTGTAGTGGCGCGCCAGGTGAAGGCCGAAGAGATCGCGCTCCGCAGTCGGGGCGGGTTCGGCGAATTGCGCGTAGGTGCAGGTCGTCACCCGCTGCGCCGCGTGGGAGGGAACGTCCATGCCGGTCGCCAGCCGATGAACCAGATCGCCGAGAAGAAACGGCGCGCCCGCGACAAGGTCGCCGGTTCGCGCATCCGCCCAGGCGAGCTTGCCGAACCGCGTGAGGAGGATTTGCGCCTCCAGCAACTCCAGGGCCCTGAGTGCCGCGCCATCGCTGCGTTCCAGGTCGACGACCGTGACCGCAAAACCGTGACCGGTCTGGAAGAGCGTCAGAGTGATCGCCCTGATCCTGACCCGCAGTCCGTCGCATTCGATGGAATGGTTGCGCAGACGCTCCCTCGACGAGTCGTTCAGCAACAGGACCAGGCGCTTGCCGATGCGCAGGACCGGATCAGTCTCCTGCTCGTAAAGCGATGCCGATTCGACAAAGGTCCTGGCGGCATCGTCGAGCGTCCATCGGGTCGCCAGGCCTTCCCGGTGGCCGCCCACCATTTCACGAATATGCCTATGGAAATCCTGCCCGGCATCGTTCGAGGCCGCACGCTTCCAGACCTTCGCCTCGCCATAGCGGCCTTCGAGCGCGGCGATCTGGTCCTCGGCAATGCCGGGACCGGCCGCGAGCTCGGCGAGCGTGGTCGCCGGTCCTGACGAAGCGTTCAGTCCATCGATTCTGTAGAGAACCTGTATCTCATGGTCGGAGAGCGTCTTGGCGGCGAACGGCGCGATTCGTAGTGTCACCGCAAGGACCTCCTGAGGGGCGGACTCGACATCTCGTAGGGCGACCATAATCGGCGCCGATCACGCCAGCCAGCGTTTGCATCGGCCAGCCTAGCTCATGGCCAGCAGCCCGATGCCATAGGCGGCCAGCAACACACCGCCGATCCGCGCCGTCCAGACGCCGAGCGGGAACAGCTTTTCGATCAGCACCACGGCGGCCAGGACGGCGACCCACAAGAGGTTCATCACGCCGCCCGCGAACAGCAGCGCCATCAGGATCCAGCAGCAGCCGAGGCAGTAGAGGCCGTGGCTGAGGCCCATGCGCAGGGCGCCAACGGCGCCGTCCCGCCAGTGGTTGACGACGAAATCGAAGGGCGACCGGCAGACAGCCAGGCAGGCCTGCTTGAACGGCGTCAGCTGGTAGAGGCCGGCGGCGAGGAACAGCAGGCCGCCCAGCCACGCGCTGGTCGTCGTCATGTCCATCGGCGAGAGCAGGGCTGCCCGCTCGAGGCCCCACTGGCCAAGCGTCGCGGCCACGCTGAAGCCGCCCCAGGCCAGCAGGTAGCCGGCGGCAAACAGGGCCGTCGGCGCGTACGGCTGGGCACGGGCGCGCCGGCGCCGGTTGATGGTGGCGAAGGTCAGGATCATCGGCGCCGCGCCGGGCAGCATCATGCCGGCCATCATGACCCACCACATCAGGAGCAGCAGGAGAAGATCGACGGCGCCCTTGGGCGGCATCGCCATGGTCATGTCTCCCATTGCGGCCATGCCCGCCGCCGCGTCGAACAGGTAGAGCCCGCAGAGCGCGGTGAGCCCGGCGAGCGCCGCTGTGATCACGACGCGCTGGTGCAGCATCAGCCCCAGCAGCGGCGAGGCGCGATCAGGCCGCCCAGGCGAAAGGCGCGAAGTGCCCATTGTTGCCCTTGCCTAAAAGGCTGAGGCCGAGCCCGAAGCCCTGCACTTCGGTCTTTTTGGAGCGCGCCAGGGCGAGCCGGCGGTTGGCCGGGTGGGCGGTGTTGTCGATATAGAAGGGCTCGCCGGAGCGGTTGCGCGAGGCCACGCCTTCGATCTCGAAGGCCAGGATGCCCGGGATCTCGGTGGCGCGGCGCAGGCCTTCGGCGGTGAAGTCGATGCGGCGGAACTCGACGCCGCGGAAGTCGCTCACCAGGTTGTCGCGGATCATCTGTGGCGGGCCGCCGGATGTGCCGCTGGCGATGCCGGACAAGGCCTGGCGCTGGGCGTCGTCGGCCTTTTCGTCGACGACGCAGGCGAACACCCAGTCGCCGTCCGACATCACCGGCTTGGAGCGGATGACCAGGGCGAATTTCAGGCCGTCGAGCGAGACGTCGCCGTGATGCCCGCGGTCGATGCGGTAGACCATCAGGGCGGTGCAATGCTCATGCGTCGCCGGCGCCTGCGGGTTGGTGAAGATGCAGGGACACAGATAGTCGCAGTTGCAGCTTTCCATGTACTCGCCGCTCAGTTGCCAGGTCTTCTGCGCCATGCCGACCTCAGCTTCGCTTGGGGCGGCGAGTGTAGCCGACATCGGCTATCGACGGCGATGATTTCCGTCGTCTCGAGCGGAGCCGCTCGAAGAGCGGCGTAGTCGAGAGACCTTCCCGCGACGAAATGCGGCTTATTGTGGAGAAAAGGTCTCTCCGCTACGCCTCGCTTCGCTCGGCTCCGGTCGAGACGACGGGAACTCGGGATGCCCAACCAAGGGCGTTGTACCCCCGCCGGCCGCGCGGCCGATGATGACGTCGTCGTTTGTTTGCGTGACGGCCCTACAGCCCGACGCTGCTCTGCATGATGCCGCCATCGGCGAATATCGTCGTCGCCGTCAGGTAGCTGGCGCCGTCCCCGGCGAGAAAGACGACGACATTGGCGATCTCCTCTGGTTCCGCCAGGCGCCCGAGCGGGATCGCAGCGTTGAGCTTCGCCAGCAGGGCAGGGTCGTTCATCGTGGAAAGATTGATCGGCGTGGCGACCGCGCCGGGCCCGACTCCGACCACCCGGATGCCGTGCGGCGCCAGCTCGACCCCGGCGGTGCGGGTCAGCATCCGCATGCCGCCCTTGGCCAGGCAATAGGCGGTGTTGCCCGGCATCGGCCAGTCCTCATGCACAGAGGTGATGTTGATGATCCGTCCGCCGCCACCTTGCGCGATCATCTGCCTGGCGGCGATCTGCGTCCCGAAGAACGCGCTTTTCAGGTTGATCGCCAGGACCTTGTCGTACTGGTCTTCCGTGGTGTCCAGGACGGAGGTGCGGGTCTCGATGCCGGCATTGTTCACCATGATGTCGACGCGGCCGAATTTCGCCACCGTGGCATCGATGAGCGCCTGCAGTTGCGCAATTCGGCTGACGTCCGCCTCAACGCCGATGGCCACAGCGCCCAACCTCGAAATTTCGCTCTCGAGCGCGTCGGTCGCCTCGGGATGGGCCACGTAGTCGATGGCGATATTCGCCCCGGCCTTGGCCAGACCGAGCGCGATCGCGCGACCGATCCCGCTATTTCCGCCGGTCACAATCGCGACCTTGCCGTTCAGTGACATCGCCCTTCTCCTTTTTCATGGCACCGAACGACTCTGCCACCCCCGGCCTCTCGTGCAATCGAACGACGCCAGGATATCACATCGTCGTGCGCCCGGGAGCGATGCCCCATGTGCTCGTGAACGAGCCGCCTGGATCCAGCCTGATCAGGGCGTCCCCGGTCCGAAAAGCGTTCGGCGGGCAGGTCATGGGCTCGACGGCAAGGCTGCGCCGGCGGCGGTCGTCGGGCAGCGTGTCGCCCGTGAAGAGCATCAGATAGCGGTAGCTCTCGTCGACCCAGAGCGAGAGGCTGGTTCCGTGGTCCGGATCCCGGAGCGCGACACGAGCGAGGCCATCCTCGTCCCGTACGAGGTCGGTGAATGCGTGGTCGAGCGTCGTCGAGCCGATCTGCCTCGGCTGCCGGAAATCGTATTCCGTGTCCTGCACGGCTTCCCTGCCGACCGGAAGGCCGCGCTCGTTGGACCGCAGGACGCTTCGCCCGGGCGCGCGCAACATCAGACGATCGACAGTTGGCGTGCCGACGGTGAGATACGGATGAGCGCCGCTCCCGTAGGGACACGGGTCTGTGCCGACATTCGTGGCCGTTGTCCGCACCCGGAGGCCGCGGTCCGACAACGCATATTCGATGCTGAGCCTGAGAGAGAAGGGGTAACCCGGTTGCGGAAAGAGGATGTGCTCCATCACGACCCGGTGTGGCTCGCGGGCGGAGGCGGTCCAGGCGGACCAGCGGACGAGGCCGTGGATCGCGTTGTGGTGTTGCGGCTCGTTCAGCGGGAGCTGGTGGCGGCGACCGTCGAACTCGTAGCTGCCATCTTGCAACCGGTTCGGCCACGGGATCAGGACCTGCCCCCGGCCCGAAGAGCTCATCTCGTCGGCCCCGTACCCGTCGACGAGCTTTCGGCCGCCGGCGGCGTATGAGCGGAGTCCGCCGCCGACCTCGACAACGACAGCCTGCTGATCCCCGGCTGCGATCTCGATCTGCTCGCCGGATGGCGCGATCACCACTCGCCTCGCGTCAGGCCAGCCGCGGGAGCTGGTGGTCGCCGAGTCGGAGCGCGTTGGCTATCGCGGTGAGCGCCGGGTTCATCGCCCCGGTCTTCGACGCCGACGTGACCGGATCCATGTCGAACCGTCAGGTACCGGCCTGCTGCGCGCACCCGACCGCCGGGATCTCGTTCTTCATGCAGGCATGCCGGGGCCGGCGGTAGCTCGCGCAGGGCGTCCCCGCCGCCGCTGATCTCCCAGGTCTTTTGCGCCATGCCGACCTCAGCGTCGCTTGGTGCGGGGAGTGTAGCCGACATTGGGCGGCGGGCTAAGCGGTGTGGGGCTATCGCATGTGATGATTTCCGTCGTCTCGACCAAGGCCCCCCTCGACTTCGCTCGGGGCAGGCTCCGTGCCGCGCGGAGAGACCTTCTCTCCACAATAAGCTGCCTATCGTTGAGAGAAGGTCTCTTGTGTACGGCGGATTTGCCAGAATGTGCGAACGGGCGGCTGCTACCAACAACCGCCCGGCGCTCCTCGGCGAGCGCCTTGCGCGTCTCCATGTCGAAGCGCCCGGCATAGATCGGCCGCTCGCCCGGACCGCCAAGCGGCGGCGCAATTTTGGACACACACTTATCACGCGGAATCTGCACCGCCGCGGTGATTATCGCTTGGGGGGCCATGGCGGAAGATCCGAGCACCGGCGATCCAGAGTCCGATTTCGTCACCCTGCGGCCGGGCCAGGTCGTGGGCCGCTATCGCATCGTCTCGGTCCTCGGCCAGGGCGGCTTCGGCATCACCTATCGCGCGCAGGACTCCGAGCTCGGGCGCGAAGTGGCCATCAAGGAATATCTGCCGGCCGCGCTCGCCGTGCGCCAGGATGGCACCACGGTGGTGCCGCGCTCCACGGGTGCGGCCGAGGACTTCGCCTGGGGCCGCGACCGCTTCATCGCCGAGGGCCGAACGCTCGCCGCCCTGCATCGCGTGCCGGGCATCGTGCTGGTGCACGACTTCCTCGAGACCAACGGCACCGCCTACCTGGTCATGGAGCTGCTGGGCGGGCAGACGCTGCAGGCGCGGGTCGCCGGCCGCGGCCCGCTCGACGCGGCGAGCCTCGAGGTGCTGCTGCGGCCGCTGCTCGATGGCCTCGAGCAGGTCCATGAAGCGGGCTTCCTGCATCGCGATATCAAGCCGGCGAACATCCTGCTCGACGATCAGGGTCGGCCGACGCTGATCGACTTCGGCGCCTCGCGTGCGGCCGTCGCCGGCCGCTCGCAGGCGATGACCGCGGTGTTCACGCCGGGCTATGCCGCCGTGGAGCAGTTCACCGCGGCCCGGCAGGGACCGTGGACCGACATCTATGGCCTGGCGGCCACGCTGCATTTTGCCGTCACGGGACAGCCGCCGGCCAATGCGGTCGACCGCGTGCTGGAGGATACCTACCTGCCGCTCGCCGACGGCAGGCGGCCGTTTGCGCAAAACCTGCTGGCCGCCATCGATGCCGGACTCGCCGTGCGCGCCGCCGACCGGCCGCAATCGATCGCGGACTGGCGGACGCTTCTGTCGCAGCCCGTTTCGGCGCGACCCGACGCGCAGGCCACGGTCGTCATGCCGCGGGCGCGGACGGACGCCGCGACCGTCGCGCCATCGCCGCCGCGGGCGCGGCGCAAGCCGGCAGCGATGGCTCTGGCGGCGGTCGCGCTCGCCGGCGTGGCGGCGGGCGGCTGGTTCCTGTTCGGTCCGCGACCCACAACGACACAACCGGCCGCGCCACCCGCCCTGGCGAATGCCGCGGCACCCGGCGCGCCCGATCGCAGCCAGGAAGAGCTGGAGCAGGCGCGGCGCGAACAGAAAGCCGCCCTCGACGAGGCCACCCGGCTGCGCGCCGAGGCCGAGGCGCGGCGCAGATCGGACGAGGAGGCCCAGTTGCGGCGCAAGATCGAGGACGAGATGCGCCACAAGGCGGAGGCCGAGGAGGCGAGCCGCCGTCAGGCCGCGGAGGAGGCCGCGCGCCGGGCGGAGGTCCAGGCCGCGGCACAGCGACAGGCCGATGAGGACGCCAGGAGCAAGGCCGCTGCCGAAGCGGCCAGGAGCGAGGAGGCCGACGCCAAGGCCGCCGAAGCCGCGGAGACGGCGCTTCATCTCTCGCCGTCCGACCGACAGCGCCTCCAGGTCGCGCTCACCGCGCTGGGCTTCGCAACCGGCGGCACGGACGGCGTGTTCGGACCGCGCTCGCGCGAGATGATCGCGGCCTGGCAGAAGAAGAACGGCCGCGCCGCCACCGGATTCATCTCGGCGGAGACGCAGCGGGACTTGCTGCGCGACGCCCAGCCCGCCCTCGCCCGCTACGACGACGAGCAGAAGAAGCCGGCGGATACCCAGAACCAGGCCGCAGCGGCCGGCGCTGCACAGGGCGCCGCACAGGGGGGCCCCGCGGCAAAGGGAGGATCGGGCCAATGCGACGGTTCCTACAGCTCGCAATGGTGCCGCGCCGCCTTCCAGGGCTTTCCGCCGAGCTGCTGGAACGTGCCGATGACCATCCGCAACGGCGCGATCTCCGGCAGCTGGACCTCGCCCCGCACCACCGAGGTGCAGACCTTCAACGGCCGCATCGGCCCGGCGGGCGAGGTCAGCATCACCTACAACGGCATCGGCACGCAGACCTATGTGAACCAGCATTTCACCGCGCCGCTCTCGGGAACGGTCGCGGGCGGCGTGCTGACGGCGAGCGGGCGCGCCAGCGCAAATGGCCGCGAATTCTCGGTGCGGGTCCAATGCCGTTAGGCTGGATCCGCCTGGGTTGCGTGGCCGCCGCGTCGGTCGTCGGGTTGGCGGCGTCGTCCGCCGCCGAGGCGGCATCGTTCGACGGTACCTGGTCCGTGCTGCAGGTCTGCGATTCAACCCAGGAAGGCGCGCGAGGCTACACCTGGCGCTATGACGCTGCGGTGAAGGACGGCCACCTGGTTGGTCACTATCGCAACCCGGGACAAAGTCCGTCGCTGACGCTGGAGGGGCAGATCAACCCCGACGGCACGGCCACGCTGGTGGCGCAAGGAATCTCGGCGGACTCCGACCACAACATCAAGTTCGCGCCGCCGCAGACCCCCATCTCGTTTCGCGTCGCCGCCAAGTTCGAAGCGGCGGCGGGCGCGGGCAGCCGGCTCGGCGTTCGCAGCTGCAAGTTCACCTTCAAGAAACAGTGACGCCGCACCGGCGGTGGTCGACGACCTGCCTGCGAGCGGGACTGCACGGCGCACGTTGCGCGGGTTTGCCGGTTGCAAGACACGCGCAATAGTTGTATTGTGATGATGAACTCTCGTAAGCCAAGAGCAGGCGGGCGGCTTCGCTGCACTCGAAACGAGGCTCGTCCCACCCACTCGCGGCGTTCGGCCCCGAGGCCGGAGTTCACCGCTGAAGAGCGCCGTGAGGCGCTCTTTCCCGGGGCATGAGCGATCGTGCCCAGAGCATCACCCAGGAGCATCATGATGGCGACGACACTTGCCTTTCGTACCGCCCCAGGCGCGGTCAGCATCCCGGTCGGGCAGTCAAAGACCTTGGGCGCCGTGGACGTCCACAGCTTCGAGCGGATCAGGGTGGTCGCCGATGAGCGTGTCGGCTCCGCCGGCCCGGTCGTGATCCGGCTGACGCTCACCGAGGGCAACGAGCTGGTCTCGCAGCTCGACACCCTGACGCTGCAGCCGCATTCGCAACAGACGCGCGTCTACGAGGTGCCGGGCAACAAGCTGACGATCTTCGCCGACGCGACCGGCGCGTCCGGATCCTCGTCCGTCGACGTGCTCGTCTACGGCTCCGCCTGAGGCGCGCGTTCCAGCGTCAGTGCCTGCCCGCTTGCGGGCTCGGTCCGCAGCGGATGTGCCAGACCAACGTTGGGGTGTTCAACCGGACACCCCAACCACGCCACAGCGGACTTTCGGTAATGGCACCATCCGCATCCCTGCGGCATCGTGCGGGGATCGCCCAAGGAATCAGGTCGGGGGCGTGCAGCCCCTCGAACACAGACCTGGCTGCACTTGCAACTCGCCATCCCGACTCGAGCGAGACCCTCGTCATCCATCGCAATCAGCGACATGGAGGTCCTTATGCCCGACAAGAAGCCCAACCCACCCTTGACGCACCGCCAGCTCGCAAGACGATCGAACATCCGCGCGACCGGGAAAGCCAAGCGCGCGACCGCGTCGCTTCTCGACATCCCGCTCGACGGAGTGCGGGCCCCGCGCCTGGTTCGAAAGGACGGACGATTGAGCCTCGTCGCGTCCATCGATGGCAACGGGGTCCGGCCGGAACGGCGGCATGAGCGCATTCCGGTGACGCGTCTCAATGCCAAGACCCTCGACCCCAAGCTGTTCGCGAAAGAGATTCACGGATATCGCCCGTTGGGCCTCGCCACGACGTTCGCGCCGAAGCTCAGCAAGCCCACCCATCAGCTGCGTGCCAGCCGAGGCAAGGGTCTCGACCGCGGCGGTTCGATCTTCGGCACCGACGATCGCTATCTGTTCGACGACCACGCCTTCCCGTGGCGCACCACCGGCAAGGTGCGCACCGTCGGCAAGTGGGGGTCCGGGACGACCATCGGGCCGCGTCATGTCCTGACCGCAAGCCACGTCGTCAACTGGACCGGCGGCAGCGGCGGTGGCGTGGCGTGGCTCAGCTTCACACCCGGCTACTTCGACGGCAGCGGGCCGTGGGGGGAAATCGCCGCCACGCGCGTGATCTACTGGGAACAGGCCCCGGGGACCTTGACGGACCAGCAGACGGCCTTCGACTACGTCGTGCTCGTCATGGACCAGCGCATCGGCGACGTCGTCGGCTATCCCGGCTACCGGACCTACGACGATGGCTGGAATGGCGGGAACTACTGGCAGTATATCGGCTATCCCGGCGAGCTTTCGAGCGGAGAGCGGCCGGCGTTCCAGGGAAACTGCGTGATCTCGACGGCCCAGGACGAAAGCCTGAGTGGCCAGTCGGCCCAGGTGCTGGGTCACTTCAACGAGTTCACGCCGGGCCAGTCGGGTGGATCGGTCTGGGGCTGGTGGGACAACGAATCCTGGCCAAGGGTCGTGGGCGTCGGCAGCACGATCGGCGACACGACCGTGAAGTCGCCGTCGGTCGGCACCAAGGGCGACAACGAGTATGGCGGCGGGCCGGCGCTGAGCGCCCTCATTTCATGGGCGCGGACCAACTATCCTTGACCATAACCGGTGTTCGCCATGGCTCTTGCCAAGTGACGCGGCGCGCAAGCTGCCGCCTCAGAGGTCGACGCGCTCCTCGGCCACCGCCTTCCGCTTCTCCATGTTGAAGCGTCCGGCATAGATCGGCCGCTCGCCGGTCGACGGGCCGGGATACTGCACGATCAGGATCTCGCCGCCGGTCGCGGTGTGGAAGACGCCCTCGAAATGCGGGTCGGGGTGGTAGAGCATCGTGCCCGGCGGGCAGAGCCTTCTGTCGATCGTGAACTCGCCCTTCAGGATGAACCAGACCTGCGCGAAGCCGTGATAGTGCTCGGGATGATGCGCGCCCGGCTCGAGCCGCAGGATGCCGGCATTGGGCGCGGTCGGCTGCTCGGGGCTGGGATGGAACAGCATCTTGCCGGTCTCGCCCGGCCAGCGGATGGTTTCCCAGTCGATCTCGTCGAAATGGCGCACCTGGTAGGGCAGATGATCGCGCCGCGAGGGCTCGCGCGCGGTGTCGAGCGCGGCATTGGCCGTCGCGGTGTCGGGAACGTGCTTGCTCATGGCTGGCTCTCCTCCTTCGTTGTCGTCACTTGCCGCCTGCCGGCGGCACAGTATAGCCGTTGCGCCGCAGCAGCTCTTCCATCGCCCGGATGCCGCTGTCGTAGCGGCCGGCCCCGCAATCGACCTCGGCGTTCTTGCGCGCGATATCCCCGCCGCCGCCGCCTTCGCTCTTGCTGCCGCCGTGGCGCTGCCAGAACGCGACGAGCTCGGCGCAGCGCGTCCGGGGATCGGTACTGAGGGTTTCCTGACCCACGCCTTGGGCGACGGAAGCGGTCGCGGCAGCCGACAGCACCAGGACGAGGATGGCGAAGATCAGTCCGTGCATGGGCTCCCTTTCATCCCGACCCTACAAAATGAGAAAGAGACCGGTCGCGGCCAACGCCGCCACCCAGATCCGATCGAGATTGATCCAGCCACGACGCAGAAACGCCACGCCCAGCCATTCATAGACCAGGCCCGCGATCGCCGCCGTGACGGCAAGCATGGCGCCGGTATGCACGGCCACGGCGGCGAGCGAGATCGGCAAGGATCCCGCCGCCGACAGCTCCCGCGCCGGCGACGCCGAGAGGCAGAGCGGGATGATCACCGGGACGAGCATCAGGCCGGCGCCATGGCCGGTCGCCATCGTGAACGACCACAGGCCAAGCCCGACCATGCCGGTCTGCATGCCGACGCGCACGCGATGGCGATGGCCGTAAAGCGCGTAATAGAGGGCCCAGCCCAGGAGCACGGCCCCGGCCAACGGATCCAGCAGGTGTCGATCGAGGACAAGCCCCAGCGCCACGACAGCGGCCACGACGACGGCGATCGAAAGCGCATGCCCCAACGCGATCGGGATGAGCGACAGCCAGACGACGCGCCGGCTCCGCCGGTGCAGCCCCAGCGCCGTCGCAAACAGCCAACCCATGGCGGGGTTGATGCCGTGGAAGGCGCCGAGGCCCGCGAGGACGAGCCACGGCGACAGTTCCGTCATCGCTACCCGTTCCTTACGGATAGCAATAGGAATCGGACGAGCAGTCGCCGCCTTCCAGGCGCACCTGATGGGGGCGATGGCCTTTCGGCCATTCGATGAAGAAGCGCTCGTCGAAGCCGATGCCGCCGTTGTCGCCGACATCGAGCTTCACCATCCAGCCGTCGATGCCGTCGGGATAGAACTGCGGGTCGATCGCGCCATAAAGCGAGTTGGTGAAATAGACACGCTTGCCGTCCCGGCTGATCTCGACCATTTGCGGGCCGCCGTTCAGCGCGCCGTTCGGAGCCTTCGGATGGGCAGCCCTCGACACGATGCCGCCGATGCGAACCTTGCCGGCGAGCTTCGGGCTCATCGGGTCGGATACGTCGTATTGCAGCATGTCGCCGGTGCCCCAGCACGACACGTAGAGGAAGCGGTCGTCCATCGACAGGTCGATGTCGGTGACGAGCGGCGGGACCGCCTTGAAGCCCTTCAGCACGGGCGGCAGCTTGTCTGGATCGGCAGGTTCGGCCGGGATCTCGATGATCTTCCGCGCCGCCCATTGGCCGCCGTCGCGATACCAGGTCCAGATCGACGAGCTGAGATCCTTCAGGCTGATCACGCAACCGACGAACCCGTAGGCCTTGGTCGGATCGTGGGCCGGACGCAGCTCGAACACGAGCTGATGGTCCTGGCCCAGATCGATTTCCTGCAGGTGCTTGCGCTTGTGCAGGTCCCAGAAGTGCAGCCGGCGTCCGTACTTGCTGCCGAGCAGGAGTTCGGGAACCAGACCGTTTTCGAACATGTCCGGCGTTCCCCATTCGCTGGTCACCATCGTGTCGTGGCCGAGGTGCCACCAGAAATCATAGGCCAGTTCCTGGGGACCGCGATCGATCTCCCATTTGCCGAGGACATTGAAGCTTTCGGGATCGAGCAGGAAAATCCCGCCGGGCCCGCCCTTGCCTTCGGCATTGCCGAAGGCATTGGCGTAGATGCCTTCCGGTCCGCAGTGGATGGTGTGCACCCGGGAATAGCCGGTTTTCTCGGCGATCTCCTCGGGCTCGATCACCTTCACGATCTTCGGATTGCGAGGATCGGGTTTGGTATCGAGGACGTGCAATCGCGACGAGCGCAGGCCCGGCACGATGAGGTAGCGCCGCTCCATATGCGGGTGCGGGGCGTTCGGGCACAGGCATGAGGAACAGGCATTCCAGCCGAAGTGATGAAGCTCGTCGCCGACATTCGGCATGTCGACCTGGGCAATGATCTGCGAATAACGCGAGGACTTCGGGTCGACGTCGACCACGGCGATGGCGTCCGGTTTCCGGCGATCCGGATCGAAGGCTGCCACATAGGCCAGGCCTTCGCTCGGCGCCTTGGCTGCCATCCTTGGTGACGGATAGAACGAGGGATCAGGTCGCCACGTTTCCATAGTATACCTCCCTGGTTACGAGCACAGAAATTATCGCCGACATTTTGTCGGAACGATGGACCAGGATCACGAACGGCATCAGGGCCGACCGAGCGACGGCCGTTTCACTTCTTCTCGACGTTCCAGAACACCGTGGGACCGGCCGAAATGAATCCCGAGACGTTCCGGCGGGCGGCGGAAACGAGGCGCCATTCGCCGAGAGGGACGTAGGGCGTCCATTCGGTCGCCCGGACCTGCGCGGCGTCGGCGATCTCCTTCAGCCGGGCCGGGTCGGTCTCGCGGGCGAAGCGATCGCGCAGCTTTTCCATCTCCGGATCGCAGGGCCAGCCATTGAAGGCCTTGTCGCAGGAGGAGTTGAGATAGCGGTTCGACACAGGGTCGACGAGGTCCATGGCCGAGGGCGAGATCAGGTAGGCATGCCAGCCGCCTTGCTCGGGCGGGCTCTTGCGCGACGTGCGGATGATGATGCTCTGCCAGTCCATCGGCTGCATGTCGACTTTCAGGCCGGCCTTCTCCATCAACCGTTTCGCCACCGGGGCGAGGTTGGTCTGCCAGAAGAGATCGCTCGACTGCAGCAGCACGACGGGCGTGCCGTCGTAGCCCGCCTGCTTCAGGAGCTGAGCGGCCTTGTCGAAATTCGACTCGAGCAGGCCGTCCATGCCCTTGCCGGACGCATAGGGGGTGCCGCAGATGAACAGCGCCTTGCAGGGCTTGTATTTCTCCGGGTCGCCGATCACGGCCTTGAGGAAATCCTCCTGGTTGAAGGCGTACCAGAGCGCGCGACGCACCAGGGGATTGTCGAACGGCTTGTGCAGGTGGTTGAGGCGAAACATGTTCTGGCTGCCGACGGGGCTCAGGGTCATGAGCTGGACATTGCGGTCGGCCTTGAGCAGGGCGTGCAGATCGAAGGGCGGCGCCTCGATGAAGTCGATCTCGCCGGCCTGCAGCGCATTGATCGCCTGCAGGTGGTCGGGCATGGCGTGCCATTCGATGCGGTCGACCTTGGCGACCTTGCCGCCGGCCAGCCGCGAGACCGGCTCCGGGCGCGGCTTGTAGTCGGGATTTCTGACATAAACGGCCATGTGGCCCGGCCGCCATTCGTCGCGCTTGAAGATGAACGGCCCCGAGCCGGTGGGGTCGGTGATCTGGGTGAAGGGATCGGTCTCGGCGATCCTCCGAGGCATCATGAACGGCACGTTGGAATTGGGCTTGCCCAGCGCCGGCAGCAGGAGCGCGGTCGGCTCCTTGAGCCTGATCTCGATGGTGCGCGCGTCTTTGGCCTCGACGGCCAGGACGAAGGTCATGAGCTTCTGGCCGACGGCGTCGCGGGCGGCCCAGCGCCGGATCGAGGCCACGCAGTCCTCGGCCGTCACGGGCTGGCCGTCGTGCCACCTGAGGCCGTCGCGCAGGGTGAAGGTGTAGGTGAGCTTGTCCGCCGAGACCTCGGTCCGGTCGACCATCTGCGGCCTGATCTCGCCCTCGGCGTCGGTGGCGAACAGCGTGTCGTAGACCATGTAGCCGTGGTCGCGGATGACGAAGGCGGTGTTCCAGATCGGATCGAGGATCTTGAGGTCGGAGTTCATGACGATGCGCAGCACCGTCTCCGCCTGGACCGCGCCGGCAGAGGCCAGCAGCGCCGCTGCGGCCAACAACCACCGCACGACGTGCCGTTTGCAACGATGAACAAAAGCGTCAGGCCGGTTCATGGCGTTTCTCCCATCACTCTGGGACAACGCAACGCAACGCGAGCGCAGGGACTGTGGCAGGCGCGCCGGTCGAGGACAATGCCTGAGCGGCGGCGAAGCTGGGGGTGTGGACACAAGTCAGGAGCCTCCCCCGTCATACCGGGGAAGTGCCCCCGAAGGGGGCGGAGGGGGAAGGCCCCACAGACGATCTCCTATAATTTCAGATCTGAAACTTGCAGGTATCTCGACTGAGGCTTTCCCCCTCCGGCCCTGCGGGCCACCTCCCCCGTATGACGGGGGAGGCAAATGAAATGACGATGTGCTCGGCATTTTGGCGCTGACACGCCCTGCCAGAGTCGTAAGCTTTTCGCGTCACAACAGGGAGGGGCAGATGGCTACCAACCGGACGTACGTGAAGACCGAAGTGGTCGGCAGCTCCGACAAGTCGGTCTCCGATGCCATCGAGTCGGCGATCGCCGTGGCATCGCGTTCACTCCGCAATCTCGAGTGGTTCGAGGTGATCGACGTTCGCGGCAGCATTCGCGACAACAAAGTTGCGAACTACCAGGTCACGCTGAAGCTGGGTTTGAGGTACGAACCAAAGGCGCCCCCTGGGTAACGTGCCTGACACACTGGGGCGTTATCATTCCGTAACGTGTCTGCATCGATGTCCCGAGCTTGAGCCTCCGGCTCCCGTGAATGGCCGTCCTGTCTGATAGTTCCAGGTCGTTCCGCGCCGTCGTCGGGCGCAATGGCTCGACGCTGTGGTGCGCCCTGTTCGTCCTGGCGGTCCTGCTCGGCGCCGCTCTCGATCGAAGCCTGCCGCTCGCGGTCTATCTGTTGAGCTTCTGGCACTACTATCTCTATTGGCTCGCCTTCGCTTTCGGCGCGATTCCGTTCGACGTGTTCAAGCGCGATGCCGTCGCCATGAAGACCGTCTCGGTCGCCGCCCTGGCTGCGGTCTATCTCGCCGCGCCGCTCGACCTCGCCTCCCTGATCGTCATTGCCTGCGGCATCCTGTTGAACGTCCGGGCGGCGGCAGCCTTGGGGATCGACCGGACCTATTACGGTCACGAGGTGGCCGGCCTGCCGCCGCGGAGAATTACCGCCTTTCCCTATTCGCTGACCAACCATCCGATGATCTTGGGAAACGTCGCGGCCTTCGGCGGCACCCTGATCAACCCTGAGTTTCGACAGCACTGGTGGCCGCTGGCGGGCCTGCATGTCGCCCTGAACATCGGGCTGCTCGTCATGGAGCTGGCCGGCCCGCGGCGGCGGCGCATCGTGCGGCTGGGCGGCGGCCTCGCCTTCGCGAGCGTCCTGTGCGGCGTGGGAGTCGCAGCGGTGAGAGCCGGGGAGGAAGAGACGTTGCCGGCCGTGCTGCTGGGCGCGGCGGCCGTCGCCTGCGCCTGGGCGCTGTATCGCTGCTACGCGGCCCGCGAGAAACCATAAGGAGAAGGAGAGCCCATGAGCAGCACATCGAGCTGGGCCGGCGGAAGCGCGGAGTCCGGACCGCGGGACCAGGTCTCGCGGCTTTTTCCCGCGACGGTCGGCCGGTTCGACGACCGCGCCGACCGGGCCGTGATCGAGGGGCTGACCCGATGGGTCGAGGATCATTATCGCGAGGACCTGGCCAGGCGGCCGTCCAAGCATGTCTATGTCCGCACCCTGCCCGGACCGGTGATCGAGCAGATCGACCTCCTGCGCGACAGCCCGCTCATCGCCTCCCTGATCGGGGCCCGGGTCCCGGCGGGCAGCGTCGTGGCGCCGATGAAGCACACCGACGAGCTCTACATGTCCAACTACAACAAGGATCATGGCGGGGACCAGGGCCTGTTCGACCGGCATTACGACGGCAACCTGCGCTTCCTGTCGTCCAGCGTGGTCGTGCGCGCTTTGATCTACCTGCAGTCCGACGCGACCTACAAGGTCGTGTTCGGCGACAGCCGGGTCGAGAAGGCGTTTGCGACCTACGAATTCGGCCTGATGGACTTTCACCGCGAGCTGCATTGGGTCGAGGGGCACTACAACCCGGCCGACCGCCAGCGCATCCTTCTCAAGTGCAACTACCTGGTCACGCGCCGTAACGCCGCCCTCCTGGGGCGGGCCGCGCTCGCCGCCAACACCAGCGTGTTCTACGTCGTGAAATCGGCGATGGAATACTCCAAGAGTCCCAGCACGCCGCCGCAGGTCGCCGTCGGACTCCTGTGCAATCTCTTCCGACTGCTGAACAACATCCACCCCTTGATCCCGCTGGCGTTGATCGCCGCCGTCGTCGGCGCGCTCGGCTGGGCGACGGGCTGGGTAATCGGGCGCCTGCTCGCCTAGGCTTTCTCCGTGGATCGACGCGCGCGCCGGGGCCCGGCAGACCCGTCTCTTTACCGTAACGCCAGCGCTGTACGTTGGTAATCGGTGTGCAACGGTCGTCCCTCCCCCGGTCCGGTCCTGCCGCCAGCCAAGCTGCCCGCCTGAAAGTGCCAAGAATCCCGAAAGTGACACCTGACGATTGGCGCAGCCCAGCAACAGCGCCCGCCGGCAACGCGGGCCCCTCCGACGACCGGCCTCGGCTTCCCCTCCATAGCTAAGGAAAGCACCCATGAGTGGCTTCTTGAACGAACTGAAAGTGCAGCGCTGGGACGACCATCGCTACTATCATCACAGCAAGGTCAACCAGTCGCTTCACTTCGTGAGCGCAACGAGCTTCCTCTGCGCCTACGTGATGGCGTTCTCCGATCCCGCGATGGCCGCGCTGATCGGCTGGCTTGTCGCCATGACGACCCGCCAGGTGGGCCACCTCTTCTTCGAGCCGCGGGGCTACGACCAGGTCAACCAGGCCACCGACGACTACAAGGAAGAGATCAAGGTCGGCTACAACATCAAGCGAAAGCTCGTGCTGCTGGCCGTGTGGGCCGCCTCGCCTCTCCTGCTCGTCCTCGACCCGACGCTGCTCGGGATCTTCGTCCCCCATGCCGATACGGCCGAGTTTGTCCGCCATGTCGGCGAAGTCTGGCTGGTGGTCGGCCTGGCCGGCATCGCCTTCCGCGCGATCCAGCTGTTCGTCCTGAAGGATTTCCGGACCGGACTGGTGTGGGTCACCAAGATCGCCACCGATCCCTTCCACGACATCAAGCTCTACCACCGCGCGCCGCTCCATCTTCTGGCGGGCAAGCGGGCGGCGGGCGCGGTCTCCCACCCGATGCCCGAAGCCCTCTGCGAGGAGAGCGTCGAGGAACTTCCCGCCGAGGCCTCAAAGGCGGGCGTGTAGAGCAGATTCCGAAGTGGCGTCATCACTTCCTCCCCAGCAACGCTGGGGAGGTGTCGGCGTCTTACGCTGACGGAGGGGTCATGGGCCTCACTTTTGGCGCTCATGACCCCTCCGCCCGCTACGCGGGCACCTCCCCTTCGCGGAATCCGCGAAGGGGAGGCGAGCGTGATTCCTTTCCTTCGGAATACGCTCTAGGGACGGGCTTCCAGCGGGCGGCCGCCCAAGAGGTGGGCCCTTCGCTTCCCGGGCCGCCACGGGGCGATGGCGGCGCGGAGCATCTCGCGCAGGATGCGTCGCTTGATGGCCCGGTCGGTGCCCAGCGCGCCGGTCTCCCACCAGCCGTCGCGGCGCATGGCTTCGGCGGCGGCCAGGAAGCGCTCGGCCACCGCCTCGAAGTCCGCATCGCTGAAATTCAGGCTGAAGACCAGCCGGCCGGTGCCGACCCAGCTCAAGGCCAGGCCGTGAGCCTTGAGGTAATATTGCAGCATCCAGTTGTAGCGCGACGACTTGGTGTGGCAGACGGTCCAGATCGACGACAGGTGCGCGACCTGCAGGGGCAGGCGACGCTCGGCCAGTCTTCGATTGAGCGAGGCCGCCCGCCCCGCCCAGGTGGCATCGAGATCGCGATAGAGAGCCTGCATCTGCTGCCCCTCGAGATGGAGCAGGAATTCGTTCATCGCCGCCATGACGTAGGGATGGGAATTGAAGGTCCCGCGCGCGAAGCAGATGTCGGCGGGGCGGTCCTCGCGAAAGCGCTTCATGAAGCGGTGATGGCCGCACACGACGCCGACGGGAAAACCGCCGCCCACCGTCTTGCCGTAGGTCACGATATCGGCCGCGACGCCGAAATATTCCTGGGCGCCGCCGGGCGCCAGGCGGAAGCCGACGAAGACCTCGTCGAAGATCAGCACGATGCCACGCTCGGTACAGATCGCGCGGAGCTGCTTCAGCCAGGCCGCGTAGGAAGCGCGATCGACGCTGGCGTCCGGCCGGCTGTGGACCAGGGTCGTGTCGGCAGGCGCCCCGATGTTGGGATGCAGCGCCTGCAACGGATTGACCAGCACGCAGGCGATGTCGTGGCGGCTCTTCAGCACGGCCAGGGTGGCGTCGGACATTTCCGCCAGCGTGTAGGTGTCGTGGGCGGGCACCGGGTTGCCGACGCCGGGCTGAACGTCACCCCACCAACCGTGGTAGGCGCCGCAGAAACGAACGAGATGGGAGCGCCGCGTGTGATAGCGGGCGAGGCGAACGGCCTGCATGACCGCTTCCGTCCCCGACATGTGGAACGAGATCTCTTGCTTGCCGGAAATCCGCGCCAGGCGCGTCACGTTGTCGGCGACCAGCTGCGGGTAGGAGCCCAGCACCGGGCCGAGCGCGCTCACGCGCCGGATGCCACGCTCCATGCATTCTTTGTAGAAATCGTAGCCGAGCAGGTTCACGCCGTACGACCCGGTGAGATCGAAGCAGGCGTTGCCGTCGAGATCGGTAACCTGGACGCCGTTCGACGAGGCGAGAAACGAGCCTGCGGGCAAATGCGTCTTCACGGCGGGGCTGAACGGGAAGGGCACCCGGTAGCTCTCGGTGAACTGCAGGTCGGAGATGTGGGGCGCGGCTTCGGCCGTCTGGCCGAGCGTCCGCGCGCTCGTCGTCCGCAGAATGCGCGACAGACCCTCGAAGGCGGCGCGGCGCCGGTCCGCGACCCCGACGTTGGCGTCGTCGGCGGAGAAGAAATGGGCGTCGTCAAAGGCATAGCGCGGCACCAGCGCCGCGATGCGACGCGAGAGGCGCGAATGCCCGGCCAGGGAACGATGCTTGGCGCGCGACAAAGCGAGCCTTGCGCGGAGCTTCAGCCCCACCATGACCATCAACAGGCCCGCCAGCATGAGCGCGGCGAGCGACCACGCATCCGGTATCAGTGCCATCGAACGTCCCTTCCCTCTTCCCTGGCCTCTTCCCTGGCCTCTTCCCTGGCCTCCCCGGTGGCGACATGACCCTGCGGTCGGAACTCGCGAGGATCGTCCAGCAGGAAGACATCAACTTCCTGCTGACGAACCGGATTCCCCGGCGGCTCGTCACACGGTTCCTCGGATGGTTCAGCCAGATCGAGAATCCCGTCGTGGCGCGGGCGTCGATCGGGGTCTGGCGGCTGTTTGCCGATCTTGATCTGAGCGATGCCCGGCTGCAGTCCTTCAAGAGCCTGCATGCCTGTTTCACGCGCGAGCTGAAGCCCGGCGCGCGTCCCGTCGATGGCGATCCGCGGGTGCTTACAAGTCCGTGCGATGCCATCGTCGGCGCCTGCGGCGCGGTCGACGGCACGCAGGTGCTTCAGGCCAAGGGTTTCCCCTACGCGCTGCAGGACCTGCTGGTCGATCCGGCGTTGATCGAGGCCTATCGCTGCGGCCAGTACGCGACGCTGCGGCTCACCTCGAGCATGTACCACCGGTTCCATGCGCCCGGCGACGGCACGATCGAGCGCGTGACCTACATTTCGGGCGACACCTGGAACGTCAATCCGATCGCGCTCCGGCGCGTGGCCAGCCTGTTCTGCAAGAATGAGCGGGCCGTGATCCGGACGAGGCTCGCCGGGACCGCTCACCTCGTGACCCTGGTGCCGGTCGCGGCCATTCTCGTCGCCAGCATTCGCCTGCATTTTCTCGATGTGGTGATGAACATGAACTATCGCGGCGCCGCGGAGATCGACTGCGACGCGCCCTTCCAGAAGGGCGATGAGCTCGGCTGGTTCGAACATGGCTCGACGATCATCGTGTTTGCGCCGCCGGGATTCCGCCTCTGCCACGACATTCGCGAAGGCACTCCTATCCGGATGGGCCGCGCACTCATGCACTTGCCATGACGATGCCTCGGACGTGCGCGATTGCACGACAGGCATCCTTTTTGTGTATGGAAGCCGTTGCGCGCCCGTGACGTTGCTGTGTCAGCAGGATGACATAGGCTTTCGGCTCGGAGGCCGACGAGCGACTTCCCCGGCCGGCGCCGGGACCGGCTAAGCGTGCCGCCCGTTCTGTTTCGAGGGGCGTTTCCTCGCTGCGTTCCTAATCGGAACCTTGGGCCGGGGCGCGGCGTGCAGCATGCGCCTGACCGCCGCTCCCCAGGCTGGATTGAGCTTTTCGGCGACAGGTTTGGTCATGGCTGTGGCCGGCATCAAAACCTCCCTTGCTCCCGTGATCAGTGAAACGCCGGAATGATGTGCTTGGCGAACGTCTCCATCTGCCGCATCTCCTCGTCGAGCGACATGAAGCCCTGGTCGAAGAACCAGCCGAACCATTCGAGCTCGCCGTCGCCGCCGATCTTGTGCAGCGCCTCGATCTCGCGCTTCACCTGGTCGGGAGTGCCGGCCAGCGCATACTTGACGTTGCGCATGCGATCGAGCGTCCACTCGGCGGGCGGCAGCGGCGTGTAGGGATCCATCGGATATTTTTGGGCATCCTCTTGCGTGCGGAACGCCTCCCAGAAGCCGAAGCCGCCGAAATAGTGGTTGAAGCCGGCATAGTTCGTCGTCCGCAGGAGCTCCACCGCTTCGGCTTCGGTCCGGCCGAAATGGACGGCGCGGAAGGCGCCGACGCTCTCGCCCAAGCCGAGCTTGCGGCCGGCGCCGGCCGCCACCTCACGGTAGGTCCGACACAGGCGCTGGAAGTCGGGCGGATTGGACACCAGGATCCACGGCACGATGCTGGATTGCGCGGTGTAGCGGATCGTCGACTCGCTCACCGAGAAGGGCTGGAACAGCGGCGGATGCGGCTGCTGGTAGGGCTTGGGCACGACGCAGATCTTGCGGATGACGCCCTTGTCGTCGACCTCGCCGGGCGCGCCGTAGGTCCGGGTCCATTCGTGCACCGGCCAGCGGGTGATGCCCTCCTTGTAGGGATAGGGCACCTTGTAATACTCGCCGTCGTAGTCGAAGGACTCCTCGGTCCAGGCCTTCTTGATGACCTTGAGCGTCTCCTCGTAGACCTTGCGGTTGTGGTTATCGATCGAGGAGCCGTCCATCGGCGCGCCGGTCACGTGGTACTGCTGGCCCAGCACGTTGACCCAGCGATCCTGATAGCCGCGCGCGAAGCCGGCATAGATCCGGCCCTTGGTGAGATGGTCGAGCACCGCCAGCTCCTCGGCGGCGCGGATGGGATCCCACGAGGGCAGCACCAGCCCCAGGGGCGAGAACTTGATCCGCTTGGTGCGCGCGGCGAGGTCGGCATAGAGCAGCAGCGGCGCCACCGACGTTTCATAGCCCTCGGAATGGAAATGATGCTCGGTGGTGGCCATCACGTCGAAGCCGGCATCGTCGGCGAACACGGCAAGCTGGCGGATCTCGTCGAGCATCTGCTGGTAGCGCTCGTTGTTGCGTCCGATCGGACGCAGGCGCTTGCGGTCCTCGAGCGTGCCAGGAACGGTGGGCAGGACGAAAAGCATGAATTTCATGGGTTCCTCCTTTCAATTCCATTCGCACTCGTTTTGGCGGCGACGTTGGGTGGCAGGTGGGGAGGCGTCCCGGCCGGGGACGCTGCCCAGGTGGCCAGACATCGATCGCCGCATCAGCCCGGGGCGCGGGCCCGCGCGAAAACGCCGGGAGCGCTGCAGGTCAGGCTGGGCGTCGAGCCTGACTCCGGCGTCCGGACGGCGCAAGGGAGATGTACCTGAGGGGCCGCGGCGCTAGCGTCGATCCTGGCTGGTCGGTGACATCGTCTGTCGGGACTTCTGGAGCAAGCAAGATATCCTGAAGATCGTCCGCTCCTCGCCGGTCATCAGGAATGTCATGCCGAAACGGGCGAGCAGGCCAAAGAACCTGGCGTCGCGACGATGCACGAACAGCGGGAGCCTGGCGGCGGCCGACGAGATGGAGCGCATGCGCTGGCGAAAGGTCTGGTTTGCCATCGTGCGCAGCTCGGCGTAGCGGCTGAGAACAGGGTGAGCGGCCTTGAAGCCCTCGGTCAAGCCCCTGATGTAGGCCGCATCGATGCGTTCGGCTGGCACGATGTGCCGGAGCGTCAGCCTTTCGTCGTACCAGAGACGATAACCGAGAAGGCACACACCCAGGCAGATCTCGAGATCCTCGCCGCACGTCAAGGCAGAGCCTCGTCGGCCGATCAGGAGGGGAAATCCCGGGGTGTCGTATAATTCCACCAGAAGCTTTCGGCGCACGACCAATCCGGCGCCCCACAGCTGGTCGATTTCCCCGTTGGCGAGCGCCTGGGCGCCCACCGCGGCCAAGGCGGCGTAGGAATAGAACAGCGCTGGCATGTCGCCGTCGGTCATCGGCGTATTCGGCCCGCCGGTGGCGCCAATCGTCGGGTCGGCCAGGATGGCGGCGGCGACCTCCAGGTAGTCGGAGCTGAGAAGATTGTCGTCGTCGCAGAAGACAACGATGTCCCGCGTCGCTGCCCGCACGCCGGCCCGCCGGGCGGCCGAAAGCCCTTGTGTCGTCTCCGATATCACCCTGAAGTCGATCGCCGGCCGGCCGACTTGAGACCAGACGGCGGATGCGATGGCGGCCACGCCGTCGGTGCTGCAGTTGTCGACGAGGACGATCTCGTGCCCGGCTCCGCCGTTCAATCCAGCCAGCGCCGTCAGCACAGGCTCGATTCGCGCCGCACCGTTGAATGTGCAGATGACGACGGTGAACGCCCGACCCTTCACCGTTCTACTCTTGCGCCGCCAGCACCGCCCGCCATGGGCGATGGGGCCGCCTTGCCTGGCCGAAGTCGACGCCCATCAACGGCGCCAGCTCGTGTTCGAGGGCGTCGAACAGCGCCAGGGGACTCAATCGCAGCGTCGACGACTTGGCGAAAAGCTCGACGCGACGCCGCCATGCCAGGCGCGACTGGGCGGGCCACCCCAGGAGCGTCCGGCGCACGCCTTCTTCCCGGGTCTCGATGGGCGTCGGAAACCGGCCGGACAGCAATTCCGGGCCTTCGCTTCCCCGATCGATCGATCGATAGACGGCGCGACGCATGGCCTGGATGGCCTTCTCGCGGCGCAGAAAGCCATTGAAACGTCGCCAATGCGGGCCAACCGCCGACGAGTGGGAGTCCATCGCACCCGGCCGCCAGACGCCGAGGGGCTCGCTCAGGAAGTAGACATCGTCCCTGATTCGAAATGCCCTGACCCATTCCTGCAGAACTGCATCGGACACATCATCGGCCCGGAGGTCCGAACGGCTGTCGATTCGCCAGAAAAGCGCGCTGTTGGAAATCGCCAACCGCCAGAGCAACGGTACCTTGAACTGTTCGGCACGCCATCGCCCCTCGGCATGGCAATCGCCCAACGTGGTCGAGGAGGAAATCTTTCCGGGCGTATCGCGTGCTTCCGGTTCCTCTATCCACTGATTGCTCTGGATGATGCGCACGTCATGGACGTTCATGATCCCGACATTGCGCGCCAGGAATTCGCGATGCCAGAAATTGTCGTCTTCGAGGACGGCGAAATGCGTGCTGCCGACATGAGATCCAGTCGAAAAGGCTTGCCCGATGTTTCGCGCCGCGCCCAGGCGCGCTGCGTTCGGCCGATGAACAAGGCGCCGGTCGCGCAGGTCGTCCAGCACGTCCCGCGTGCGCTCGCCATTGCCGTCATCCAGGACGATCGCCCGCCAGTCCGACCAGGTCTGGGCAAGCAGGCTTTCAAGCGCGCGCCGCAACAGTCCGGAACGATTGAAGGTCGGGACTCTCACTTCGACGAGAGGCGCCGACAGTTTCATGGTCCAACCGATAGCACATCGGCGACGCGCTCCTCCGCGCGCTCGGCATGGATTGCCATTGATGCACGCCCCCTGATGATAGCCGTTCGCAACGGCTGATCGCTCCGACACTCTAGCAACGAAGCCGGTGGCCAAGTGGCAGACTTTGCGTGAATTGGCGCAGACCGCCCGAGCGCCAGACCGTATCGTTGCCTCCCGGTGAGCGCCCGGCGAGGAGGAGAACTGTATGGTGTCGTTGACTGAGAAGACGACGATTCCGCTGCCAGCCGCCGAGGTCTGGCCGCTGCTGAACGACCCGGCGCTGGTGGCATCGTGCATCCCCGGCGCCGCGCTCGCGCCCGACCAGGGCGACGGGCTGTGGCGCGGCTCCATCCGCGTGAAATTCGGGCCGACCGTCGCGGTATTCCGCGGCGAGGCCGGCCTCACCTTCGACGACGCGGCGCGAACCTGCACCATCGAAGGCCGCGGCATCGACGGGCGCGGCGCCTCGCGCGCGCTGGCGTCGGGCGTCGTGAAGGTGAGCGGCTCCGACGTGACGGAGCTTGCCGTCGACGGCAGCTTCACGGTGAGCGGTCCGCTGGAGACCTTCGCCAATGCCGGCGGTGTGCACGTGGCGCGCGCGCTGCTGGCCGAGTTTTCCGCCAACCTGGCGAAACTCGTAGCCGATCAGCGAACGACGGCGCTGCCGCCGGCCGCCGACGCATTGCCTTCCGCGCCGCCAGACGCAATGCTTGCCCCGACATCACCGGCGCCCGCACCACCCGCCGCGGCCGAGCTCAGCGGCATGGGCTTGCTGTGGCGGGCGTTCCTGTCGTGGCTGCGCGACCTCGCCGGCAAAAGGGAGAAACCAAGATGAGCAAGCTGCAAGTGTCCGACATGCTGGCGCGGGCCTTCGCCGCCGAGGGCGTCGACGTGCTGTTCACCCTGATGGGCGACGCCAACATGTACTGGTCGTCGGCGATGGCCAAGCTGCCCGGCATCAAGGTGGTGCATGCGCGGCACGAGCACTGCGCCGTCTCGATGGCCGACGGCTATGCCCGCGCCACCGGCAAGGTCGGCGTCGCCTCGACGACCTGCGGCCCGGGCTTCACCCAGATCATGACCGCCCTCACCATCGCCGCGCGCGGGAACGTGCCGCTGGTGGTGTTCGCGGGCGATTCGCCGCTGGCCGCGTCGTGGTACATCCAGCAGCTCGACATGGCACCGCTGGCGCTCGCCACCGGCGCGCACTACGTGGCGGTGAAGCATGTCGATCGCCTGCTCGACAATGTGCGCGAAGCCTTCCAGGTCGCCCAGGTCGAGCGCCGGCCGGTGGTGCTCTCGGTGCCGATGGACCTGCAGAAGCAGGCGTGGCCGCACCTCACCGACTACACGCCGTCGGCTGAGCTGGTGCCCGCGGCGCAGCGGCCGCTGCCCGATCCGGCGATCGTCGACCGCGTGGTCGACATGATCGCCGAGGCCGAGCGGCCGATCGTGCTGGCCGGCCGTGGCGCCATCCGTTCCGGCGCACGGGCCGCGCTGGAGGCGCTGGCCGAGCAATCCGGCGCGCTGCTCGCCACCTCGCTGCTGGGCAAGGGCCTGTTCGAGGGCAATCCCTACGCGCTCGACATCGCCGGCGCCTTCGCCAGCGACTTCGCCCGCGAGCGCTTCGCCGAAGCCGACCTGGTGATCGGCGCGGGCGCAGGCCTCGGCCATTACACCACCGAGGGCGGTTACCTCTATCCGGGCGCGCGGGCGGTGCAGATCGATACGACGCCGCGCGGCCTGTGGCAGGGGCTGCGCACGGCAGATCTCCATGTGCGCGCCGATGCCCGGGCCGCCGCCGAAGCCATCGTCGCGCGGATGAAAGCGCGCGGCGTGGCGCGGCCGGGGTTCCGCGGCGCCGACATGGCCCAGCAGATCGCGGGCGATTCGCCCGATTCGAAGGCGTTCGCGGTGCAGGCCAACACGGTCGATCCGCGCAAGGCGATCCTCGAGCTCGACCAGGCGATTCCCAAGGACTGGGACATCATCGTGGGCGGCGGCCATTACTTCAGCATCGCCATGACCCACATGAAGGGCCGGCCGGCGGAGAAGTATCACGTGGTCAACGATTTCGGCGCCATCGGCTCGGCCCTGCCGGCTGCCATCGGCATCGCCGCGGCGCGCGGCGACGGCAAGGTCATGCTGATCGAAGGCGACGGCAGCCTGCTGATGCACATCCAGGAGCTGGAGACCATCCGCCGCCAGGGCATCCGCATGCTGATCTCGGTGATGAACGACGGCGGCTATGGCGCGGAGGTGCACAAGTTCCGCGCCCACGGGCTCGATGCCGGCGAGGCGGTGCACGGCCGCGGCGACCTGGCGGGTGTCGCCACCGGCTTCGGCCTGCGTGGCGCCTCGGTGACCGAGCCGGGCCGCTTCGCGCCGCTGTTCCGCGAGCACCAGGCGGCCAATATCGGCACGGTGTGGGATGTGCACATCGACGACCTCATCCCGTCGCGCACCTATCGCCGCGTCCATTACGGGGAGGCGTGAGGCGGCGGCCGGCGCTGCCCGTGGGATCTCGCACGCGATGACCTCGCGCCTGCCCTCGCTGCGCGCGGTGGCGATCTTCGTGGCGGCGGGCCGGGCGCGGAGCTTCACCGAGGCGGCGAAGGCCGTGAACCTCACGCCCTCGGCGGTGAGCCGGCGCATCCGCGATCTCGAGCGCGAGCTGGGCACGGCGCTGTTCCGCCGCTTCAACCGCCGTCTCGAGCTGACGCCGGCCGGCGCGCGCTATCTCGAAGGCGTGAGCCAGGCGATCGACCTCATCGAACGCGAGAGCGACGCCATCCGGCCGCGCCGCCGCGGGGCTTCGCTCCGGCTCTCGGTGCTGCAATCCTTCGCCAGCCTGTGGCTGCTGCCGCGGCTGGCCGCGTTCAAATCGGTGCGGCCGGACATCGACGTGCAGGTCGAGACCTCGACCGAGCTTGTAGACCTGGTCGACGAGCGCTTCGACGCCGCCATCCGCTTCGGCACCGGACGCTGGCCCGGCCTTCTGGCCGAGCGCCTGTTCGAGGTGCGGGTGTTCCCGGTCGCGGCACCCGGCCTGCTACCGGTCGGCAAGCCCGTTTCAGCCGCCGCGCTCGACAGCACGACCCTGCTCGAGATCGCACAGTCGCCCGACCTGTGGCCGCAGTATCTGGCGGGGATCGGGCTCGCCGGCTATCGCCCGCGCCGTAGCCAGACGTTCGACAACGCGCAGGTGATGTTCGCGGCGGTGGCCAACGGATTGGGGCTGGCGCTCGGCGCGCGCGAGCTGGTCGAGCGCCAGCTCGCGTCCGGACGGCTGGTCGCGCCCTTCAGCAACCCGCCGGTGGCGATCCGGCAAAGCTACTATCTGGTCTACACGAAGGATCGGCGCGACCAGCCGGCGCTCAAGGCGCTGCGCCGGGCGCTGGTCGGCGGGGGAGCGGCAAAGGCGGCGCGGCCTCGCGTGCGTTGAGCTCACGCGAGGCGGCGGGAACGTCGTTTGTCGTGGCCAGCCGGCGCTCAGTAGCGTGCGATGAACCCGAACAGGAGATCATCATGCGCCTTCCGATGACTGCCGCCGTTGCCGCCGTTGCCGTCCTGGCGAGCCTCGCCACCCTGCCCGCCGCCTGGGCGGCGGATGGCGAGGCGAACAAGAAGCTCGTCCGCAGCCTCATCGAGGAAGTCATGAACAAGCGCCAGCCGGCCGCGGTGGATCGCTTCCTGGCGACCGACTTCATCGAGCACAATCCCAACCTGCCGCAGGGCCGCGACGGACGGAAGCAGTTCGTCGCCGCGGTGCTGGCCGGCTTCAGCGACTATCGCGGCGAGATCGTCGAGATCCTGGCGGAGGGCGACAAGGTGGTGGTGCGCACCCAGTGGTCGGGCACGCAGGACGGCCCGTTCCTCGGCCTGCCGCCATCGGGCAACAAGGTGCGCTTCTCGACCGCCGATTTCTTCCGCATCGAGGGCGGCAAGGTGGCCGAGCATTGGGACGTGGTCGACAGCCTGCCGCGCGCCGTGGCGCTGGGCCTGGTGCCGCCGCCCAAGGTGCCGACCCAGGTCGTGCCTCCGAAGGCGCCGTAAGCGAGCCGCGCGGTCGGGCTAGCCGCGCGGGGGCGGGCTGAAACGGCCATCGCGCAGCTTCCGTTCCAGCACCGGGATACCGGCCGCGGTATTGCCCCTGGCGCAGTCGTCCATCGCCACCGACGCCGTCACTTCGGGGACATTGCGGCCCTCGCCGGCGTTGTCGAGGTAGCGGCGGTAGAGCGCGGAGAGTTCGGTGCAGTAGGCGGCGTCGTCGCCTTTCGCCGCGGGCGGCGGACACAGCACGATGCAAAGGAGCCCGGCTGCCTGTTCCTCGCTCAGGCGGCCCGTCGCGTCGGCCTTGATCCCCACCTGATAGCGACGGATGGCGCCCTGCGTGTCCCGGCCGAACCTCCCGTCGATCGGCCCCGCATAATATCCCATGTCCGCCAACATCATCTGGATCAGCAGCTTGTCCTGCAGGGACCTCTGCGGCGGCTCCCTGGTGGTCCGCGGCGGCGCCGGAGCAGGCGGCGAAGCGTTGGCCGCCGGTTCCGTTGGCGGCGGCGGCGGCGGGACGGGAACGGCGGTCGAAACCGCGGGAGCGGTGGGTGCGGGCGGTGGCTGGATGGGAACGACGGGGATCGTAGCGATGGGCGCGGCAGGTGGCGGCGGCGGCGGGACAGAAACAGCGAGTGAAGCGGCGGGCTCGACGGGTGTGGGTGGCGGTGATTCGCGCAGTCCGGCCCGCGGGAACGACGGGCCACCGATGGCAGGAACGAATTGGGCCGCGACGGCCGTATCCCTGGAAAGCTGGCGGCGCATCTCGACAATGAACATATTGAGGTTCACATCGCCGTCGGCAACCTGATCGAGCAAAGCCAATGATGCCGCCGTCGGCCCCTCGCCGGATCCATCATTGCTGGCGCCGATGACGGCGAAGTTCGCGGCGGTCACCTCCTCGATGAGCCGCCCGAGGCTTGTCGGCGCAGAAGCATTGGGCGTCCGGAAGACGTCGAGCAGGACGAAGCCCGTGCTCTGCGGGGCAACGCCCAGGCTGTCCACCAGGTTCTTCGAACTGATGCCTTGAGTCAGGACGTCGTCGTCGCGGGCGATCGTCACCGATGTGGGCAGGAGGAACGATTGGCCGTCGAACTCCATGGCGTAGCCGCAATAGTACAGAACGGCCAGCGCCGGCGGCGATGCCGCGATCCGGCGCGCCAGGGCGCCGATGGCGCTGTCGAATTCGCCGCGTTCCAGGTTGCCGCGCTCGATGACCTTGAACCCTTTGCCGCGCAAGGCGACGCGCGCGGCCGTCGCCGAGGCGCCGCATCTCTCGAGGGTGGGCAGGCTGGTGTATTCCTCGTTGGAAATGACAAGGGCGATGCGCAGTTGATCGGCCCTTGCCGCTTGCATGCCGCAACAGGCGAGGGCGAGGGCGAGGAAGGCGGTCATCAGGTGGGCGCGCGTCATGCGTAACCTGCCGGCTCGTCAAGGACGTGGGGTTTCACAATTCGGACACTGGCTATTAGCAGCGCATTCCGCCCAATCCGCCACGGCCTGTAGAGAGAAGCCGGGCGTATGTCACGATATGATCACAACCGGTGGGAGCATCCGGAGATCGCCATCCAAGCTGCACGTCTTCGATGCGTCCGCGGCACCGCGCGGCCAGTTGCCCTACATTGTCGATGACAGCGAGGCGATCGGCGACAGCGACACCATCATCGCCCATCTCCTCGGGGTGAACGGCAGGCCGGCCAACTTGAGGAACGCGGCTTCTTCTTCCGCCGGGCATCCCCTAGGCTGCCCCATGGCCCTCCATCGCCTCAGCCCGGCGGCCGGCACGGTGCACGGCATCTTCTCGCGCGAGATAGCACCCGTGCTTACCATCGCCTCGGGCGACAGCGTCGTCTTCCAGACTCTCGACGCGGGCTGGGGCGCGCTGGAGCAGGCGCCGGGCTTCACCGTCCCACAGGCCTTCGCGCCCCGCGATCTCGCGCGCGATGTCGCGCACTGCCTCACCGGTCCAGTGCGCGTCGAAGGCGCGAAACCCGGCATGGTGCTGGAGATCCGCATCCACCGACTGCGCACCGGGCGCTGGGGCTGGTCGGCGGGACCGACGCTGCCGGCGCAGATGGACAAGGCCCTCGGCCTCTCCGAAACGGCCGGTGGGCCGCCTGCCGTCATCGAGGTGCCGCAGGGCCGCATGGCCTCCTACTGGACGCTCGATCCCGAGGCGGCGCTGGGCACCAGCCGCGACGGCGTGCGGCTCCGCCTGCATCCCTTCCTCGGTGTCATGGGCATGCCGCTCGACGTGGCCGGCGCACAGTCGACCTTTCCGCCCACGGCCTGCGGCGGCAACATGGATTGCCGCGAGTTGGTCGAAGGCACGGTGCTGTTCCTGCCCATCGCCGTCGAGGGCGGCCTGTTCTCCTGCGGCGACGGGCATGCGGTGCAGGGCGATGGCGAGATCGCGGGACCCGCGCTCGCCTGCCCGATGGAGCATGCCGAGCTTGAATTCCACCTCCGCCCCGACCTCAACCTCGCCCTGCCGCGAGCGCGGACCGAGAAGGGCTGGCTGACCTTCGGCTTCCATCGCGACCTCAACGAGGCGTGGACGATCGCCGCCCGCGAGATGGTGCGGCTGATGGAGGAGCTCTATCGCCTGAAGCCCAAGGAAGCGCTGTCGCTGGCCGGGCTGGTCGCGCATCTCAGCATCACGCAGGCGGTCAACGGCGTGCGCGGCGTCCACGCTTTCCTGCCGCACGACGCGCTAGAATTCACGTGAGGGCGTTCACGACTTCGCCATCACCTACGCGACTGTCGCGGAAATGCGCGCTTGCGCCGATCGTCTCAACGCGCTCGCCGAAGCGGGACGCCTCAGCGCCAAGATAGCGATCACACTGCCGCTCAGCGAGGCGCGGCGGGCGCACGAGATGATCGAAGACAAGGATCTGCGCCTCGACGGCAAGATCATCGTGATTCCGCCGTGACCTTGTAGGCGGCGATCTCGCCGGTCGTCGACATGCGCGGATCGCGGTAGGAGCCCCAGGAGTCGAAGTTGAGCGGCGTCGGTTCCAGGCGGCGCGGCGCGCGTGCGCCGATCTCGGGAAATTCCTCCATGCCGAAGCTGTATTCCAGGGTCATGCCGTCGGGATCAAGGAAATACAGGAACACGCTGGTCGATGCCGGATGTCGGCCGGGCCCGTACACCACCGGCACGTCCTTCGCCATTAGGCGCGCCAGGCCGCGACCGACATCGTCGATCTCGGTGACCATGAAGTTCAGGTGATGGAAGTGATTACGCGCGCTCCGGCCGATGCCGATGCCATGGTGATAGGGGTTGGGAAAGGCGCGGTAGAAGGTGATGCCCTCGCCAAGGCTGTCGGACTTCGCAAAGTTCAGCACGTCGCGGAAGAAGCCATTGGCCTGGTCGTAGTGCGGTGTCGCCCAGACGACATGGCCTAGCCGCTGGATCTTGGCCAAGGTCGGCACAAAAGGCTTTGGCCCGGTGGCCTCGGGCAGCAGGTAGAATTCCAACGTCGCCCCCAGGTTCGGCTCGACGGTGCGCGTGGCGCGGCCCAGGCTGCGGGCCCTGCACTCGGCGTCGCTCAGCGATTCGAAGGCGACGCCGGCGCTCTTGAGCGCCGCGTGGAGGCTCTCGAATTGGCGCTCGTCCTCGAGCATCCAGCCGCCGCGCCTGAAACCCGGCTGCTGGGCCTTGTGCAGCACGACGGCATAGGGATCCTCCGAGCAGCGGAAGCGCCGCTCGCCTTCGGGACCCTCGCCCGCGGGTTCCAGTCCCACGATGTCGCGATAGAAGGTGGCGGAACGCTCGAGGTCGGTGACCATGAGCTCGATATAGCCGAGTTTGCGGTAGCGGATCATGGCGCCCCGTTCCCCAGGAATGGGCGCAGCTTGCCACAGCGCCAATCCACCGGATAGCCCACACCGGGGGCTGCGGTTTGAGCTGAACAGGCGTACGCTCGGCACGCACTTTCTCGACCAGCGTTGTCCCCCGCAAGCACCCGGCCGGACGCTCCGGCGGCGAGGCCCTTGCGGCAGTAGTGCCTATCGAGACGCATAGTACGCACAGACAGTACGCACAGTTGGCAAACGACACCTCGGCGCGCGCACGCGCGCGCGAACGAGGACGCGTAGTTCCGGTGCACAACGACTCGCACTTCCAAAGCACGACAATGACGGGAGGAAATCATGGCTCGCATCGCGCGGCGTAGAGTTCTGACACTGTCTGCATCCGGCGGCCTCGCTGCCATCCTGGCGAGCGGTCGGGCACCGGCCCTCGCCCAGGAGACGACCGTCCACTGGCTGCGCTGGGCAGATTTCGTGCCGGCTTCCGACGTGCTGCTCAAGGGTCCGATCACGCAGGAATGCAAGAAGGCGACCGGCATCACGCTCAAGCTCGAGACCGTCAACGCCAACGACCTGCAGTCGCGCATCACCTCGGCGATCCAGTCCGGAACCGGCGCGGATATCATCATGGCCATCGGCAACTGGCCGCAGCTCTACGCCGAAAGCCTGGCCGACTCGAGCGACCTGGCCGAGGAGATCGGCACACCCGAGGGCGGCTACTACGACATCTGCCGCCAGGTCGCCACGGTCGGCAACAAGTGGATTGGCGTGCCGTGGACCGTCGGTGGCGGATTGATCGCCTATCGCAAATCGTGGCTCCAGGAGGCCGGCTACTCGACGTTCCCGGAGACCTGGGACGCCTTTCGCGATGCCGGCAAGAAGCTGAAGGCCAAGGGACGGCCGATCGGCCAGACCGCCGGCCACACCTTCGGCGACGCGCCGGGCTGGTGGTATCCCTTCCTCTGGTCGTGGGGCGGCCAGGAGGTTGCGGCCGACGGCAAGACCGTGATCCTCAACAGCAAGGAAACGGTCGAGTCGATCAAGTTCGCGGTGGCCCTGTGGAAGGAGGCCATGGACGAAGGCGGCCTTGCCTGGGACGACACCAACAACAACCGGGCCTTCCTGTCGCAGACCATCAGCGCCACCAACAACGGCGCCTCGATCTACATCGAAGCCAAGAAGAAGCCCGACACATACCAGACCGAAAAGGGTGCGCCGATGTGGCATGACATCCAGCACGCCCGCATCCCCAAGGGTCCCGGCGGCCAGTTCAACCTGCCCGGCCCCTTCACCGACATGCTGATGGGCTACTCCAAGAACCAGAAGGCCGCCAAGGATTTCCTGCGCTGGGTCCACACCAAGCCGATCTACGACCAGTGGTTCGTCTCGCAGCAGGGCTACACCACCGGCGCCACCAAGGTGTGGGAGAAGCACGCTGTGTGGGACGTCGATCCGGTGCTGAAGCCGTTCAAGGACTTGCCGTCGTTCGGCCGACTGGCGGGCTATGCCGGCCCGCCCGACCGCAAGTCAGCCGAGGTGATCAGCAAGTACATCATCGTCGACATGTACACGAAAGCGATCCAGGGCATGGCGGCCGAGGACGCGGCCAAGTGGGCACACTCGGAGGTCGTCAAGGCCTACGCCTGACATGCCCCCTTCGACATGACACGGCCGTCCGGGGTGGTACAGTCGACGGACCACCCAGGAGGGCGGAACGCCGTTGCCTGCGTATGACGTGATCGTTGCCGGCGCCGGGCCGGTCGGCCTGACGCTGGCCATCGACCTTGGCCGGCGCGGCGTGCGCTGCCTGCTGATCGAGCGCAGCCCGACCACGCTGCCCTATCCGAAGATGGACCGGTCGAACGCGCGCACCATGGAGTTCTATCGCCGTATCTGCATCGCCGATCGGGTGCGGGCGCTGGGTTACCCGGCCGACAACCCGATGGACGTGTTCCTGACCACGAGGCTCTGCGATCCGCCGATCGCGGTGCTGAAATATCCCTCGGTGGCGGAGCGTCGCAAGCAGATCGCCGAGAGTCCCAACGGCGCCTTCCTGCTGGAGCCCTATCAGCTGGTGTCGCAGAACAAGCTGGAGCCGCTCCTGAAGGAGGTGGCCGAGGCGACGCCCAACGTCACCGTACGCTACGGCTGCGGGCTGGAGGACTTCGCCCAGGACGATGGAGGCGTGACGGTGCAGGCCTGTACCGCGGCCGGCGTACCGGAGGAGTTGCGCGGCGGCTATCTCGTGGGCTGCGACGGCGGCGCCAGCACGGTGCGCAAGAAGGCCAGCATCAAGCTGGAAGGCCAAGGGCGCATCCGCAAGCTGGTGCAGGTGATCTTCCGCTCCGACGAGCTCTACGGGAAGATCGTCACCGGCCGCGGGCGGCACTACAATTTCGTCGACGCCAACAGCTCGACCCTGATCGCGCAGGGCTGCCGCACGGAATTCACCCTGCATACCTCGCTGCCGGCCGATACCGACTTCCGGCCGGTGATCCTGGACCTGCTCGGTTTCCCCTGCGCCTTCGAGATTACGCATGTGATCCAATGGCATCACAATTTGCTGCTCGCCGAGCACTATCGCAACGGCCGCGTCTTCCTGGCCGGTGACGCGGTGCATCTGGTGATCCCGAGCGGCGGGCTCGGCATGAACACCGGCGTGGGCGACGCCTTCGACCTCGCCTGGAAGCTCGCCGGCACGATCCAGGGCTGGGGCGGACCGGAACTTTTGGACGGCTACGAGCGCGAGCGCCGCCCGATCGGCCGGCGCAACGTCGACGCCGCCGGCTGGGCGGCGGCCGGCGTCCCGATCTGGCGCGCCCTGGTGACGCCGGAGGCCTATGAGGACACGCAAGCCGGCGCCGCGGTGCGCGCCCGGCTGGTGGCATCGTTCGACGTCGAGCACCGGCGCATGCACGGCATGGTGGGAGTCGAAGCCGGCTATTCCTACGCCGGCTCGCCGCTGATCGCCGATGAACCGCCGGCCGAGTGGGAGACCAGCCGCTACGAGCCCAAGGCGCTGCCCGGCGCGCGCATCCCGCATATGTGGCTGGACGACGGTCAGGCGCTGCAGGACATCCTGGGTGACGACTACACCCTGCTCGACCTCAAGGGCGATGCCGATACCACGGCAATCGAGGCGGCGTTCCGCGCCCGCGGCGCGCCGCTTGCCGTCATTCGCCGGGACGAGCCGCGGGTGCGCGGCGTCTACGGCGCGAGCGTCTTCCTGCTGCGGCCGGACCTGCACATCGTCTGGCGCGGCGACGGAGCGCCAACCGATCCTGCGGGACTGGCGGCGCGCGCCACCGGCTGGGTCGGCGACAGGAGCCGGATGGCCGACCGCGCCGATCGAACGCACGAGGTGCCGGTTCCCTAGTTCACGCTTTGCGTCCGCGTCCGTGCCTGCGTTTCGGTGGTTCGTCTTCTTGAGGGAGGAAACGATGACGCGGGCGACAGCGCTGGCGCTCGGCTTGCTGCTGGCGAGCGGCGTCGTGGCGGCGGCGGACAAGAGCTACGGGCCGGGGGTCAGCGACAGCGAGATCAAGCTCGGCCAGAGCATCCCCTATAGCGGCCCGGCCTCGGCCTTCAGCGTGGTCGGCCGGGTGCAGGTCGCGTATTTCAAGATGCTGAACGCGCAGGGCGGCATCAACGGACGCAAGGTCGAGCTCGTCTCGCTCGACAACGGCTTCTCGCCACCCAAGGCAGTGGAGGCGAGCCGCAAGCTGGTCGAGGATCTGGGCGTCCTGGCCGAGGCCGGCACGCTCGGCACGCCGACCAACCTCGCGAGCCAGAAATACCTCAACGGCAAGAAGGTGCCGCAGCTCTTCGTCTCCGCCGGCGCCACGCGGTTCAACGATCCGAAGAACTTTCCGTGGACGGTGCCCTGGTACACCCGCTTCGAGATGGAGGCGCGGATCTACGCCAAGTACATCCTGCAGACCAAGCCCGATGCCAAGATCGCGGTGCTCTATCAGAACGACGATTTCGGCAAGGACTACCTGGTGGCGCTGAAGAAGCGCCTCGGCCCCAAGGCCGCCGGCATGATCGTCGCCGAGGCGAGCTACGAGCTCGCCGATCCATCGATCGATTCGCAGATGATCGCGCTCAAAGCCTCGGCCGCCGACACGCTGCTCGTCTTCGCGACACCGAAATTCTCCTCGCTGGCGATCCGCAAGGCCTCGGAGCTCGACTGGCATCCGCTGCACTTCGTCGGTCAGCCGGGCAGCGCCATCGAAAGCGTGATCCGGCCGGCCGGGGTCGAGAAGGCGGTCGGGCTGATGACCGCGCAGCTGCTAAAGGATCCCGGCGATCCCGCCTTCGCCCAGGACGCGGAGGTCGTCGAATACAACCGCTTCATGGCGACCTGGGCGCCGGGCGACAACGCCAAGGACACCGGCGCCATCTCAGGCTACGTGACGGCGCAAGGAGTCGAGCTCGTGCTGCGCCGCTGCGGCGAAGTGCTGACGCGCGACAACGTGCTGAAGCAGGCGACGACGCTCGACCATGTGCGGCTGAAGATGCTGCTGCCGGGCATGACGCTCAGCAACTCGCCCGACGACTATGTCGCGTTCCGCCAATACCAGCTGGCGCGGTTCGACGGCCGGGGCTGGGCGCTGATGGGCGAGTTGATCACTGCAGATTGAGGGAGCCGTATTTTTGAGCGTCTGTGCCTTTCCACACATGCTCGGCTGCACGCCCGCGCCATGTTGCGGACAGCGTCGACGAAATCAGGTTGCAGTCATTCACGGTCAGCCATGGTACCGTTGGTCGCGCGACCGATTGCGCCGCAAGCGCACAGGCTGCGAGTCGAAGATGAGATTGTGCAACGAAGGGGGATAGTCATGTTGAATACCAATCGCCGGACGACACTGAAATTGCTAGGTGGCGCGGCGCTCGCGGCGCCTGGCCTGGCGGCCCTGTCGCATCCGGCGGCGGCGCAGCAGGATCTTTACATCGGCTCCCGTTACCAGAACTTCAAGCGCGGCACGATACACAGCCTTGATCCGAAAACCCGCGGCTTCGTCATCATCTGGGAGGATCTCGGCCGGGTGAAGCTCAAGGCCGCCGACCTCGTCGCCAACTACCCGCAGCTCAAGGAAGGCCAGATCGTCGACGTCCAGTGGTACGACTACGTCGACTTCCTGATCGCCAAGAAGACGGACGCGACCATGGCGCAAGCCAAGGCAATGATGGCCCAGGGTGCGCGCATCGAAGGCCTGCCTGGCTCGCAGGAGCGCATCCGCCTGTGGGAAATGGACGGCATGTGCACCAAGGTCGATCTCGCGAACAACGTCGTCTATCTCATCAACGCGTCGGGCGGCGAACCCGACAAGCCCGCGCCCGACAGCGGCGAGGTCATCCAGATGCCGCAGGTCGTGTCGCCGGAGGGGCTGGCGGCGCTCAAGATGATCAAGGTGGGCGACGTCATTGTCACCGTGTTCAGCGTGCAGACCGCGCTCAAGGCCACCATCATCCGCTAGCGACCGATTATCGGAAGGACGCCGGGACCGCGAGGTCCCGGCGTTCGTTTGTGGTGATGGCCCCTGCCCCGCCGCTGGACTATGATTCACCTGGATGTCGACCCGCATTCCCATGCCGATCGTCCGGCGCCGCTCACTGCTCGTGGGCAGCGTTGCTGCAACCCTGGCGGCGCCCAACCTGGTCGCAGCGCAAGGGACTGATTGGCCGAAGGGCCCGATCAAATTCGTCGTGCCCTTCCCGCCCGGCGGCTCGACCGATCCGGTGGCGCGCCTGATCCAGGCCCGACTGCTGGAGACGGTGGGCTGGCAAATCATCGTCGAGAACAAGCCGGGCGCGGCCGGCGCGATCGGCGCCACGGTCGTGGCGAAGTCGCCGCCCGACGGCCAGACCTGGCTGGTGGCGTTCGACAGCCATATCCTAAGTCCCGCCTTCACCAGCAACCTGCCCTACAAGGATTCCGACCTTCTGAACGTCATGCTGGTCGGCCGGGCGCCGCTCGCCATCGCCTGCCATCCCGACCGGCCCTATAAGAATTTCGCCGACGCGATGGCCGATGCCCGGCAGCGGCCGGGCAAGCCGAGCGTCGGCGTGCTCTCCGCCAGCCAGGCGCTGTTACTGATCACCCACCTGCAGAAAGAGAACGGCTTCGACGTCAACGTGATCTTCTACAAGGGCGGCGCGCCCACGGTGCAGGACCTTCTAGCGGGCGTCACCGACATGGCACTCACCACGCTGGCGGCCCTCGAACCGCACGTCCGGGCGGGCCGGCTGCGGGCACTCGCCACCACCGGCGAGGCGCGCACGCCCGTCCTGCCCGACACGCCAACGCTCCATGAGCAGGGCGTCAAAGGCTATCCGACCTACTCGTGGTGGGGTCTCTACGCGCCCGCCGGCACGCCGCGGCCGATCGTCGAACGCATGAACGCGGAGGCCGCCAAGGCGGTGCGCTCGGCCGAGGTGGCGCCGAAACTCACCGCACAGATCGGCATGGAAATCCTCGCCACCTCGCCCGAAGCGTTCGCCGACTTTCAGAAAGTCGAGCAGGCACGCTGGACAAGGATCATCGAGGAGAACGGCATCAAGGCCGACTGAAATCCGCGGGCGGATCGCACGGCGTCGTGCCCATTTGCCCGGGCGACGAGACTTCGAGGATCTCCATCTTGTCCGAGGTGCGGATCTCGTTGTGGCGCAGGTATCCGGGAATGAAAAGCGAATCGCCCTTCTCGACGCGGATCGTGCGGCCGTCCTCGAATTCGAGATCGACCCAACCTTCCAGCATGTAGATGAACTGGCCGTCGCACTCGTGATAGTGCCAGCCGGTGGGCCGGCTCATGCCCTGGCTCGACGACATGACCTGGGCGCGCAGCGCGCCCGCGCTGGCGTCGGCGACGCCGAGGTCGCGATACTTGAAGAAGTCACGGCGTCCCTTGACCAGCACCGGTTCGGCGGCGCGGGCGTGAGCGACCTTTTGCGCGGTCACCTTTTGCGGGGACGCTTTGGGGCGCGGCTTCGTGGCGGCGGCGGATGGCATTGTTTCCTCCCTCCGGGGCAAGCGGGTCAGAAACCCTGACTCCGCTCACCGGGGGGTTCAAGCGGAATTCAGCTGCCGGCGGCGCGCCGCGAAAGAAAACCCTTAATGGCCCAGATGATGCCGAGCCCGAGCAGCAGCATGAGAACGGGACCGCTCAGCAGGACGAGCGCCAGGCCCAACGCCATGCTGCCATTGGGCCAGTCGACATGCGCCGGCGACTCGCACCACGGGGCGAACCAGAAGGCGCACGACAGCTGGAGGTTATAGAGCCAGTAGCCCGCCCATACGAACGATGCGAGCAGCCACAGGCGAACCAGGCCGCGCTTCCAGTTCACGCGCCGCAACAGCGGGGGGCGGGGCCCCTGCTGCACGAGCCTCCGGCCGCCACCGGGCGCACGACGAGCGCGCGCGTCGCGCAGGGCTGGCGCCGGCGAAGCCTTTGCCCGGGGCTTCAGGGTCTGCCGCCATGGCAACGGGAAAACCCCAGCGCCGATACTTCGTCCAGCTTCGCCTCCCTGATCCGTCGTCCATGACGCGGCCTGCACCCTATCGAAACTCGAGCGTCGATGGCCATGGCAAAAATTCGGCGATAGGCTCGCGTGCCATGACCCCGGTTCCGATCCTGCGAGTCGCCCGTCCGACCGACAATCTCGAGGCGCTGCTGCGCTTCTACGAGCAAGGGCTGGGGCTCGGCGTGCTCTACCGGTTCGAGGATCATGACGGGTTCGATGGCGTGATGCTGGGGCGCGCGGGGGCACCGTACCATTTCGAGTTCACAGCCAAGCGCGGGCATGCGGTCGGGCGCGCCCCGACGCCGGACAACCTGCTGGTTTTCTACCTGCCGGAGACGGACGCCTGGAAAGCAGCCGTCCAGCGCCTGCGGGACGCGGGTTTCGATCCCGTACCGTCGTTCAATCCCTACTGGGATCGCAACGGCGTGACGTTCGAGGACCCGGACGGCTATCGCATCGTGCTCCAGAAGGCGGCCTGGACGCGCTGAGTGCCGCCAAAAGGCCCGTTTTCATCGATCCTTCCTGTGCGGAATGCCACAGATGCCCGGCCGGCAAGGATTAGTCTGGCGCCGCTTAGTCAAGCAAAGGAGCCCTCCGATGAATGCGCGTACCGTATTGGCAGATCATCATCCCCGCACCCGCTCGACTGGAGGCTCAGCCTCGGCCGAACCTCCCCGCGCCAAGCGATCGATGGATCTTCTGCGCGACCTGGCGACGGACAAGCCGATCCGCAGCTCGCGTCAGAGCCGGGCGGCGCTGACGCAGCGCCTCGCGCAGGTCGAGAATCTGATCACCATCGGACGGCAGCAGTTCGCCCGCCAGCTCACGATCGTGACGGAGATCGAGCGCAGCCAAGGCGACTCGACCGCCGCCCGCGAGACGCTGCACCTGTTCGCCCAGGCGCATGCCATCCGCCTCGACGACCGCGACCGCCTCGCACGCCTGCTCGAGCAGGCTTAGTCCTCCAGCGAACAGGCGCTAGACCAGCCAGCCGTGGCCGGAGGCGCTGGTGAAGTCGATCTGCACGATCAGGTCGTTGTAGTCGTGGTCGCCGCCGCCGTAGGTGTCTTCCCAGCCCCAGGTGTTGAGGCCGTAATTCCATAGATGCACGACCTGTTGGCCGTTCACGGTCTCGTTGCCCTGCGCGAAGGCCGAGTAGGTGATGCCATGGGTGTTGTTGGTGAGCTGCATGGCGACGAGGTCGCCAGCATTGACGTGCCGCACCATTGCTTCCTCGTAGTTGCCGTAGCCAAGGCCGCCGGTCGAGGTGCTGTCGGCGCCCGTCAGATAGGCGCGCGCCTGGACCGCCTGCTGGTAGCCCGGATCGCCGGGATGAAGCCCCGCGATCGTGCCCGACATGTCGTCGACCCGGTACAGAGTGAGCGAGAGGCTGTCGGTGCCGACCTGGCGCAGCCGCACGACCGCCGTCTGGTCGTTGTGACCGTCCGCCGTCTCGGCCACCGCCACCGGCCGCGCCACGTGGACCGCGTCTGAGCCGGCGAAGAAGTCGGCGAAGCCGAACGGATTGCTGAGGCTCGCCTGCACCGCCTGCGCCGCCGCTGAATCGATCGACACGCCGAGGCTCTCGCCGGCGTGGAGATGGGATTGCATCACCGCGCCCTGCCCCTGCTTGTCGAACAGCAGCGCGAGGCCCGGATCGAAATCGGGTTGCAGCGACTGCTCGGCCAGCCGGGCGGTCCAGGCGAAGCTGCCCGAGGCCGCGCTGAAGAAGCCGAAGGCGTCCGGACCGAGCTCGACACCGACGGCGGCGCCGTTGTCGGGCGACATGGTCTGGAACAGCAGGGTCTGGTCGGCGCCGCTCGTCCAGCCGCCATGCCCGTCCGCGTGGAGCATGTCGGGATTGTGGGAGAAGGAGATCTGCTCGTGGGCGATCGCGGTGAGCGCGCGCGCCAGCAAGGTGCCGTTCGGCGTGCCGAGGCCGCTCGCCAAGTCGTAGCCCACGGTGGCCGAATAGCCGAGGCCCGTCGGCACCATGTAGAGGCCGAGGTTGGTGTTGAAATACGAAGTCGGCTCAGCCGACGTGTAGAAGCTGTTGGTGTTGTTGCCGAGCTGGACGTCGTTGAAGGAGCCCGGGGCGATGACGGCGGCGATATAGAGCAGGTCGTTGTAGTAGCCGAGATGCGGCAGGCCCTGGTCGTGGAAGATCGTGTTGAACTGGGTCGTGAGCGAAGCCCACAAGGGCGCTGCGGCGCTGGTGCCGCCAACGCCGTGCAGCAGCGTGGCACCGCTCACCCCGGTCACGTATTGGTCGTTCAGCGCGGCGTAGAAGGAATCGCCTGATGCGAGCGCCGCGACGTCAGGCGAGCCGCGGCCGCCGTGAGTTAGCGACGCGAGGCCATAGGCCGTCTGGTAGTCGGGTGTCGGCACCTGGGTCGCCACGCCGCCCGAACCGGTCTGGTTGGCGCCGAACTCTGAGTCGAGCGTGCTGCCCGATTGGGTGAGGGACAAAGCCTGCCACACCGATTCGAACAGGGCAGTGAGCGTGGTCGCGGCATCGCTCGGCTGCGGCGCGGCGGCGGAGAGATGCGAGGGCAAGGTGCGCAGCCCCGACGCCACCAGCGTGAACACGGTAGCGGGATCGTCCTGCTGGGCGAGCGCCAGCATCTGGGCCAGCGTGGTGTCGCTCATCGCGCTGTAGAAGCTCGCGATCGACGTGCCGCCGACCTGCAGGGTAAACGGAGAGGAATGGGTGTTGGCGACGTTGGCGAAGCCATTGGCGATGTTGGCGCTCGATCCCTGGTCGCCGCCCGCCATATGCACCGAGACATTGGCGAGCGCGCCATCGACGAAGAGCTGCTGCCACGCCCATTGGAAAGGCGACTGGGCGGTCGCCTGGCCGGCGATAGGGTAGGACGAGGTGAGCACGGCCGGGTGGTGGACGGTGTCGAAGAAGGCCTGCTGGTAGGCGTTGTAGGGCGTGCCGCCGAGATCGGAATAGATCAGCTGCGTGCTGTTGGGCGCGGCGCCGGCAATGACGGAGATATCGAGGGTGAGCTCGGAGATCACGGCGGCGCCAGGGCCGGAAGCGTCGCCGGAGAGCACCTGGAACTGCGCCGGCGTTACCGGCGCCAGCCCGACCGCCTCGCGGTACTGGTTGTACGCCGTGAACAGCTCGCCCGGGAGCGAGATATTGGTTTCGACCACGGCGATCGGGTCGGTCGGCACGCCGGGCGGCAGGGGAAAGGCGTAGTTGGCCGCGACCGCGGCCGGCGTCGCCGTCACCTTGTCGAGGGTGTCGTTGCCCACCCCCAGGGGACCCGCGGTCAGCGGCACGAGGCTCCCGTCCAGGACCTGCGGATTGGTGATCGATGCGCCGTAGTCGAACCACAGGCCGGCGATGGCGCCGGCCGGGATCTGGCTGTTGATGCCGAGGTTGCCGGCCCACGCCGGCACGTCGCCGGTGTAGCTCTTGATGGTGATCAGGTTGGCGCCGAAGAGCGTCTGGAACTGGGCCGGGTCGAGCGTCAGCCAGATCGTGCGGTCGGCGGCGGAGGAGACATAGCCCGTATCGGTGGCCGCCTGCAGCGGCGCCCAGCCGCCGACGACGCCGGCGACGGCGGCCGATGTCGCAGCATAGAGCGCGGGGTCGGCGCCGTAGGTCGACCAGATCGCCGCCTGGTCGGCCAGGGCAGCCTGGCGCTCGCCCCACGAGCTCGACAGCAGAGCCGTCGGATCGGCCGCCCGGTTGAGCACCAGGCCCACCGTGATCGGGGAGTCCGACGCGGCCCAGGTCGCCGAGTGGCTGCCATAGTTGAACAACTGGGCGAGCGTCGCATTGGCTGCGGCCGTGTTCCCGGCGACATCCTGGTATTGCTGCGCGCTGTAGAGGCCGGCGCCGAACGCATCGAGGAAGGTCGAATTCGCGAGGGGATTATAGGTCGGCATGTCGTTTGACGATTACTCCGATGCTGTCGCTCGTTGGCGGGCGGCCAGCACACTCAATACAGCACGAACGATACCGCGATAGCCCGTACAGCGACACAAATTGCCGGCCATCTCCTCGCGCACCCGCGCCTCGTCCGCGTCGGGAAGCCTGAGCACAACATCCCTCGCGGCGGCCAGCACACTCAATACAGCACGAACGATACCGCGATAGCCCGTACAGCGACACAAATTGCCGGCCATCTCCTCGCGCACCCGCGCCTCGTCCGCGTCGGGAAGCCTGAGCACGACATCCCTCGCGGCGACCAGCATGCCCGGCGTACAGTAGCCGCACTGCAGGGCATGCTCACGTGCAAACGCCTCGCGCAGGGCGGCCATCACCGCGTCGTCGCCAAAACCCTCAATGGTGCGGACTGCGGCGCCGTCGCAACTGCCGGCGTGGGTGATGCAGGAGCGTACGGGCACGCCGTCGATCTCGACAGTGCAGGCGCCGCACACGCCATGCTCGCAGCCGACATGCGTGCCGGTCAGCAGCAGGCCGCCGCGTAGAAGATCAGCGAGCTGCTCGCGCGGTTCGACCAGCACCTGCTCAAGCGCGCCGTTCACGGTGAGCGAGATCGCGATCTTGCTCACGCGGCGCTCGCCTGAGCGACGGAGTGGCGCAGCGCCGTCGCGACGATGGCCCGGCGCCAGGCCGTGAGGTCGGGAAAGCCGTCCAGAAGACGGACGGCTTCGGCAACCGGATCCGCCATCAGCGCCCGCGCATCCTCGATCACCAGCGGCGGCGCATCGAGGGCGGCCAGCACGGCGCGCGGCGCCTGGCCGGGCAGCGCCAGCACGCAGGCCGTGGCCTTGGAGAATTCTCCCACCTTGCGGCAGAACTTCCAGTGCCCCCACCGCGCCCCGGCCGGCAGCACCGGCAGCTCGACGGCGCGTAAAAGCTCGTCGGCGGCGAGCGCGGTCTCGAAGATGCCCGTCACGAACGCCGTTGCCGGGATACGCCGCTCGCCGCGTGGGCCGAGCGCGATCGCCGTGGCGCCCAGCGCCGGCAGCACGGCGACCCAGTCGGCGGCGGGGTCGGCATGCGCCAGGCTGCCGCCGATCGTGCCGCGGTTGCGCACGGGGCGATAGGCGATGCGGCGCGCGACGGCCGCCATGATCTCACCCACCCTGCCCGGCACCGCTCCATCCTCGATCGCCGCGTGCGTCGTGCCGGCGCCGATGCGGATCGCGTCGCCGGCCAGCGCAACGCCGGCATAGTCCGGCAGGTGGCGCAGGTCGGCGATGGTGTCGGGCTGCGCCAGGCGAAGATTGAGCAACGGCCCCAGCGACTGCGTGCCGGCGCCCGGCCGCGCGCCGGCGGCGAGAAGCCTTAGCGCGTCCGGCCAGTCCTTCGGGCGGGCATAGGCGAAGGGCGCAGGCTTCATTGCTTGGCGGCCCGCGCCGCCGCGATCGCCGCCAGCACGCGCGGCGGACTGGCCGGCAGGTCCAAGACCTCGGCGCCGAGCGGCGCCAGCGCGTCGTTGATCGCGTTCACGATCGCGGCCGGCGGGCCGATGGCACCGCTCTCGCCGATGCCCTTCTGGCCGAAGGTCGTCCACGGGCTCAGCGTCTCCATGTGGTCGAGCCGGACGTCGGGCACCTCGGTCGTGCCGGGCAGCAGATAGTCCGCAAGGGTCGCGGCCAGCGGCTGGCCCAGTTCGTCGTACGGCATCTCCTCGTAGAGCGCGGTGCCGATGCCCTGGGCCAGGCCGCCCAGCACCTGGCCGTCGACGATCATGGGATTCACGAGCTTGCCGCCATCCTCGACGACCAGGTAATCCTCGAGCACGACGGCGCCGGTCTCGGTGTCGACTCGCGCCACGCAGGCATGGCAGGCGTAAGAGTGCGTGCCGGTATCGGGATCCGGCCGATAGCCAGCGGTGATTTCCAGCCCGCCTTTGTCGACGCCGGGCGGCAGGTTCTGCGGCGCGCGGTACCAGGTGTGAGCCACGTCGGCGATGCTGACGGAGCCACCGGTGTCCTTGCGGCGCACCTTGCCGTCGCCGACTTCGACGTCGCCCGCCTGCACCTGCAGCAGCGCCGCGCCGATCGCGGCGACACGTTGCCCGAGCTGGCGGCAGGCTTCGGCCACCGCGCCGCCCGCCATCACCATGGCGCGGCTGCCCCAGGTGCCGGTCGAATAGGGCGTGAGCGCCGTGTCGCCATGGACCACGCGCACCTTATCGGGATGAACGCCCAGGATCTCGTGCGCGACCTGCGCCAAGGTCGTCTCCATGCCCTGGCCGTGGCTGTGCACGCCCACGCGCACTTCCAGCACGCCATCGGGACTGAGCCGGACATGAGCCTGCTCGAAGCCCGGCACGAAGGGAATGCCCCAGGCGTGATAGACCGACGTTCCGTGTGCGCCCTGCTCGCAGAAGGTGGCGAGGCCGAAGCCCACCGTCTCGCCCTTGGCCTGGCGCGCGCGGATGGATTCTAGATCGAAGGCCGCCACCGCCCGGCGCAGCGCCTCGGGGTAGTCGCCGCTGTCGAACACCTTGCCCACCAGGTTGCGGTAGGGCATCGCGTCCGGCGGCACGAGATTGGCGAGTCGTATCGCCTCGGCGCTCAGGCCGAGCTGGCGTGCCAGGGCGTCGAGCGTGGTCTCCATGGCGTAGCACACGCCGGTCCGCGCCACGCCACGATAGGGCAGGATCGGCGGTTTGTTGGTGCAGGCCGAGATCGTGTGGCAGCGGAGAAGCGGCAGGATGTAGGGCCCCGGCAGGATCGAGCCGACCTGTGCCGCTTCCAGGCAGGCGCCGAAGGGGTAGGACGAGTAGGCGCCCGCATCGACCGTGGCCTCGCAGTCCATGCCTAAAAGCTTGCCGGCGCGGTCGGCCCACGCGGTGATGACATAGTGATGCTCGCGGCAGTTGGCGCCGGCCGAGAGCTGCTCGTAACGGTCTTCCAGCCAGCGCACCGGTCGGCCGAGCAGGCGCGCGATGCTGGCGCAGACGATCTCCTCGGGTAGCAGGATGCCCTTGTAGCCGAAGCCGCCGCCGACGTCGGGCGAGACAATGCGCACCTGGCCCTCGTCGAGGCCGAGACAGTCGGCCAGGCCGCTCTTGGTGACGTGCGGCATCTGGGTCGAGGTGGTGACGATCATCTGCTCGAGCCGGGGATCCCATTCGGCTAAAACGCCCCTGCCTTCGATCGGCGCCATGCACTGGCGCGAGGTGCGGAGCGTGCGCGTCACCTTGGCGGCGGCGATGGCGTCGAGAGCGCCAATGTCATCGTCGCGCCGCGTCTCAAGGAAGGCATTCATCGACCAGCCGTCATGGATCAGCGGCTGCGCCGGCAGCGGCGCGGCCAGCATGTCGTGCACGGCGGGCAGCGTCTCGTAGTCGAGCTCGCAGGCCGCCACGAGATCCTCCGCCTCGGCGCGCGTACCGGCGACGCAGGCGGCGATCGCCTCACCGACATGGCGAAGCTTGCCGCTCGCCAGCGCCGGCTGCTCGGAGACGCGAAAGCCCGGCAAGGCGGAGTTGGCGCGGATGGTGCGCACAGAGCCCAAGTCAGCCAGCGTGAACACGCGCTTCTCCGCGCCCGGCGGCTTGGTGACGCCCAGCAGCCGCGCATGCGCAACAGGGCTGCGCAAAAAGGCCACTTCCAGCATGCCGGGCCGGGTGATGTCGCCGACGAAGCGGCCAAGGCCGTGCAGGAAGCGCGCGTCCTCCTTGCGCCGGAGCGACGCGCCGACGCCCAAGGTCGCGGCTCGCGTCGCCTGGCCTGCCGTCATGCGGCGTCGGCCAGCAGGGGTTGCGGCAGGATCACCGAATCGGCATCGAAACGCTTGCCGGCGCGCAGGCAGAAGACGGGACGGATGAAATGCTCGGCTGCGACCTGCGTGTCTTCATTGTCCTTCAGCACGAAGCGTCCGCTCTCGTCGGCCAGCACCGACACGTCCGCCTCGACTCCGGGGCGCAACGTGCCGATCGCGTCCTTCATGCCGAGCATGGCGGCGCAGTTGCTGGTCACCATGGGCACGACCTGCTCGAGCGAGAGACCCAACGCCAGCATGCTGGTCATGGCCGAGGCGAGCGAGAAGTTCTGCGCGCCGGCGAACATGTGCATCTCCTCCTTGTCGGGATGCGTCTCCGGCGTGCCGCGCGGCTTGGGGATCGTCGTGTTGTAGCCGTGCATGTCGGCGCCCAGCGTGTCGGGCACGATGCCGGCCTCGAGCACCAGGCGCGCCATCTTGAAGGAGAAATGCGAGCCGTGGCCGACGTCGGTCTTGAGGCCGCGGGCCAGCGCCTCGCGCACCACCGGATGGACCTTGCCGTGCTGGTCGACGAAGCCGCCGGGATGGCGCGTGAAGGGATGGGCCAGAATATCGCCCGGGCGCAGGATTTTTAGCATCTCCGGCAGGATCGCATCGGGATCGTAGGGATGCTTGTCCTCGGGCAACGGCCAGAGCTGGCCGAAATGGATGTAGAGCGGCAGGTCGAGCGCGCGGCCGATCTCGGCGGCGCGGCGCATCGCCTCGTCGCCCCAGCGCGTGAACCCGCCGATCTCGGCATGGCCCTTCACGCCGCGCACGAGGTCGGCGTTTTCGCGCGCCGCACGCACCGTGTCGTCGACCGCGATGCAGTCGGGACGGTAGAGCTCGGGGTAATAGTGACCCTCCAGCCCGCCCACCATGTAGGCGGAGATGAAGGCCAGCACGCGGGTGGCGGCAGGCTTCACGGCATATTCGCGGAAGCCGGGGAAGGTCAGCACCGAGGGCCCGCCTTGGTCGACCACCGTGGTCACGCCGGAGTGGACGCCCACGGTATCGGCATCGAGTCCAAAGCGGCCGCTGACATAGCGATAGACGTGGGCGTGGGTGTCTATGAGGCCGGGCAGCACCAGCTTGCCGCCGACATCGACCGTCTGCTTCGCCGGACCCGGCAGGTTCTTGCCCACCGCAGCGATACGGCCGTCGCGCACGGCGACATCCAGAACGCCGTCGAGGCCCTGCGCCGGATCGATGACCCGGCCACCCCGAAGCAGAAGATCGTATGGCGCGGATTGGATATCCATGATGGTCCCCTCATTAGCCCGAGGCGCATTGTGTTGGTCCGGTGCCACCGGGACAAGAGCCGCGATCGGCGGCATGCGGTTTGCATGCTGTCTTGGCAAACCGGGAGGACATCGTGATCCTGGATCGCGCCGAAGACAAAGCCGTGGTTCTCAAGGCAAGTCGCGCCTTGCGCGATGCGGGCCGTTGGCTATTGGCGTGCATCGAGAGCTTTCCCATCCCGATCGAGGAAGCCTTGTGGGTTGAAGACTCCAGGCGCACCGTGGCCGAAGAAAGGGCCGCAGCCTGGAGGAGGAAGATCAACCCATGACCGAGATTCTGAGAGAAATCGTGAACCATCCGTCGGCCTGGTATGGCCGGGACCTGGCGAACGACAGTTCGTGGATCGTCCATCTTGAGCCGGCCCATCTCGCGGAGATCGCCGCGGCCATCCAGTCAGTCGCGCGACGTGGCCTGCCGTTCGCAGCGCTCACCCGGGACGACTTCCCGCTGCCGACGCTCGGCCCGCTACTGCGCCAGTGGCAGGACGAGATCATCGACGGCCGCGGCTTCTATGTGCTGCGCGGCCTCAACGCCGCGGACTATAGCGATGCCGAGGTCGGCATGATCTTCTGGGCCATGGGACTCTATCTCGGCAACGCCGTGACCCAGAACCCCAAGGGCGACCTGCTGGGTCACGTCTACGACCACGGCCGGCGCTACGGCGATATCGACGTGCGCGGCTACGAGACCAGCGCCCACCTGCCCTTCCACACCGATTCGGGCGACATCGTGGGCCTGCTCTGCCTGCGCCGCTCCAGGAGCGGCGGGCTGTCGAGCGTGGTAAGCGCCGTCACCATCCACAACGAGATCCTGAAGCGGCATCCCGAGTATCTGGCGCCGCTCTATCGCGGCTTCCACTACATCCGCCGCGAGGCGGCGCTGACAGAAAGCCCGGTCACGCCCTATCGCCTGCCAGTGTTCGGCGCGCGCGACGGCAAGGTTAGCGTCCGCCTGATCCGCAACCAGATCAACGCCGCCTGCACCAAGACCGGCGTGCCGCTGGCGCCGATCGAGCGGGCGGCGCTCGACCTGTTCGACGAGCTGGCGCAGGATCCGGAGATCCATCTCGACATGGACCTGCAGGTCGGCGACATCCAGTTCTGCAACAACTACGTGATGCTGCACTCGCGCACGAGCTTCGAGGACTATCCCGAGGTCGAGCGCCGCCGTCATATGATCCGGCTGTGGTTGACCATGGACGAGCGCCGGCCGCTGGCCGAGGGCTTCCCGCCGCAGAACGGCTACGGCGACCGCCAGCTCGTCGAAACAGCGCTGCAAGCGACAGGCTGAAGCGCGCCCACTGGCCACCGGCGGAGACAAGACATGATCAAGGGGTTGACGATTTTTGCCGCCGCGATGGGCGCGCTTTGCAGCGTCTGGAGCTCCGCCGCCCAGGCGCAGGACAAATGCGAGGCCAAAATCGGCCGTCCGCCCCTGGTGCGCAAAGGCACGATGATCGCCGCGATCAATCCAACGGTCGCGCCGATCCAGTACATCGACGATGACGGCAACATCATCGGTCTCGACGTCGACCTCGGCAACGCCATCGCCGACCGGCTGTGCCTGAAGATGCAATTCCAGAGCACCCAGTTCGCGACCATGATCCCGATCCTGAAGGAAGGCCGCATCGACCTGATCAACTCCTTCATGTTCTACACGCCGGAGCGGGCCAGCCAGGTGCTGATGATCCCCTACGGCGCCTCGTCGGCTGCGATCGTGGTGCCGAAGAAAAACACCGACGAGATCACGGGCCTGGACTATTTCTCCGGCAAACCCTTCGCGACCGAGCTCGGCACGGTCGACTACCAGGAAGCCAAGGCGGCGAGCGAGGCGCTGGTCAAGGCCGGCAAGCCTGCGATCGACATCCGCACCTTCGGCACCTACGCCGACGTCCTGCAGGCGCTCTCCGCCAACCAGGTCGCCGGCGCCTTCATCGGCGTCGAGCAGGCGATCTACTATCAGAAGAAGGGCGCCACCTTCTTCCGCATCGCCGTCAGCGGGCTGGAGCCGCATGCCGAGGCGTTGGCCTTCAAGGACCCGGCGCTGGCCGATGCGGTCGCCAAGGTGATGAACGACATGAAGGCCGACGGCAGCTTCGACAAGATCTTCGCGCCCTACGGCCACTGTGTGCTGCCGGGACCCTACAAGGTCACGTCCGGCCCGCTGCCGCCTTTCACCTGCCCAAGCCGCAAGGAATAGGCAGGCCGAGGTGATGGCGTAGGGTCGTGCCCTCGTAATCGCGGCGGAACAGCCCGCGCCGCTGCAGGATCGGCACGACCTGATCGACGAACAGGTCCATTTCGTCGTGAAAGTAGGCCGGCATGACGTTGAAACCGTCGCACGCCCCTTCGTCGAGCCACAGCGTCATGTAGTCGACGAGCTGCTCGGGCGTGCCGACGAAGGAGCCGTGTGAGCGGCTGGCGGCGACCAGGATGCCGCAATCGCGCACCGACAGGCCCTCGCGGTCGGCGCGCTCCATCAGATGCATCACGCGCGGCGTGAAGGCGCTGCCGGCGGCGCGAATGTCGGCGGTCGGCAGCGGGCCGTCCTGCGGATAGTCGTAGAGGCGGAACTGCATCTGCTCGCTCAGCATCCAGATGCCGACGGCCGGATGCAGCAGCTCGTTCAACATCGTCTCCTTCTCGAGCGCCTCCTTCTCGGTCGAGCCCAGGATCGGCAGCAGGCCCGGCAACACTTTCAGGATCGCCGGATCGCGACCGTGGCCTGGCATCCGCTGCTTGACGGCCGAGCGGAACTTGATCGCCTCCTGGCGATTGCTTTGGGCGGCGAAGATCAGCTCGGCCACAGTGGCGGCGAATTCCAGCCCCGCCGGCGAGCCGCCCGCCTGCACCATGACCGGCCAACCCTGCGGCGAGCGCGGCAGGTCGAGCGCGCCCTTCACCGCGAAGAACTGTCCCTTGTGATCGAGCTCGCGCACCTTGGCCGTATCGACGAACGTGCCGCTCGCGCGGTCGGCCGTGACGGCGCCGTCTTCCCAGCCGTCCCACAACCCCTTGCAGATGTCGACGAACTCCCGGGCGCGCTGGTAGCGCATGGTCTTTTCCATGTGCGACTTGCGACTGAAGTTGAGCGCAGCATCGTCGTTGGCGGTGGTGATGATGTTCCAGCCGGCGCGGCCGCCGCTCAGATGGTCGAGCGACGCGAAGCGCTGGGCGATGGCGAAGGGCTCGTTGTAGGTGGTGGAGAGCGTCGCTACCAGGCCGACGCGCTCGGTGGCGCCGGCCACGGCCGAGAGGATCGAGATCGAATCGATGTTGTTCAGCGCGCCCTGCGCGATCACGCGGCCATCCTTCTCGCGCGCCGCCAGCATGTCGCCCACGAACACCAGGTCGAACTTGCCGCGTTCCGCTGCCTGCGCCGTACGGAGGTAGTAGTCGTAGCCCAGGATGTCCCGCGGCTGGACGGAACCATGCCGCCATCCCGCGATATGGTGCCCGCCGGGATAGGTGAAGACGCCGAGATGCATCCGTCGCTCTGCCACGTGACCTCCCCTTAGGCGGCGAAGCGGCTTTGGGCACGCTGCAGGCCGAGATGGCCACGCAGCGTCGTCGAGTCGTAGTCTGCTCGCGCCAGCCCGCGCTGGCGCAGCAGCGGCACCACGGCGTCGACCAATAGATCAAGATCGATCGGCAGCGCCGCGGGCAGGACATCGAAGCCGTCGCAGGCACCGGCCGCGTGCCATTCGGCGAGGTGGGCGGCAAATTGCTCGGGCGTACCGACAAAGCGCGGCACAGCGGCGTCAGGCATGGCCAACCCGTCGAGTTCGGCCACGCGCCGGAAGGCAGCAGCCTCCGTCTCCGCCAGGATCGCCATCGTGCGGGCGACGTAGCGAAGACCATCGGCGTCGCGGCCGTGCCGGGCGGCCAGCGCCCGCCAGTCGGCACGCCCCTGCTTCGCTTCGGCGATGTTGACCGGCTGGGCCAGCACGACCTCGGCGCTGGCGGCCGCGCCCTGCCGCGCGTCACCGGCCGGCACGTCGCGATGCAGAATCACCGGCTGGCCCTGGACCGGCCGGGGCACGTTCAGCGGGCCGCGCACGGTGAAGAAACGGCCGGCATGATCGATCGGATGCACGCGCTCAGGATCGGCGAAGGTCCCGGTCGACTGGTCGACGATGAAGCCGCGATCCTCCCAGCTGTCCCATAGCTGGCGCGCGACGTCGATCAGCTCGGCGAGCCGGAGCGCCGCCTCCTTATCATCTGTCGGCAGATCCGGCCGCTGGACTCTTCCAGCGAGCTCGCTGCGACCCTCGAGGCCGGCGATCCAGCCAGTGCGACCGCCGGCCAGATGGTCGAGCGTGGCAAACACGCGGGCGACATGAAAGGGCTCGGCCACGTCCGCCGGCCAGTAACCGCACAGACCGATGCGCCTTGTGGCGCCGATCAGCAAACCCAGCAGCGGCAGCGGATCGAGCTGGAGCCCATCGAGCCTGCCCGCGGAGCGCACGGCCAGCGGCGCGGTCGGCAGGCCGAGCAGCACGGCGTCGAGGCCGCCGCGCTCGGCGGTTTGCGCCGCCGCCTTGAACGGCGCCGCGCCCGCGAAGCCCGTCTTGCCGGAAACGCGCCAGGCGGCGGGATGCCAGCCGTGCGCGGCAAGCGATGCCAGCAAATGCATGTCAGGCTTCGCCCGTCACCATGCGTAAAAAGCTTCGGGTGCGTTCGTTGCGCGGGTTACCCATCAATTCCTCCGGCCGGCCTTCCTCGATGATACGGCCTTCCTCCATGAACAGGATACGGTCTGCGGCCTTGCGCGCAAACTGGACCTCGTGCGTCACCACCACCATGGTCATGCCCTGCTCGGACAGCTCCAGCATCACCTTCAGCACCTCACCCACCATCTCCGGATCGAGCGCCGAGGTCGGCTCGTCGAACAGCATGACCGCCGGATGCATCGCCAGCGCCCGCGCGATCGCCACGCGCTGCTGCTGGCCACCGGAGAGCTGCGCCGGATAGGACGCCTCCTTGTCGGCGAGGCCGACCAGCGCCAGCAGGCGCTTGGCGTCGGTTTCGGCCACCGCGCGCGGCGTCTTCAGTACCTGCACCGGCCCGCACATCACGTTCCCCAAGGCCGTCATGTGGCTGAACAGGTTGAACTGCTGGAACACCATGCCGACCTGGCGGCGCTGGCGCGACAGGCCGGCGTCGGAGAGCGTCGCGCGCCGGCTGCCTTTCGGCGACACGCCCAGGGCATCGCCGTTGATGCAGACCTCGCCCGAATCGGGACGGTCGAGATGGTTGATGGTGCGCAGGAAGGTGCTCTTGCCGCCGCCCGACGGACCGATGATCACCACCACCTCGCCCTTGTAGACGGTGAGGTCGACGCCCTTCAGCACATGGTTCTGGCCGAAATGCTTGTGCACGCCGCGCGCCTCGACCACGGCGACGCGTTTGTCTTGCACCATCTGGGTCACGAAGACAGCACCGCGCTTTCGACGGCGGCCGTGAGCTTGGTGCGGCGCGTCGTGCGATCCTCCGCGACCGAGCGCGAGGCATAGGCCTCCAGCCAACCCTGGATCACACTCCACACCGTGGTGAGCACCAGATAGTAGAAGGCCGCGACCAGGAAGATTTCCAAAACCTTGAACTGCACCTGGACCAGCAGTTCGGTGCGCCGCAGCAGCTCCTCCAGCGAGATCACCGAGGCGAGCGAGGAGGTCTTCATCAGGCCGTTGAAGGCGTTGCCGAGCGGCGGAATGATGATGCGCAGCGCCTGCGGCATGACTATGACGCGCATGGTCTTGGGCCAGGTCATGCCGATGGCGCGCGCGGCCTCGAACTGGCCCTTGGGCACGGCCAGGACCCCCGAGCGGATGATCTCGGCGAGATAGGCACCCTCGTTGAGGCCGAGCCCGATCAGCGCCGAGGCGACGACGCCCAGCTGGATGCCGAGCTGCGGAAGGCCGGTGTAGATGATGATGAGCTGCACCAGCACGGGCGTTCCGCGGAACAGCCAGACATAGCCCGAGGCCGGCAGCCTGAGCCAACGCCGCTCCGACATGCGCATCATTGCCGCGACAACACCGAAGATGAGCCCGATCAGCATGGCGCCGACCGAAAGCCCCAGCGAGATCGCCGCACCCGTCAGCAGGTACGGGCTATGGATGTAATGGAGGAAGCTCGCCCAATCCCACATTGCCGTCAGCCCCTCCCGAAGCCTTTTTTTCCGGCGCGTCCGCGCCGTGCGCCGCATCAAGCAAGGCGCATGCCGAACATCATGCGGTGGGCGGATCCCAGACGAGCACCCGGACGGGCGTCGGGTTGAAGCCGTTGCACGGATTGTTGACCTGCGGGCAGTTGGAGATCACGAAGATCACATCCATGTCGGCCGTGACGTCGACGTGGTTGCCGCCCGCCGAGATGCCGTCGACGACGGTGAAATTCCCCGACGGATCGATCGGCACGTTCATGAAGAAGTTCAGGTTGGCGACGATGTCGCGCTTGGCCAGGCCGTACCTGGAAAGCTCGAGGATGAAGTTCTCGCGGCAGGCATGCTGGTATTTCGTCGATTCGCCGAAACGCACCGCGTTGCTCTCGCAGGAACAGCATCCGGCCGAAGTGTCGTGCTGTCCGCAGGTATCGGCGGTGATACGCGCCATGATCCTGCCCCGGTTGGACACCAGCCGCGTTCTCAGCTCGACATAGGCCGAGCCCTGGACGCGCATCGTGTCCTGGGCGCTGTAGCGTTCGGCCGGATCCTCGGCGCAATAGAGCAGCGCATCGACGGCCTGCTGGCCCTCGATGTCGACGATTCGCAGCGTCTGCCCGCGCTTCAGGAGACGCGACCAGGGCCGTTCGGCCGGCACCTCATGGGAATAAACAGCGTCGGCGGGATCCGGTATCGACTGATTGGACATCGCATCCTCTCCTCAGGCGTAGAGCCGATCCGTGAATTGAAAAGCGCGAACGATCTCCGGCGACGTCGTGCGGCAAGGATCGTCGGCCTCGGCGGGCGGCGCGCGGTGCCGCACGAGCGTGACGGGGCCATTGGCGGCCGGCCGTGCCGGATCGAGCGGGTGCGGGCAGTTCGACAGCACGAGCACGAGATCGGTCTCGGCGCGCAAATCGACGAAATCGCCGGCCTGCTTGCGTCCGGCGTTCCAGACGAAGCGGCCGGCCGCATCGACCGAGACCGGCGCAAAGAAGCTCACGCAAGGCGGAATGTCGCGCAGTCCCAGTCCAAGCTTGGACGCGGCTGCGAGAAAATTCTCGTGGGTGTTGCGCGAGGCCTCGCCGTAGGCGGCAAGCGCCGAGGCTGGCGTCGAGCCGCCGACCAGCAGATCGTGCGCGCCGCTGGTATCCTCGATCAGCGACAGGAAAACCCGTCCCATGTCCGACAGGATGACGCGCCCCTTGGACAGGGCGGCGCTCCATTGGACCTTGGCCGTGTCGGCGCAGTTGATGCGCTCTGACGGATCACGCTCGCACCAGCCGATCAGCGACACGCTCGACACGCCGTGCGGATCGATGATCCGCAGTGCTTCGCCCCGGCGCAGCCGCACCGTGTCGTACCAGCCCGGCGGGACGTCCTCGCGACTGATGATCGCTTGCGGCGCAATCGGCGCGCCGTCGAGCGCGGTCGCCGGCGGCAAGGCTTTCGGTGTCGCCTCCTGTCCCGCCGCTCGAAGCTCCTCGTAGCGGCGGCGGTTGGCGGCGGAAATCTCCGCCTTCGTCCTTCCGACCATCGTGTCCCTCACGGTCTCATGGCAATCATGTCGATCTCGACGATGCCGCCCCGCGCCAGCGCGGTCACGCCGACCGTGGTCCTGGCCGGGCGCCGGTCGGCCGCAAAATGGGTCGCGTAGATCTCGTTCATTCTGGCGTAGTCGGCGTTGAAGTCCGTCAGGAAGATACGCACCTGGACGACATTGGCGAACGACAGGCCGCAGCCTTTCAGCACGCGCGCGAGATTGTCCATCACCTTGTGCGTCTGGGCCTCGATGCCGGGCGGAATGGGAAGCGCATCGTCGTCCGGGTCGGTCGCGAGCTGTCCGGTGACGAAGAGGAAAGGCCCGGCCTCGACGGCATGGCTGTAAGGCGCGACCGGCTTGGGCGCGTCGGGCAAGAGATGATAGATCGTCTGCATCTAGCGGGTCCTTTCGCTGGAGGCGCCCTCGCCGGCATAGCGCTGCAGGAACTGCCGCGCCCGCTCGGTCTCCGGCCGGGCAAAAAAGCGGTCTGGTGGCCCGGTCTCGACCACGCGGCCGCGATCGAGAAACAGCACGCGGGTCGCCGCGTCGCGGGCAAATGCCATCTCGTGCGTCACGATCACCATAGTCATGCCCTCGCGGGCGAGATCGCGCATCACCACCAGCACCTCGCCGACCAGCTCCGGATCGAGCGCGCTGGTCGGCTCGTCGAACAGCAGCAGATCGGGACGCATGGCGAGCGCGCGCGCGATGCCGACCCGTTGCTTCTGGCCGCCCGACAATCTTGCCGGGAAGGCGTCGCGCTTGTCCGAAAGCCCGACCTTCGCGAGCAAGGCCAGCGCCTCGTCGCGGATCTCGGCTTTCGGCCGCCTCTGCACCTGGACAGGCGCTTCCATGAGGTTTTGCAGCACGGTGAGGTGCGGCCACAACGCGAAGTGCTGGAAGACCATGCCGATGCGCGTCCTGATGCGGGACAGCCGGCGATCGTTCATGACGACGCCGCCGGAGGTGACGCCTACCGGTTCGCCGTTCAGGTGGATCTGGCCGACATCGGGCCGTTCCAGCCAGTTGATGCAGCGCAGCAGGGTCGACTTGCCCGAGCCCGAGGGCCCCAGCACGCAGACCGTCTCGCCCTTGCCGACCTGGAAACTGACATCGGACAGCACCTCGTTGTCGCCAAAGCTCTTGGAGACACCGACCACGCTCAGCACCGGATTCGAGGTTGTCACGGTCGGCCCTAGCGGCGGACGTCGGCGAGCTGGCGCAGCACGTTCACGCCCGCCTCGACGATCAGGCAAAGTCCCCAATAGAGCGCCACCGCCGTGATGAAGGCCGCGAAGGGAACGTAGTAGCGCGACTGGATGGAGCTGGCGGCGTGGGTCAGTTCCGGCAGGGCGATGATGGTCAGGAAAGCGCTGTCCTTGATGATCTGGATCAGCTGATTGCCGATCACCGGACCGGCCGACAGCACGAGCGGCGGCAGGATGATGCGGCGGAACAGGCGGAGCTCGGAAAAGCCGAAGGCGACGCCGGCCTCGATCTCGTCGCGCGGCAGCGCCACCCAGGCGCCGCGCAGAATCTCGGCCATGTAAGCCGCATTGTAGATCGTGAGCGCGAGCAGGCCTGCGCCCCAGTTGTCGAGGTTGATGCCGATCGACGGGAAGCCGTAATAGACGATGTAGGCGAAGAGCAGGAACGGGATGCAGCGCATGCCATCGACGAAGGCCCGCGCTGCGCGCGATACGGCGGGCTTTTTCGACATCAAAGCGGGTGTCAGGACAAAGCCCAGCAGGAGGGCGCCGACCACCGACACCAGCGACAGGATCGCCGTGTTGGCGAGCCCGTTCAGAAGCAGGCCGCGCTCGGTCCAGACGATGCCGAAATCGCGGATCATGCGGCGGCCTCCGACGCAACCTGCCGCCGTTCGATCCAGCGCTGCAGGGAGACCAGGGCGAAGACGATCGGCGCATAGATCGCCACCGCCACCAGGAAGGGCGGCAGCGGTTCGTAGGTCTCGGCGCCGATGCGGACGGCCGCGCGCGTGATGTCGACGACGCCGACCACCGCCAGGACCGGCGTCACCTTGATGAGAAGCGACATCTCGTTGACCAAAGCGGGCAGGCTTGTGCGCAGGATCTGCGGCAAGACGATGCGCCGGAAGCGCTGCCCGGCGCGCATGCCGACCGACTGGGCGGCCTCGTATTGATCTTTGGGAAAATTCATCAGCGCCGCCCGCCAGATCTCGCAGTTGAAGGCCGATGTATTCATGACCAGCGCCAGGATGGCGGCCGAATAGGGATCGATGGGCACGCCGATATTGGGCAGAGCGAAGAACAACAACAGCAGCAGCGTGACCAGCGGCGTGGCGCGGAGCACGCTGACATAGAGGGCGACGACCCAGGCGGCGACCGGAACATTCGCCCATCGGATCAAGGCGAGGCTCAACCCGATCGGCAGCCCGATCAGGATGCCGACGAATGACAGCGTCACCGTCACCACGGCACCCTGGGCGAAAGCCGCGATGTCGCCCGCGCTCATGACAGAATGGGTCTGTCGAAGCCGACGCTAGAATTCCGGTTCGAAGGCCACCGGCAGATCCGGGAAGGCCTCGCCGAACCACTTCTTCTGAAGCTCGGCGAAGCGGCCGTTGGCCTTCTCCTTGGCGATGAAGTCGTTCAGGAAGGCCAGCAGCTCCTTGTTGTCTTTGGCCACCGCCCAGGCCGGGAAGGATTTGCCGGAGACTGCCTGGCCGAGCTCGAACACGGCGGGTTTCTCGGCCACCAGTGTCTTCAGGTTGATGATGGTGTTGACCACGTAGTCGACCCGCTTGAGGGCGAGATCCTGGTAGGCCTCGGGATAAGACGTGTATTCGACGACCTTGCCCAGGCTGCCGCCGTCCTTCTTCAACGTCGCCTCGAGCTCGGGAAGACGGCCGAGAAGCGCGCTGCCGGCCTGGACGCCGCAGATCTTGCCGCTCAGGTCCTTGACCGAGTTGATGCTCGTGTCGCCCTTGCGCTTCACATAGTAGTGGGTGGCGTCGGCGATCGGGCTGGTGAAGTCGAGCGACTTCTTGCGCTCCTTGGTGATGATGGCGGCGGTCAGGGCGACGTCGTACTTGCCCGTGCTGACGCCGGCCAGAAGGCCGGTCCAGGGAATGATCTCCTGCTTGACCTCGAAGGGCGCGAACTTGCGCAGGTCTTCCAGCAGCTCGTTGTCGAAGCCGGTCGGCTTGCCGTCCTTGACGAACTCGAAGGGGCGGAAATCGTCCTCCGTTGCGACGATGAGATAGCCGCGCTTCTTGATCTCATCGAGCGTGGCGGCTGCCGCCGTGCGGCCGAGCGCAGAGACGGCAAGCGGCACGGCCAGCAGGCCGAAGGCGTGGCGGCGGGAAAACTTGGTCGTCATGGAAATCTCCCTTTGTTTCTAATCGAGCGTGAAGCCGTGCGAACGCAGATAGGGCGGGAAGGCGGCGCCTTCGGCCTTGGCGGCCTGACGCGCCTTGTCCTCGGACCAGCCGTAGAAGTCGGCCTTGCCGTACTCGGCATTGGAGCGGTGCTGGTCGGCCGGAATGCTGTGGATCGCATCGCGACGCCGGTCGTAGTCGTCGATGCCCTCAGCGAGCTGGCTGTCGTCATAGCCGTCGCGGTGCGTCGTCACCACGCGCGGCAGGCGCAGGCTGACAAAGCCTTCGCCCTGCGGGTAGCCGAGGCAAAGCCCGGCCACCGGAAAGACCAGATCCGGCAATCCGAGAATGCCAGCGACCTTATCGATCTCGTTTCGAATGACACTGATCGGACAAACGCCGAGCCCGGCAGACTCTGCGCACAGGATCATGGTCTGCATGGCCAGCGCCGCGTCGACGCTGGCGTTGAAGAAGCCTTCGAGTGTGCCGTTGCGAACCGGCTTGCCGCGCAGTTCGCCGATCCGCTGCAGCCGCCTGGCATCGCCCAGGAAGACGAAGAACACCGGCGAAAGGCCGATCCACGGCATGGCGGGGAAAAGCTTGCCGATCGCGGCGCGCTTCGCCGGATCGTCGACGCGCAGGATCGAGGCCTGCTGAAAGTCCGACTTGGCCGAGGCGCTGAGCGCGGCCGCGACCAGCAAGTCGAGCAGGCTCTGGTCTGGGACGACAACGGTGTAACGGCGCACCGTCTTGCGCGAGATCACACGGCGGATGAAGTCGTTGTCGCCGTCGCCGCCGGCCGGACCGCCGTCGCCGAAGCGCCGATCCATCGCCTCTGCGTAAAACGTCATTCCCTCACCAATCCCCCCCTAGGCCACAGGACCCCTGGAATTGGCAAAAACCCGAGCGCCAATTCCTGGCCACTGAGGTCTCCCGGGATTTTATCCCGCCGTGTCCTGTGCGGATTTCTCCCGCACCGGTGGCAGCTCTTGGACCAGCCCTCGGAAACCGAGACGGAACCCTAGCCACCAACTCAATACTGACGGTTGAGCAAAGGGCATGCCAAACCGTTCACGATCGCGGCGACCTCGGACCCGCCCTTGCGATCGCTCATGCTATGCAAGACAACGTAAAAAGAACGTGCACCGGAAAGGCCCACATGGAGCTCGAGAGGCGCTACCGCCTGCTGCTGGAACGGCACGGTAATGGCGATTTGTCCCGACGGGCATTCCTCGCCCGGGTCGCACGGATGGCGATCGCCTGTGGCGTGGTTGCGCCGGCTTTGACCCGGTTCGCGCGGCCGGCGTGGGCCGCGCCCAGCGTCCGATACGACGGCTTCGGCGGATATTCACAGGAAGCATTCGACCGGCTGGTCCTGAAGCCGTTCATGCAAAAGACCGGCATCGCGGTGACGCAAGGCTCCTATCCCAACGCCGACGTGTTGCTGGCGCAGATGCAGACGGAGGGCGTCGAGCATTACAACTTCTTCTGGGCGGCCCAGGAGATAACGCCGATCCAGGTCGCGCGGCGCGGCTGGAACGCCGAGCTCGACGAACAGAAGATGCCGCGGCTGAAGGACCTGGCGCCGAGCGTGCTGGAGCGCAGTCGCAAGCAGGGCAAAGGCAAGCTGCTGGCGGTCCCCTACTGCCTGTCCGGCGGCTTCGTCGCCTACAACACCAAGTCCGTCACGCGCGACGAGATCGAAAGCAAGGGCTTCAACATCCTGCTCGACCCGAAATTCCAGAAGAACGTCGCCGGAGTCGACAACTGGCAGCAGCGCATGATGTACGGCGCGCTGCAGACGGGCCAGGACATCAACAACATTACCGACCTCGACGCGGTCTGGAACAAAGTGCGGGAGAGCAAGCGCCAGGTCCTGAAGTACTTCACATCCGGCGCCGAGCAGACCGCGCTGCTGTCTTCCGGAAACGTCGTGGCGGCCGATGCCTGGTTCGTGCCGATCTACAACCTGATGAAGCGCGGCCAGCCGGTCGACTACTGGCCGAGGCAAGGCAGCTACGTTCAGCTCGGCACGATGGTCGCGCTCAAGGGCAGCCCGCTCGACGCCTTGTACGAGATGATCGACATCCTGCTCAGCCCCGAAGTGTCGTTTGCGCTGGCGCTGGCGACCGGTAACCTGCCCCTGCTCGACCCCACCAAGCATGAATTCCCGAAGGATGTGCAGGCGATCCCAGGCTACGATCCGAGCGGCACCTTCGCGGGCTATCGCGCCTTCGAGCCGGTCTATTGGGAGGAAAAGGGTCTCACCTGGCAGCGCGAATACGCACGCGTCATGGCGCGGGGCTAGACATCGACTTTCCTCCCCTCCGCAGAGCGAAGGGGAGGTGTCGCCGTCTTACGGCGACGGAGGGGTCATGAGTCGCAGAGTCGTTGTCGCCCATGACCCCTCCGCCCGCTACGCGGGCACCTCCCTACGCGAAGCGTGGGGAGGAAAGGCTTTGCCGGCACGGCGGGCATTCGCCAGCAAGCGCCAAACCATCGGCGGCGAGAGCGGCAGTTCGTTCGGCTCGACGTTGAAGGAACGGAGCGCCGCGGCGACGGCATTGGCGATGACCCCGCCCACCGGAATGATGCCGCCTTCGCCGGCGCCCTTCGCGCCCAGAGGATTGAAGGGCGACGGCCTCAGCTCGAGCGAGATCGCCGTGATCTGCGGGAAATCCGTGGCCAACGGCATCAGGTAGTCGGCGAACGTCGCGGTGAGAAGCTGTCCTTCCCGATCGTAGACCAGATCCTCGAGCAGCGTGCCACCCAGCCCCTGGACGATGGCGCCGACGACCTGCCCGTGCAAGGTGAGCGGATTGATGATGCGACCGACATCTTCCACGGCGACATAGTCCACGAGTTGGACATGGCCGAGCCGCGCATCCACCGCGACGTGGGCGACGTGCGTGCCGTAGGTGTAGGTGTGCCGGTGATTCAGGAAGCTGCTCTCGGCCGCGAGGCCCTGCGGCGCGAGATCCGCGAGGGTCAACGCCCGAGCGTCCGGCGCCGTCACCTTGCCGCGGGCGATCGTGACCTCCTCCGGCGCGCAGTTGAAGCGCTTGGCCGCCGCCTCTCGAATCCTGTCTTTCAGCGCCGCCGCCGCCGCGAGGATCGCGGAGCCTCCCATCACGGTCGAGCGCGAGGCGTAGGAGCCCCATCCTTCCTGCACGTAGGAGGTCGAGCCATGCAAAACCCGGACGCGGTCGAAAGAAACGTCCATGGCGTCGGCGGCGATCTGGCCCAGCACGGTCTCGACCCCCTGTCCCACGGCCGATGAGCCGACATAGACCGAGAGCGCGCCGTCGGCTTCCACGACGATGCGCGCATTCTCCTTGGGGCCGGCCGCCCCTCCCTCGATGAAGCAGCCCAAGGCAAGCCCATGGTAGCGGCCGTCGATCAGCTTGCCCTGCAGGGACTGCTTTTCATCCCACTTGGCCTCCTCCAGGCAGCGATCGAGCACCAGCGCGTAGGCGCCGCTGTCGAGTTGCGTCGGATTGGGCGCCGGGGCGATGTTCGGCACCGGATAGGGCATCTCGTCTTCCGGCACCAGATTGCGCCGCCGGAAGGTGACACGATCGATGCCGAGCTCTCCGGCCGCCAGATCGAACAGCCGTTCGCGGATGAAGTCCGCCTCATAGCGGCCCGGCCCGCGATAGGTCCCGGACGGCGACTTGTTCGAGAGCTGGACCGCGACATCGACGTCGACATTCTCGATCCGATACGGGCCGGCCAGGAACTGTCCCACGTTGCGCGAGGTGATCACGCCGCCCGAGCGCAGGTAGGCGCCGATATCGACCCAGGCCCGACCCCGGATCGCCAGGACCTCGCCATCGCTGCGGCAGGCGAGCTCGACGTCGGCGGAAACGTCACGCGAATGGCTGACCGCCAGGAAATGCTCGCGCCGATCCTCGGTCCATTTGACCGGGCGGCCCAGCAATCGCGCGGCGAACGGCACCAGGAAATCTTCGGGAAAGAACTCGCCGCGGACGCCGAAACTGCCGCCATTGTCTCCCTCGACCATCTCGACAGCATCTTCCGCCAGGCCCATTGCCGCCGCGAGGATGCGCCGGTTGGCGAAAGGCACCTTGGCCGCGCCCCAGACCGTCATGCGGCCCCTCGCGGCGTCCCATTCCGCGAGGACGCCGCGCGGCTCCATCGTGATCCCGGTGTGCCGATGGACGCGGAATTGCTGTCGCACGACACGGTCGGCCATCGCGAAGGCTTTGGCGGCATCGCCCTTCCACGTCCGATAGTGGATGGCGCAATTCGACCCATGGGCTTCGAACAAGAGAGACGCGCCCTCGAGCGACGTGGCCCGATCCGACACCGCCGGCAGCGGTTCGATGTCGACCTCGATCAATTCCAAAGCGTCCTCGCCCAGCGCCGGACTCTCGGCGATCACGAGGGCGAGCGGCTCGCCGACGTAGCGTACTTTGGAGGACGCGATCACGGGCTGGTAGAACGGCTCATGCTCCGGCAAAGGGAAGAGCCGGCCGGGGACGCGCGGGAGCGGCTTGCCGATATCGTCGGCCGTCAGGACTACATGCACGCCCGGCATGGCCGCGGCGGCGGAAACGTCGATCTTCCGAATGGTTCCGTGTGCCATCGAACTGCGCAGCACGACGGCGTAGAGCTGCCGGTTGCGCGAAAGATCGTCGACATAGCGCCCTCTCCCGCGCAGCAATCGTGGATCCTCGACGCGCTCAATCGGTTGGCCGATCGCGGGAGCTGTTTCCGTCATGTTATCGTCAACCTATTTCCGGAGGCAATCAGGTAGTCCCGCGCTGCCAGCGCGTGCACCCGCAGCACATGATGGAACTCGGCGATGCTGACGCTCTCATCAGCGGCGCCCATGCCGGCGGGCGAACAGCCGTAGACGAAGGCGGGCACGCCCTTCGTCCGCCAGAAGCGGGTATCGGTGCCGCCGAGGCTGACGATCGGCTGCGGTTCATAGCCGAGCGTGCTGGCCGCATTGCGTACGAGATGTCCCACCATCTCGTGCGTCGGATCGGACCAGTTGGCTTCCGGGCCGCCTGGCAGCAGTTCCTCGAAGGCGACCATGGGATAGCGCGCGACGATCGCCGCCACTGCCGCCAGCACCGCTGCGCGCGAGATGCCGACGGGCAGCCGGAAATCGACCTCGAGCAGGCACTCGGCCGGCAGCATGTTGATCTTCACGCCGCCCTGCAGGACGCCGATATTGACCGAAACCCGGCGCATTACCCCGGTCGCGCCGGCGCCCAGCGACTGGTCGATGGCCTTCTGCACCGCGCCACGGTCCAGCATGCGCCGCACCACGTCCGGCTCGTCGGGCGCCATCGTCTCGATCGCCAGAAGCTCGCCGATCAGTTGGGCCGCCACCTTGTTCGCGCTGCCGCCGGTGTGCGGATAGGCGCTGTGGCCACCGCGGACGGCGATGCGGAAGCGCAGCCACAGCATCGATTTCTCGCCGAACCGCACCGTCGCGAGGCCGCTCGGTTCGGTGTTGAGCACGCAGTCGCCCAGCACATCCGGGCAGTTCTCGACCAGCCACGCCGAGCCCCATCGGCCGCCGGTCTCTTCGTCCGATACCACGGTGAGCGTCACCCTGCCCGGCAGCGCGTCGCGCAGGCGGTGCAGGTAGGCGAACACGAACAGCAGCGCCGCGGTGCCGCATTTCATGTCGACCGTGCCACGTCCGTGGACGCGACCCTCGACGACCTCGCCCGACCACGGGTCGCGTGACCAGGCGGCGCGGTCGCCGACCGGAAACACGTCGAGATGCCCGTTCAGCACCAGGTGCCGGCCGCTGCCAGCGCTGCCGGCAAAGCTGGCGATCAGGTTCGGCGTGGATGATTGCGGCGCTTCGGTGCGGTGCGCGATGCCCTCGGCGTCGAGGAATTGGCGGAACAGGTCGGCCGCTTGCGTGGTGTCGCCCGGCGGATTGCAGGTGTCGATGCGCGTGAAGGCGCGCAGGAAGTCGAGCTGGCGGTCGCGCTCGGAGTCGAGCCAGTGCAGCAGCCGGCCCCGAGCGTCTAGGCGCGCGCTCATGACCGGCGGAGTTGCGGCGCCGGCGCGTCGTGGACGACGACGCCGTCCTTGACGACGGCGAGGCACGCCGCGCCGCCGATCGCATAGGCGATGCCGCGCGGATCATCGGTGTCCCACACCGCGAGATCGGCGGCGCGGCCGCGGGCGATGCGGCCCGCCGTCTCGCCGAGGCCCAGGGCGCGCGCGCCGTTCACGGTGAAGCCGCGCAGCGCCTCCTCGGCACTGAGGCGAAACAGGTAGCAGGCGAGATGCATCTGCGCCGCGGGCGACACGGTAGGCGAGCTCACCGGATTGGAGTTGGTCGCCAAGGCCATCGGCACACCCAGTTCGCGGAACAGCTCGACCGGCGGCTTCTGCGTCTCGTGCAGGGTGAGGTGCGCCCCCACCAGCAAGGTCGCCACCGTGCCCGCCTCCGCCATCGCCCGCACCGTCGCCGGCGAGGCGAATTCGAGGTGATCGGCCGACAGGCCGCGATACTCGGCGACGACGGCGCCGGCGCCGAAATCGGTGTACTGGTCGGCGTGGAGTTTTATCGGCAGGCCATAGGACTTGGCCTTGTCGAACAGACGTCCCATCTGCGCGTGGCTAAAACCCACCTTGTCGCAAAAGCCGTCGACCTGATCGACCAGGCCCTGGCGCACGGCCTCGGGCAGGACGTCGTCGCACATGAAGTCGACGTAGTCGTCACGCCGGCCGGCATATTCGGGGGCGAGGCCATGGGCGCCGAGATAGGTCGACACCACCGTGACCGGCAGATCGCGCCCCAGCGCGCGCGAGATCCGCATCAGGCGGAGCTCGGTGTCGTGGTCGAGGCCGGCGCCCGATTTGCTTTCCACCGTGGTGACGCCGTTCGCGCTCAGCCGGCTCATGCGGGCGCGGCTGGCGGCGTAGATCGCTTCTTCCGAGAGGAGGCGGGTGCGTCTCACCAGGGCGCCGACGCCGCCGCCCTTCGGCTCGAGGTCCCAGCGCTGGCCGCCCTGCGAGAGCACCTCGAAATCGATGAGGCCCTCCTCACCGTAGACGATGTGGGTGTGGGGATCGACCAGGCCCGGCGTTACGACCTTGCCGCCCAGATCGCGAACCATCCCGGCTTCCCTGGGAGCCTGCGCGGCAGGTCCGACCCAGGCGATCTTGCCCTCGGCGATGCCGATCGCGCCGTCGCGCACCAGGCCGAAGGGAGACTCGTCGGCCATGGTGGCGACGGTTGCGTTGGTGAACAGCAGGTCAAACATGTTCCCGCATCCCAGCATCACGTCGGCGAGTCAACACAGCACATTGCCATTTCTGGCCGCGCCGGATCAGTGATGATGCCCGTGCCCGTGAAAGCGGAAACTGAAGAACGGGCGCGCGATGGGAATGTAGACGGGAGACGGCGACGACGTCGGATAAGAAGTCGGATAAGACGTCGACCGTGGATAGGTCGTCGACGACGACGGCAGGGTCGATGACGGCCCTACCGGGCCAGCGTTCGCCACGACCGGCGCGCCAGGGATCGCGGCGTCGCGGACGCTCTGCTCGGCCGCCTTGCTGTACCATTCCGCCGCCGCCTGCTTGTCCTGCGCGACCCATTCGCCGCGCTCGTACATGCGGGCGACACTGCGCTGCGCCTCGGGCGAGCCCTGCTCGGCGAGCGGCAGCCATATCTTGAAGGCGGTGGCATAGTCGCCGCGCGCGTAGGCGGCTTCCGCATCGGGCTGCGGCAGCGCGAACGCGGTCGCCGACAGGACAAGTCCAAGTGAAGCGATGAGCAGGCTCAGCCAACGCATGGCGGCATCCCCCTGTCGAAACTTGGCACAAATCGCCGACGCCCGCGAGAGGCTAGGCCGTCAGGCTGGCGTAATGGACGAGCCAAAACCGCCTGGAAGGCAAGCCCTGGAGGGATGCCCCTCCGTCAAGGTATGAATACCTCAATGTCAGCCACCGTAGCGCCGGGCGCTCCCGGTTCACTGCCGACCTGGACGTCGAGCGCCAAGGACATGGTGACTACGGCGCTCGGCACGAGTCGCGTCTGGGTCACGCTCGGCCACGGCATCATCAACGAGATCTACTGGCCCGCGACCGGGACGCCGCAGATCAGGGACCTCGGCTTCATCGTCTCAGGCCCCTTCGGTTGGGTCGAGATCAAGCGCGAAATGCTCTACGAGATCACCGTCCCGGCGCCCTATGTGCCGCTGCCGCAGATCGTCCACGAGGGCCAAGGCTACCGGCTGGTACTGGAGCTCGCGACCGATCCGCTGCGCGACGTGGTGCTGGTCTCCTTCCAACTCACCGGGGAGGGCACGCGGCTCTATGCCCTGCTGGCGCCGCATCTCGGCAATAGCGGCATGGACAACAATGCCCGCGCCGGCGAGGAGCTTTTAGCCTGGAAAGGCGAGAACGCCCTCTGCCTCACTTGCGATTGCGGCTTCTCCCGGTCGAGCGCGGGCTATGTCGGGGTGTCCGACGGATGGCACGACTTTGCCGAGAACGGACGGATGGCCTGGAGCTTCGCCGAGGCCACGCTGGGCAACGTCGCCCTGTTCGGCGAGCTGCAGGCAAACGAGGGCACGCTGGCGCTGGGCTTCGGTGAAAGCCTGGAGGGTGCGCGCACGCTCGCGCGGTCGAGCCTGAGCGAAGGCTATGGCCTGATCCGGCAACGCTTCATCGATGGCTGGGAGGCGTGGGGGCAGAAGCTCATCATTCCCGAGTGCCCGCCTGACATCGAACGCGAAGCCTTTATCTCGTCCCTCGTCCTCAAGGTGCACGAGGACCGGACCTTTCCGGGATCGATCGTCGCCAGCCTGAGCGTGCCGTGGGGACAATCGAGCGACAGCTCGGGCGGCTACCACCTGGTGTGGGCGCGCGATTGCGTCGAAGCGGGGCTCGCCCTGGTGGCCGTGGGCCAGGTCGACGATGCACGATGGATGCTGTCCTATCTCGTCGCCACCCAGGCCGATGACGGACGGTGGAACCAGAACAGCTTCCCCGACGGTCGTCCCTACTGGACCGGAATCCAGCTCGACGAGGTGGGATTTCCCATCGTTCTTGCCAGCAAGCTTATGGAGGAAGATGCCCTGGCGGGAATGAGCGGCGTCGAGGCCATGATCCGCCGCGCCGTCCGCTATCTCGCCCATAACGGTCCGATCAGCGCGCAGGACCGATGGGAGGAAAACGCCGGCATCAGCCCCTTCACGCTAGGCATCGAGATCGTGGCGCTGATTGCCGCCGCCCGCTTCTTCGAGGACGAGGAACGGGACTATTGCCTGTCCCTGGCTGATTACTGGAACGAGCGGATCGAGGACTGGACGTACTACAAGCATGGCCCCTTCGCCGCGCAATACGGCGTCGACGGCTACTATGTGCGCATCGGTCCCACAGGCACCGACGAGGACCTGCGCGGCCGCATCGAAGTGAAGAACCGAGGGGGCGAGACGGTGGAGGCCGCGGCCCTTGTCGGCATGGAATATCTCTATCTCGTTCGCCTGGGATTGCGCGATGCCAACGATCCCAGGATCCAGAACACGCTCAAGGTCGCCGAGGGACTGCTCAAGGTGGAGACGCCGCTGGGCGCCGCCTATCGCCGCTACAACGGCGACGGCTATGGCGAGCACGAAGACGGCAGCCCGTTCGACGGCATCGGCATAGGGCGTGCCTGGCCACTGCTGGCCGGCGAGCGCGGCCATTTCGACCTGATGCTCGGGCACGACCCGTTGCCCTATCTCGCGACGATGGCGCGCATGACGGGGCCGGGGGGACTCATTCCCGAACAGGTCTGGGACGGGCCATCGATACCGTCGCGCGGACTGGAACCCGGCAAGCCCACCGGCAGCGCCATGCCGCTGGTCTGGGCGCATGCCGAATTCCTGAAGCTGCTGGTCGCCCGGCAACGCAAGCGCCCGCTCGAGCTGTTGGCCTCGGTGGAGGAGTATCTCCGCCTCAAGGAGACAAAGAACGACACGTGGCACTGGCGGCCCGACCTTACCTTCGATGTCGTGCCCGCTGGCCGTGATGTCCTGGTCGACATGCCGGCGCCGTTTGTCCTGCATCTGGGATTTGACGGCTGGCAAAACCTCGAGGACCGACCGTCGACACCACTGGCCTTCGGCCGGCACGGCGTGCGCCTGGCGGCGAGGGACTTCGATGGCCGTCTTGTCGCCGACTTCACGATCTATCTTGTCGATGCAGCGCAATGGGAAGGCCGCGACCATCACATGCGGCCGGCGCAACCCGGTGTGTGACCAGAGGGCGTGATCAGAAGGCCAGCAGGTTGTCGCGAAACAGCTTGTAGGGGAAGCCGTCGCGGATCAGGCCGCGCTGCTTCAGGGCGGGTGCAAGGCCGTCGGTGATCTCGGCGATGCTGCGGCGGGTCACGTTCTCCGTGATCATGAAGCCGTCGCCGCCCATTTCCTGGGCCGCCTCCGCCATCTCCGCGGCGACGCTGTCGGGCGTGCCGACGAAGTCGATGCCGCCGGTCGCGGGATCGGTCAGCATCTCG